>Ga0182738_1000574_pt1 | contig 50249 bp, 40 predicted proteins | sample eDN5th30CBELigMG_FD_128876 | JGI IMG/M metagenome (GOLD analysis project Ga0182738, IMG submission 128876) | Enriched Miracle-Growth compost microbial communities from Emeryville, California, USA - eDNA 5th pass 30_C BE-Lig MG (version 2)... ... | reverse complement strand
GCGTTTCGGCGGATCACCCGTGCCGCGTTGGAATCACTGCTGCCGCAAGCAGGTTCGTCGGGGGAGGCGTCAGCCGAGGCATCTGGCTAGGCCCCGCGATGCCCAAGAAATACGGGGTCAAAGAGAAGGACCTGGTCGTTTACCACATCGTCGACCTGGTGCTGGCGGGGAAATTGCGCACCGGGGAGCGGATCAATCGCGATGCGATCGCGACCGCGCTGGGGGTCAGCCGGCTGCCGGTTCAGCAGGCGATTGACCAACTCGAACAGCAAGGGGTGCTGACCAGCGTCTATCACCGTGGCGTGTTTGTCAGCCGGTTCGATGAGGCCGTCGTTCGCGAACAGCACGAATTGCACGGAACGTTGAACGCCATCCCATCTACCCGGGCGGCGGCGTGCCCGACTCCGCGTGTCCTCGCCGAACTGGATGCGGCGCTGCGGGAATTGCGCTCCCACAAGGCGCCGGCTGGGTTCCACGACGCGGCCATCGAGTTTCGCCGGATCATCGTCGAGGAATACGCCGGGCCGCCCTTGCAGGCGGCCATCAGCGCTTCACGGGTGTTCATGCCGCGCGGGTTCTGGACGAGCTACGTCAACGAACACGACGAGTTTCTGCCCAGCTTTGAGGCAGAAGCCGCGGCCATCCACCAACGCGATCCGGAGGCCGCGCGGGTGGCCTGTATGGACCGAGCGGAGCTGCAGGCCGAGGTGGTACTGGCCGAGCTGACCCGCCGCGGTGTGCTCAACAGCTTGCACTCGGGCTGATCCTGCTGACCTGGGCCCGCGCCGCCTACCGATCGATCCGGAAACGTTTGACGCGTGCCCCCGCGCCGGACGCCAGTTCGACACGGCTGCGTGACACGCCGAAATGCTCTGCCAGAACACGGATGACGGCGCCATTGGCCTTGCCGTCCACGGCTGGCTCGCGCACGTAGACGGTCAGCTGCCCGTCGTCGTCAGTCTCGACCAGGGGGCCTTTGCGGCTGCCCGGTTTGACCTTGACGACGACGGTTTCGGTCATCGCGCAGAATTACCGCGCGACGATCACCGAGGAGCCGTGCCCGAACAGGCCCTGGTTGGCGGTGACGCCCACCGTGGCGCCCTCGACCTGCCGGCCGGTGGCCTGACCGCGCAGCTGCCAGGTCAACTCGCACACCTGGGCAATCGCCTGGGCCGGGATGGCCTCACCGAAGCAGGCCAGCCCGCCGGACGGGTTCACCGGAACCCGGCCGCCGATAGTGGTGGCGCCGCTGCGCAGCAGCTGCTCGCCCTCGCCCTTGGCGCACAGGCCCAGGTGCTCGTACCAGTCGATCTCCAGCGCGGTCGACAGGTCGTAGACCTCGGCCAGGCTGACGTCCTCGGGACCGATCCCAGCCTCGGCGTAGGCGGCGTCCAGGATCTGGTCCTTGAACACCCGCTCCGGCGCGGCCACCACGGCGGTGGAATCGGTTGCGATGTCCGGCAATTCGGGCAGGTGCTGCGGGTAGCGGGGGGTCACGGTGGACACCGCGCGCACCGACGGCACACCCTCGAGCGAACCCAGGTGCTTCTTCGCGAACTCCGCGCTGGCCACGATCAGCGCAGCCGCTCCGTCGGAGGTAGCGCAGATGTCGAGCTGGCGCAGCGGGTCGGAGACCACCGGGCTGGCGAGCACGTCGGCAACCGCGGATTCCTTGCGGTAGCGGGCATTCGGGTTGGCCAGGCCGTGCCGGGAGTTCTTCACCTTCACGCTCGCGAAGTCCTCGGCGGTGGCGCCGTAGAGGTCCATCCGGCGGCGCGCCAGCAGCGCGAAGTACACCGGGTTCATCGCGCCGATCAGGTGGAACCGCTGCCAGTCCGGGTCGTTCTTGCGCTCACCGCCGACCGGGGCGAACGCGCCCTTGGGGGTGGTGTCGGCGCCGATCACCAGCGCCACATCGCAGAAGCCGGCCAGGATCTGGGCCCGGGCGCTCTGCAGGGCCTGCGAACCGGAGGCGCAGGCGGCGTAGCTCGACGACACCGGAACCCCGTTCCAACCCAGCTTTTGGGCGAACGTCGAACCGGCGATGAACCCCGGGTAGCCGTTGCGGATGGTGTCCGCTCCGGCGATGAACTGGATCTGCTGCGCGTTCAGGCCGGCGTCGGCCAGTGCGGCGCGGGCGGCGATCACCCCGTACTCGGTGAAGTCGCGACCCCACTTGCCCCACGGGTGCATGCCCGCACCCAGGATGTACAGCGGCTCAGTGCTCATGACCGCGACTCCTCCTCATCGCTCCGCAAGCTCCGCTCTGCATCGTCGCCGCGGGGGCTCATGCGTCCACCTTCTTCCACGCGTAGACGGTGCGCGTCACGCCGTCGTCGTCGGTGTAGAGCGGCATGGTGGTCAGCTCCATCTCCATGCCAACCTTCAAGTCCGCGGCCAGGGTGCCCTCGACGACCTTGCCCAGCACGATCAAGCCCTCGGCCTCCAGCTCCACCGCGGCGATCGCGAACGGCTCGAACGGGTCGCTGGGCGGGTAGGGGGCCGGCGGGAGGTATCGGTTCTCGGTGTAGCTCCAGATCTTGCCGCGCCGCGACAGCGCGACCGGCTCCAACACATCGCCGTCGCAGGCGGGGTTGGGGCAGTTGTTCTCACGCGGCGGGAACACATAGGTGCCGCATTGCGGACACTTGGCGCCGGTCAGGTGGGGGAGGCCGGCGTCGTCGGTGGCGAACCACCCGTCGATGGCCGGCTGCGAGGCTACATCTGGCACTCGGTCAGCGTACCCAACCGGAACGGCGAAACTGAAACGTGTTCTAAGTTCAGACCCGCGCCCGGTCGGCTCCGGTGTCGCGCCGGTAGGCGGCGGCGACGCGGGCCAGATTGTCCGACTGCAGGTTGGCGCCGCTGCGGTGCATCTCGCGGTTGGCGGCCACCACCGCCGCGGTCGGCTCGCGGCGGCGCTCCTCATAGACCCGCAGCCCGGTGTCGGGGTGCGCTGCCAGGCTCTCCGCCAGCGCGCGGGCGTCCAGGATGGCCTGCGATCCGCCGTTGGCGCCCACCGGATACATCGGGTGCGCCGCGTCGCCCAGCAGCGTCACGCGTCCCCGGCCCCACCACGGCAGCGGATCGCGATCGACCATCGGGTATTCCAGCGGGTCAGCGGTGCGTCCCACCAGGTCGACGACGTCGAGCCACCCCACCTTCCAGCCGTCCAGGTAGGCCAACACCTGATCGGCGTCGCACCGCTGGTTCCAGCGTGCAGTGCCCGGCAGTGGCCCGGGTGGGGCTTCGGGCACCAACAGCACCCAGTTGATCAGGCCGGAGCCGATCCGGTAGATCACCAACTCGATCCCGTCGTCGGCCTTGACGATCGCCATGGTCCGCCCGTCCAGGTACGGCTCGCCCGGTGCGGCGCCGCGCCACATCCGCACCCCCGACCACCGCAGCTCGTCACCGCCGGGGTGCAACTGGGTGCGCACCGCCGAATGAATCCCGTCGGCACCCACCAGGACGGAACCCGCCAGCTCGTCCTCGCCCAGCCGCACCCGCACCGCGTCGCCGTCGTCGACGAACCCGGTGACCCGCGATCCGGTGCGTACCCCACCCGCCCCCAACCGCTCTCGCGCCGCATTGAGCAACAACAGCTGCAAGTCCCCGCGGTGTACCGAGTACTGCGGGTAGTCGTAGCCGCCCTCGGTACCGCGCGGTTCACGGAACAGTTCCCGGCCGCGGCTGTCGAAGTAGGCCAGCGATGTCGGCGCCACCGCCAGCGCGGACAGCTGCTCGCCCAGGCCCAGGGCGGCCAACTCCCGGACTGCATGCGGCAGCAGGTTGATACCGACACCCAGCGGCCGCAAATCCCGGGCGCCTTCGAGGACGGTCGCGGGGATCCCCCGCGCGTGCAGGGCCAGTGCGGTGGTCAATCCGCCGATACCGGCGCCGGCGATCAGCACGTCCGAACTCGTCATGACTTCAGCGTCCTGGCCTGGAAACTATAAGTCTAATATCTGATCAATCCACAAACTATATTGATCGCTTATGGAACTGCGACAACTCGAGTACTTCATTGCGGTCGTGGAGGAAGCGAACTTCACCCGCGCGGCGCAGCGGGTGCATGTCGCGCAGCCGGCCGTCAGCGCCCAGATCGGGCGGCTGGAACGCGAACTCGGGCAGCGGCTGCTGGACCGCTCCCACCGGGAGGTTCGTCCGACCGCGGCCGGCGCGGCCGTGCTGCCGTACGCCAAAGCCGCCTTGGCGGCGGTGGATGATGTGCGGCTCGCCGTCGACGAGCTCAGCCGGCTGGTCCGTGGCACGGTCACGATCGGCACCGTGACCGCTCACTCGGTCGATGTGCCCGGGCTGCTCGCCGAGTTCCACGCGGAGTACCCGAGCGTCGAAATCACGCTCAGCACAGCGAATTCCGACCAGCTGGTCGACGCGGTCCGCAGCGGCGACCTGGACACGGCCATCGTGTCGGTCGGGCCCGACGAACGGCCGGCCGGGCTGAACATCGAGGTGGTCACCGACGAGCCCGTCGACGCGGCGGTGGGCCTGGCCGATGAGCTGGCCGGGCATGCCACGGTCAGCCTCGCCCAGTTGGCGCAGCGGCCGCTGATCGCACTGCCCGTCGGCACCGGCATCCGCCGCCAGTTTGACCAAGCCTGCGCGGTGGCTGGGATCTCCCCGCGGATCGCATTCGAGGCCAGCACCCCGCAGGCGCTGGCCGAGCTCGCCGAGCGTGGGCTCGGGGTCGCGATCCTGCCGCGCTCGATGGCTCGCAACCGCCCGGGCCTGCACCCACTGAGGCTGACGCCGGAGCTGCGGGGCCGGCTGGTGCTGGCGTGGCGCGCGTCGGGACCGCGCAGCCCTGCCGCCCGGGTGCTCGTCGACAGGGCGCGGCAGTTACTGCGTGTCGGGACGGATGCCTAGAGTTGGTGCCGTGAGTCAGACCAAACCGACGCTGCTGCTTCTGGACGGAAACTCGCTGGCGTACCGCGCGTTCTATGCCCTGCCAGCGGAGAACTTCAAGACCCGCGGCGGCCTGACCACCAACGCCGTCTACGGGTTCACCGCGATGCTGATCAACTTGCTGCGCGACGAGGCCCCAACCCACGTCGCCGCCGCGTTCGACGTCTCCCGGCAGACCTTCCGCTCCGAGCGCTTCCCGGAGTACAAGGCGACCCGCTCGTCGACCCCGGATGAGTTCCGTGGCCAGATCGACATCACCAAGGAAGTCCTCGTCGCGCTGGGCATCACCACGCTGTCGGAGCCCGGTTTCGAGGCCGACGACCTGATCGCCACGCTGGCCACCCAGGCTGACGCCGAGGGCTTCCGGGTGCTGGTGGTCACCGGGGACCGTGACGCCCTGCAGCTGGTCAACGAGAACGTGACCGTGCTCTACCCCCGCAAGGGTGTCAGCGACCTGACCCGGTTCACTCCGGACGCGGTCGTCGAGAAGTACGGCCTGACCCCGGCGCAGTACCCGGACTTCGCGGCGTTGCGCGGCGACCCCAGCGACAACCTGCCGGGCATCCCCGGGGTGGGGGAGAAGACCGCCTCGAAGTGGATCACCGAATACGGGTCGCTGCAGGGACTCGTGGACCAGGTCGACACCGTCAAGGGCAAGGTCGGAGATGCGTTGCGCGCCAACCTGTCCACCGTGATCCTCAACCGCGAGCTGACCGACCTGGTGCGTAACGTGCCGCTGGCCCAGACGCCGGACACCCTGAGGCTGGTCCCGTGGGACCGTGAGCAGATCCATCAGCTCTTCGACGACCTCGAGTTCCGGGTGTTGCGCGACCGGCTGTTCGACACGCTCTCCACCGCAGGCGGTGCGGTGCCCGAGGCCGAGGAGGGCTTTGAGGTGCGCGGCGGCGCGCTGGAGCCCGGCACGGTCGCCTCGTGGCTGGCCGAACACGCCGCCGACGGACGGCGCACCGGGCTGGCTGTGATCGGCACCCACCGCAGCTTCGACAGCGACGCCACCGCGCTGGCCCTGGCCTCGGCGGACGGCGAAGGCGGCTATATCGACACCGCGACGCTGACCACCGAGGACGAGGCCGCGCTGGGCGCCTGGCTGGCCGACCCGGCAAAGCCCAAGGCGCTGCACGAAGCCAAGCTGGCCATCCACGACCTGGCCGGGCGCGGCTGGACCCTGGATGGCGTCGCCTCTGACACCGCCCTGGCCGCCTACCTAGTACGGCCCGGCCAGCGCAGCTTCAGCCTCGACGACCTCTCGGTGCGTTACCTGCGCCGCGAGCTGCGCGCTGAATCCGATGAACAGCAACAGCTTTCGCTGCTGGATGACACCGAGGGCATCGACGATCAGGCCGTGCAGACGGCGATCCTGCGGGCCCGAGCCGTCAATGATCTGGCCGACGCGCTGGATCTCGAACTGGCCCGGATCGACTCCTCCGGTCTGCTCGCCGACATCGAATTGCCCCTGCAGCGGGTGCTGGCCGAGCTGGAGACCGCCGGGATCGGCGTGGACCTCGATCACCTGAGTCAGCTGCAGAGCCGGTTCGGTGATCAGATCCGCGACGCCGCCGAGGCGGCCTACGCGGTGATCGGCAAGCAGATCAACCTCGGCTCGCCCAAGCAGCTGCAGGTGGTGCTCTTCGACGAATTGGGCATGCCCAAGACCAAGAAGACCAAGACCGGCTACACCACCGACGCCGACGCGCTGCAGACCCTGTTCGACAAGACCGGCCATCCGTTCCTGGAGCACCTGCTGACCCACCGCGACGTCACCCGACTGAAGGTGACCGTCGACGGATTGCTGAAATCGGTTGCCTCCGATGGCCGGATTCACACCACGCTGAACCAGACCATCGCGGCGACCGGCCGACTGTCGTCCACCGACCCCAACCTGCAGAACATCCCGATCCGCACCGACGCCGGCCGCCAGATCCGGGACGGATTCGTGGTCGGAGACGGTTACCCCGAGCTGATGACGGTCGACTACAGCCAGATCGAGATGCGCATCATGGCGCACTTGTCGGCCGACGAGGGCCTCATCGAGGCGTTCAACACCGGCGAAGACCTGCACTCGTTCGTCGGGTCGCGGGCGTTCTCGGTGCCCATCGACGAGGTGACTCCGGACATGCGCCGCCGGGTCAAGGCGATGTCCTACGGGCTGGCCTACGGGTTGAGCGCTTACGGGCTGGCCTCGCAGCTCAAGATCTCCACCGAAGAGGCCAAGGAGCAGATGGACGCCTACTTCGACCGCTTCGGCCGGGTGCGTGACTACCTGCACGAGGTGGTCGAGCAGGCCCGCAAGGACGGCTACACCTCGACGGTGCTGGGCCGGCGGCGCTACCTGCCGGAACTGGACAGCAGCAACCGCCAGGTCCGCGAGTCCGCCGAGCGAGCCGCGCTCAACGCCCCGATCCAGGGCAGCGCGGCCGACATCATCAAGGTCGCGATGATCAACGTCGACCAAGCCCTCAAGGCCTCGACCCTGCGGTCGCGAATGTTGTTGCAGGTGCACGACGAATTGCTGTTCGAAGTGGCCGAAGGCGAACGCGAGCCGCTGGAGGCGCTGGTGCGCGACAAGATGGGCAACGCCTACCCGCTCAGCGTCCCGCTGGAGGTCGCGGTGGGTTACGGCCGGTCTTGGGACGCCGCCGCGCACTGACCGTCGCCGATTCGGCAGTGGCCGAGGCCACCGAATCCTGCTAGAATCGAACACATGTTCGAACGATCGTCGTCGACGCTTCCGTCTCCGGAGTCGGTGGCGCGGCTCAATGAGCGGTTTCGGCGGCGTTATCCGTCGGTGACGGCGGAGTCGGCGGGGTTGGTGGATCGGGTTTGCGTGTCGGCGCGGGCGGAGAATCGGGCGGCGGCGGCGCAGTTGGTGGCGATCGGGGAGTTGTTCGCGCTGCGCTTGAGCGCGTGTGGTGAGACTGAGGAGTGGGCGGTCGATACCGAGGCGGCGGTGGCTGCCGAGGTGGCGGCGGCGTTGCGGATCAGCCAGGGGCTGGCGGCTAGTCGGTTGCATTATGCCCGGGCGATGCGTGAGCAGTTGCCGCAGGTGGCGGAGGTGTTCAAGGCTGGCGACATCGATATGCGGTTGTTTCAGACGATGGTGTATCGCACCGGGTTGATCACCGACCGGCAGGTGCTGGCGGTCGTTGATGGGCAGTTGGCGGTGCAGGTGCCACGGTGGCCGTCGCTGACCATGAGCCGGTTGGCGGGACGCATCGACAAGATCGTGGCCAAGGCCGATGCTGATGCGGTGCGCCGTCGCAAGGAGCGGCAAGCCGAACGCGAGATCCTGTTCGGGAACTTTGTCGAAGGGGGTCTCTCGGAGATCCAAGGCAGCCTGTTCACCACCGATGCGCGGGCGGTGGACAAGGCGCTGGATGCGTTGGCGGCCACGGTGTGTGAGCACGATCCGCGGACTCGTGAGCAGCGGCGTGCCGATGCGATGGGGGCGTTGGCGGCGCGGGCTGATCGGCTGGGGTGTCGCTGCGGGCGCCCGGATTGTGTGGCGGGAGGCCGTGCGGCCGCGACGCCGGTGGTGATTCATGTGATCGCCGAGCAGGCCACCGTGGACGGGACCGGTGATGCGCCGGGTTCGTTGGTTGGGGCTGAGGGGCTGATCCCGCCGGAGTTGATCGCCGAGCTTGCCCGATCGGCCCGGTTGGTGTCGTTGGTGCATCCCGGCGATTCCGCACCGGAGCCGGGGTATGTGCCCTCGAAGGCGCTGGCGGATTTTGTGCGGTGCCGGGATCTGACGTGCCGCTGGCCCGGGTGTGACCGCCCGGCGATCCAGTGCGATATCGACCACACGATTCCTCGTGGCGACGGCGGTGTCACGCATCCGTCGAATCTCAAATGCTATTGCCGCACACATCATCTGGTGAAGACCTTCTGGGGCTGGCGAGATCAGCAGTTGCCCGACGGCACGGTGATCCTGACTTCGCCGTCGGGGCAGACCTATGTCACCACCCCGGGCAGTTCGTGGCTGTTCCCGCACTTGTGCGCACCCACCGGGGAACTACCGGTACCCAAGCCACGCGTCGATGACCGCTGTGGTGATCGCACCGCGATGATGCCCCGGCGCCGACGCACCCGCGCCCAGAACCGCGCGGCGCGCATCGCTACCGAACGCAACCAGAACCACAAAGCCCGTCAAGCCCGACGCGCCGCATTCGACGCCCTCTGGTTCCCCAAAGCCACCGGCATCGATCCCGACGACCCACCGCCCTTCTAGCCGCGGTCAAGCGCCGCGGTTGAGAATTCGCGCGGCGTCCTGCGCCATCTGCGCCACGATGGCACCCGCGGGGGCGACGTCGTGGATGAGGCCGACGGCCTCGCCGATCAGGATGTGCGCAATGTCGAAGTCCGCTGCCGAAAGCCCCGCCTCAAAGGCAGCGATGGCCTCGGGCAGGTTGGTCAGCAAATGGCTCTCGTCGCCGTGCCATGTCTGCAGGAACGCGTTGCGCAGTGCCCGCTCGTCGTATTGGGCAGGCCAATCGAGTTGTCGCACAAGGTCGTAGACGCGGGTGCGGACGGTGTCCTCGCCGCTGGCCCGGAGGGCTCGCTGGTGTGCGCTGGGCGGCACGAGAGCCTCGCTGGAGGCCCAGAGCCGCGTGCCGACCAGGACACCGTCGGCGCCGAGCACCAGCGCCGCGGCCACCCCGCGCCCGTCGGCGATCCCGCCGGCGGCCAGTACGAACGTCTCCGGGGAGTGTTCGGCCACGAGGTCGACGATGGCCGGGACAAACGTCAGAGTGGAGCGGGTGGACATTCCATGGCCGCCGGCCTCGGCGCCCTGGGCCACGATGATTTTCGCGCCCGCCCGCAGCGCGGCGTGAGCCTGCTCCAGGGTTTGCACCTGGCAGATCAGCGGAACGCCCGCGTCGCGGATGGACCCGGCGAAGGCCTCGGGATCACCGAAGGACAGCATGATCGCCGCCGGGTTCCGGTTGAGTGCGACAGCGAGGACCTCCGGCGCGCGGGCCAGGCTCCAGGTGATGAATCCGCACCCGACGCGTGCGTCGCCGGCGGCATCGAACTCGCGCCGCACCCAGTCAGGGTCGCCGTAGCCCCCGCCGAGCAGACCGAGTCCACCGGCATGGGTGACCGCCGCGGCGAGCCGGCCGCCGGATGCCTGCGCCATGGGTGCCAGCACGATCGGGTGTTCGATACCGAAGAACTCGGTCAGGCGATTGCGCAGCGACATCGCGATGCCTCCCGAAGATCAGCGCCGCACCGGCAGGGGAGAGTGATACCCGGCCATCGTGTAGAGCACCGGCGCGGCCGTGCGGGCGGCTACCACCCCGTAGGCGTCCTCCTGCTGCACCGCGAACACCTCGGGATCACCGAAGCCCCGGTCGATGCGGTCCCGGATGAATGCCAGCTTGACCACTTGCACCGCGAAATTCTTGACCGCCTTGCCGGCGGGCCGGCCCCCGATGCGGGTGGCCTCGCGGATCGCCAGCTTGCGGCTGCGGATCGACCCCAGCCAGGTCGCCTCGTTGGCGCTGATCAGGCCGCCGGCCACCATGCCGGGCAGCTTGGACGCGACCAGTTGCTGTTCGTGCCGGCGGCTCAACATGCCCAGCAGCACCATCAGCAGGAACACCGGAACCAACCAGAAGAAGTAAGTCACCAGGAACAGCTGGCCGCCGCCCATCGCCAGGGAGGCGTTCCATGAGGCGTGCATCGCCACCGCGGCCAGGTAACCGATCAGGATCACGATGGCCTTCGACCAGAAGCCGTGACGGCGCAGCGCGAAGAACACCCCGATGCCGGTCATCGTGGTGAACAGCGGGTGGGCGAACGGGCCAAAGATCAGCCGAGCGATGGCCACCGCGGCCATTTTGGCCGGTGAGTCGGCCGGCGCGATGTAGACGATGTCCTCCATCCAGGCGAAACCCACCGCCACCACGCCCGCGTAGACCATGCAGTCGGTCAGCGAGTTCAGCGCCAGCCGCCGGCGTCCGGTCAGCATGACCAGCAGGAACAGGCCCTTCGCAGCCTCCTCGATGAACGGCGCCTGGATGGCCGCCATGTCGAAGGCCTTCGACACCAGCGGCCGTACCGTGGCCACCGACGACCCGAAGGTCTCCAAGCCCACCGCCAGCACCACGGCCACCGACGCTCCCCACAGGAACGCCAGCTGCAGCAGCCGGCGTGGCTCGGGCTCCCAGCGATCCAGCCACCGGTAGCACAACAGCACCACCAGCATCGACATGCTCGCCAGTACCAGCGCGGTGAGCGTTCCGCCCGGGTTGGCCGCGGTGAACAGCAGCAAGAGGAACACGGTGAGGATGGCGAGCAGGACGATCACGATGAGCGGCGCTCCGACCTTTCGCCGGTTCCGCGTCTGAGGCATAGCGAGGGAGCGTAGCCACCGGTTTGTCCAGCGTGCAACGCGTCGAGTAGCCTCAACAGGTAGTCCTCGTCTAGTCCTAGACCAGATTGCGGGCCACCGCATGCGCAGCATGCGTGACAACACTCGTCCCTACTACGCCACAATGTCCGGAGCAACCCAACACATGCCAAGTCCCACCGTCACCTCGCCGCAAGTAGCCGTCAACGACATCGGCTCGGCCGAGGACTTTCTCGCCGCCATCGACAAAACGATCAAGTACTTCAACGATGGCGACATCGTCGAGGGGACCATCGTCAAGGTTGACCGGGACGAGGTCCTGCTCGACATCGGTTACAAGACCGAAGGGGTCATCCCCTCCCGCGAACTTTCGATCAAGCACGACGTTGACCCCCACGAGGTGGTGTCCGTCGGTGACGAGGTCGAGGCTCTGGTCCTGACCAAAGAGGACAAAGAGGGTCGTCTGATCCTGTCCAAGAAGCGTGCCCAGTACGAGCGCGCCTGGGGCACCATCGAGGAGCTCAAGGAGAAGGACGAGGCCGTCAAGGGCACCGTCATCGAGGTCGTCAAGGGCGGCCTGATCCTCGACATCGGCCTGCGCGGCTTCCTGCCGGCCTCGCTGGTGGAGATGCGCCGGGTCCGTGACCTCCAGCCGTACATCGGCAAGGAGATCGAAGCCAAGATCATCGAGCTGGACAAGAACCGCAACAACGTGGTGCTGTCGCGTCGCGCCTGGCTGGAGCAGACCCAGTCCGAGGTGCGCAGCGAGTTCCTCAACCAGCTGCAGAAGGGCGCCGTCCGCAAGGGTGTCGTGTCCTCGATCGTCAACTTCGGCGCCTTCGTCGACCTGGGCGGCGTGGACGGCCTGGTGCACGTCTCCGAGCTGTCCTGGAAGCACATCGACCACCCGTCCGAGGTGGTTCAGGTGGGCGACGAGGTCACCGTCGAGGTGCTCGACGTCGACATGGACCGCGAGCGCGTTTCGCTGTCGCTCAAGGCCACCCAGGAAGACCCGTGGCGGCACTTCGCCCGCACCCACGCGATCGGTCAGATCGTCCCGGGCAAGGTCACCAAGCTGGTGCCGTTCGGTGCGTTCGTCCGTGTCGAGGAGGGCATCGAAGGTCTGGTACACATCTCCGAGCTGGCTGAGCACCACGTCGAGGTCCCGGACCAGGTGGTTGCCGTTGGCGACGACGCCATGGTCAAGGTCATCGACATCGATCTGGACCGCCGCCGGATCTCGCTGAGCCTCAAGCAGGCCAACGAGGACTACACCGAGGAGTTCGACCCCTCGAAGTACGGCATGGCCGACAGCTACGACGAGCAGGGCAACTACATCTTCCCCGAGGGCTTCGACGCCGAGACCAACGAGTGGATCGAAGGTTTCGACAAGCAGCGCACCGAGTGGGAGGCCCGCTACGCCGAGGCCGAGCGTCGTCACAAGATGCACACCGCGCAGATGGAGAAGTTCGCCGCTGCCGAGCACGCCGAGCCGCGCTCGGGCGCCAACGGTTCGCACCGCGACGAGGCTCCGGCCGGCGGTTCGCTGGCCAGCGACGAGCAGCTCGCCGCACTGCGGGAGAAGCTCGCCGGTAACAGCGCTTAACTCGCGCCCAAGCGGGTTGAAGGGGCGCAGATGCTGCGTATCGGTCTGACCGGCGGTATCGGCGCCGGTAAGTCGACGGTGTCGGCTACCTTCAGCCGCCACGGTGGCGTCATCGTCGACGGTGACGTCATCGCCCGTGAAGTTGTGGAGCCCGGTACCGAAGGCCTCGCCAAATTGGTGGAGGCCTTCGGGCCGGGCATCCTGCTTCCGGACGGAGCTTTGGACCGTCCGGCGCTGGCCGCGATCGCGTTCAGCGACGACGACAAACGGGCCACCCTTAACGGCATCGTGCACCCCTTGGTGGCGCAACGCCGTTCCGAGCTGATCGCGGCCGCCGGCGATGACGCCGTGATCGTCGAAGACATCCCGCTGCTGGTCGAGTCGCAGATGGCCCCCCTCTTTCCGCTGGTAGTCGTGGTGCACGCCGAGGTAGAGACGCGAGTGGCGCGGCTCCTTGAATACCGCGGCATGTCGGAAGACGACGCGCGGGCCCGGATTGCCGCGCAGGCCACCGAGCCGCAGCGGCGCGACGTCGCCGATGTCTGGCTGGACAACTCCGGCAACCCGGACGACTTGGCTGCGAAAGCGCTCGAACTGTGGCAGCAGCGCATCCTGCCGTTCGCACACAACCTCACCACCCAGCAGACGGTGCCGTCCCCGACGCAGCTGATGCCGGCCGATCCGACCTGGCCGGATCAGGCGCAGCGCATCCTGGCCCGGCTGCGCACCACGTGTGGCCACCGGGCGCTGCGCGTCGACCACATCGGTTCCACCGCGGTGTCCGGACTGGACGCAAAAGACGTTATCGACGTGCAGGTCACCGTCGAATCCCTGACGGTCGCCGACGAACTCGCTGAGGCCCTGCTGCGCGCCGGTTACCCGCGGCGGGAGGAGATCACCGCCGACAACGGCAAGCCCGACGCCCGCAGCACCGTCGCGGAGTTCGACCACACCGACGATCCGGTCTTGTGGGAGAAGCGGTTTCATGCCTCCGCCGACCCGGGGCGGGCCACCAACGTCCACATCCGGGTCGAGGGCCGGCCCAATCAGCAGTTCGCCCTGCTGTTTCCGGCCTGGTTGTCCGCGGACACCGAGGCTCGGGCCGAGTATCTGGCGGTCAAACGTGATGCTGAACGTGCGGGCGTCGAGGGCGGCATCGAGGCCTATGCCGCCGTCAAGGAACCCTGGTTCGACACCGCCTACCGGCGGGCGTGGGCGTGGGCCGACGACACCGGGTGGCGTCCCTAAGAGCTGATCAGGCCATGCTGCTGATCAGCGCGCCGCACAGCATCGCGCCGGTGTGGGGGTCATTGGTGTTGCCCCAGGTGTTGATGAAGCGCTCACTCTTGACCGTGGTGACGTCGTCGACCTTGATCTCGCAATGCACGGTCGCGGTGGTCGGGAAACGCAGCCGGATCACCATGCCCGCCTTGCTGGGGTCACTCATCACGGTGTTGGCCTCGAACGGGGTTCCGAACGCATCGAGGTCCGCGCTGGAGGTCTCGGTGTCGTTGCGCATGAACGTGACCACGTTGCCGCTGGACCAGGCGTCGACCTTCGCGATATAGGTGACGTTGTGCAGCTCGGGGGTGTTGTCGTTGTCATCGGCGGCCGCCGGCGCGGGCGTCAGCTGACCGCACCCGAGCACGGCTGCGGTGGTGGCAGCGGCGACACCGATTCGCAGTTTGGCGTTCATATCAGCGGAGTTTAGCGCGGTCGCTGCAAGGCCCCTCGGGCATAGCGCGCGTCACAGTCCGCGCGCCCGAGAGATCGGAATCACAAAATTTGCATGGCACGCAAAGTTTGCATTGTGTGCAATGATTTCCGGGTGGATGCGCCGCAGGTCAGCTCGCTGAGAGAACGCCGGCGGCGCGAAACCGAGGCGGCCATCCACCGCGCGGCGGTCGAGTTGATCGCCGAACAGGGCTACGACGCGGTGACGGTCCCGATGATCAGCGAGCGGGCCGGCGTCTGTGTGCGCACCTTCTTCAACTATTTCCCGAACAAGGAAACGTCGGTGGTGCTGCCGTTCCCGCCGTTCGACCCGGAGCTCAGCGCTGTGGTGCGAAGTGGGCCGGGCGCGGACCTACTGATGGTGGATGTGGTCGAACTGGTGATCAACCACATCGAGGTTCAGACCGAGAATTCGGTCGGTCTCACCACGCTGTTGCCGATGATCTGCGAGATCCCGGAGTTGCTGCGGTTGCACACCGCCGAATTGACCGAGTTGGAGACGCAGCTGGTCGAGCTGGTCGCCCAGCGACTGCAGCTGCCCGGCGACGATCGGCGCGTCGAAGTCATCGCCAGCGCGGTGATGGCGACGGCGAGCACTGCCATCCAGCGCTGGTCGCGCGACCCGGAGGCGGGTTCGTTGTCGGACGAGGTCCGTCGCTGCGTAAGCCTGCTGGAACCCCTGCAATACCTGTAGAGCCCCTTGGGTCTACCGCGAAAGTGAAAGGGAAAGAACATTTTTGACTTCGTGAAGCGTGCCTGGATTCCCATGGTCGTGGTTCTGGTGGCGACGCTGGCAGGGTTTGCGGGTTTTCGCCTCCACGCGGTGATGGCGCCCAAACCCGCGTCGACCGCCTTCATCGACGAGTCCAGACCCGTGATCCCCAAAGACGTCATCTATGAAGTGTTCGGACCCGAAGGGACGGCCGGCCAGGTGAACTACCTCGACGAGAACTCACAGCCGCAGCGTGCCGATTTCACGACCTTGCCGTGGTCGTTCACCATCTCCACCAAGCTGACGTCTATCTTCGCCAACGTGGTCGCCCAGGGCGACAGCAGCTCGATCGGCTGCCGCATCACCGTCAACGGCGAGGTGCGCGACGAGCAGACGGTCGACACCCATAATGCTCAGGTCTTCTGTCTGGTGAAGTCGGCATGAGCGACACCGACACCGTCACCCATTCCCGCGTCGCGCGGTTCATTCACCGCGTGCCGCTTCTCGTCGTAGTGGCGTGGCTGGCGCTGACCGTCGTCGTCAACGTCGTTGTGCCGCAGCTCGAGGAGGTCGGCAAGGCACATTCGGTGTCGTTGGCGGCCAAGGACGCTCAGTCCTACGTGGCGATCAAGAAGCAAGGTGCCAACTTCGAGCAGTTCGACTCCGACAGCATGGTGATGGTCCTGCTGGAGGGCGACGAGCCGCTCGGCGATCAAGCACGCACCTACTACCACGGCTTGGTGGAGAAGCTGCGGGCCGACACCGAGCACGTCGAGTACGTCCAAGATTTCTGGGGCGACCGGATCACCGCCGGTGGCGCCCAGAGCATGGACGACAAGGCCGCCTACGTGCAGCTGAACCTGGTCGGCGACCAGGGCACCACCACGGGCAAGGAGTCCGTGCAGTCGGTGCGCGACATCGTCGACGGCAGTTCGCCGCCGCCCGGCCTGCACGTCTATGTGACCGGTCAGGCCGCTCTGACGATGGACATGAACGACGCCGGCGACGAGAGCATGCTCAAGATGACGGCGATCACCTTCGTGGTGATCACGGTCATGCTGCTGCTGATCTACCGCTCGATCACCACGGTGCTGCTGATCTTGTTCACCGTCTTCGTCGAACTGGGTGCGGCACGGGGGATCGTGGCTGTTCTGGGCCACTTCGAGATCATGGGGCTGTCCACGTTCGCGGTGAGCCTGTTGACCTCACTGGCGATCGCGGCCGGTACCGACTACGCGATCTTCTTCATCGGCCGCTATCAGGAGGCCAGGGCCGCGGGACAAGACCGCATCACCGCGTATTTCACCACCTACCACAGTGTTTCGCATGTGGTGCTGGGTTCGGGTCTGACGATCGCCGGCGCCACGTTCTGCCTGAAGTTCACCCGGCTGCCGTACTTCGCATCCATGGGTGTGCCGTGCGCGGTCGGCATGCTGGTCGTGGTCGCCGCGGCGATGACGATCACCCCCGCGATCCTGCTGCTGGGCACCCGATTCGGGCTGCTGGAGTCCAAGCGGAAACTCTCGGCGCGGGGCTGGCGCCGGATCGGGACCGCGATCGTGCGCTGGCCCGGGCCGATCTTCGTGGTGACCATGATCGTCGCCCTGATCGGGATCGGCGTGCTGCCCTCGTACACCGTGAACTACAACGACCAGTACTACATCCCCAAAAGCCTGCCGTCGATTCAGGGCTATGAGGCGTCATATCGACACTTCTCCAAAGCCCGGATGAACCCCGACATCGTGCTCGTCGAGACCGACCAGGACCTGCGGACGCCGGGCAACATGCTGGTACTGGATCGGATCGCGAAGAACATCTTCCGACTGGACGGAATCGACAAGGTACAGAGCATCACTCGGCCGCTGGGGGCACCGATCGACCACAGCTCTGTGCCGTTTCAGCTGAGCATGCAGTCGGTGCCCATCACCGAGAACCTCGACTACCTGAAGGGCCGGATGGCCGACATGCTGCACATGACCGATCAGCTCGGTTCGATGATCGAAATCATGGAGCGCATGCACGCCCTGATGTCAGAGCAGGCCGGCGTCACCCACGACATGGTGGGCCACACCACCGAGATGAAGCAGGTCACCGATGAAATGCGGGACCACATGGCCGATTTCGACGACTTCTGGCGCCCGATGCGCAACTACTTCTACTGGGAGCCGCACTGCTCGGGCGTCCCGATGTGCTGGTCACTGCGATCAATCTTCGACGGGCTCGACGGGGTCGACAATCTCAGCGACAAGATGACGGCGATGCTGGGCGACCTGGAGCACATGGACACCCTGATGCCGCAGATGGTGTCACAGCTGCCGCCGATGATCGCCATTTCCAAGGACATCCGCGAAACGATGCTGACGATGTACAGCACGTTCAACGGGATGATCAACCAGATGGCGCGGATGACCGACACCGCGACCGTCATGGGGCAGGCCTTCGACGCGGCGAAGAACGACGACTTCTTCTATCTGCCGCCGGAAGCCTTCGACAACGCCGACTTCCAGAAGGGCCTCAAACTGATGGTCTCACCGGACGGTAAGTCCGCGCAGATCATCGTCACCCACGAGGGCGACCCGGCCGGCAACGCGGCGCTGTCCAAGACCGAGGAGGAGCTGACCGCGGCCAAGGCGGCGATCAAGGGCACTCCGCTACAGGGAGCCCGGGTCTACATCGGAGGCACGGCGCCGACCTATCACGACATCGGCGAGTTCTTGAGATACGACATGATGTTGGCGGTGATGGCATCGCTGTGCCTGATCATGATCATCATGCTGGTGCTGACCCGCAGCCTCGTGGCGGCCGCGGTGATCGTCGGAACGATCGCGGTCTCCCTAGGCTCGTCGTTCGGGCTGTCGGTCCTGATCTGGCAACACATCCTCGGCCTGCAACTGCACTGGTTCGTGCTGCCGTTCACCGTGATCATCTTGTTGGCGGTGGGATCGGACTACAACCTGCTCCTGGTATCCCGATTCAAGGAGGAACTCGGCGCCGGGATGAATACGGCGATCATCCGCGGCGTCGGGGGATCGGGCAGCGTGGCCACCCAGGCGGGGCTGGTGTTCGCGTTCACCATGGGCGCGATGATCAGCAGTGACCTGGTCTCGATCGGTCAGTCCGGGACCGCGATCTGCCTGGGTCTGCTCTTCGACACGTTCATCATCCGGGCGTTCATGACGCCGTCGATCGCGGCGCTGCTGGGCCGCTGGTTCTGGTGGCCGATCAAGGTGCTGCCCACCTCATCGCTCACCCGCACCCGGCCGGCTGTGACCGACCGTGGGGCCGAGCGTGCGGCCGACGACCCGGCGACTACCGAGATCCCGGTGGTGACCCCCTAAGCCCGTCGCTGACCGGCCACGTCACCGGCATGCCCTGGCCGGCCAGCCATCGGTGCAGGTCGTAGCCGTTGCGGGCTAGGCCGTCGACGGCGGCCACCGCGCGCAGCACCGCGTGTTCGGCATCGTGCTGGCTCAGCAGGCCCTCGGCGACGGCGGCCATCAGCTCGTCGGTGTCGGCGAGCTCGACGCCGGTCGCGGTGCGGACCACCAGATCCAGGTAGTGGTCCCGGGAGTGCCATCGCTCCGGTCCCGCGGTGTACTCGCCGATGTCGAGGTAGAAGTCCTGGTCGCGTTCATAACCGGGGTTGAAGTGGAAGACGGTCGCGCGCAGCCCGAGCGACGGCAGCAGCCAGGACTCCAGGTAGTGGAATTGGGCCCGGCCCGGGGTGGGGCGGGCCAGGTAGAGGCCCCACGGGTGCACCGTGTAGACGTCGACGTCGCGCACCACCCCTTTCGGGTCGGTGTTGGTGTAGCCGCGCAGGTCGAAGGTCTCTTCCTTGGGTGGATGCACCGCTGGCCGCCTCTCGCTGTCGGACGCCCAGCCTATTTCCCGGCTCCTCCTCATCGCGCTGGTGCGCTCTGCATCGTCGCCGGGCGGGCCTACTCTGGTTTCCGTGGCCTTCGCAACCGAACACCCTATCGTCGCGCATTCGGAGTACCGGCCGGCCGCAGACGCCGTGGAAGGCATCGTCCGCGCCGGCGGCCGGTTCGATGTCGTCAGCGAGTTCCAGCCGGCCGGTGACCAGCCGGCAGCCATTGCCGACCTGGAGCGCCGCATCACCTCGGGGGAGAAGGATGTGGTGCTGCTGGGCGCCACCGGCACCGGCAAATCGGCCACCGCGGCCTGGCTGATCGAGCGGCTGCAGCGCCCCACCCTGGTGATGGCGCCGAACAAGACGCTGGCCGCGCAGCTGGCCAACGAGTTGCGAGAGATGTTGCCGCACAACGCTGTCGAGTACTTCGTCTCGTACTACGACTACTACCAGCCGGAAGCCTATATCGCGCAGACCGACACCTACATCGAGAAGGACAGCTCGATCAACGACGACGTCGAGCGGCTGCGCCACTCGGCGACCTCGAGCCTGCTGTCCCGGCGCGACGTGGTGGTGGTCGCTTCGGTGTCCTGCATCTACGGCCTGGGCACCCCGCAGTCCTACCTGGACCGCTCGGTGGAGCTGCAGGTCGGTGCGGAGGTGCCGCGCGACGGCCTGCTGCGGCTGCTGGTCGACGTGCAGTACACCCGCAATGACATGGCGTTCACCCGCGGCTCGTTTCGGGTGCGCGGCGATACCGTCGAGATCATCCCGTCGTATGAGGAGCTGGCGGTCCGCATTGAATACTTCGGCGACGAGATCGAGGCGCTGTACTACCTGCATCCGCTCACCGGAGACGTGGTGCGCAAGGTCGATTCGCTGCGCATCTTCCCGGCCACCCACTACGTTGCCGGCCCGGAACGGATGTCGCAGGCCATCTCCACCATCGAGCAGGAGCTGGCCGTCCGGCTCGAAGAGCTGGAGAACCACGGCAAACTGCTGGAGGCCCAGCGGCTGCGGATGCGGACCAACTACGACATCGAGATGATGCGCCAGGTCGGCTTCTGCTCGGGCATCGAGAACTATTCGCGCCACATCGACGGTCGCGGCGCCGGCACGCCCCCGGCCACCCTGCTCGACTATTTCCCCGAGGACTTCCTGCTCATCATCGACGAGTCACACGTCACCGTGCCGCAGATCGGCGGCATGTACGAGGGCGACATGTCGCGCAAGCGCAACCTGGTGGAGTTCGGGTTCCGGTTACCCTCGGCGTGCGACAACCGGCCGCTGACCTGGGAGGAGTTCGCCGACCGGATCGGCCAGACGGTCTACATGTCGGCCACCCCGGGCCCCTATGAGCTCAGCCAGGCCGGCGGCGAGTTCGTCGAGCAGGTGATCCGCCCGACCGGCTTGGTGGACCCCAAGGTCGTGGTGAAGCCGACCAAGGGCCAGATCGACGACCTGATTGCCGAGATCCGGCAGCGCACCGAGGCCGACGAGCGGGTGCTGGTGACCACGCTGACCAAGAAGATGGCCGAAGACCTCACCGATTACCTGCTGGAGATGGGGATCCGGGTGCGCTACCTGCACTCCGAGGTCGACACGCTGCGCCGGGTGGAGCTGCTGCGGCAGCTGCGGCTCGGCGACTACGACGTGCTGATCGGCATCAACCTGCTCCGCGAGGGTCTGGACCTGCCGGAGGTGTCACTGGTGTCGATCCTCGACGCCGACAAGGAGGGCTTCCTGCGCTCCACCCGCAGCCTGATCCAGACCATCGGCCGTGCTGCCCGCAACGTCTCCGGCGAAGTGCACATGTACGCCGACAAGATCACCGACTCCATGCGGGAGGCCATCGACGAAACCGAACGCCGCCGGGCCAAGCAGGTCGCCTACAACGAGGCCAACGGCATCGACCCCCAGCCGCTGCGCAAAAAGATCGCCGACATCCTTGACCAGGTGTACCGGGAGGTGGAGGACACCGAATCCATCGAGGTTGCCGGATCGGGCCGCAACGCTTCACGCGGGCGGCGCGCCCAGGGCGAGCCTGGTCGGGCGGTCAGCGCCGGGGTCTTCGAAGGCCGCGACACCAGCAACATGCCACGGGCCGAACTGGCCGATCTGGTTAAGGACCTCACCGAGCAGATGATGAACGCGGCGCGTGATCTGCAGTTCGAGCTGGCGGCCCGGATCCGTGACGAGATCGCCGACCTCAAGAAGGAATTGCGGGGTATGGACGCCGCCGGCATCAAGTGACGCGCCAGGCAACCGGTCCATTTTCGCGTGTGATGGTGATCCGTGATTGACTGCAAGCGGTGGTGGAACTGACTGAAGCAGTGGTGCATGACTCCGCTGTTAACACTGGCAGCTGGCGTGAGCTGCTCGGTAGGCGCTATCTAGGCACCGCGGCCGTGCTGGCCGGCGGTGTGGCGCTGTACGCCACCAACGAGTTCCTGACGATCAGCCTGCTGCCCAACACGATCAAGGACATCGGCGGTGAGCGGTTCTACGCCTGGGTGACCACCCTGTACCTGGTCGGATCGGTGATCGCCGCGGCGGCGGCCAACGCGGTGCTGGTCCGAGTGGGTTCCCGCTCGGCCTATCTGCTGGGCCTGCTGTCGTTCGGCCTGGGCACGGTGCTCTGTGCGCTGGCGCCCCAGATGGAAGTGCTGCTGGTCGGTCGCACCCTGCAGGGCATGGGCGGCGGCCTGTTGGCCGGGCTGGGGTGGGCGCTGATCAACGCCGTCCTGCCCAGCTGGCTGTGGACCCGGGCCTCGGGGCTGGTGTCCGCCATGTGGGGTGTCGGCACCCTGGTCGGGCCGGCAGCCGGCGGCCTATTCGCCCAGTTCGGCATCTGGCGGTGGGCGTTCGGCCTTATGGCGATACTGACCGTGGCGATGGGCGTGGCGGTCAGTGTGGTGCTGCCGGCCGGGAGTACCGGGCACCGCGGCGAGTCCGTGAAGTTCCCGGTGCGGTCGCTGCTGTTGCTGGGCGGCGCCGCGCTGGCGGTCAGTGTCGCGCAGTTGCCGCGCAACCTGATCGGTGCGATGGGGCTGTTGCTGGTCGGCGGAGCCCTGCTGGCCGTGTTTCTGGCCGTGGATCGGCGGTCGTCGTCGGCGGTGCTGCCGTCCAGCGCGTTCCAGCCGGGCCGGGAGAAGTGGATCTACCTGACGTTGGGCCTGCTGATGGCCACCACGAAGGCCAACCTGTACATCCCGCTGCTCGGGCAGCGGCTGGCCCACCTGCCGCCGGTGATGGCCGGCTTCCTGGGCGCCGCGCTGTCGACCGGGTGGACCATCAGCGAGATCGCCAGCGCGTCGGTGAGCAAGGCGCGGGTCGTCATCGGCCTGGTGATCAGCGCGCCGCTGGTCATGTCGGCCGGTCTTGCGGTGGTCGCGTTCGCCCGGATGAGTCACTACAACCCGACCGCGGTCGGCGCGATCTGGGCGCTGGCACTGCTGGTGGTCGGCATCGGCGTCGGCGCCGGCTGGCCGCACCTGTCGGCGTGGGCGATGAGCTGCGTCGACGATCCTGCCGAGGGCGGGACCGCCGCCGCTGCCGTCAACACCGTCACGCTGATCGGCGGGGCGTTCGGTGCGGGCATCGCCGGCCTGGTGGTCAACACCGCGATGAGCGCCGGCCAGCCCGCGGCGCGCTGGCTGTTCGCGATCTTCGCCGTGCTCGCCGCAATGGGGTTCGTGGTCGCCTATCGCGCTAGCCGAGGTGCCGGTGCACTCGTTGGTGGCGCTGACTGAGGTGGTGCGCCACCTGGCAAGAGTTCGGCGATGAGCGCGGTGACATGGTTGGTTATGTCGTCGCGGATGGCGCGGACGGTGTCGAGGGGCTGACCGGCCGGATCATCGAGCTTCCAATCGCGGTAGGTCACGCCCGGGAAGTAGGGACAGGTGTCGCCGCAGCCCATGGTGATGACGACGTCGCTGGACGCGACGGCGTCGACGGTGAGGACCTTGGGTGTGCTGGCGGTGAGGTCGATGCCGATTTCGGCCATGGCAGCAACGGCGCGGGGGTTGATCTGGTCGGCGGGTTGGGTGCCGGCCGAGCGCACCTCAATGCGGTCACCGGTGAGGTGGTGCAGTAGTGCCGCGGCCATCTGTGACCGGCCGGCGTTGTGCACGCAGACGAACAGCACACTCGGTTTGGTGGGTGCGGCGAAGCGGGACTGCAGGGCCAGTGACGCATAGACCAGACCCACTAGGACCGGCACTTCGATCAGCGGCCCGACCACTCCGGCCAGGGCCTGCCCGCTGGCGGCGCCCCACGTGGCGATCGCGACCGCGATCGCGAGTTCGAAATTGTTGCCGGCAGCGGTGAACGCCAACGTGGTGGTGCGTGCATAGCCCAGGCCGAGAGCGGCCCCGACGAGGTAGCCGCCGCCCCACATGATCGCGAAGTAGACCAGCAGTGGAATCGCGATTCGGACCACGTCAAGGGGCTGGTGGGTGATCTGATCGCCTTGCAGTGCGAAGAGGATGACGATCGTGAAGAGCAGTCCGTACAGCGCCCAGGGCCCGATCCGCGGCAGGAACCGGTTCTCATACCAGCCGCGGCCCTTGGTGTGTTCGGCTACCCGGCGAGTCAGGTAGCCGGCGGCCAGCGGTATGCCCAGGAAGATGGCCACAGACTTGGCGATCTGCCACGGAGAGACCTGGATGCTCGTCTGGGGCAGCCCTAGCCAGCCGGGTAGCACGGACAGGTAGAACCAGCCCAGCACGGCGAACATGACGACTTGGAAGATCGAGTTGAGCGCAACGAGGACGGCGGCGGCTTCGCGGTCCCCGCAGGCCAGGTCGTTCCAGATGATGACCATGGCGATGCAGCGGGCCAAGCCGACCACGATGAGCCCGGTGCGGTATTCGGGCAGATCGGCCAGCAGCAGCCACGCCAGGGCGAACATCACCGCCGGGCCGACAACCCAGTTGAGCAGCAGCGAGCTGAGCAGCAGGCGCCGATCAGAGGTGACGGTGTCGAGCCGGTCGTAGCGGACTTTGGCCAGCACCGGATACATCATGATCAGCAGTCCGGCGGCGATCGGCAGCGAGATCCCGTCGATCCGCACCGCACTGAGGCCGTCACCCAGACCCGGGATCATCCGTCCCAGGGTCAGGCCAGCGGCCATGGCCAGGCCTATCCAGACCGGCAGCAGCCGGTCCAGGGTGGACAGTCTTGTAGAGGTTGACTCGTCGAGCATCAGCAGCACGGGGCCGGGGTGGCGGCGGACTCGGCATCGGCGAGCTTGGTGTAGACCTCCCAGCGTTCTTCGTCGGGGCCGCTGACCCAGACCTTGTCCTGAGTGGCGTAACAGCAGGTGGTGCCCAGTTCCTCTTCGGGCAACAGGCCCGCTGCACTGAGCCGGGCGATCTCTGAGTGGACGATCTCGCTCGCGGCCACCTCGACGCCGAGGTGGTTCAGCGTCCCGCCGTGGCCCGGGTTTTCCAGCAGTACCAGCTTCAGCGGCGGGTCGGCGATCGCGAAATTGGCGTAGCCGGGCTTGACCTTGGCCGGCTCGGTAGCGAACAGCGTGGAGTAGAACGCGATTGCGGCATCGAGGTCGTCGACGTTGAGCGCGAGTTGGATGCGGGACATGGCAACCACCTTCGGATGTGAGACATATATCGAACTATCGATCTGTGGTCAGCATGCCCACCTTTTCGACATATGTCAACGGAGTGTGTCAGAATGGCGCCATGCCGAAAGCATTGCCGGTGATCGACACGACTGCCCCGGTCTGTTGCGCCCCGGTGGCCTCAGGGCCGATGAATGACGCCGACGCCTTGCAGATCGCGTTGCGGCTCAAGGCGTTGGCGGATCCGGTGCGGGTCAAGATCGTGTCGTATCTGTTCAGCTCGATCGCCGGCGAGCAAAATTCCGGCGACCTGGCCGCGGTTCTGGGATTGAGCGAATCCACCGTGAGCCACCACCTGAGCCAGCTGCGCAAGGCCGGTCTGGTGGTGTCGGATCGGCGCGGGATGAACATGTTCCACCGGGTGCGTCCGGATGCCTTGCAGGCTTTGTGTGCGGCCCTGGATCCCAACTGCTGTATCTAGGCTGTTCGGCGGGTCGCCTTGATGACCTGAGCGAAGGTGAACTGCCAGCGTTCGACGACGTAGAAGCGCAGCGCGTGCAGCATCCGGCCATCGGGCGTGCGGGCGAACCGGGTGCCCACCGGCAGTGCCACGGCCGCCTGATGGACCGGCAGGCTGCGGTCGTGATCGGTGATCGCCCAGATCGTCGGGCATCGATCGAACTGGTCCTTCAGTGCCCACACCCCCAGGTGCCCGTCCCAGAGCCGCCCCAGGGTTTGACGGTGCGGTCCTAGGCCCGGGTCGGTCAGCTTCGCGAACGCTTCGGGACGCGCGGCGGTCAGCGCCCGGATCGGGCCGGGTAGCCACCTGGTGGTGTTGTCGATCAGCAGACAGTCCCCGGGTTGGGCGTGCGCGGCGATCACGTCGGCGACCGCGCTGTAGTCCCAGCCTTTTTCTTTGGTATAGCGATCACGTTGATTGACAACGTAATTGGGTACCGCGGCGATCGCCAGCACTGCGACTACGCCGATCACGGCGCGGCGCGAAGTGGCGATCGTGGTGACCGCGATCGCCAGCGCGATCGCCATCGCCGGAGCCGTACTGATCAAATACCGCGGGTAATAAACAGGTTTCACCACCAGCGAATAGGCCAGCGTGGCCACGGTCGGGATGAGCATCCAGGCCACGCACAGCGCCGCGAGCCGTCGGGTCTCGGCGTCGGAGGACCGGCGGGTGCCGTTTCGAACGGCGACGACGGCGCCTGCGAGCACCAGCCATGCCAGGATCGCGAACGGCACACTGTTGTCGAAGTACTGCTGCTGGACGATCTCGATGACGGTCTGCGGGTTCAGTGCGCGAATCCAGGCGACCTGCCGGATCTGCCCCTGGCTGAACCAGAGGAACGGGGCCAGCGCGGCAACCGCGATACCGGCCGCCACAGCCCATCGCCGCCTTGCGGAATCGACGGCGCCCACCCGTCGCAGCGCCACTGCGTGTACCGCCACCATCAGCACCGTGAAGGTGTTCAGCAGCGTCGCCGCCACGACTGCCACACCGTAGCCCACCCACAATCGCACGGTGTTGCGCCGGGCCGCGCTCACCCACAGCACGGTGAGCCAGACCGCGGCCATCGCCGAGAACGCATACGGGCGCGCCTCGACGCCGGCCCACGTCAGCCGCGGCAAGATCGCGTAAAGCACACCGGCGCACACCGATACCTGCCGGCCGGCGAACCCGCGGGACAGCACCACCACACCCGCAGCCCCTACGCCGACGGCCAGACTGCTCGGCACCCGCGCCCAGAATTCGGTCGCGGGGAAGACCGCGAACCAGCCGTGCATGACCAGGTAGTACAGCCCGTGTACCGCGTCGATGTGGGTCAGCAGTCGCCACAGTTCCGGCAGGGAGCGGTGCGTCGCCGCCGAGATGGTGGCTGCTTCGTCGAACCACAGTGACGGCCGACTTGCGCCGATGACGCTGATCACCGTTGCCGCGACGGCGATTACGGCCACCTCCGGTGAGCGCGGTTGGCGCAGTGGCGGACCCGCCTCCGTACGCACCGGGGCCGGGCTCAATACCTGGCTCAACGGCGTGCGCTGTCGGTAGCGGTGACGGTGATGACATTCCACGTTACCGTTGGACACGGCATGTCAGCTACGTCACGAAGTCTGCCAAATCGGGCTTCCTGGCCGGTCAGACGACTGGGCGCGCCGCGCCGCAAACGACATGTGACGCCAATCGCCCCCATCGGGGCCGTCGACGCGTTAATGTCGGCATGGCTCAATTTGCGAACAGGCGACAAATGCACCGGGAGGGTTACCAATGAGCGGCTACAAGACCGTGGTGGTCGGTACGGACGGCTCGGACTCGTCGCTGCGCGCCGTCGACCGCGCGGCTCATCTGGCATCCGGTGAAGGCGCGAAGGTCGTCATCGCCACCGCCTACTTGCCGCACGCCGACGACCCCCGCGCCGCCGACGCCCTGAAGGACGAGGGCTACAAGGCTTCGGGCAACGCCCCGATCTACGCCATCCTCAAGGAGGCCAAGGAGCGGGCCATCAAGGCCGGCGCCTACGAGGTGGAGGAAAAGGCCATCGTCGGCGCCCCGGTCGACGCGCTGGTGGAGCTGGCGGAGTCGGTCAAGGCCGACCTGCTGGTGGTCGGCAACGTCGGCCTGAGCACTATTGCCGGGCGGCTGCTCGGTTCGGTGCCGGCCAACGTGTCGCGGCGCTCCAAGATCGACGTGCTGATCGTTCACACCACCGGCTAGCGGGGGAGTTCACCAACCCCGTTCGCGCCACTCCGCCAGGTGCGGGCGCTCGACCCCCAGGACGGTGTCATCACCGTGTCCGGGGTAGACGACGGTGTCGTCGCCGAACCGGTCGAACACCTTACGGCTCACATCGCCCAGCAGACGTTCGAAATCCCCGGGCTGCCAAGTCTTTCCGACTCCGCCCGGGAACAGGCAATCGCCGGTGAACAGCTGCGTCACGCCGCCGGTGGCCGGGCCGTCCAGGGCCAGCGCCACCGATCCCTCGGTGTGGCCCTGCAGGTGGATCACGTCGAAGCTCAGATCGCCGACGGTCACGGTGTCGCCGTCGGCCAGGGTGCGATCCGGGGTGACCGGCAGCGGCTCGGCGTCCAGGGCGTGCGCGGCCGTCGGCGCCCCGGTGGCCTCGGCCAGCGCGGTCAGCGCCTGCCAGTGGTCGAAGTGCTGGTGGCTGGTGACGATCAGCGTCACGTCCGGGGCGTGCTCGCGCACCAGCGCCACCAGGTTCTCGGCGTCGTTGGCCGCATCGATCAGCAGCGTCTTGCCGGTGTTGGTGCAGGTGACCAGGTAGGAGTTGTTGTCCATCGGGCCCACCGACGTCTTGATGATGGTGGCCCCGGGCAGGGTGCGCCGCGCCGCGGTTCCGGGTTCGACGTGTCCGGTGTAGTTGTCGTCCACCACGATCTGGGAGGTCATGACCGTCACGGTACTGGCCCTGAGCTGGTTGTCGGTAGCGCCACCTAGCATGGACCCGTGGCTGACCGGCTGATCGTCAAGGGTGCGCGGGAACACAACCTGCGCAGTGTGGATCTGGACCTGCCGCGTGACGCGTTGATCGTGTTCACCGGGCTGTCGGGTTCGGGTAAATCCTCGCTGGCCTTCGACACCATCTTCGCCGAGGGGCAGCGCCGCTATGTCGAATCCCTGTCGGCCTACGCCCGCCAGTTCCTGGGCCAGATGGACAAGCCCGACGTCGACTTCATCGAGGGCCTGTCGCCGGCGGTGTCCATCGACCAGAAGTCCACCAACCGCAACCCGCGCTCGACGGTCGGCACCATCACCGAGGTCTATGACTACCTGCGGCTGCTCTACGCCCGTGCCGGGACCCCGCACTGCCCGGTGTGTGGCGAGCGGATCGCTCGCCAGACCCCGCAGCAGATCGTCGACCAGGTGCTGGCCATGGACGAGGGCCTGCGGTTCCAGGTGCTGGCACCGGTGGTGCGCACCCGCAAGGGGGAGTTCGCCGACCTCTTCGAGAAGCTCAACACCCAGGGCTACAGCCGGGTGCGCGTCGACGGCGTGGTGCATTCGCTGACCGATCCGCCCAAGCTCAAGAAGCAGGAGAAGCACGACATCGAGGTGGTCGTCGACCGCCTCACCGTCAAGGAGTCGGCCAAGCAGCGGCTCACCGATTCGGTGGAGACCGCGCTGGGGCTGGCCGACGGCATCGTGGTGCTGGAGTTCGTAGACAGGGATGACGATCACCCACACCGCGAACAGCGGTTCTCCGAGAAGCTGGCGTGTCCTAACGGGCACGCGCTGTCGGTCGACGACCTGGAGCCGCGGTCGTTCTCGTTCAACTCGCCCTACGGGGCCTGCCCGGAGTGCGTGGGCCTGGGCATCCGCAAGGAGGTGGACGCCGACCTGGTGGTGCCCGACCCGGATCGCACCCTGGCTGAGGGCGCGGTGGTGCCCTGGTCGGTGGGCCCCACCAGCGAGTACTTCACCCGGATGATGGCCAGCCTCGGTGAGGCGATGGGCTTCGACGTCGACACCCCGTGGCGCAAACTGCCGGCCAAGGCCCGCAAGGCGATCCTGGAGGGCTCCGACGAGCAGGTGCACGTGCGCTACCGCAACCGCTACGGCCGGACCCGCTCGTACTACACCGATTTCGAAGGTGTGATGGCGTTCCTGCAGCGCAAGATGGAGCAGACCGAATCCGAGCAGATGAAGGAACGCTACGCCGGGTTCATGCGTGACGTGCCGTGCCCGGAATGCGCCGGCACCCGGCTTAAGCCGGAGATCTTGGCGGTCACGCTCGCCGCGGGTGACTACGGCAGCAAATCCATTGCGCAGGTGAGTGAGCTGTCGATCGCGGACTGCGCGGACTTCCTCAACGCGCTGACCCTGGGCCCGCGCGAGCAGGCCATCGCCGGCCAGGTGCTCAAAGAGATCCAGTCCCGGCTGAGCTTCCTGCTCGACGTCGGCCTGGAGTATCTGACGCTGTCTCGGGCGGCCGGAACCCTGTCCGGTGGTGAGGCGCAACGCATTCGGCTAGCCACCCAGATCGGGTCGGGCCTGGTCGGGGTGCTCTACGTGCTCGACGAGCCGTCGATCGGGCTGCATCAGCGCGACAACCGGCGGCTGATCGAAACCCTGGTGCGGCTGCGCGATCTGGGCAACACCCTGATCGTCGTCGAGCACGACCTGGACACCATCGCGCACGCCGACTGGATCGTCGACATCGGCCCGGCGGCCGGCGAGCACGGCGGCAAGATCGTGCACAGCGGGCCCTACAGCGACCTGCTGGCCAATACCGACTCGATCACCGGCGCCTACCTGTCCGGCGCGAAAAGCATTGCGGTTCCCGAGAACCGCCGGCCGGTGGACGCCAAGCGTCAACTCGGGGTGGTCGGCGCGCGCGAACACAACCTGTCCGGTGTCGACGTGGCGTTCCCGCTCGGGGTGCTTACGGCGGTCACCGGGGTGTCCGGCTCGGGCAAGTCGACGCTGGTCAACGACATTCTGGCGACGGTGCTGGCCAACAAGCTCAACGGCGCCCGGCTGGTGCCCGGCCGGCACACCCGGATCACCGGCCTCGATCACCTGGACAAGTTGGTGCGGGTGGACCAGTCACCGATCGGGCGCACGCCGCGGTCCAACCCAGCCACCTACACCGGGGTGTTCGACAAGATCCGCACCCTGTTCGCGGCCACCACCGAAGCCAAGGTCCGTGGCTATCAGCCCGGCCGGTTCTCGTTCAACGTCAAGGGCGGCCGCTGCGAGGCGTGCACCGGCGACGGCACCATCAAGATCGAGATGAACTTCCTGCCGGACGTCTACGTGCCCTGCGAGGTCTGCCACGGTGCCCGCTACAACCGGGAGACCCTGGAGGTGCACTACAAGGGCAAGACCATCGCCGAGGTGCTGGACATGTCCATCGAGGAGGCGGCGGAGTTCTTCGAGCCGATCACCGGCATCCACCGCTACCTGCGCACCCTGGTCGATGTCGGGCTCGGCTATGTGCGGCTGGGCCAGCCGGCGCCGACGTTGTCCGGGGGAGAGGCGCAGCGGGTGAAGCTGGCCTCCGAGCTGCAGAAGCGCTCCACCGGCCGGACGGTCTACATCCTCGACGAGCCCACCACCGGCTTGCACTTCGAAGACATCGCCAAACTGCTGGGTGTCATCAACGGCCTGGTCGACAAGGGCAATACCGTGATCGTCATCGAGCACAACCTGGACGTGATCAAGACCGCGGACTGGATCATCGACATGGGCCCCGAAGGCGGCGCCGGGGGTGGCACGGTGGTGGCCACCGGCACACCCGAGGACGTGGTGGCCGTGCCGGAGAGCTACACCGGCAAGTTCCTGGCCGAAATCCTCGGCGCACCAGCCAAACCCGCAAAAGTCGTTAAACGGCGGCGTAAGGCCAGCGCTTAAGGGCTGAGCTAAGCCGGCTCTGCGCCGAGGCTGACTCGCAGGTGCCGCACGACCGCGTCGCCGACAGCCTCGATCGGCTCGGTCTTGCCCCCAGAGACCCAGTCGGTGAGCCAAATCTGCAAGGCCGAGATGACCAGTGCCGCAGCGATACGCGGAGGCAGGTGGGTGATCTGACCTGCGTCCACCGCGATTTCGGCTGCCCGGGTGATCATGTCCATGCCCGTTCGCCACGCGGCCCGCTGACCTCCTCGGCCCAAGTCGGTTGGGGCCGATGCCCAGCTCAGGCCCTCATTGATGTGCAGCTGCAGAAAGTGCGGATGTGCCGCGAAGAACTCGACCTCGGCACGCGCTCCGGCCAGGATCGCCTCGAGCGGGGAGTCGATTTCGTCTGTGCGTACGCGCACGGCGGCGACGAACTCCTGCATGCGCGCGGCGTTGAGGGCATCCCAGATCTCGTCTTTGCCACCGAAGTACTTGTAGATCGTCGCCAGGGACACCCCGGCGGTCTTGGCGATGTCGCTCACCCGTGCGTCCGCGAAGCCGGTGCGACTGAACTCGTACTCGGCTGCCGCCACGATCTGCTGGTGGTACATGGCCCGGCGTGCGTCGGCCATGTCGGCGACAGGGGGCTCAGTGTCCACGAGGTGCTAGGGTGCCACAGTAATCGAGATTCTGTGTAACAGAATCATGATTACTGTCGGTGGTCGATCGAGACGGGAGAGGTGCGCCGATGGCGACCGCAGAGCTGAGCCGGGAAAACTCACCGCAGATTTCGGCGACACTGCCGCGGTCGCGCGGACTGCGCATCGTATGGATCGTGGCGTTCGGATCGCTGGCCCTGGCGTTTCCGATGTACAGCTACTTGGCGTTTCACAGCAGCGTCGACCGTCCCTTCATCGCCGATGCCATGGTCGTGCAGGCGACTGCTGCCTACTTCCTGGGCATTTTTGCGGCATTTCTGCCGCTACCGTCGCTTCGAACCTGGACCCCATTCCAACGCCTCCAGGCGGTGGTTCTGCCGTTCGTGATCTGCTCCTACGTCACGCATCTGACCTGGGAACTCGGCTGGCTGATCCTGCACAAGGCCATCGCCGGGGCCCGCGATGCGGCGTGGGCGTATCCCTGGTGGAACTACATCGACGGCGGCGACCTGCGCTATCTGGACGCCAAACCCCATTTCTTGATGATCGAGGTGCTGTCGGTGATCAACGCTTGCGTCGGCGTCACCGGACTCATCCTGCTGTTCCGGTCCAAGTTCACCGACTACCGGGGAACCCTGCTGGTGATGTCGACAGCCGTCACGCACACCATCCTGACCTGGTATTACTACGGCACCGAGATCATCGCCGGCTTCCCGTCGATCAACACCGACAGCTTCATGGACCTGGGTGTCAAGTTCATTCTGCTGAACGGCCCGTGGTTGATCGCGCCCTGGCTGGTGCTGGCCTGGGGGTACGCGATGCTCAAGGGGCAGTTCACCGCTTCGGGAAACCACGCCGTCAGCGCTGCGCCGCCTTCACCAGCGGCGACGGAAACCGCGGCGGCACCCGCACCCCGTCCAGCCACGCGGTGAGTTCCTGCGCCCGCTTGTTCAGCGCGTCGCGGGCCTGGGCGCCCGGGTCTTCCAGCAGCTGCAGCTGCACTTCGGCGGCCGCATTCTGATACCAGCCGCCGACGATCCGGCCGTTCCACCACACGGTGGGCCCGGCGTTGCCGTTGTTGTCGAAGAGCTGGCCGCGGTGCTCGCCGAGGTACCAGTCGCGCTGATACCAGCCCATCGTGGTGACGTCGAGGCCCGGCAGCAGCGCACCCCACGGCTCGGGCTCGGGTTCGGGTTCCAGGTCGTCGGCCAGCGCGTAGCCGGGCGTGCCGTGCAGGTCGACGTCGACGGCGCCGATCTCACTCAGCGCTTTGCGGACCACGGTCTTGGTGGTGCCGAACCACCACCTGATGTCCTCGGCGGTAGCCGGGCCGAACGCCCGCAGCCAGGTTCGAATCAGCTGGGTCTGGGCCGGCTCGGCGGTCATCGGCGCGCCGAGTGCACCGAGCCAGCTTGTCGCGGTCGTCCACTGCGGCCGCGACGAGGTCCAGCCGCCGTCGTTGGGCCCGCGCACGATGTGACCCTGCGCGCCCAGCACGGTCAGCGCGCGCGGCGCCAGATGGGTCTGGCCGCCGTAGGACTTGCCGGGAGCGGGATCGTAGGTGCCGGCCAGCTCAGGCAGGGCCGCGCGCAGTGCGATGCTGCTGGCCGGGCCGTTCTCCTCGAGGTGCCGCAGCACCGCGGTCGCGGCCTGGGTCAGCCAACGTTCGCCGTCATCGGCCACGCCCGCTTTGGCCACCTCGGCGATCAGCTTGCGTCGTTCGGTGTCGGCCACCCGGTCGCTGGCCGCGGCCTGCACGGCGGTCAGGTCGGCGGGATCGAACACCCACAACGTGCGGCGCATCGCCAGATGCTTGACCAACGAACGCTTTTCATAGAAGGCGTCGTTCAGGTCGGCCACCGCGAACCCGGCGCGGCGCGCCCACAGCGACAGGTACGGTGTCGCCGGATCGGTGGCGTGCAGCCCGACCAGTGTTGCCGCGATCCGGTCGATCGGCTCGTCGACGGTGCCGGGGGCAAGAAAATGTCTGCGCGCCAAACGGTTTCGCCGCTCGGCGATGGTGAAGGTGCGCACCGTTCAGTGCTCGCCCTCGTGCATCGACTTGCGGATCTGCTCCAGCCGGTCGGCGGCCGCACGCTGGCGGTCCTCGAACTGCTTCTCGACGGTGCGGCCTTCCGGTGTCTCGGAATCCAGTTCCTGGGCGCCGATCGAGGTCTCATAGCGGCGCTCGATCTTCTCGCGCACCGAATCGAACGTCGGCACGCCGGTGGCGTCGTATCCGCTGTCGGTCTGCGGGTCGCTCGGATCGTCACCCATGGTGGCCACGTTACCGCCGGCGGTCGAAGTAGCGGACCCATTCCTCGAGTGTGTGGTTTGGTACGCAGAACGGCCGATTTTCGAACCAAACCGCACACTCGGCGAATTGTTCGATGCAGTCGCTGTCGCTCAGAGCCGGGCACAACACCATATGGTCGAAACCCGGACCAGCATCGCCTCTTCACGCGTCCGGGAACGGAACCGGCCGCACCCCCGGGGTGCTCAACCGGGCAGCCAGCCACGGCAGCGCGTGGGTGAACACCCTCCCGGCGAACGGCCAGTCATGCTGGCCCGGTTCGGTGATCACGGCGCAGTCAATGCCGTTGGCCTGGCCCAGCGTGCACAGCGACTTCGCGGCGGCGAGTTGGCCGCCGGTATCGGACTTCGTAGCGCTGCCGTTCACCGCGAACCACCCAGAAATCCCGGAATACCGGCCGTGCTTGGCGATCACCGTCGACGGGTCGAACGCTGCCCAGGCATCGACGCTGCCGCCGAACAGCCGGCTGATGGTCTGGGCGCGGGTTCCCGTGTTGGGACTCAGGTCGCCGGCGATGTCGACAAAGGCGCTGAACTTGTCGGGGTGCATCGTGGTCAGGTCGACCGCGCAGGTGCCGCCCATGGACCAGCCGACCACACCCCAGTGCGACGGTTCGGCGCTGACCCCGAACTGCGAGATCACATATGGCACCACGTCTTCGGTCAGATGGTCGGCGGCGTTGCCTCGCGGGCCGTTGACGCATTCGGTGTCGTTGTTGAAAGAACCACCCGAGTCGACGAACACCAGCACCGGTGCATTGCCGTGGTGCGCGGCCGCGAAGTCGTCCGCCGTCTTGATCGCGCCCCCGGAGCGCAGCCAGTCGGCCGGTGTGTTGAACTCGCCGCCGATCATCATCACGGCCGGCAGCGCCGGCGGCGGACTCTGGGCGAACCAGGCCGGAGGCAGGTACACCAGCTCGCCGCGATGCTTGAAATGCGAAGCGTCGGCGGGAATCGTCACCCGCAGCACGTGGCCGCGCGAGGGCAGGGTGCCCGAGCCGGCTATCGCGTTCACCGCGGCCAGGTCACTCTGGTCGGGCAGCGGCCCGGACGTCAGGTTGCCCCAGGCGCTCTGCACGGTCGGGAAGTAACCGACCCAGGCATTCAGCGTCAAACCCGCACTGATCAGACACAGCGGCACCGCCAGCATGGCGATGCCGCGTCGCCACCAGGCCGCACCGCGCCAGCCCAAGACCAGCAGCGCCGCGGCGGCGCCGGTCAGCGCGATCCACAGCCACAGGGTTAACGGTGGCGGCTGACCGGACAGGCCGTCGTCGGTGACGAACCAGTAGGCGCATCCCGCCACGGCGAGCCCCAGGGCGCCGATCAGCGGTAGCCGCCACAGCCAGCGGCGTGACCGCCAGCCCACGGCCAGAACCAGCGACAACACCGCCGCTGCCTGCACCGTGACCGGGATCCAGCCATGCATCAGCGAGGTGTGTTCGCCACTCGCCAGGATCACCCCTCCATGATGGACCGGAATGCGGCTCAACGCGGCTTGGCCAGCGGGAACGGCAGTGTGTCCCGGATGCTGTGGCCGGTGATGAGCATGACGACCCGGTCCACGCCCATGCCCAGCCCGCCGGTCGGCGGCATCGCGTACTCCATGGCCTGCAGGAAGTCCTCGTCGAGTTCCATCGCCTCGGGGTCGCCCCCGGCGGCCAGCAGCGACTGCTGGTGCAGCCGGCGGCGCTGCTCCACCGGATCGGTGAGCTCGCTGTACGCGGTGCCCAACTCCACGCCCCACGCCACCAGGTCCCACCGCTCGGCCACGCCCGGCTTGCTGCGGTGCGGGCGGGTCAGCGGCGACACCGAGGTGGGGAAGTCGGTGTAGAACGTGGGTTGTTCGGTGCGGGCCTCGACCAGCTGCTCGTAGAGTTCGAGCACCACCGCCCCGGCATCCCATTGCCGCAGGAAATGGACACCGGCGTCGTCGCACAACCGGCGCAACGTGCCCAGATCGGTATCGGCGTCGATCTGTTCGCCGAGAGCCTCGGACACCGCGTCGTGCACGCTGCGAATCGGCCACTGCCCGGAGATGTCAACCGCCTCCAGTCGATCGCCGACCCCGGGCCGCATCACCACCGGCGCCCCGTTGGCCGCCACCGCGGCATTCTGGATCAGCTCGCGCGCACCGTCGATCCAGGCCAGGTAGTCCCCGTGAGCCTGATAGGCCTCCAGCAAGGTGAACTCCGGGTTGTGGCTGTAGTCGACGCCCTCGTTGCGAAACGCTCGGCCCAGCTCGAACACCCGCTCCACGCCGCCCACGCATAGCCGCTTGAGGTAGAGCTCCGGGGCGATCCGCAGATACAAGTCCAGGTCGTAGGCGTTGATGTGGGTGATGAACGGGCGGGCGTTGGCCCCGCCGTGCAGCTGCTGCAGGATCGGGGTCTCGACCTCCAGGAATCCCTTGCCGAACAAGGTGTCTCGGATGGAGCGCAGCACGTTGCTGCGGGCCGCGATCAGCTCGCGGGCTTGCGTGTTGATCGCCAGGTCCACATAACGGGTCCGTACCCGAGCCTCGGGGTCGGTCAGGCCTTTCCACTTATCGGGCAGCGGGCGCAGGCACTTGCCGACCAGACGCCAGTGCTGCACCAGCAGCGACGGTGTCCCGTTGCGGCTGTGACCCATCCGGCCGGTCGCCTCGACCAGGTCGCCGAGATCGACGCTCGCACCGAAGTCCGCGGCGCGCGCCTCTCCGTCGGCCCGCGCGAGCACCGAGTTGTCCAGCAGCAACTGCACCTCGCCGGACCAGTCACGCAGTTGGGCGAAGAGCACGCCGCCGAAGTCGCGCATCCGCAACACCCGCCCGGCCACCGATACGGTGTCTTCGGCGCCGCTGGCCAGGGCTTGGGCGACGCTGTGACTGGGCGGGGCGCCCACCGGGTAGGCGTCGACACCGCTGTCTTGCAACGACTTCAGCTTGGCCATCCGGACCCGGACCTGTTCGGGCAGCCGGGGGTGCGTCTCGGCGGGCTCGGCGAACTCGTCGGCGACAGCGCCGTCGAGGTTGTCGGGTGCGGTCCCGTCGTTGTGCAGCCGCCCGGAGGCGGCCACCGTGGCCGGCACGGCCGAGTGGTGGCCGGTGTGCTGCTCGTTGCGCCGTGAGAAGGGCAGCACCAGAAAGCCTTCGGCGATCACCGAGGCGACCCCGACCCGGGGGATCAGCCGGGCATCCTCGTAGCAGGCGTAGCGCGGCACCCACTGGGGCCGATACTTCATGTTGGATCTGTACAGCGTCTCCAGCTGCCACCAGCGGGAGAAGAACATCAGCAGCCGCCGCCACAGTCGCAGCACCGGACCGGCGCCCAGCTGCGCGCCCTGTTCGAAGGCGGCCCGGAACATGGCGAAGTTCAACGAGATCCGGCTGACGCCGATGGTGGCGGCCTGTAGCGCCAGTTCGCTCACCATCAGTTCGATGGTCCCGTTGGGGGATTGCGGTGAGCGGCGCATCAAATCCAGTGACACCCCGCTGTGCCCCCACGGCACCAGCGACAGCATCGCCACGACCTCTCCGGTGCGTGGATCGCCGCGTACCGCCTCGACCAGCAGGCAGTCGGTGTCGGCTGGATCGCCCAGCCGGCCCAGCGCCATGGAGAACCCGCGCTCGGATTCGGTGTCGCGCCAGGCGTCTGCGCGTTCGATGACCCGTGCCATCTCATCGGCGCCGATCTCGCCGTGCCGGCGCATCCGCACCGTCAGGCCCGAGCGGCGGGCCCGGGTGACCGCCTGGCGCACCCCGCGCATATCCGGTCCGGACAGTTTGAACTCCGAGGGCCGCAAGATCGCCTCGTCGCCCAGTTCCAAGGCGCTCAATCCGGCGTCGCGGAAGGCCTGCGCGCCGGTGAAACTGGCACCCATCACGCCGGGTGCCCAGCCGTAGTCCTTGCAGACCCGCAACCAGGTGTTGATGGCCTGGGGCCATGCTCGCGGGTCGCCCACCGGATCGCCGCTGGCCAGACAGACCCCCACCTCGACCCGGTAGGTGATGGCGGCACGCCCGTTGGGGGCGAACACCACCGACTTGTCGCGGCGGGTGGCGAAGTAGCCCAGCGAGTCGTTCTGGCCGTGCTGCTCGAGGAGACCGCGGATCGCCGACTCGTCCTGGCCGGTAAGGGCGTTGTCGGAGCGCTGGGACAGAAACAGCACGATGGCCGCGACGATCAGAGCCAGCGCGCCCAGCAGCCCGCACAGTGCGCGCAGTCCGAGTTCCGGCTTGCCGGGGAAGAAGTCCGGCTCCAGCAGACCGAAGCCGACCACCCGGTTCACCACATAGGGCAGTCGCAACGGGCGCGTCACCGTCCCGGGGAACAGCTCGATAAGGCCCCAGCACAGCAGGATCGCGACGGTCCAGCCGGCGATCAGCGTGGCAGCCGATTTGAGCAGGGCGCCGCGGCGCACCTTGGCCCAGAACTCACCACGGGCTGCCACCAGCACCACGATCGCGCCGACGTGCAGTACCAGGCCTACGACGCCGCTGATGACTTGGAACCGGTCGGAAGTATCCGAAACCAGCCGGCTGGCGTTCCAGCCGCCGGCGACCACCAGGTTGGCGATCAGCAACCACCAGGCGATGCGCTTGCGCGCGCTGAGCGCGGCGGCCAGCAGGGCCAGCACGAATGCCCAGGCCAGGCTGGTGTCGGGAAAATTGAACAGGTATTTGTCGATGAACTCCCGAGGCACCCGGATCGCCCACCGGATCACCGGTGACATGCTCGCCGCCAGCGACAACGTGGCGGCGATACCGACGGTCCAGGCAGCCGCGGCCGGCACCCAGTGGAACCGCGTGGTCGAGCGGCTGCGTGAGCGCGGCACTGTCAGGGTCATAGCCCGCGAGAATAAGCAGAAAAGCCGCGAAAAATATGTGAGGAATAGCCGGTGGATGCGATCGCCGGGCGGAAGCAGCCCTGAACTGCTGCTAGACTCGCTTTCGCGACCGTCCCGGCGTACGCCAGGACAGCAAGTGGAGTTCCCTCCCACCACTGGCCCAGGAGCAATCCTTGCGGCTCAGTGGTCCGGTCGCAGGCGGTGCGAACCGCCTGCTCTGCGCGCTGCGCAGGCGGCTTGATGCTATTCAGGCCGTGATCGGTCGGTATGGGCCCTGCTTCGTGCAGGGCTTTTTTGCTGGTGGGTGGGGTCAGCGCCGCTGCGTCCGGACGAGCACTGCGGCGGCCGCGACCGAAGACTACCCAAGGAGGTCCCATCAGCACTGAGATCCGCGTCAACGAGCGCATTCGTGTACCTGAGGTTCGATTGATCGGCCCGGGCGGGGAGCAGGTAGGCATTGTGCGCATCGAGGATGCGCTTCGCGTCGCCGCGGATGCCGATCTCGACCTTGTCGAAGTCGCACCGACCGCCAAACCGCCGGTCTGCAAGATCATGGACTACGGCAAGTACAAGTACGAGGCGGCTCAGAAGGAGCGCGAGTCTCGCAAGAACCAGCAGCAGACCGTCGTCAAGGAACAGAAGCTGCGTCCCAAGATCGACGACCACGACTATGCGACGAAGAAGGGCCACGTGGTCCGCTTCCTCGAAGCCGGGGCCAAGGTCAAGGTGACGATCATGTTCCGCGGCCGTGAGCAGTCCCGGCCGGAGCTCGGCTACCGGCTGCTGCAGCGGTTGGGCGCCGACGTCGCCGAGTACGGCTTCGTCGAGACCTCCGCCAAGCAAGACGGACGCAACATGACGATGGTGCTGGCACCGCACCGCGGCGCGAAAACCCGTGCCAAGGCTGCAGAGGACGCCGGTGGCGGCCCGGTTCACCCCGCACCCGCCGCCGCTCCCGCCCCCGCGGCGGACGCGGCCGAGCCACAGCCCGAGAACTGAAAACCCGACAGCAGAACTGAGGAAACATGCCCAAGGCGAAAACCCACAGCGGCGCTTCGAAGCGATTCCGTCGCACCGGAACCGGCAAGATCGTCCGGCAGAAGGCGAACGCCCGCCACCTGCTCGAGCACAAGCCGAGCACCCGCATGCGCCGGTTGGCCGGCCGCACCGAGGTGGCTGCCAGCGACACCAAGCGCGTCAACGCGATGCTGAACGGCTAATTGCCGCTTTCTCCGCACCGCAATCCCCTTACGCCCAACGAGAGTAGGAACACCCCATGGCACGCGTGAAGCGCGCAGTCAACGCCCAGAAGAAGCGCCGTACAGTCCTGAAGGCTTCGAAGGGTTACCGTGGCCAGCGGTCGCGGCTGTACCGCAAGGCCAAAGAGCAGCAGCTGCACTCAATGACCTACGCCTACCGGGACCGTCGTGCCCGCAAGGGTGAGTTCCGGAAGCTGTGGATCTCCCGCATCAACGCGGCGGCCCGCGCCAACGACATCACCTACAACCGGCTGATCCAGGGCCTCAAGGCCGCCGGTGTCGAGGTGGACCGCAAGAACCTCGCCGAGATCGCCGTCAGCGACGCGGCTGCCTTCACCGCGCTGGTCGAGGTCGCTCGGGCCGCGCTGCCCGAGGATGTCAACGCGCCTTCCGGCGAGGCTGCCTGACCCGAACCGAGCCGATGCTGACCGAACGTTCGGCCCGGGTGGTCGCGGCGGTCAAGCTGCATCGGCACGTGGCCAGGAAGCGCGAACAGCGCTTCCTGGCCGAGGGGCCTAATCTGATCGAGGCCGCGATCGCTCGCGGCCTGGTCCTCGAGGTCTTCGCCACCGAATCGGCGGCGCAGCGTCACCACGATCTGCTGGCTTCCGCGCAGGTACCGGTCCAACTGGTGACCGACCGCGCGGCAAAAGCCTTGTCGGACACCGTCACTCCGGCCGGATTGGTCGCGGTGTGCGCGCACGCCGAAGCGGAGCTGCACACCTTGCTGGCCGAGGCCCCACGACTGGTGGCGGTGGCCGTGGGCATCGGCGAGCCCGGTAACGCCGGCACCCTGATTCGCATCGCCGACGCCACCGGTGCCGACCTGGTGGTGCTGACCGGCAACAGCGTCGATCCCTACAACGGCAAGTGCCTGCGTTCGTCTGCCGGCAGCATCTTCAACGTCCCAGTCGTGGTGGCCGCCGACACCGATGCCGTGCTCACCGCATTGGGACAGGCGGGACTGCAGGTGCTGGCGACGGCCCTTGACGGCGAACTGAGCCTCGACGACGCCGACCCGGTGCTGACCACGCCCACCGCGTGGCTGTTCGGCCCGGAGGCCCAAGGATTGCCGGCCGAGGCCGCAGCCGCCGCCGACCACCGAGTGCACATCCCGATGGCAGGCGGCGCTGAGAGTCTCAATGTTGCTGCCGCAGCAGCGATCTGCCTCTACCAGAGCGCGCGAGCCCAGCGCCGCGCTTAGGCGGCCTTGGGCTTACGGCGCGGCGGTCGCGGGGTCAGCCCGCTACCGGCGGCCAGCGAGAAGGTGCTGTGCATCAGTGCCCCGGCACGCTCGATCAGCTTCATACCCCGGCTGACGGGCGGGACGTAGTGCATCCCGCTGCGGCGCCGGTCTTTTGGTGGTCCGCTGAACCACGGAGCTTCGATCGGCGGTGTGTCGCTGGGGATCTTGCCCTGCTCGCGTCGGTATCCGGCCAGCGCGCGTGGGTGCAGCCGAATCTCGTCGGGCACGAAGCTGAATGCCACGTGGCTGACCTTGCCCAGCAGCCGTAGCAGCACCTCGTCGCCCTCTGACCAGCGCAGACCGGCCTTCTCCCGCACCACCGGCTCGAACAGTCCGGCCGCCACCCAGCGTTGGGCGGCCAGCGCCGGCTTGAACATCTGGTGCCACACCGCGTCGGGCATGGGGACGAACCACGGCTTCGGGATGCGGATGTTCAAGATGTCGATGGCGGCCGGTGTCAGCTCCAGCTCGTCCTCGCACACCCGGTTCCAGTACTCGCAGAACTCTTCCCAGGACTTCGGCACGGGGCGCATACTCATGCCGTACATCTGGTACCACCGCACGTGCTCGTCGAAGAGCTGGTGCTTCTCGGCCAGGGTCAGCCCGCCGTCGAAGTATTCAGCGAGTTTGATGATCAACATGAAGAACGTGGCGTGCGCCCAATAAAAGGTGTCGGGGTCCAGCGCGTGATAGCGCCGGCCCTTCTCGTCGACGCCCTTGATGTCGCGGTGATAGTCGCGGATCGAGGCACCGGTGTGCTGGGCTCGGATGCCGTCATAGACCACGCCCATGATCGGGTACACCGAGCGCGTCACGCGTTGCATCGGCTCGCTCAAGATGCTGGAGTGCTCGGTCACGCCGGCGCCCAGGCCGGGGTACATGTTCTCGATGGCGCCGATCCAAACGCCCATGATGCCGGTGCGCAGGTCACCGAAGTACTTCCAGGTCAACGAATCGGAGTTCAACGGCTCCAGCGCGGTAGCGGGTTTGGGAGTGGTTTTGGCAACGCTCGGGGCACTGTCGTCGGCGGGCGCGGGTGCCTGCTCAACGGGCGCGGTGGGCGTAACGGTCATCACGTCTCCTGTCTTGGAACCTGAAACTACGATAATTGTGACAACGATCGTTGTCTACATTAGGTGTGGCGCGTCGCCCCGAAAATGCCAACCGTGTTGTGCGCCACTGTCGGGGTCGTTGCCGGTCTCGGCGAGCGCCACCTACCCTGAATCTCATGGACCTCGAGCCGGCCCCTCGGCAGGCTGATGGGCTCGGGGAGGCGGTGGAGATGTCCGACGAGCCCAGCACCAACCGCCGCCCAACGTTCTCCCTGGATGAGGCCGCGGCCTGGCTGAATCGCACCACCAACGACGTCCGGATCGTGGATCTGGTCCGGCGGGTGCGGCGGGTGTTGCCCGGAGATCCCGAATTCGGGGATCCGTTGTCCACCGCCGGAGACGGGGGACCACAGGCCGCCGCGCGGGCGGCCGACCGCCTGACGGGTGATCGCTCGGCGACCTCCCGCGAAGTCAGCCTGGGTGCGCTGCAGGTCTGGCAGGCCCTGACCCAACGAATGTCGCGGGTGCCGGGCAACGCTGAGGCAACGCTGGTCTTCACTGATTTGGTCGGCTTCTCAACGTGGTCGCTACAGTCCGGCGACGACGCCACCCTGACCCTGCTGCGGCGGGTGTCGCGCGCGATCGAGCCGCCGCTGCTGGACGCCGGCGGCCGCATCGTGAAACGAATGGGCGATGGGCTGATGGCCGTGTTCCGGGACCCGCTGGTCGCCGTCGCCGCGGTCCTGGAGGCACAAGAGGCCATCCGAGAGGTCGAGGTCAACGGGCACACACCGCGGATGCGGGTCGGCATCCACACCGGCCGGCCCCAGCGGCTGGCCGACGATTGGCTCGGCGTGGACGTCAACATCGCCGCCCGGGTCATGGAACGCGCCGTCAAGGGCGGGATCGTGGTTTCCGGACCGACTTTGGAACGGATCGACCCGGCCGCTCTCAATGAGCTGGGTGTGGTTGCCAAGCGAGCACGCCGGCAGGTGCTCGCGGCCAAGACCAGCGGCGTACCGGCGGATCTGACGATGTACCGCCTGAAGGTAGTTCGCCAGAGCCCTTCAGGCACCGACTGATCGCGCGTCGTTAACTTCGTTGTGGGCCGGTCAGGTTGGCTCACACGAGTGGATGAACCCCGTTCCTTGGAATACCCTGCGGTGAGCAAGGTAACTATTTGACCGGTTTACACAGGTCGCCTTAAAGCAGAAGCGGGGAATCATGTCAGGTCGGCAGCAGCGTCGGAACAACCGCCGTAAGACGAAGCGGTTGGTTGGTGCCGGTGGCACCGCGGCGGCGTTCCTGGCGTTCGGCATGGCGCCCCTGGCGGCGGCCCCCACAGCGCGTGCTGACTGGGATTTCGACTGGCTGACTGACCTGTTCACCCCGATCTCAGACTCGGACAGCGGCTGGGACAGCAACGCTTGGGACATCGGGTCGTGGTTCTCGGCGGCCGACCCGGGCCTTGCCGCCGACACCAGTGCGTTCGACATGACGGCGATCTTCAACTCGCTGGTCTACCAGCCGCTGTACACCATGGTGGACTCGTTTATCGACAACCCGGCCAACTCCTGGCTGGTTGACATGGTCAACAGCTGGGCGCCCGAGGGTCAGATGTATCTGGGCGACGGAGCCGCCGGTACCGCCGAGCACCCTGACGGCGGTGCGGGCGGTATCTGGTTCGGCAGTGGCGGGGCGGGCTACGCCGGTCAGGCCGCGGTAGCCGGTGAAGACGGTGAAGACGGTCAAGACGCTATTGAGCCCGGCGACGGTGGTGCTGCCGGCTGGTTCGGCAACGGCGGCGCCGGTGGAGCCGGCACGGACGGCCAGGTCGGTGGCGACGGCGGCGCCGGCGGCTCGTTCATGGGCATCGGTGGTGCCGGTGGTGCGGGCGGCTTGGGCGCCAACGGCGGTAACGGCGGCGACGTCGAGGGCTGGCTGTTCGGCATCGGCGGTGCGGGCGGCGCCGGCGGCACGGGCACGGCCGGTGGACAGGGTGACGACGGCGCTTGGGGCACCAACGGTGGCGCCGGTGCAGTCGGTGACGCCGGCAACGCCGGTGGTGCCGGCGGTAACGGCGGTAGTGCCTCGAAGTCGCTGGTCGGCAGCGGTGGTGCGGGCGGCGCCGGTGGTGCCGGCGGTGCTGGTGGCCAGGGCGGTACCGGTGCTGCCGGCGAAGTGGGCCACGCCGATGGCGGTAGCGGTGGTAACGGTGGCGAAGGCGGCGCCGGCGGTGCCGGCGGCAAGGGCGGCGCGGGTGGCTCGCTCGGCAACAAGGGTGCGGACGGTGACGCCAGCACGATCAACGGTGACGGTGGCAAGGGCGGCGTCGGTGGTGCCGGCCTCGACGCCGAGGGTGGTGCGCCGGCGGGCAACGGTGGCGTCGGTGGCAACGGCGGCAGTGGCGGCGAGAGCGGTAACGGTGGCGCCGGCGGTCTGGGCGGTGCCGGTGGTGCCGGCGACGCCACGCACGACGCCGGTAAGGGTGGCGACGGTGGCGAAGGTGGTGACGGCGGCAAGATCGGCAACGGCGGCACCGGCGGTACCGGTGGTGCTGGGGGTGTGGGTGGGACCAACAACAACAACATGTTGGGCGACGGCGCGGTCGGTGGCACGGGTGGTAACGGCGGTGCCGGTGGCAAGGGCGGCACTGATGCGGGCAACGGCGGTACCGGTGGTGTCGGTGGTGTGGGCGGTGCTGGGCATGACGGGATCAAGGGTGGCCCCGGTCAGGACGGCTCCGAGACCGCTGACGGCAACGGGGGCAATGGTTCCCAAGGCGGCAACGGCTTTGCTGGTGGCCAGGGTGGCAACGGCGGCGTAGGCGGTCAGGCCCAGAGCGACACCGGCACCGACGGAGCCAACGGTGCCGGCGGTGACGGTGGTGTCGGCGGCGCGGTCGGCGCGGGCGGTGACGGCGGTAACGGAGCGAATGGCACCCGGGACAACGGTGGGGACGGAAACGGTGGCAACGGCGGCCAGGCTGGTGAGAATGGCGCTGAGGCCGGTAGCGGTGGTGCCGGCGGCGAGGGTGGCGGCACCGACCCCAACCCCGATCTCCACGGCGCTCAAGGCGCCGACGGCAGCCTCGCCCCCTCCGAGGCCAGCAAGGGCGGCAACGGCGGTGACGGCGCCGCTGGTACCGCAGCCAATCCCGACGGCGGTAACGGCGGCAAGGGCGGCGATGGCGCGTACGGCGGTGATGGCGGTAAGGGCGGCGACGGCGGCAACGCATACGCCGGCAGCGATGGCAACGGGGGGAACGGCGGCGACGGCGGCGACGGCGCCAACAGCGCCACCGGCGATGGCTCCAAGCCCAGCGACGGCGGTCATGGCGGCCAAGGCGGTAATGGCGGCAGCGGTGCCGGCACCGGCAACGGCGGCCGGGGTGGCGATGGCGGCGTCGGTGGTAACGGCGGCACCGGCGACACGGGTTTGACTGGCAGCTTCGATGGCGGCGGCACAGGTAAGGGTGGTAACGGCGGCGTCGGTTACAACGGCGGCAAGGGCGGCGCAGGTGGCGCCGGTGGTGACTCCGAATCCGGCACCAACGGCGACGGAGGCAACGGCGGTGTCGGCGGCAATGCGGGCGCGGGCGGTAACGGCGGCGACGGCGCGGTAGGCGACTGGAGTCAAAAGGGCCAGTACGGCTACGGCTCCGGCGGCACCGGCGGGAATGCCGGTGACGTGGGTACCGCGGGCGAGGGCGGTGCTGCGGGCGCGGCGGGCACCGGCGGTACCGGTGGTGCAGAAGGTACGCAGGGCGACGCCGGTCATGCTGCCAATACTGACAATGTGCGGGGTGGTACCGGTGGGGCCGGTGCCGCGGGCGATCCCACCCACTGGAGCGGTGGTACCGGCGGTGACGGCGGCACGGGCGGCGTTCACGGGACCGGCGGTACCGGCGGAAACGGTGGAATCGCCTACCAGGACCCTGACACGGACCCCAGTCGCGCGACCACCGGCGGCAACGGCGGCGCCGGCGGTAACGGCGGCGCCGGCGGGACCGAGTCCGGTAACGGCGGCCAAGGTGGCGACGGCGCCGACGGTGCAGTGGGCAGCCAGTACGGCGGCACGGGCGGCGCCGGCGGCAAGGGTGGCGCAGCGACCGCAGTCGATGGCAACGGTGGTGACGGCGGTACTGGCGGTAAGGGCGGCGTTGCCACCGGCTGGAGGTCCGACGGAACCTGGGGCATCGACACCTTCCCCAACAAGAACTTCGGGTCCGGCACCATCGTCGGCGTATCAGGTGCTGGCGGCGCCGGCGGGGCTGGCGGCACCGCAATCACCGGTGACGGCGGCAGCGGTGGCGCCGGTGGTGCCGGTGGCGGCGTCGCGGACAATGTCGGAACACGGGTCATTTGGGGCGGTGCCGGCGGTGCCGGTGGCGCTGGCGGCGCGGCTACCGTCCCCGCTCCTCCTGCCAACGGCGGCAGCGATGATGATGAAACCCCCGCTCCGACCGTCGTATCCGGCGACGGCGGCAAGGGCGGCACCGGCGGTGCTGGCGGGCAGGGCACCATTACCGGCGGTGCAGGTGGCAACGGTGGCGCCGGTGGCGCCAGCGATGATGGCAACGGCGGCACCGGTGGCGACGGCGGTGCCGGCACCAAAGCCACTGGCTGGAACGACGCCAACGGCGACCTGGCCGGCAAAGGCCAGATCCTGGCCTTCAGCGGCAGCGGTGGCAACGGTGGCGCCGGCGGTAACGGCGTAGACGGTGGAACCGGCGGCAAGGGCGGAGACGCCGCCGACGGCCTAAGCGGCGGCAGCATGTACAGCTCCGGCGGCACCGGCGGCAACGGCGGCGCCGGCGGCAACGGCACCACCGGCGACGGTGGTAACGGTGGTAACGGCGGTACCGGCGGCAACGCGACCTGGCGTGCCCACGACGGCGGTGCCGGCGGCGCCGGAGGCAACAGCGCCTCGGGCGACGGCGGTGTCGGTGGCGACGGCGGTCAGGGCGGCAAGCTGACCACGGGCGGCACCGCACCGACCAACGGCTCCGCGGTCACTGTCGGCGCCGGCGGTGCTGGCGGCAACGGCGGCAGCAGCACCGGTACCGACACCGAAGGCGGCGGCGGTGCCGGCGGTAACGGCGGCACCGGCGGTGATGGTCTCGGGAAGACCAACGGTGGCGCCGGTGGCACCGGTGGCACCGGCGGCAAGGCGGGCAGCGTGGCGGGCACGGCCGGCACCAAGCCCGCTGCGCCCACCAACACCAACGGTGTCGAAGGGGGCGCTGGTGGCGCCGGCGCCCCCGCAACGCCGCCCGCCGACGACGACAGCAGCAGCTAACGCCTCGGTCGGTCGAAAGCCCCGCCCCACGGGCGGGGCTTTCGCCGTCATGTCGATAAGATCGACGCTTGCGTCACAGCCAAAAACACAGCCAGTAGGGGGAGTTTCTTCGCGTGGGCGAACAACCAGTCGACCCGTCCATCGTCTCCGATGCGACCCTGACCTCGGCCCTGCAGGCAGCGCAGGCCGCCTTTGCCGCGGCAGCCGACCTGGATGCGCTGGCGCACGCCAAAACCGAGCACCTCGGTGACAAGGCGCCGCTGGCGCTGGCCCGCCAAGCGCTGGCCAAGCTGGACAAAGCCGACCGCGCCGACGCGGGCAAGCGCGTCAACGCCGTCCGCACCGACGCTCAACGCGCCTACGACGAGCGCCTGGCGGCCCTGCGCGCCGAGCGTGACGCTGCCGTACTGGCCGCCGAAAGCATCGACGTCACCCTGCCCTCGGCGCGCAAGCCCGTCGGCGCGCGGCACCCCATCACCATGCTGGCCGAGCACGTCGCCGACACTTTCGTCGCGATGGGCTGGGAACTGGTCGAAGGCCCCGAGGTCGAAGCCGAACACTTCAACTTCGACGCGCTGAACTTCCCGGTCGACCACCCCGCGCGCAGCGACTCCGACACCTTCCACATCGCCCCGTCCGGATCGCGGCAACTGCTGCGCACGCACACCTCCCCGGTGCAGATCCGCGCTCTGCTGGCCCGCGAACTGCCCGTCTACGTCGTCTCGATCGGGCGCACCTTCCGCACCGACGAACTCGACGCCACCCACACCCCGGTGTTTCACCAGGTCGAGGGGCTGGCGGTCGACCGCGGCCTGACCATGGCGCACCTGCGCGGCACCCTGGACGCCTTCGCCCAGTCGGAGTTCGGGCCGGCCGCCAAGACCCGCATCCGGCCGCACTTCTTCCCGTTCACCGAGCCGTCGGCCGAGGTCGACATCTGGTTCGAGGGCAAGAAGGGCGGACCCGGCTGGGTGGAATGGGGCGGTTGCGGAATGGTGCACCCCAACGTGCTGCGCGCAGTGGGCATCGATCCGGCCGAATACTCCGGCTTCGCCTTCGGCATGGGATTGGAGCGAACCCTGCAGTTCCGCAACGGTATTCCCGACATGCGCGACATGGTCGAGGGCGACGTCCGGTTCTCCCTGCCGTTCGGGGTGGGTGCCTGATGCGCATTCCCTACAGCTGGCTGCGGGAGACCCTGATCGCCGGCGCGCCCGGGTTCGACATCACCGCCGAGGAACTCGAGCAGGCGCTGCTGCGGATCGGCCACGAGGTCGAGGGCGTACACACCCTGGGCCCGGTCACCGGGCCGTTCAAGGTCGGCCGAGTCGTCGAGATCGAGGAACTCACCGAGTTCAAGAAGCCGATCCGGGCCTGCCGCGTCGACGTCGGCGAAGCCGAGCCGCGCGACATCGTCTGCGGTGCCAGCAATTTCGCCGTCGGCGACCTGGTCGCGGTGGCACTGCCCGGCGCGGTGCTGCCCGGGGATTTTGCGATTGCCACCCGAAAGACCTACGGCCGCACCTCCGACGGCATGATCTGCTCGGCATCCGAAATACGGCTGAGCACAGATCATTCCGGCATACTCGTGCTGCCGGCGGGCACCGCTGAACCCGGTGCCGATGCCGCGGAAGTGCTGGGCCTCGACGACGTGGTCTATGAGCTGGCCATCACCCCCGACCGCGGCTACTGCATGTCGGTGCGCGGGCTGGCGCGCGACCTGGCCTGCGCCCTGGACTTGGACTTCGCCGACCCGGCCGCAGTGCCGGCACTGCCCGCAGACGGCGAGGCGTGGCCGCTGAGTGTGCAACCCGGCACCGGGGTGCGCCGCTTCGCGCTGCGCAGCGTCACCGGTATCGACCCGGCGGCGGTATCGCCGTGGTGGCTGCAACGGCGCCTGGCGCTGTGCGGCATCCGGGCGATCTCCCCGGCCGTCGACGCCACCAACTACGTCATGGTCGAACTCGGCCACCCGATGCACGCCCACGACCGGGCCCGCATCACCGGTGGCTTCGACGTCCGCTTCGCCGCGCCCGGCGAGACCGTCACCACCCTGGACGACATCGAACGCAAACTGGAACCGGTCGATGTGCTCATCGTCGACGACGTCGCCACCGCCGCGATCGGCGGCGTGATGGGCTCTGGCAGCACCGAAATGCGCGACGACTCAACCGATGTGCTGCTGGAAGCCGCGATCTGGGACCCCGCGGCGGTGTCGCGGACCGCGCGACGGCTGCATCTGCCCAGCGAGGCCGCCCGGCGCTACGAGCGCTCGGTGGACCCGGCCATCTCGGTGGCCGTGCTGGACCGCTGTGCGAGCCTACTGGCCGAAATCGCCGGGGGAGTCATCGGTTCGGGCCTGACCGACTGGCGCGGCGACCCGCCCGTCGAGCACTGGAGCCAGGCTCCCATCGAG
>Ga0182738_1000571_pt1 | contig 50524 bp, 47 predicted proteins | sample eDN5th30CBELigMG_FD_128876 | JGI IMG/M metagenome (GOLD analysis project Ga0182738, IMG submission 128876) | Enriched Miracle-Growth compost microbial communities from Emeryville, California, USA - eDNA 5th pass 30_C BE-Lig MG (version 2)... ... | reverse complement strand
TGAGGTCGAGGATGTAGAACTTGTTGATCCACGGCGGCACGATGAGAAGAGGCGTCCGATAGACCTCCTCGGTCGCCGGCGCGTACTGGAGGAGCTGGATCAGCTCGTTCTGGAACACGACCTTGCCCGGCGAGGTCGCGACGTTCCCGCCGACCTTGAAGGCGTTCATGTCGGTCTGGCGGATGGCGAGCTTGCCCTTGCCGCGCTCGAGGTCGGTCAGCAGGTTCCGCAGGCCCTTGATCAGGTTCTCGCCCTTGCTCTCCATCGTCGCCTTCACGACCTGCGGATTGGTCATGGCGAAGTTGGACGGCGACATCGCATCGACGAACTGGCGCGTGTAGAACTCGACCTTCTGCGCCGTCTTGTCGTCGATTCCCTCGACCTCCTTGATCGTGCCCTGCAGCCAGCGCGCCGTGAGAAGATAGGACTGCTTGAGGTAGTCGAACACGACCTCGTCCTTCCACGCGGGATCGGCGAAGCGCTTGTCGCCCTTGGCGGGCTCGGCCACCGGCTCGACCGTCTGGCCCATCATGCGCTGGGTCGTCGCCTGCCAGAGCTTCATGTACTGGGCCCAAAGCTCCATCTGGGCCTGCAGCAGCCGGTTCGGATCGGCCAGCATCTTCGCCGTGAAATCCATGAAGGTCTGGGTGAGCTTCATCGGGTCGGCGGGTTGCGGTCCGTCAGCCTGGTAGCGCTCGGCGAACTCGGTCAGGAGCTTCTGGCTGCGCTCGGCGATGTCCTTGAAAGCGGTCTGCATCTTCTCGGCCTCGGCAGGCGAGAAACCGGGGATAACTCCGGGGGCGGGTATGTCCGACATGCGTTTCCCCTTTGATATCATTGGCTTTCAGTGGTTTCTTGCGATACCTTCGGCATCCTGAGATACCGTGAGCTGGTTTGTCCAGACTGCCAAACGTCCCTCCTAGGTATGCTGCGACAAACGACGGGTCAAACGGCCCCTCGATTTCCGCGAGAAATGGAGCGGGGACGACGGGCGATGGGGCGATGACGACTGAGAAGCGTGGACGGAAGATCGGCAGCAGCCGGCTGCATCGATGGAGCCTTCTCGGCGTGTCCAGCCTTGCCTTGCTTGCCGGTTGCGACTGGCTCGGTGGCTCCCCTGCCGTTGGCCACGAAAAGGCACGTCCGGGTGTCGAGCGCGGAATCGCTGCTGCCAATGCCTTGCCGCGCGCGAGCGCCGACCGCCAATACGATACCGGATACGCGCCCGTGGACGAGACACGTACCGGGCCGCAGATCGGCTCGATCGTCGCCGGGCGCGGCGGACAGAAGGCGCAGCTCGAAGCAGCCGCCAGGGAATCCACCAGCCGCGATGCCCAGGCCCGCGAGGCCGCCGCGGCGCGCGCGCGCGAGGAAGCCTCGAGGAAGGATGCGGACGTGACGGCGAACGCATCGCCGATATCCTCGCGCAGTGCCGCCGTCACTGCCGTTGCGCTGCCGCCAGGCGAGCCGGCGCCGCGGCCCGTTGCTCCGGCTCCGGAGCCCGACGCGGTGGCGCATGCCGCCCAGGTCGGTGCGCCGGCGCACGACCCGCCGCCTACCCCCACACCTGCAACGGCCGGCATGGTTCAGACGGCAGCGGCGGCACCTTCGCCGCCACCCGCGCCCCCGGCCACGACCGCGGCGATCGTTCCTCAGCAATCGCCGGCCGTGCCGCCTGCTGAGCCTTCGCCGGTCGTCGTTGCGGCACCAGCGCAGCCGAGCGACCCGAACAAAGCCTTCCAGCCGCCCCCCGGCTGGATGCCGCCTGCCGTTGCCCAGGCAGCGTCCGCAGCCGCGACGCCACAGTCGACGATCGTGACGGCATCTTCGCCGCCCGCGCCACGTCCGGCCCCGAGCCCGGACCCCGCTCCGGCACCGCAGGTGGCCGAGCCGCTGGCACCATCATCATCGCCCCCTGCATTCGTGCGAACGGATGCGAACAAGGCCTTCCAGCCGCCGGCCGGCTGGACGCCACCGGCCGCCACACGATCGACGGCCCCTCGCCCGACGCCACAGACAGCGATGGCTGCCGCGACATCTTCGCCGGCGCCTGCACCGCGCATGGCAGAGCCATTGCCACCAGCGCAACCGGCGGCTGTGGTGCACCCCGATGCCCGCAAGGCGTTCGAGCCGCCGCCGGGCTGGTCTCCACCCGCCGCCGCTCTGACCGCGCCGGCGCGTCCAGTGCAAGCGGCAGCGGAAGTCGCGGCACCGCCATCTCCGCCGCCGGCGGGCGCCGTCCAGGCGGCTCCGCGGCCACCGATCGTCAAGGCCGATATCGCGCACGCCCGGTCGGGCGAGGTGCCGCCAGGGGTCGTGAAGTCGCCGCCGTTCGGCGGCCCGATGCAGGTCGCCGTGGTTCAGTTCGGCCGTGGCTCGTCGGGATTGGCGGGCATCAGCCATGAAGTGATCGCCGACGTGGCGCGCATGCAGAAGAGGAATGGCGGCACGGTCCGCGTCGTGGCACATGCTTCGGAAGACGCCGTCGGGTCGACGGCCCAGGCGATCGAGGGAGGCAACTACGACATCTCACGCCGCCGTGCGCGCGCCATCGCCAATCTGCTGATGACGTTCGGTGTGCCTCGCGGCAGCATCGTCGCCGAGGCCGCTTCGGATGCCGAGCCGGCCTTTGGCACCAACACAGCGCGCGGCATTGCCGCCAACCGGCGCGCGGAAGTCTTCCTCGATTTGTAGCACCCCAGGAAAGAGCAATGGACGATTCGGAATTCCACCGCCTGAAGCGCCTGCCGCCCTACGTCTTCGCGGAAGTCAACGCCATGAAGGCGCGCGCCCGCGCCGCCGGCCAGGACGTGATCGATCTCGGCATGGGCAATCCCGACCTTCCGACCGCGCCGCACATCGTCGCCAAGCTCGCCGAGGCCGCCGGCAATCCGCGCGCTCATGGCTACTCCGCCTCGCGCGGTATTCCCGGCCTGCGCAAGGCGCAGGCCGCCTACTACCAGCGCCGCTTCAACGTCGCCCTCGATCCCGAGAGCGAGATCATCGTCACCCTGGGCTCGAAGGAGGGCCTCGCCAATCTCGCGCAGGCGATCACCTCGCCGGGCGACATCGTGCTGGTGCCCAACCCGAGCTACCCGATCCATCCCTACGGCTTCATCATCGCCGGCGGCTCGATCCGCCACATCCCGGTGCCGGGCTCGACGTCGATCGCGGAGTTCCTGCCGGCGCTCGAGCGGGCAGTGCGCTATGCCGTGCCCAAGCCGATCGCGCTGGTGCTGAACTATCCGTCGAACCCGACGGCGCAGGTGGTCGATCTCGATTTCTATGCGGCGATCGTCGATTTCTGCAAACGGCAGGGAATCTGGATCCTGAGCGATCTCGCCTATGCCGAGATCTACTTCGACGGCAATCCGCCGCCGTCGGTGCTGCAGGTGCCGGGCGCGCGCGACATCGCCGTCGAATTCACCTCGATGAGCAAGACCTACTCGATGGCCGGCTGGCGCATCGGCTTCGCTGCCGGCAACAGGACGCTGATCCAGGCGCTGACCCGCATCAAGTCGTATCTCGACTACGGCGCGTTCACGCCGATCCAGGTCGCCGCGACCGCGGCGCTCAACGGCCCGCAGGACTGCATCGCCGACGCACGCAACACCTACAGGGAGCGCCGCGACGTGCTGATCGAGGGCCTCACGTCGGCGGGCTGGGACCTGCCGGCGCCGTCGGCATCGATGTTCGCCTGGGCACCGATTCCGAAAGCCTTTGCCGAGCTGGGCTCGCTGGCGTTCTCGAAGCTGCTGCTGACGCAGGCCAATGTCGCGGTGTCGCCCGGCATCGGCTTCGGCGAGCATGGCGACGGCTACGTCCGCATCGCCATGGTCGAGAACAAGCATCGCATCCGCCAGGCGATCCGCAGCATCCGCTCGGTGCTGGGCGATCCGTCGCGCTCGATCGATCTCTACCTGCGCGGCGTGGGGGACAACATCACGCCGCTAAAGGCTCGCGCCTGATCGCGTCCTGTCGTATCAGGCTGCCATGACTGAGACTCTCAAGATCGGCATCGCTGGCCTCGGCACCGTGGGCGCGGGCGTGGTGAAGCTGCTCGCCGAGCACAACAAGCTCCTGGCGCTGCGCGGCGGCCGGCGCCTCGAAGTGGCAGCCGTCAGTGCCCGTTCCAGGACGAAGAAGCGCGGCATCGATCTCGGCGGCGCTCGCTGGGAAAAGGATCCGCTGGCGCTGGCGGACGCCGCCGACATCGACGTCGTGGTCGAATTGATCGGCGGCTCGGGCGGTGTCGCCAAGCGGCTGGCCGAACGCGCGCTGCGCGCCGGCAAGCACGTCGTGACCGCCAACAAGGCGCTGCTGGCCCTGCATGGCGCCGAGCTGGCGGAGCTGGCGGAAAAGCGCGGCAGCATCCTCGCTTTCGAGGCCGCCGTTGCCGGCGGCATCCCGATCATCAAGGCGCTGCGCGAGGGCCTCGTCGGCAACCGCGTGTCGCGCCTCTACGGCATCCTCAACGGCACCTGCAACTACATCCTGACGACGATGCGCGAGACCGGGCGCGACTTCGACGTCGTGCTGGCCGAGGCGCAGGCGGCCGGCTATGCCGAGGCCGATCCGAGCTTCGACGTCGACGGCATCGACGCGGCGCACAAGCTCGCGGTGCTGACCGGCACCGCGTTCGGTACGAAGGTGAATTTTGCCGGCGTGCATGTCGAGGGCATCCGCCGCGTGACGTCGATGGACATCGAGTTCGCGCAGGAGCTCGGCTATCGCATCAAGCTGCTCGGGCTGGCGCGCGAGACGAGCTACGGCATCGAGCAGCGGGTGCATCCCTGCATGGTGCCGCTCGAGGCGCCGATCGCGCATATCGAGGGCGTGTTCAACGCCGTCGCGATCGAGGGCGACTATGTCGGCAAGACGATGTTCCAGGGCCGCGGCGCGGGGCAGGGGCCGACCGCGTCGGCCGTCGTCGCCGACATCGTCGACGTGGCGCGCGGCCGCAACATGCCGGCATTCGTCGTTCCGGCCGCACGGCTGGCCGACAGGAAGGCCTCGCCGATGGACCGCCATGTCGGCGCCTACTACATGCGCCTGATGGTGCAGGATAGGCCGGGCGTGATCGCCGCCGTCTCCAAGGCGCTGGCCGGAGAACGCATCTCGCTCGAGTCGATGCTGCAACGCGGGCGGTCGCAGTCCGGCGAGGTGCCGGTGGTGCTGACCACGCACGAGACGGAGGAGGCGCGCATGCAGCGCGCGCTGGCACTGATTTCCAGGTTGAAGGCGGTCGCCGAAGAGCCCTGCCTGATCCGCATCGAGGCATTCTGAGCAGACGGCGCCGCGCAAGGCGCCCCCACTGGAGGGAACGATGGCCGACATAGGCAAGATGGACCGTAACCTGGCACTGGAAGCGGTGCGCGTGACCGAGGCGGCGGCGCTCGCGGCGTCGAAGCTGATGGGCCGCGGCGACGAGAAGAAGGCCGACCAGGCCGCGGTCGACGCCATGCGCAGCGCGCTCAACGTCCTCGACATCGACGGCACCGTCGTGATCGGCGAGGGCGAGCGCGACGAGGCGCCGATGCTCTACATCGGCGAGAAGGTCGGCGCCGGCGGCCCGAAGATCGACATCGCGCTCGATCCGCTCGAGGGCACGACCATCACCGCCAAGGGCCTGCCCAACGGATTGGCCGTCATGGCGATGGCCGAGCATGGCGGCTTCCTCAATGCGCCCGACGTCTACATGGACAAGATCGCGGTCGGCGGCGGCCTGCCCGACGGCATCGTCGATCTCGACAAGACGCCGCTGCAGAACCTCACCGACCTCGCAAAGGCCAAGAAGGTCGACGTCGCGGACCTCGTGGTCTGCATCCTCGACCGGCCGCGCCATGCCGAGCTGATCGCCAAGGTGCGCGAGGCGGGCGCGCGCATCATGCTGATCGGCGACGGCGACGTCTCGGGCGTGATCGCCACCTCGACCGGCGATTCCGGCATCGACATCTACATGGGCTCGGGCGGCGCGCCGGAGGGCGTGCTGGCGGCCGCGGCGCTGCGCGCCATCGGCGGCCAGATCCAGGGACGGCTGCTGTTCCGCAACGACGACGAGCGGGGCCGCGCCAGGAAGTGGGGCATCGACGACCTCAATCGCAAATACTCGATGCTCGACATGGCCAAGGGCGACGTGATGTTCGCGGCGACCGGCGTCACCTCGGGCTCGATGCTCAAGGGCGTGCGCCGCTTCGGCAACGGCGCGGAGACGCATTCGATCGTCATGCGCTCCAAGACCGGCACGGTGCGATGGATTTCCGCCCATCACAATTTCTCGATCAAGACTGGCCTGCCGAGCTGGGCATGATCATGATGGGAGGATGCGGGCAGCGCTGATCCCCAGGGGCCTTGCTCTCGTCCTCCCCATCCTCTCCGCGACCGAGGTCGTGGCGGAGGAGAACTGCCGCAATTTCTCCTGGTCCGTAGGACGGTCGATCGATCTGTTCGACGAGCCCTTGCCCGTGGTGCAGAGCGCCCAGTCGCTGCCCAAGGAAGGCGTGTTCGCGGTGATGCTGAGGCCCGCGGCCGAGGTGATCTATCCGAAGCTGCCCGAGCGCGGCAGCGATGGCGGGTGGGGGGCGGTGATCACGCTGGAGAACGTCGCGGCCGGACGCTACCAGATCGCGCTCTCGGAGGAAGCCTGGATCGAGGCGATTCAGGACAATGTGCGCCTGCCGATCCGTCCTTCGGTCCGGGCGATGGAGTGCCGCGGCGTGCACCGCAGCTTCGAGGTCGAGACCAGGGGCGAGCCGCTCACGCTCCAGATCGGTGGCGCCGGCGTGCGGCGCCTCAACATGGCCGTCGTGCGGGTCTGGCCGTTCGAATGGCGCTGGTGATCATTGGATCGCGCGCATCCTGCGCGCTTCACGATCATGGAGCGCGCAAGACGCGGTCCAGTGAGGCCACCCATCGAAGTCGCGCCTCATCGGTGGCGTGGTAACGATACTTCCCAATCCGATTTGCGCTCTCGCCGCCGACCGCCGAAACGCTCCCCAGCCGTTTGGTCTATAGAGATCGCATGTCCTCAGAAGCACGGCATCGACGCGCGGCCTTCCTCGGCATCGAGCATTCGCTGACCGGCCGGCGCTGGGCCGAGCGGCTCGGCGACGAGCGCATCGCGCTCGCCATGGCGCAGCGGCACGGTCTGCCCGATGCGATCTGCCGGCTGCTGGCGGCGCGCGAGATCGGCCTCGACGACGTGCCGGATTTCCTCGAGCCGACGTTGCGCAGGTTCCTGCCCGATCCGCTGCATCTCAAGGATATGGATCGCGCCGTCGCGCGGCTGGTGCGCGCCGTCCAGCAGGGCGAGCGCATCGTCGTGTTCGGCGACTACGACGTCGACGGTGCAACCTCCTCGGCGCTGCTGCTCCGCTTCTTCCGCAGCGTCGGCGGCACGATCGGCGTCTACATCCCGGACCGTCGCAAGGAAGGCTACGGTCCGAATGCGCCGGCTCTGCTGAAGCTCAAGGAGGAAGGTGCCTCCGTCGTCGTCACGGTGGATTGCGGTGTCACTGCCTACGAGCCGCTGGCCGAGGCGAAGAGAGCGGGGCTCGACCTGATCGTGATCGATCACCATCAGGCCGAGCTGGCGCTGCCCGATGCCGTCGCCGTCGTCGATCCCAACCGCATCGACGACCAAAGCCCGCACAAGCAGCTCGCAGCGGTCGGCGTTGCCTTCCTGCTCTGCGTCGGCGTCAATCGCGCGCTACGCGAGTCAGGCTGGTACGGCGACACGCGGCCCGAGCCTGACCTGCGCCAGTGGCTCGATCTCGTCGCACTCGGCACGGTGGCCGACGTGGTGCCGTTGACCGGCGTCAACCGCGTGCTCGTGCGGCAGGGGCTGGCGGTGATGCGCAAGCGCGGCAATGCCGGCCTCGCGGCGCTCGCCGACGTGGCGCGGCTGCGCGAGGCGCCGGGCGCCTATCATCTCGGCTTCCTGCTGGGGCCGCGGGTCAATGCCGGCGGCCGTGTCGGGCAAGCCGACCTCGGCGCGCGCCTGCTGTCGAGCGACGATGCGCACGAGGTCGGCGCGCTGGCGCTGCGCCTCGACGAGCTCAATGCCGAGCGCCGCGCCATCGAGCGCGAGGTGCTCGACCAGGCGATCGCCCGTATCGAGGGACTTTACGGGCCGGACCGCACGCGGATGCCCGCAGCTCTCGTCGTCGAGAGCGAGGGCTGGCATGTCGGCGTGATCGGCATCGTCGCGAGCCGTCTCGTCGAGCGCTATGGCCGCCCGGTCTTCGTGATCGGCATGGAAGACGGCGCGGGCAAGGGGCAGGTCGGCAAGGGATCGGGCCGCTCGGTGCGCGGCGTCGACCTCGGCGCGGCGGTGCTGGCTGCCCGGCAGTCGGGCCTGCTGATCAACGGCGGTGGCCATGCCATGGCGGCAGGCCTGACGGTGGCGCGTGAGCAGCTGCCGCATCTCGTGCAGTTCCTCGACGAACGGATCGCGCCGCAACTCGGCGCGGCGCCGCCCATGCGCGAGCTCGGCATCGATGCCGCCCTGGCGCCGGGCGCGGCGACGCAGGAGCTGGTCACCATGATCGAGCGCGCCGGCCCGTTCGGCGCCGGCAATGCGCTGCCGCGCTTCGCGCTGACCGGCGTGCGCGTCGACCATGCGCAGCGGGTCGGGGAGGGCCACGTCCGCTGCACCCTGGTCGGCCACCAGCGCGGCCGGGTCGAGGCGATTGCCTTCCGCGCCGGCCAGAGCGAGCTCGGCCCGGCGCTGCTCGACCCGGCGCGGCCGATCCTGCATGTCGCGGGCGCCTTGCGCATCGACCGCTACAACGGCCGCGAAAGCGTCCGCCTCCAGATCGACGACGCCGCCCGGGCCACCGGATCGATGCTGCCCTGAGGCGCGCGGGCCGCCTTGATTTCGTCGGCAGAGGCCGTTACACCCTGCCGCTCGCGGCCTCGTCCCCTTCGTCTAGAGGCCTAGGACACCGCCCTTTCACGGCGGTAACACGGGTTCGAATCCCGTAGGGGACGCCATTTTGGAATGCGCCATCGCCGCATAGCCGCTATTTCCGCACTCGGCGGATGCCGATTCTCGAGAGTCGCACGGCGACGGCACTGTCGCGCAGGGGGTTTCGGCGGCCGGACAGGCCGGAGTGACATCGCCTGGATCGCATACGGCGCTCAAAGCCCGTACCCACGATCCACCCGGAGCCAATCACCGACCGCCTCCTGGGTTTCTTGATCTTTCGACAATGGTCGTAGCTGCGCCAAAGGGACGGCAATTCGCTCGCCGGCCCGCCGAACCCAGACAAACATTTCGCTCTCGCACACCTCTTGGGCGGCCATGCCGACGACTTTCCCTTCGTCCTTGACCTTCAGAACCGAGATGGACCGAATGGACCGGCAGCGCGTTTTGGATGGAACCTTCATCTTGCCACCAAGGTAGTAATGCCAACCCATCGCGCGCTCCCCGGAATCATAGGCATCCACGACGGCCTCCATGGCAATTCGTTTCGCGTATCTCGTCGTTTCCCGCGTCATGATTCCGCCGTGCAGACTGGACTGGGGCATGCATCTTGCCGAGCCGGGTCCGGCGCTTCGCTCCGGTTGTCCAACCGTGCTGGCGTCAATGCGTCCTCGATCTTGCGAACTGCCTCGTCGGGGTCGCAGCCCGTGATGTCCACGGACACATGCGCCCTGGTGAAGGAGCGGCTGAAGTAGGCGATGTCTCGTTTTATGTCGCGGAGGTAGAGGCGTTTCTCTCGATCTGTCAGGTTCTTTTGCACCGGATGGGAGTCGATGTCGTAGAACGTGATCCTGCCGAGGATATTCTCCGGTGTATCGCGAAGGACGACGACGACCGTGTCCCGCGTATCCTTGATGGCTTTCCAATAGCTGCCCAGCAGTCCACTCGGCGGCAAGGCAATGACACAGTTGCGGCCGTCGTCGCGAGAGAGAACGTGCTTCAGGGCTCGAGCGGCCATGCGACGGAAATCGTGCGACGCCGGGTAACGGTTTCGAAGACGCCCGATCGACGTGCCGAAAAAGCGCTCGACTTCAACGTCCAGATCGAAAAACTGGCATTCCAGGCAACCAGCCAGCCGTGCGCCAACAGTGGTCTTCCCGATACAACTCACGCCAGCGAGAAATATCCGCATGGTGGGATGCTCGATTGAAGCCATGCCGGACTTGGCAAGACTGCGATCCTAGCCGATTCGAGCTCTCCCCTGGCCCGGTTTTCCACAAGGCGGATAAAGGCTCGATCAGTCCGCACGCTGGCCGGTCCGAGGCGAGCGCTGACACCAGTCAGTCGTCTTCCTCTTCCCGTTCGTTGTCCGTTCGCCAGCTCTCCGCGGTCAGCCGTTCGACCGCTTCGTTGTAGGCCTCGTTGTTCGGAGCGCCCGCCTTCAACGTATCGTTGATGTGTACTGCCAGCACGCTGCCGACTGCATGAACTGCCTCGTGACGATCGAGGCCCTCGACCACCAGCCGCTCGATCGTGCGGCGCGTGGGCGACTCGTCGCCCATCGCCACCTGGTTCTCGATGATCACGTGCACGATCGCGTGCGCCGTCATGCTCGGCACCTCGATTCCAGCGCGCCAATGATACGCCTCCGCCAGCATGATCCGCTCATCCTCGTCGAGCTCCTGCCATCTGGAAGGATCTGGGGCCACTTCCGGATCGTAACGCATGCCCGTGGCGGACTCGATCGCATCGCCGCTCTCCAGGCCGAAATCGTCATCGAGGTCGACGTCCTCTCCATCGAAGAGGTCGTCGTCATCCCCGATCTCCAGCATGTAATCGAAGCCGTCGTCGCCGACCGTGCGCCGCAGCGCCTCGATCCGCTTCCTGGTGCGAGCGGGCGTGTCGCTCGGGCCCGGGATCAGGAAGGGCTTGCCGTCCTTGCCGAAGCGGAAGCTCTCGTCGCTCGCGTCGGCCGGGACATCGCCGAACAGCGGCTCTGCAGCGGCGTAGTCGGGATGGGGCGCCAATCCGATCGAGCGTGACCAGGCGACGAGGTCGCGCAACAGCGTGCGGGCGCGCGCGGGTTCGATCGCGACCAGTGGCTGCGCCTCCCCCAGCACCTCCAGGAAGCGCTCGATCTCGCTCGCTTCACCAACGCGCAGGATGACGTCCTTCACGCCGACGCAATAGGTGTCGAGCAGGAAGACGGCCACGGCCATCCTTCCGTCCGCAGCCTTGCGGCCAAGCACCAGATAGCCTTCGCCGAACTCGGCCAGCGCCTCGCTTATCAGGCAGGAGTGGATCGGCGCCCCGGCCATCCGGCGCATCCGCGTCGCCAGCGACATCTGGCTCTCGGCCATGGCGGCCTTGCGCCGCTCCGTGAGGAGCTTCTTCCTGCGCGCCGCCTTGACCGCGCGCTTATGCGGGTGTCTCTTCGACATGGTCCGTCCCAATAGGAAGACGTCACTCTATCGTTGCCGGCTGGTGCCATCTATCCCGGCTGCGGCGTCCGTGCGGTTGTTGGGGATATCGGCGCGATCGACTTTCCGCGGCTTTGCGCCCGCCAGGGCGTACCATTTGCTGCGTGCCCGCCGGCAGGCGACTGCGGCTGGTGCAGGGCTGCGCGAACGCCATCAGGACGGTCGAGGCCGGCATGGTTCTCAAGAAGTACCTGCTGAGAGGCATGATGGAGAATGTGCTCGTGCTGACACCGGCATCGCTCGTCGGCCGGTGCCGGGAGAGCTCGAGACGACGTTCGACATAACCTGCGCCACGATCCACGATGGGCGTCTGCGCGGCGATCCCTCGCATCGGCCGGGACAGCTCCCATGGCTCTCCGGCAAAGTCCAGAAGCCGACGAACGGCGCTGCGGCCTTCGCGATAGGCCCCGCGACCGTCTCCGGGCCGCTCGGCTCTTGCAGAACGGGGAACCTCCAAGCGTCCGGACGCCTCCACCAAATTGTCTGATATGATGGCGTCGTTGCCACGCTTGCACGGATGTGCGGCGGGGGCGGAATCGGCCTGTGCGGCGATGGGCAGGGTGGAGAGACCGCCGGTCCGGCCGCTATGAAAGACCCATGCTTCGATCGAGTGTTCGCATGAAACCGTGGATGCCGTCAGCCCTCGTGCTGCTTCTGCTTGCACTCCCGGCGCAGGCGGAGATCCCGATCCAGCCCGGCCTCTGGGAGAAGATCGAAAAGGTGACGCTGGACGGCAAGGAGCTGTCGTCGCGGACGCACAAGATCTGCCTCGGGCCCGGCGAGGCGACTCTCGAGAGGCTGGTGCTGATCACCGCCGACGAGGCTGCGGCACGCGGCTGCAGCAGCAGCGTCTCCACCCAGGGGCCGGGCCTGGTCGGGATGAGCATGTCCTGTCCGGCCAGCGATACCGAGCCTGCGATCGGCGCGGCGATGGAGCTGAAGTTCACGCCGACATCGTTCGAAGGCTCGGGTACGGTGGAGATCAAGGCCAGGGACGGCTACGACGGCAAAGGCACGAGCCTGCTCTCGGGCAAGAGGCTCGGCGACTGCTGAGGAATCCACCATGGCCAGCCTTGGCTGTTTGCCTCCAATCCACGAATGGGTCATGAAAAGCCGGAACGAGACCGGCTCCCTGCTGGCGCCCGCCGAGCACGCCGAGGCGCCGGGATTCGGCGTGCTCCGGGCAGGCGCTTCGGTGCTCGTCCGTCCGCGCCACGATGCGCTGACCCTTCTGGCCGCGGTGGCGGCACGGACGTGCAAGGTGGAGCTCGGCACCGTCCTGCTGCTGCCGGCGCCGCGCAGTTCCGAGGCCGGGCCGCAGCTGGAAGCCCTGCCGCGGATGCGCGCGGAGCCCGGCTGATGAGCGGGGAAAAGCCGATCGAGCCATGGCGCCTGATCGAATCGACCTATGCTTACCGCGACCGCTGGCTGAGCCTGCGCAGCGACAGCGTGCGCCTGCCCAACGGCGGCACGCTCTCGCCCTATCATGTAATCGAACTGGCCGATTGGGTGAACGTGGTCGCCATCAGCGCCAGCGGTCATATGCTGCTCGTCGAGCAATACCGCCACGCCGTGGGCGGAACCCTGCTCGAGATTCCGGCGGGACACGTGGATCCGCAGGAGGCGCTCGAGGCCGCCGCGCGCCGCGAGCTGCTGGAAGAGACGGGCTACGGCGGCGGCACATGGCACGCGCTGGGCGCGTTGCATCCTGCCGCTTCGCGCTTCACGAACCAGGTCCATGCCTTCCTCGCGATGGGGGTGACCCGGCTTGCCCCGCCGGTCGAGGAGGAGAGCGAGAACCTCCGGCCGCACGAGATTCCGTGGCCGGATTTTGCCGACGGCCTGCGCTCCGGCCGGCTGCGCCTGCGCGAGGCGAACCAGATGTCGACGTTGCTGCTGTTGCATCTTTTCGCCGGCAGCAGCTCCGACCCCGCGATCCGGCGCCTGACTCTCTGACCGTTCCTCTCGATGAGAATGGGAAGGGACGGCCAGCGTCCATCCACCGCGTGACGCTCCCTTCACGGTTGCGGCGGCCCGGTGTAGCTTCCGAACAGGAACCAAAGAGTTCCGGGTATTCGGGAGGAAACAGATGAAGTCGAGTAGGCGTGCGTTCCTGGGCGGGTTGTCGGCCGCCACCGTGGCGGCTCCGCATGTCGCCTTGTCGCAGAAGAAGTACGACGACGGCGCGAGCGACAGCGAGATCAAGGTCGGCCATACCTGTCCCTATAGCGGGCCAGCCTCCGCCTACGGCGTGAACGGCAAGGCGATCGTCGCCTTCTTCGAGATGATCAACGATCAGGGCGGCATCAACGGCCGCAAGGTGAAGCTGATCTCGCTCGACGACGGCTACAGCCCGCCCAAGACGGTCGAGCTGGTCCGCCAGCTGGTCGAGCAGGAAAAAGTGCTGTGCACCCACAACACGCTCGGCACACCGACCAACACCGCGATCCACAAATACATGAACCAGAAGAAGGTGCCGCACCTCTACCTGGCGTCCGGCGCCTCGAAGTGGGGCGATTACAAGCACTTCCCGTGGACCATGGGCTACCAGCCCGACTACCACACGGAAGGCACGATCTATGCCAAGCACATTCTGGCGACGGTCAAGGAGCCGCGTATCGGCGTGCTGATGCAGAACGACGACTACGGCAAGGACTACTGGGACGGCTTCAGGCATGGGCTGGGCAAGGACGCCGACAGGCTGGTGGTGAAGCATGTCACCTACGAGATCAACGAGCCGACGGTCGATTCGCAGATCATCCAGCTCAAGGCGGCCGACGCCAACGTCTTCTTCAACATCGCAACGCCGAAATTCGCGGCACAGGCGATGCGCAAGATCGCCGACCTTGGCTGGAAGCCGGTGCAGTATATCAACAACGTCTCGGCGAGTGTCGGCACCGTCATGAAGCCGGCGGGATTCGACAACGTGCAGGGCGTGCTGACCGCCGCCTACGTCATGGATCCGACCGATCCGACCTGGGAAAAGCACGAGGACATGGCGGCGTTCAAGGCCTTCATGACGAAGTACCATCCGACCGCGCACATCGCCGACCTGGGCAATGTCAGCGGCTACACCGTATCGTTCCTGATGACAGAGACGCTGCGGCGCTGCGGCGACAATCTCACGCGTGCCAATATCATGAAGCAGGCGGCGAGCTTCCAGAAATTCCGCGTGCCCATGCTGCTGCCAGGTATCACCGTGTCGACCAGCCCGACCGATTACTACCCCATCCAGGCCGTGCAGCTGCAGCGCTTCAAGGGGCAGAGCTGGCAGCTGTTCGGCGACATCCTGTCGGCCGAGAGCGCCTGAAGGGCAGGGGCGGGCGACGTCCGTGCCGGCATGGAGATGCTGAGGGCGCCACTACGGGAGACAGGCTTCGAGCCCCAAGCCATGTCGTTCCGAGCGTAGCGGGGTCTATGGTCGACGCCCGCCATCGCTTCCGCGCCATGCGGGGACCTCTCCTGTTTTTCGGACGGCTCTGTCGATCCGGGGAACAGGGAGGCGGCGCCATACTGCATGTTGCCGGGTTGAACGGCTTGCTGCGCACGCCGTCGTCGTAGCAGACGGCAGGCTGCTGGGCGCGAGCCGCTACCGGCGCTCGCTTCGGGCCGACAGTCGATACATCCGGTGTGCGATATTGCTGGCCTTGGCGAAGGGCCGACCTTATACACGGCCCGCGCGGTCGGGAGCGGGTCCCGGCTTCAACAGGGATCGGAAGTGCCTGGCGTCCTGCGCGTCCTCCTGATCGCCGCTCTGTCGTCGCTCGCGGGTCCGGCGTTTGCGATGACGGTGACCGTCGACCAGCGCATACCGCCGCGTGCCGGGCTGGCTCCCGTGCGTCCGCTCTACACGATACGCATGACGGGCATGATCGAACGCGGCGATGCGGATGTGCTGCGTAAGGCGCTGGAACGGGTGAAGGCCGCGACGACGATCGGCCCCGACGGCACGCTTGCGACGGTCGAGCTCAGCAGCAGCGGCGGCGACGTCTTCGAGGGCGTCGCGATCGGCCATGTCTTGCGCGAATTCGCCGTGGGAACGCTGGTGCGGGCGAGCGACGTCTGCTTCTCCGCCTGTGCGCTGGCATTCCTCGGCGGCAGCGCGCTGCCGGCGCCGGGCGTGCCCGGTCCGTGGCGCAACATCGAGCTCGGCGGCCAGGTCGGCTTCCATAACATCTGGTTGAACCATTCGGGCCTGCGCAACTCCACTCACGATGAGGCCTCTAGCGCGGCGGTCGCCGGCTTCGATGTAGCCCGGGCAGGCGCCTCGCTGATCGTCCGGTATCTCACCGACATGGGCATCGACGCAGCCTTCGCCGCACGCCTGCTGGGCCGTCCGATCGACCAGTTCGACTACATTGCCACGGCCGGCAGCTTCGTCGAGCTGCAGACCTGCCTGACACGCCCCGTCGCGGTGACGGCGAGCGTCGAGCAGCAGGCGGACAACATCTGCAGCAACTCGATCGGCCCGACAGCGCGCAGCGGAGGCGGCAGGGTGCGCCTCGCGACGGCGCACGACGTGCGCCTGACGCTGTTGCGCGAGCTCGCGGGTCAGGGCGCCTCCTCGACGGTCAACAGCCGCTTCACCCAGCGTTTCCGGGCCGTGGTTGCGGCCGGCGAGGAGCGCGCGGTGGCCGACCTTTACGACGGTCTTCGCGGTGCCGGACTCGCGCTGCCCGACCTGTCCGGCGCAATTTTCGACGTGACCGCGATGCCGGCGAGGCTGCGACTGTCGTGCAAGGTCAGCCTGCCGGCCGACGAACCCGACGACTACGATCTCGTCGTGGTCGGACCCAGGGGGCTGTCGACGCCGCCCCATGCGGCGCCGGAGCGCTGCCGCTGGATCGCGCGCCACGCCCCGGCGGACGCCATCAATCCCGCACGCCACGCCGCGGCGTCGAGCCTGGCGATGCCCGCGGCGACACCCGAGCCCAGCCCTGCCGATCGGCCCGAATGAGACCGGTCAGCGCGCGCGGCGGCCGCGCCCGATCAGCAGGATCAGCGGAATCGCGAGCGCCGAGCACAGCGTGTAGAAGCCGAAGGCATTGATATAGCCCAGCATCGCGGCCTGCCGGTTGATCTCCTTCGACAGGCGGGCAAGACCGCCCAGCGAATCGGCATCCCAACCACCCATCACCCAGGGCAAGGCCATGGCGCGGCTGTAATGGGTGATCCGTTCCGTCATGTAGGCGTAGTTGGCGCCAGTCGCGCGCACGATCTCGGCGACGCAGATCGAGATGAAGAAGCTCGAGCCGATGTTGCGCAGAAGGTGATAGACCGCCGTCGCCTCGGCGAGGTTGGCCGAGTTGATCGTCGAGAAGGTCACCAGCGTCAGCGGCACCCAGATCGTCCCGATGGCGATGCCCTGGCACAGGCTGTTCAACATCAGCGTTTGCGTGTCGACGTTGAGGTTGATGCTCATCAGCCAGGCGCCCGAGATCGCCTGCAGCAGGAAGCCTGCGATCATGCCGATTCGAGGGTCGAACCGGCCGAGGAAGATGGCGCTGAAGAAGCCGAGCGTCGCGCCCACGCCGCGCGCGGCGATGATCTCGCCGATCAGCGCGTCGGGGAAGCCGGCATGCTGCTGCAGCAGCGGCGGCAGCAGCACCATCGGCGTAAAATTCAGCATGCCGTAGATCAGCACCAGCACCAGGCCGAGGGCATAGTTGCGGTTGAGCAGCAGCCGGAGGTTCAGGAACGGCTTGTCGGCCGTCAGACTGTGGCTGACGAAGATCCAGAAGGCGATCGCTGCCACGAATGCTTCCATCACGATCTCGCCCGAGTCGAACCAGTCGAGCCGCTGGCCGCGCGACAGCACGAGCTGGACACCGGCGATCGCGGTCGAGAGCGACAGGAAGCCGGTCCAGTCCAGGCTGGTGCGGCCGAGCGGCTTGTCGGCGGGCAGGGTCAGGCGCAACCCGATGAAGGACAGGAAGCCGACCGGGACGATCATGTAGAACGCCCAGCGCCAGTTGTAGAGTTCCGACAGCATGCCGCCGACGGTCGGCCCGATCACCGGGCCGATGACCACCGCCATGCCGAAGACCGAGGTCACGAAACCCTGCTGTCGCTTGGGGAAGGCATCGAGCAGGATGGTCTGCGACAGCGGGATCACCGGCGCCCCCAACGCGCCCTGCAGGATGCGCCAGGTCACCAGCGCCTCGAGCGAGTCCGACAGGCCGCACATCAGGGTCGTCACGGTGAAACAGAACACCGACCAGATCATGGTCTCGCGCCGGCCGAAGCGGGCGGCCAGCCAGCCGGTCATCGGCGTCATCACGGCGGTCGCCAGGATGTTGAAGGTCATCGCCCAGGCGATCTCGTCCTGGGTGGCCGACATGGTGCCCTGCATCTGCGGCAGCAGGGTGGAGGCGATCAGCAGCGTGGTGGCGTAGAGCGTCGAGCCGAGCACGACCATGACGAGAATGAGCACGCGTCGGCCGACCGAATAGGCGTCGGCGGTCGGGATTGGAAGGGCCTCGGCCGCGGTCGCGCTTGATGTCATGGGCTAGGCTACTGTAGCCTAGGCAACAATATGGGGCGAGGGGCTTTGAACCCGGAAGACGACGGATATATCGGCTACATGCTGTCGGACGTGGCGCGACTGATCCGTACCGTGTTCGACCGCAGGGTGCGCAAGCTGGGGTTGACGCGCGCGCAGTGGCTGCTGCTGACGCGTCTCCATCGCTGCCCCGGCGCCAGCCAGACCGAGCTGGCCGACATGCTCGAGATCGATCGTGCCAGCGCCGGCCGCATGATCGACCGCATGGAGAAGGCGGGCTGGGTGCAGCGCCGCCCGGATGAAGGCGACCGGCGCATCAACCGCCTGTACCTCACGCCCGGCGCGCGCAAATCGCATGCCCGCATGTGGAAAATCGCCGAAGCGACGATCGACGATGCGCTCGGCGCGCTGTCGGCGCGTGAACGCGAGGAGTTCACGCAGATGACCGCCCGGGTCAAGGGACGTCTGCAGGCGCTGGCGGGGGCAGCGCCATGACCTACCGCGGCCAGGGCGCCGTGCGCCTCGTGCTGATCGTGATCGTGCCCCTGCTGGCGATCGCCGGCGGCGCGTTCTGGTGGCTGTCGGGCGGACGCTATGTGTCGACCGACAACGCCTATGTGAAGGCGCACATCGTGCAGATCGCGGCCGAGATCTCCGGCCAGGTCCGCCGGGTGCTGACCCACGACCATGCCAGCGTCGCTGCCGGGGAGACGCTGATCACGATCGAATCGCGGCCGTTCCGCCTGGCGCTCGACAGTGCCGAAGCCGAGCTCGATGCCGCCCGCACGCAGGTCGAGACCTTGCGCGCGACATGGCGCGAGACCGTCGCCGAACTGGCCGACGCCGAGGCACGCGCCGACTACTTCCAGCGTCAGTGGCAGCGCCAGGAAGAACTCGCGGCCAAGGGGGTCGCCTCGGCCTCCAAACGCGACGAATCGCAGAACGACGCGCGAGCGGCCGCCGATCACGTGCGGACGGTGAAGGCGCGGCTGCGGCGCGTGCTGACGGCGCTGAACGGCGATCCCGAGATGCCGGCCGACGATCATCCCATGGTGCGCGACAAGACGGCGGCGCGCGAGCGGGCAGCGCTCGACTTCGCGCGTACCAGCGTGCGGGCGCCGGTCGAGGGCGTGGTTGTCAATCTCCGGCTGCAGCGGGGCGAGCAGATCAAGGCGGCGACGCCGCTGTTCGCCCTCGTTTCGGCGAGCCGTCCGTGGGTCGAGGCCAACTTCAAGGAAACCGAGCTCACTCATGTGAAGGTCGGGCAGAAGGCGACGGTCGTTCTCGACACCTATCCCGACACGACCTGGGAGGCGCTGGTCGAGAGCGTCAGTCCGGCAACCGGGGCGGAGTTCGCGATCCTGCCGCCGCAGAACGCGTCGGGGAACTGGGTGAAGGTCGTGCAGCGCCTGCCGGTGAAGATTCGCCTGCTGGCCCACGCGGGCGAGCCACCGCTGCGCGCCGGCATGACGGCCACGGTCAGCATCGACACCGGGCGGCAAAGAAGCCTGCCGCTCTCCGGCCTGTTCGGCCGGAGCGAACCGCAGACGAAGGTCGCGAGCGAGTAGTCGCGGGCCGGGGGTGTAGAACGCTCATTGGACCGCGCGCATCCTGCGCGCTCATGAATGCGCTTAGTCATGAGCGCGCAGGATGCGCGCGGTCCAGGGAACTGCCTAGCCGCAGGCCACCGAGTAGATGTGCTGGACCTCGCCGGGCAGCGGCATCGCTTCCCAGCTCTTGCCGCCGTCCTGGGTGCCGAAGATCTCGCCGTCGTAGCGTGCGCCGAGATAGACCTGGTTCGGATCGCTGTGATGCAGGCCGATCGACATGATCGTGCCGTGCACCTGGACCTTGTCGAAGCGCTGCCAGCTCTGGCCGTTGTCCTGGCTGCGATAGAGCGCGCCGTCGTGGCTGGAGGCGGCGACGGAGAGCGCGGCGTAGAGGGTGTTCGGCTCGCTGGTCGAGACCTTGACGTCGCGACCATAGGTGACCGGCGAGAAGCGCTTGACCTCCATGTCCTCCCACGTCTTGCCGTGGTCGGTGGTGCGGAACAGGCCCATGCGCAGTGCCAGGATGGGCGAGTCGGGATCGGCCGGATTGATCGTCACGGCATGGCCGTCGAGCATGCCCTCGGCCGTGGTGTCGCTCACCAGCTTGCTCTTGAGATGCGGCCGTTCGGCGAGCGCGATCAGGCCGGCACTGCAGTCCGTCCAGTTCTCGCCGCCGTCGGTGCTGCGCATGACGCCGTTGATCTCGAGCGCGGCGTAGATCTCGTCCGGCTTCTTCGGGTTCTGCGCGAAGCGCATCACCCGCGAGGCGAACGGCCCCTTGCAATGCTCGCCGATGCTGGGCGTCGCGAGCTTGCGCCAGCTCGCGCCGCCATCCTCGCTGCGATAGACGTCGATCGGCGAGGCGCCGGCCAGCATCTTCTTCGGATCGCGGCTGTCGACCAGGAACGACCAGACCTGCGCGTTGCCCGGGAAGTCGGCGCGCTCGAAGGTGGCGCCGCGATCGGTGCTGCGCCACACGCCGTCGTTGGTGCCGGCGAACACCGTCTCCGGGTTGCCCGGGTGAACGAAGACCGTGTAGGCCTCCACGCTGCCGAGCACGTGCTCCCACTCGCCGCCTCTTGCGGCGCGCCGGAAGACGCCGCACCTGCCGGGATGATCGGGCTTGCCGAAGTAGCCGGCGACGCCGGCGTAGACGTGCGATGCATCAGCCATGGCGGACCTCCGGAGGTTCAGTTCTTCTTGGCGACCATCGGGCAGTTGCCCTGGTCCATCGGACGGAAGGCCTGGTCGCCGGGAATCGTGGCGAGCAGCTTGTAGTAGTCCCACGGCCCCTTCGACTCGGACGGAGCCTTGACCTCGAACAGATACATGTCGTGCATCTTGCGGCCGTCGGCGCGGATCGAGCTCTTGCCGAACACCGGATCGTCCCAGGTCGTGGCCTTCATCTGCGCCATCACCTTGTCAGGGTCGTCCGTGCCCGCGGCCTTCACCGCGTTCAGGTAGGCCAGCGTCGCCGAGTAGAAGCCGGCCTGCACCGAGGTCGGCATCTTGCCCTTGAACTTCTCGCCGAAGCGCTTGGAGAAGGCGCGGGTCTTGTCGTTGAGGTCCCAGTAGAAAGCCTCGGTGAGGCGCAGGCCCTGGGCGCGCTCGAGCGTGAGCGAGTGCACGTCGGTGATGAAGACCAGCAGGCCGGCGAGCTTCTGGCCGCCCTTGACGATGCCGAACTCGGCTGCCTGCTTGATGGCGTTGATCGTGTCGCCGCCGGCATTGGCCAGCCCGATGATCTGCGCTTTCGAGGCCTGCGCCTGCAGCAGGTAGGAGGAGAAGTCCTGGGTGTTGATCGGGTGGCGGACCTCGCCCAGCACCTTGCCGCCGGCCTTGGTGACGACGGCGGCGACGTCACGCTGCAAGGCGTAGCCGAAGGCATAGTCGGCGGTGAGGAAGAACCACTCCTTGCCGCCCGACTTCACGACCGCCGAGCCGGTGCCGTTGGCGAGCGCCGACGTGTCGTAGACCCAGTGGATGGAGTAGGGGTTGCACAGCTTGCCCGTAAGATCGGACGAGGCCGGGTCGGGCGCGATGAAGATCCGCTTCTTGTCGCCGGCGACGCCCTGAATGGCGATCGACGAGGACGACGCGCCGGCGCCCAGGATCATGTCGACCTTCTCGCTGTCGTACCAGCGCGAGGCGAGCGAGGCGGCGACGTCGGCCTTGTTCTGGATGTCGCCCGAAACCAGCTCGATCTTCTTGCCGAGGACCGTGCCGCCGAAATCGGCGATCGCCATCTCCGTGGCGATAACCGCGCCGGGGCCGTTGATGTCGGCATAGAGGCTCGACAGGTCGGTGGCGACGCCGACCTTGACCGAATCGTTCGAAAGTTGCGCCCACGCGGGCGCCGTCCAGGCGGCCAGCGCTGCCGCAACCACACCCATCACACCACGCTTCATCGTTTCGCTCCCATAGGCTTTGTTGTTGTGCTGACCCTAGCAAGGTGCTGGCATGGCCGCAAAGCGGGAGTGAGCATCATGAAAGAATGGATTCAGGACATCGCCACCAGGGACGGGGCGATGGAGACCTTCATCTGCCATCCGGAGCGGGGCGGACCCTGTCCACCGGTCCTGTTCCTGATGGATGCGCCGGGCATTCGCGAGGAACTCTACGACATGGTCCGCCGGCTCGCGACGGTCGGCTACTACGTGATGCTGCCCAACCTCTACTATCGCGCGGGGAGGGACACGAAATACGGCCCCGACGTGCTGGAGAAGGGCAGCTCGGAGCAGGCCCGCATGCGGGCGGTGCGGACCAAGATGACGATTCCGCCGGTGATGGACGACGTCGCGGCGATGATCGCCTTCGCCGACAGCCAGCCGGCGTCGAAGAAGGGGCCTGTCGGCACCCACGGCTACTGCATGAGCGGCCCGTACTCGCTGGCGGCCGCCGCGCGCTTTCCCGATCGCATCGCCGCTGCCGCCTCGTTCTACGGCACGTGGCTGGTGAGCGACGCGGTCGAGAGCCCGCACCTCACCTTGGGCAAGGCCAAGGGCGAGCTCTACATCTCCTGCGCCGAGCACGACGAGCTGGCGCCGCCGGACATGGTGAAGGAGCTGAAGGCGCTGTTCGACAAATCGGGCAACGGCGGCGAGCTCGAAATCCAGATGGGCGTCCATCACGGCTTCGCCTTCCCAGAGCGCTGGTGCTACGACAAGCCGGCCGCCGAGCGGCACTGGGAACGGCTGATCGCCCTCTATCGCCGCCGGCTGGGCTGAAGCGCGGTGGAACCATAGGCCAACCACGTTCCTCCCCGCGCTGCGCGCAGGGAGGAACGCGAACTTCACGGTTCGAATCCATAAGAGCTACGAAGCCGCCGCGGCCGGCTGCTTCTTGCTGGTCTGCCAGTCGTTCAAGATCTCGCGGGCTCGGCTCTTCTTCGGGTCCATCGCCGACTCGTGCCCGGGCACCTTGGCCGTGAGCTCGATGACGTAGCCGTTCGGATCTCGGAAATAGATCGAGCGGATGAACTTGTGATCGGAGATGCCGCGGACCTCGCGGCCTTCCTGCCTGCCGCGCTCGAACATCGCCTCGAGCACCGCGGGTTCGACTTCCAGCGCGATATGAAGATCGAAATCATGCTGGTCCTTGAAGTCGAACGGCATCCCGGGGGCCTCGAAGAAGGCCAGGGACGAGCCGTCGTCGAGCTGGAAGAAGGAGTGAAGCACGCCCGGACCGCCGGTCTTTCGGCCGCTCATCGTCTCCTCGATCTTCAGGACATGGACGAGCGGCAGGCCGAGGAAGTCCTCGTAGAACTTCCGCGTCTCCTCCGAGTCGCGGCAACGGTAAGCGTTGTGATGCAGGCCCTTGATCATGGTCACGCTCCTGTCTCAGACCGTCGCCCAGGCCTTTCCTTCGGTCGAGGCGCGGAATCCGTTGAAGACCTCGTTCACCTTCTCGTAGTTCGGCTGCTTTTTCACAGTGGCGAGCCAGCGCTGGACATTGGGATAGGTTTTCAAATCGCAATGGATCAGTTCGCCGACGCTCATGATCGCCGAGCCGAGATAGTCGGCGACGGTGATCTGGTCACCGCAGAGATACTTCCTTCCGCCGGCCAGCCAATGGTCGTTCAACACCTGCAGCCAGCTCCTGCAGCGCTCCTGTGCCCAGGCAATCGTCCCGGCGTGAGCCTTCTCGTCGGGTCGCTTGTGGTGCGGGAAGAGCTGCGGATAGACCAGGCCGTAGCCCCAGTCCTTGTAGAAATTGGAGTTGAACCAATCCATTGCCTCATTGACCCGCGCGCGCTGCTTCAGGTCCCTGGGGTAGGCGGGCGAGTCGATCTTCTCGGCGAGATAGCGAAGGATCGCGGCGCTCTCGGTCAGCCGAAAGTCGCCGTCCTCGAGCATCGGCACGAGGCGGTTGGGATTCTTCGCGCTGTAGGCCGGCTCGTAATGCTGGCCCTTGAGGATGTCCACGACCTCCATCTCGCAGGGGATGTCGTTGTCGGCGATGAACTGCATCACCGGACGGCAGGCGGTGGAGACGGGATGGATGTAGAGCTTCATGATGACCTCCCGGTTATCGATCGAGCCAGACGTCCTCGAAGCGCCAGTGATTGTAGATCGTGTTGACCGCCAGCTTTATCGCCTTGACCTCCGGCCGCCAGCAGGTGGCCGCCTGGTCGTGCTGGATGACCGGCCGGGCGCCGTCCTCCTGGAGCTTCTTGTCGATCTCCCAGACCAGCTTCTTCCTGGCCTCGATGTCGGTCATGCGCGACTGCTGGTCGAACAGCTTCTCCACCTCCGGATTGCAGTAGTTCGTGTAGTTGCGTTGCGAGCCGCAGGAATAGGTTTCGTAGAACACCACGTCCGGATCGTCGATGCCGACGCCCTGGATGTTCATGCCGACCGAATAGTCCTTCTTGAGCAGGCGAGTGTACCACACCGACGTGTCGAGCGGCTCGAGCTCGGCCTGGATATAGACCTGCGCGAGATGGTCGATGAGGATGACGGCCTGGTCGCGATAGCTCGCGATGTTGCGCGTCGTGACCTTGATCCGCAGCGGCTTGTCGGCGCTGTAGCCCAGCGCCTCCATGATCTTCCGCCCTTCCGCGCGCTGCTTCTCGTGGTCGGCTCCGTAGCCTGCCACCGTTGCGAGGAATTCGGGCGGCATGCCCCACAGGCCTTCCGGCGGCGGCAGCATGGCGCCGCCCTGGCGGTTGGTGCCCTGGCCGATGATCTGGGTGAAGGCCGAGCGATCGATCGACAGCACCATGGCCTTGCGCACATCCGGATTGTCGAACGGCGGCCTGTCGCGATTGACCAGCAGGTTGGCCTGGGTGTTGGTCGGCAGCATCTCGCAGTGCGCCCACGGCGCCTGGCTCTGCAGATCCTTGAGCGCGGGCGCCGCGATCTCTGCGGTGAAGGTGAGGTCGTTCTGGCCGGCCACGAAGGCGAGAAGGGACGTGGCGCGGTTCGGGATGATCTTGAACTCTATCGCGTCGAGATAGGGGCGGCCCTTCTTCCAGTAGTCCGGGTTCTTCACCAGCTTGATCGACTCGTTCCGCTTGAACTCGGCGAACTTGAACGGCCCGGTGCCGATCGGCCGCGTGCGCATCTGGGCCGGGCTGACATGGCAGGGATAGACCGGCGAGAAGGCGCCGGCGAGCATCGAGAGCACCGAAGGCTGCGGCCGGCCAAGGTGGAAGGTGACCTCGCGATCGCCGTTGACCGTCACCTCCTTGAGATTGAACCACCAGGCCTTGCGCGGATTCTTGCGCAGCTTCGAATCGTCTTTGGTCAGCATGTCCCAGGTGCACTTGACGTCGGCGCTGGTGAAGGGCTTGCCGTCATGCCATTTCACGCCGTCGCGCAGCTTGAAGGTCAGGTCCTTGCCGTCGTTGCTCCAGGCCCATTCGGTGGCGAGATCGGGCACGATCCTGTCCGGCCGGTTCTGCTTGCTGTCGGGATCGAACACCACGAGGTTGTTGTAGACCGACATGAAGGGCATGACGGTCGAGATCGTCGCCTCCTCGTGGATCGAGGCGCTGGGCGGGTTGTCGCGATGATTGACCCGCAGGGTGCCGCCGCTCTTTTGCGCTGACGCAGGCGCGGCGAGCGCCAGAAGCGCCGCGATCGCGGGAACGATGAACAAGGACCGCATGGTGTTCCTCCTTTTTTGTTGCGCCGACGCTAGCACGACATAGGGTTTCGTCATCATGCGAATGCTTCCTTGCCTGTTTGGTCTGCTGGTCGGAATTCTGCTGTGGACGCCGCTTGCCGCGCAGGACTTTCCGAGCCGGTCCATCCGTATCATCGCGCCATTCGGACCGGGGACGGCCACCGACACGGTCGCGCGGGTCGTGGCGGCGGAGATGTCCCGTCGCACCGGCCAGTCCGTCGTCGTCGACAACCGGCCCGGCGCCGAGGGGCAGATCGGCGCGCAGGCGGCGGCCGCGGCCGCGCCGGATGGCTACACCATCTTCGTCACCACGCAGACGACGCAGGCGATCAACCAGCACGTCTACAAGTCGCTGCCCTACGATCCGGTGAAGAGCTTCGCCCCGATCAGCGGCCTGTCGAGCGGAGCGCAGATCGTCATGGTGCGCAACGACCTGCCGGTGAAGTCGATTCCCGAGCTGATCGCGCTGGCCCGCTCGCAACCCGGAAAGCTGACCTTCGGCAGCGGCAACGGCTCGGCCCGCGGCGCCGCCGAACTGTTCCGGATCATGGCCAAGGTCGACCTTCTCGGCGTGCCGTATAAGACGCAGCCGCAGGTCATCGCCGACCTGCTGGGCGGGCGTATCGACGTCACCTTCAGCGACTTCACGACCGGCCTGCCGCCGGTGCGGGACGGACGGGCGCGCGGCCTCGCCGTGACCAGCCCCGAACGCTATCGCGGGCTGGAGCAATTCCCGACCGTCGCCGAAAGCGGCTTGCCCGGCTACGAATCGCGCCCGTGGAACGCGGCCTATGCGCCCGCTGGCACCCCGCGGCCGATCATCGACCGGCTGAACCGGTTGATCCGCGAGGCGGTGGCCTCCGAGGCCTACCAGACGCTGCTGCGCACGACGCTGGGCGTGCCTTTCCCCGGCTCGCCAGAGGAATTGGCCGCGTGGCAGGAGAAGGAAATCGTGAAGTGGGGCGAGGTCGTGCGCATCGCCGGGATGAAGGAACCCTAGGCGGCGATGGGTCGCCGGGCAGCCAGGAGCTGCCAGATGGCGGCCGCCAGCACGCAGGCGGCGACGGTGAAGAAGGCCATGCGGTAGCTGAGCAGCGACGCGATAAGTGCGAAGAGCGGCGGCCCGAACACCGCGCCGGAGAACGCCAGCGAGGTCTGCACCGCCGCGACCGCAGCCGTTTCGCCGGGCGGCGAGAGATGAGCGAACTCGGCCTGCGAGGTCCCGTTCCAGCTGATCACGACCGAGCCGTAACCCATGACCACGAGCGCGATAACCCAGAACGGCGTGTCGGATTGCAGAAGGCCGGTGGCGATGCAGCCGACGGTCATGCCGATGCCGGTCCAGCCCAGGAGCTGCATGCGCGGAATGCGGTCGCCCGCGCCGCCGCTCAGCAGGCGGACGCCGGTGCCGACGACCTGCGACGCCGACAGGAGCGCGCCGGCCTGGGCGATGGTGAGGCCGCAATGCTCGTAGAGATAGGTCACCAGATAGAAGGTGAAGGTATGCTGGGCGACGACGTAGACGAACGCCGACCAACCCAGGACCCGGAGCTGTGGGTGGCCGAGCACGAAGCGGACCGACCGCCAGATGCTCGTGGCAGGCTTGCCGGCGACGGCGATGACGTCGAGGCGGGGCCGCAGCGGCTCGATCGCGACTGCCGACAAGGCGAGCATGCCGGCGGCGACGAGGCTCGCCCCTTGCCAGCCGACCCAGGCGAGCAGGGCAGGGAAGACGATGCCGGCCAGCGCGAAGCCGATCGGAACGCCGGTCTGCTTCAGCGAGAACACCATGCCGAAATATTCGCGCGGTACGCGCTGCGAGAGGACATGGGCGGAAGCGGGATTGATCGGTCCCTGCGCGGCGCCGATGAACAGCACCGCGATCACGGTCGCGGCGACCAGCGCGATCGAGTTGAGCGCCAGGCCGATCGCCGCCATGAGCAGCGCTCCCTGGCAGACCCGCACCGCGCCCAGCCGCACGATCGGACCGGCCGCCGCAAGGGCCACGGCGGCCGCGACGCCGTAGATCAGGGCGGTGAAGACGCCGACCAGCTTGGCGTCGATCGCCAGGTCGCGCGCCACGGCCGGCATCATGACGCTGAGCGACAGCACGCTGAGGGAGATCATCACCTGGATGACCAGCATGCTGGCCACCGGGACGAAGGCGCGTTTCATTGCTTTGGCGTCGTCTTGAGCTTTCCTCCCCTTCGCGGATTCCGCGAAGGGGAGGTGGCGCCGTCATACGGCGACGGAGCGGTCATGAGTCCCGGCATGGAAGAACCGTACAGTGACTCATGATCCCTCCGCCCTCGTAAGACGAGGGCACCTCCCCTGCGCTGCGCGCAAGGGAGGAAAAGAGATCACATCCCGAACAGGTCGGCCTTGTTCAGGATGGTGTTGCGCAGGATGCGGATCGAGGCGACGTCGACCATGATGCCATCGACGTTGATCGCCCCCAGCCCGGCGGCTTCGGCCTCCGCATAGGCCTTCTCGAGCTTGCGCGCGCGGACGATGTCCTCGGGCTTGGGCGAGTAGATCTCCAGCGCATGCTCGATCTGCGAAGGATGGATCGCCCATTTGCCGACGCAGCCCAGGATCATCGAGCGGCGGCACTCCTCGCGATAGGCTTCGGGGTTCTTGAAGTCGGCGAACGGGCCGTCGACCGGGTCGATGCCGGCGGCGCGGCAGGCCATCACCAGCCGGAAGCGGGCGTAGTGCCAGATGTCGCCGGGATAGCCGTCGGCCGCGCCGACGTTCTTGTTGGTGACACCCATGGAAGCCGAGAAATCGCCCATGCCGAACACCAGGCATTCCAGCCGCGGGGTGGACCTGGCGATCTCGTCGACATTCTGCATGCCCTCGACCTCCTCGATCAGGGCCTCGAGGCCGATGCGGTTCTTGAGCTTCAGCTTCTTTTCGATCTGGTGGAGCAGCTTGTCGGCGAACAGGATGTCTGCCGCCGTCTGCACCTTGGTCATCATGATCGTGTCGAGGTGCTCGCCGGCACCCTCGACGATCTCGATGATGTCCTCGTAGGCATACTCGGTGGTGAGGTCGTTGATGCGCACGCAGCGCGTCTTGCCCTTCCAGTTCAGCGTCTTCAGCGCCTGCACGATCTTCTTGCGGGCGTCGCGCTTCTGGCTCGGGGCGACGGCGTCCTCGAGGTCGAGGAAGACGTGGTCGGCCTTCGACTCCGAGGCCTTCTGCATCATCTTCTCGCTCGAGCCGGGCGTCGAGAGCTGGACGCGGCGCGCGCGGCGTGGACGGTCGGACATGGTCTTCTCCTTCAGGCAACGATCTTGTCGGCGCGCAGGCGGGCGATGTCGTCGGCGCTGCAGCCGATGGATTTCAGGGTGTCGTCGGTATGCTCGCCCAGCAGCGGCGCGCGATGGCGCACCTTGCCGGGCGTCTCGCTCATCTTCACCGGCACGCCGGCGATCTGGACCTCGTGGTCGAGGCCCGGATGCGGCACCCGGGGCAGCATCTCGCGCGCCTTGAAGTGCGGGTCGGCGACGATGTCGCGCACGTTGTAGACCGGCGAGAACGGCACCTTGCCGCCAAAGTGCTTCAGCAGTTCCTGCTTGGTGCGCTGCCGGGTGAAGGCCGAGATCGTCGCGATGATCTCGTCCTGGCTGGCGCGGCGGTCCTGCACGGTGACGAAGCGCGGATCGGTCGCCATCTCCGGCCTGCCGATCAGGCGGCAGAGGATCGGGAAGTGCGTGTCGGCGTGGGCGGCAATGGTGACGAAGCCGTCCTTCGCCGGGAACATGCCGAAGGGACAGAGCAGGGGATGGTGGTTGCCTTCCGGTGCCGGCAGCGTCTGGGCATAGGAGTGCTGGTGCATGATGCGTTCGCAGACTGCAAGGATCGCGTCGACCATGCCGACATCGACGAACTGGCCCCTGCCGGTCTTGTGGGCGCGGAAGATCGCGGAGACGATGCCGAAGGCGCAGGTGATCGCCGGCACGATGTCGCCGACGCCGGGACCGACCTTGAGCGGCGTGTCCTTGTCCGGGCCGGTGATGGCCATGATGCCGCCCATCGCCTGGCTGATCACGTCGTAGGCCGGAAAGTCGGCATAGGGGCTCTTGCCGGTGCGCGGATCGCCGAAGCCGCGGATCGTGGCATAGACCAGCTTCGGATTGCGCGCATGCAGCGTCTCGTAGCTGAGGCCGAGGCGGTCCATCACGCCGCCGCGATAGTTCTCGACCACCGCATCGGCGCCGTCGCACAGCTTCAGGACGAGATCGCGCCCTTCGGGCTTCTTCAGATCGATGGCGATCGACTTCTTGTTGCGGTTCACCGAGGCGAAATAGCCGCCGAACGCCTTGAGCTTGTCGTCGACATGGTAGGGACCGATGATCCGGGTGTGATCGCCGTCGAGCGGCTCGACCTTGATGATCTCCGCCCCCTGGTCGGCCAGCAGCATCGTGCAGTAGGGGCCGGCCAGCATCTGCGTCAGGTCGACGATCCTGACGCCGTCGAGCGCGCCGAGGACTTCGGTCATCGGAGAGTAGGCTCCTCAAGTTCCTCTCCCCCGCTAGGGGGAGAGGCTAGGAGAGGGGGAATCGACGTGCGTTGCCCCCTCTCCCCACCTCTCCCCCTAGCGGGGGAGAGGAGCAAGAGGAGAGGGAACCGCGTCACTTGTCGCCCCAGTGGCTGCGGCGCTTGATCAGCACCCAGCGCTCGCCCTCGAAGATGTGCCTGTCGTCCTGGTTCACGCCGTAGTGCTTGAAGCGGACGATGCCGGCGTCGGGCTGCTCGGCGTCGCTGACCCCCAGCACCTCGCTGTAGCAGTAGAGCGTGTCGCCGTGATAGAGCGGGCCCTTCAGCCGGATCTTGTCCATGCCAAGTTCTGCCAGCGCATTCTCCGCGGTGTCCTGGGCGGCCAGCCCGATGCACATGGAGATGGTGACGCCGCCGAAGCCGAGCCGCTGGCCGTAGTTGGTGCCTTTGGTCAGGTGCTCGTTGAAGTGTGCTTCGGCGGTGTTCATGGTCACGTTGGTGATCCAGACTTGCTCCAGCGGCTCCACGGTCTTGCCGCGCGCGTGCTTCAGCACGTCGCCGACCTTGAAGTCCTCGAAGTAGTTGCCGGTTCCGGTCAGGGCGGAGACTTTCATCAGTTCCTCCCGCGGCCGAGCAGCCGGTCCGAGATGATGCGCTTCTGGATCTCCGAGGTGCCTTCGAAGATCTTGGTCAGGCGCGCGTCCCGCCAGTGACGCTCGACGGAATGGAGCGTCGTGTAGCCAGCGCCGCCGTGGATCTGGATGCCCTCGCTGCAGACGCGCTCCGCCATCTCGGAGGCGAACAGCTTGACCATCGACGCTTCCTTGTCGCAGCGCTGGCCGGTGTCGATCTGCTCGCAGACGAAATAGTTGAGCTGGCGGGCCGCCTCGATCTGGGTCGCCATCTCGGCGATCTTGAAGCGGATCGCCTGGAAGTCCGAGATCGGCCGCTCGAACTGGCGGCGCTCGCCGGCGTAGCGGATCGAATCGTCCAGTGCGCCCTGGGCAAGGCCGATGGCGCGGGCTGCCGTGTGGGCGCGCGCGGTCTCGAGGCCCGAGGTGGCGTAGTAGAACGCCTGGCCTTCCTCGCCGATCATGTCGCTGGCCTCGACGCGGAAATTGTCGAAGGCAAGTTCATAGGTCTTCCAGCCGAAATAGCCGATCTTGGGGATCGGCGCGCCGTTCACGCCTTTGGGCAACGTGCCGCGCTTCTTCTCGACGAAGAACATCGACAGGCCGAGATGGCGCCGGCCGGGAGGGGCGTCGGAGGTGCGGGCGATGATGATCAGGAAGTCGGCACCGTCGGCGAAGGTGCACCAGTACTTGTTGCCGCTGATCAGGTAGCCCGTGCCGTCCTTCTTCGCGCGGCAGGAGATGTTGGAGATGTCCGAGCCGGCGTTCGGTTCCGACATGGAGAAGGCGCCGAGGAACTCGCCCCTGGCCATGCGCGGCAGGTAGCGTGCGCGCTGCTCCTCGCTCATCATGTGGCTGCCGATCAGCAGGTTGCCGCGGGCGATCAGCGAGGCGACGCTCATCCAGCCGCGCGACAGTTCCTCGGTCACCAGGCAGTATTCGAAGCAGCCGAGGCCCAGGCCGCCGTACTGCTCGGGGATCAGGATGCCGAAGTAGCCGAGCTCGGCCATCTTGTCGCGCAGGTCCATCGGGATGTCGCCCTTCTCGGGGTCGAGCTTGTTGGCGACCGGCAGGACCTCGTTGAGGGTGAACTCGCGCGCCTGCTCCTGGATCATGCGGCGCTCTTCCGTGATGTAGGGCATCAGTTGGCCGTCCTTTGGCGAACGAGGTTGGTGCGCTTGAAGTCGATGACCTTCTCCTCGCGCTGGTTGAGGCCGGTCGTGTGCCAGGTGACGATGCCGAAGCCCTTGTGGGAGTCCGACACGCGGCGATCCAGAACGACCGATTCGGCCCGCAGCGAATCGCCCGGATAGACCGGCTGGTGGTAGCTGAGCTGGTTGACCCCGAGGAACGGGCCGCCGCCTTCGCTCAGATCCTCGACCGTCAGGCCGAACACCGTGGTGAAGACGAGCAGCGGATTGACCACGATGCCCTGGTGCCCGTGCGCGCGGGCATAGGCCGCGTTGTAGTAGTGCGGATTGAAGTGCAGGGTCAGGGTCGAGAAGAGGGTGCTTTCCGACTCGGTGACGGTCCGTCCCCAATGGTGCTTGAAGACCCGACCGGGCTCGAAATCCTCATAGCGGTTTCCCTTGGGCACGGGCCTCGCCCGCGCCCTGAAGTCATCGGACATTCCGTCTCCTTAACGTCTACTTCGTCGAAGCGCGGGCCAGTTCGCCCACATCGGCCAGCGTGTCAATGCGCTCGATGGCGTCGTGCAGGCGGCGCGTGCCGGCGGCGCCGAGGACGGGCGTGACCAGGCTGTCGAACTTGGTCTCCAGGGCTCGGCGTTGCCTGGCGACGTCGGCCCACGGGATTCCGGAATCGTGGGTCGCGGAGAGCGTGGTGCCGTCGTCGAGCTGGATCGCCATTTCCGACAGGGACTTGGCCCAGCCCGGCTTGAACTCGATCTCCATCTTGTCGCGCAGCGCCTTCATGCGCGGCTCCTGCGTGATCGCCGCTGTGTAGGAATCGACATTGGCCGTATCGACCCCGGTCAGTGCCATGGCCACCGTCTGCCGGAGCGAGAACTTGGCCTCCAGCCCGCTCGTCGGGTTGGCGATGTTGCAGACCCTGTCGGCGCCCGAATCGATCCGGAGCGTGATCTTCTTCACCCGCTCGGGCGGGAAATTGCTCTTGAGCCGGATCTCGCGCGCGCACTCGATCGGCGCATGCGTCAGGTAGCAGGCCGCATGGTGCTTGAAGAGGTTGTTGCGCAGATGCCAGCCCTGCGGCGGCTCGGCGAGGGCGGCGTCGATCTCGAGATGATCGCTCTGGGAGGAGGCGAAGCCCTGGTCGCATTCGAGTGAATCGCCGCGCGCGGTGAAGCCCCTGGCGGCGAGGCGGGCGGCGCGCAGGCCGTGCTCGGACGCCGTGCCGGCGTGCAACGGTTTGCACATGGTACCAAAGTTCGACTTGAGGCCGGCAGCCTGGGTGGCGGCGATGCCGAAGGCGACGGCGAGCTGCTCGTCGGTGAGGCCCAGCATGCGGCCCGCCGCGGCGGTCGCGGAGAAGGACCCGACGGTGCCGGTGACGTGGAAGCCCTTCAGGTAATGGCTGGGGGCGACGAGGGTGCCGATCCGGCCGGAGGTCTCGTAGCCGGCAACGAAGCTCTCGATGAAAAGGCGGCCCGGCGCCTTGATCTGCTCGCCGAGCGCCAGCAGGGCCGGCACGACCGTCACCGTCGGATGGCCGCCCATGGCGAAATTGACATCGTCATAATCGAGCGCATGGCTCGCAGCGCCGTTGATGAGGGCGGCAGCCGAAGGCAGCGTCTTCTCGCTGCGGCCGACGAGGCTCGCCGAGCCGATGGCGCCGTCTTCCAGCGCCTCGCGCACCAGGATGTCGGTCAGCTCGTCCTGCGCCCCGCAGGCGGTGACGGCGAACCAGTCGAGCAGGCACTGCCTGGTGCGCTCGACGAGATCGTCGGGTAGATCGTTCCACCCGAGATGCGCGGCCTTCCTGGCGATTTCGGCTGTGACGGCGACGGCCATGTCGATCCTCCCTTGAGACGTGAATCTTATCGCTTCCGCGCGACGATATGGAAGATGTGCCAGTGCTTCGGATTGCCCCGCGGCGTGACGCCGTCGGCCTCTTCTTCCTCGAACATCTCGATCTCCAGCCCATCGAGCAGCGTCAGCGCCACGCCGCGTTCCAGGAACGTCATGCCGGGCCGACCGACCCAGCTGTCGCGCGTGCCATACCACTGACCGCTGAAACGGCCCCCTGCCGGAAGTTCGTCGCGAATTCGCGACCACAGCGCATGAAATCGCTCCGGCTCGCAAAGCGGCATGGCGAAGCTCGAGTTCACGAGCTGCATGCCAAGCGGCAGCGGCACTTCCTCGAAGCGCGCGACGATCGGCGTGACGGTGCCGGGCAGCTCGCGCGCGGCGAGCTGGCGCAACGCCTCGGGCTCGGCATCGACGGCGACGACGCTCCACCCGCGTCGCAGAATTTCGACGATGTCGCGGCCGTCGCCGCAGCCGAGATCGATTGCCACCGCATCGGCGGGCGTTTTGCCGAAGGCGTCGAGGGCGGCGACGAGCGTACGGCGCGGCGGTCGGTCGCGCAGCTTCTCGTAGTACGCGGCCCACCCTTCAGCTTGTGACATTGCGCTTCATGTGATTCTATCGGGATGACGATAACAGAGCGTTCCAGGAGGGAACACATGAAGAAATGGGCATCGCTCATCATCGCTGCTGCGTTCGTGTTTGGCCCGATGACGGCGCATGCCGACATGAAGGCTCTGGAAGACGCCGCCAAGAAGGAGGGCGAGCTCACCTGGTACGTTGCCCATTATACATCGGAAGGTGCCGAGGAGCTGGGCTCGGTCTTCACCAAGATGTACGGCATCAAGGTCAACGTCGTGCGCACGACGGCGCAGGTCGCCTATCAGCGCCTGACCCAGGACATCAAGAACAACCAGACGATCTGTGACGTCTTCTCGTCGACCGACCTCGGCCACTACGCGCGTCTCAAGGCGGAAGGGAAGTTCGAGAAGTACACGCCGGAGAATACGGCGAAGATCTCGGAGGTGTTCCGCAACATCGATCCCGACGGCTTTTACCACACCACCGCCGCGGGCCAGGTCGTGCTGTCGTACAACACCACCAAGGTGAAGGCCGAAGAGGCGCCGAAGAGCTGGAAGGACCTGCTCGAGCCCAAGTGGAAGGGCAAGGTCTCGACCGGCCATCCCGCTTTCTCGGGCTATGTCGGCACCTGGGTCTATTCGATGAAGAAGCTCTACGGCTGGAAGTATTTCGAGCAGCTCGAGAAGAACAAGCCGCAGATCGGCCGCTCGATCAACGATACCGTGACCGCGCTCAATGCCGGCGAACGCCAGGTAGCCGCGGGCGCCGATGGCTCGACACTGTTCAGCGCCGCGCGCGGCAACCCCTTGGCGGTGAACTATCCCACCGACGGCTCGATCCTGATCATCTCGCCTTCGGCGATCGTGAAGGGGACCAAGCATCCCAACGCGGCCAGGCTCTACATGGAATTCCTGATGTCGCCCGAAGCGTCGGAGATCGACGTCAAGCATTTCGTCATACCGATCCGGCCCGAGGTGAAGGGCGCACCCGGCACGCAGCCGATCGACAAGATCAAGGTCATCCGTCCGACGGTGGCCGAGATCGACAAGGGTGTTCCTGAAGTGATCGAGGAATGGCGCGACACGTTCGGCAACTGATCGTGGCCGTCGTGTCCGAGTTGTGGCGTCTTCCGCCTTCGTCGCCTTTCCTCATGCTCCTCTCCCCCGATCGGGGGAGAGGTCAGGCGAGGGAGGCGCAGGTGGCTTCCCCCACCTGCCTTACCCGTAGCGCCGCAGCGCGCAAGAAGCGGATCGGAAGTGTAGATCTCACCGAGCGTCGCCCCTTCACCCCGTCTCTTCCTCGATCGGGGGAGAGGAGCATGATGCCTGCTGCGTCCCTGGCGCAGGAAGGCTCGCCATGACCGCCGTCGCTCAAGACTATTCTCCCACCCGCCGTGCACGCATCGGCGGGTGGGACTCGACATGGCTCCTGTGGATCGCGATCATCGCGGTCCTTCTCTTCCTGGTGGTCAGCCCGTTCGTCCATCTGGTGGTGACAAGCTTCCAGGCCGAGCGCACCGGCGCCTTCACCTTCCAGAACTACGCTACCGCCTACGGCCGCGCGCGCTATGTCGACGCGCTGTTCAACTCGCTCCAGCTCGGCGCCGGAGCCGCATTGCTGGCCGGAGTGCTCGCCGTGCCGCTCGCCTGGGGCTGCTCGCGGACCAACATGCCCGGCCGCGGCTTCGTGCGCATGCTGGTGCTCGCGACGTTCATCACGCCGCCCTATACCGGCGCGGTCGCCTGGATTCTCCTCGCCGGCCCCAATGCCGGCTGGCTCAACCGCATCTTCATGATGCTGACCGGCGCGGAAGCCGGACCGTTCAATATCTACAGCTTTCCCGGCCTCGTCGTCGTCATCGCGCTCTATTCCTTCCCCTACATCTTCATCTTCACCTCGGCCGCGCTCGAGCTGGTGTCGTCGGAGATGGAGGATGCCGCCAACATCCTGGGCGCCGGCGCGTGGCGCACGATGCGCAAGGTCACTCTCCCGCTGGCGATCCCGGCGATCCTGGGTGGCCTGATCATCTGCTTCCTCGAGGCGATCGCGCTGTTCGCGTCGCCGGCGATGATCGCCATTCCGGCCCGGTTCAACGTCGTCACCACGCAGCTGTTCCAGTTCTTCGGCAATCCCGTGCGCGTCGAGGTGGCGGCAGCCTATGCCATGCCGCTGCTCGGCGTCACGGTGCTGCTGGTCCTGGTCCAGCGGCTGCTGACCCATCGCAAGAGCTTCGCGACCCTGACCGGCAAGGGTGGGGAGCGCCGGCCGATCGATCTCGGCGCCGGACGCTGGGCGATGTTCGGCTATGCCATGCTGGTGGCGTCCCTGTCGGTGTTCCTGCCGTACATCTTCCTGATCCAGGCGGCGTTCTCCAAGGCCTGGGGCCGCGGCTTCTCGCTCGAGAACATCACGTTCCGGAACTTCCACTTCGTCCTGTTCGAGCATGCGACGGCGGCGCAGTCGGTATGGAATTCCTTCCTCTATGCCGGTGTCGCCGCGACGGCGGGCGTGATCATCACCCTGGGCGTGGCCTATATCGTCGCCCGCCGCCTGGTGCCGTTCGGCGGCATCCTGGCGTTTCTCTGCGTCGCACCGTTCGTGATCCCGGGCGTGGTGCTGGCGATCGGCTTCTACGCAGCCTATGCGCCGCCGCCGCTGGCGCTCTACGGCACGGCCACGATCCTGATCCTGGCCTTCACCACGCGCTTCCTGCCGATCGGCTACGTCAACGCGAGTGCCGCCATCCGCAGCGTCAATCCGGAGATGGAAGAGGCGGTCCGCGTGCTGGGCGGCAGCCGGCTGACGGCCTTGCGACGCGTGGTGGCGCCTCTGCTCAAGCGCAACCTGCTGGGCGCCTGGCTGCTGATCTTCATCCCGGCGACGCGCGAGCTGTCGTCGGCGATCTTCCTGTACGGTCCCGGGACGAAGGTCGTCTCGGTCATGATCTTCGACATGAGCGAGGAGGGGAACTTCGAGTATCTCGCGGCGCTCGCCCTGATCCTGCAAGTGCTGACCCTGCCGCTCCTGTACATCGGCCAACGGGCTTTGGGACGTGATTTCATGCTGAGGCGCAACGCGACATGAGCAAGCTTGTCCTGAAGAACATCGGCAAGAGCTACGGCGACTTCGACGCGGTGAAGGATTTTTCGCTAGAGCTCGCCAAGGGCGAGTTCGTGTCGCTGCTGGGACCGTCGGGCTGCGGCAAGACCACGACCCTGCGCATGATCGCGGGCTTCATGCCGCCGACCTCGGGTACGATCGAGATCGACGGCCAGGTGCTCTCGTCGCCGGCCGGCGTGGTGCCTCCCGAGAAACGCGGCATGTCGATGATCTTCCAGAGCTACGCGATCTGGCCGAACATGACGGTCGGCCAGAATGTCGGCTTCGGCCTGGAAGTCCGCAAGCTGCCCCGCGCCGAGATCGAGCGCCGGGTCGACCGCATCCTGGAGGTCGTCCAGCTGTCGCCGCTCAAGGGCCGCTATCCGGCCGAGCTGTCGGGCGGCCAGCAGCAGCGGGTCGCGCTTGCCCGCGCGATCGTGGTCGAACCGGAGGTGCTGCTGCTCGACGAGCCGCTGTCGAATCTCGACGCCAACCTGCGCGAGGAGATGCGGTTCGAGATCCGCCGCCTGCACGACGAGTTCAAGATCACCACCGTCTACGTCACCCACGACCAGTCCGAGGCGATGGTGACGTCGGACCGCATCGTGGTCATGAACAAGGGCCGGATCGAGCAGATCGACCCTCCGCACATCCTCTACGGCAAGCCGAAGAGCCGCTTCGTGGCCGGTTTCATCGGGCGCACCAACTTCGTCGAACGCGACGGCGGCACCTATTCGCTCCGGCCTCAGGCAATCGGCCTGTCGGCAGTCCGGCCGGCAGCGAATGCCGTCGAAGCCGATGTCGTCGGGCGGTCCTACCTGGGCGAGTACTGGGACTACCTGGCCAAGCCCTTGGGCGAGACCAAGCCGCTGCGGGTCTCGACCGGGCCCAATTCCCTGTTCGATGTCGGGCAGCGGGTCTGGCTGGAGATCGATCCCGCCGCCATGGTACGTGTGGAGCAGTAACTTTCGAGAGAGTGAGAAATGACCGCAGGACCGCTTGCCCGCTATACCGTGCTCGATCTGACGCGGGTGCGCGCCGGGCCGACCGCGGTGCGCTACTTCGCCGACTGGGGCGCCAACGTCATCAAGGTCGAGATGCCGCCGTCGGCCGGCGAGATGGACATGGGCGGGCCGCGCCACGGGCCCGACTTCCAGAACCTGCATCGCAACAAGCGCTCGATCACGCTCAATCTCAAGGAGCCCGAGGGCAAGGCCATCTTCATGAAGCTCGTGGAGAAGGCCGACGTGGTGGTCGAAAACTACCGCGCCGACGTGAAGTTCCGGCTCGGCATCGATTACGAGAGCCTGAAGAAGGTCAATCCGCGCATCATCCTGGGCTCGATCTCCGGCTTCGGCCAGGACGGGCCCTATGCCGAGCGCGCCGGCTTCGACCAGATCGCCCAGGGCATGGGCGGGCTGATGTGGGTCACGGGACAGCCGGGCGGCGGCCCGGTGCGCGCGGGCATCGCCGTCGCGGACGTGGGCGCGGGGTTGCATTGCGCGATCGGCTGCCTGATCGCCCTGCTCGAGCGCGAGGTTTCGGGGCAGGGCCAGTGGGTGTCGAGCTCGCTGCTCCAGGCCATGATCTCGATGTGCGACTTCCAGGCCGCGCGCTGGACCATCGCCCACGACGTTCCGGGGCAGGCAGGCAACAACCATCCGACCGGAATCCCGACCGGCGTCTTCAAGACCAGCGACGGCTATATCAACATCGCAGCCTCCGGCGACCACATCTACAAGCGCTTCTGCGACTGCATCAAGGTGCCGGAGTTGCTGACCGACGAACGCTTCTCGACGGCAAAGGCGCGGGTCAAATTCCGCGATGTACTGAACGAGGAGATCGACAAGCGGATGGCCGCTTTCACCAGCGCCGAGGCGGTCGAGAAGCTGAACAAGGCGGGCGTGCCGGCCGGGCCGATCTACAAGATGGACGAGATGTTCGCCGACCCGCAGGTCAAGCACCTCAAGATGGCCCATCCCGTCGAGCACCCGAAGCTCGGCGCGATCGAGCTGATCGGCCAGGCGATCAACATGAGCCGCACGCCGTTCGAGATGAAGACCGCGACGCCGGAGCAGGGCGAGCACACCGATGCCGTCCTGAAGGAAGCCGGCTACGATGCGGCCGCCATCGGGGACTTCCGCAAGCGCGGCGTGATCTGATCGAAGGACCGGGACATGACCATCAGCCCAACCCCGAACATGATCGCGGAGAAGAACGGGCCGGTCGGCCGGCTCGTCTTCAACAAGCCGCATAAGCACAACGCCACCTCGACCGACATGTGGGAGGCGATCCCGGTCATCCTCGACGACTTCGAGAACGACCCGGCGATCAGGGTCATCGTCGTCACCGGCACGGGCGAGAAGGCCTTCGTCTCGGGCGCCGACATCTCGGAATTCGAGAAGGCGCGCAACACGCCCGAGCAGGTCGCCTACTACGACAAGATCGGCGAGGTCGCGAACGCCCGGCTTCACAAATGCTCCAAGCCCACCATCGCCCGCATCCGCGGCTACTGCATCGGCGGCGGGCTGGCGGTGGCGCTGCTTTGCGACATCCGTATCGCGTCGGATGTCAGCAAGTTCGGCGTGCCGGCGGCGCGGCTTGGCCTCGGCTATCGCGCCAGCGGCCTCAAGATCCTGACGGATCTGGTCGGGCCGTCCCATGCCAAGGAGATTTTCTTCACCGCCCGCCACTTCGATGCCCGCGAGGCATTCGGCATGGGCCTCGTCACCCGCATCGTCCCCGACGGAGAGCTCGACTCCTATGTCGACAACTACTGCAGGATGATCGGCGAGAACGCGCCGCTGACCATGCACGCGGCCAAGCGCACCATCGAGGAGCTGACGCGCCTCGACGGCAAGCCCGACTTCGCCCGCCTCAACGGGCTGGTGAAGGATTGCTTCGATTCCCAGGACTACATCGAGGGCCGCACGGCGTTCATGGAGAAGCGCCGGCCGCAATTCAAGGGACGCTGACCATGAGGTCCTTGACCCGGGAGCAGCACGACGCGTTCTGGCGTGACGGCTACCTCATGGTCGAGGATGCCGTCACGCCGTCGCAGCTTGCCGCGCTGCAGGCAGAGATTGCGGGGTGGGTCGAGGAAAGCCGTGCGCACCAGAAGCCGTTCGGGCCGCCGACGGTCGACGGCCGCCCGCGCTTCGACATGGGGACCGAGCACAGCGCCGAGAAGCCGGCGCTGCGCCGGATCAACAATCCGTCGGACATCTCCGACGCCTATCGCGACGTCATGCTCGACGCGCGCACCGTCGACATGGTGGCCGACCTGATCGGGCCGGACGTCAAGTTCCACCACTGCAAGATCAACCTCAAGCTTTCCGGTGCCAGGACCGAGGTGTCCTACCATCAGGATTTCGCCTACACGCCGCACACCAACGACGACATCGTGACGGCGCTGCTGTTCCTCGACGACATCGACGAGGACAACGGCTGCCTGACCGTCGTGCCCGGCTCGCACAGGGGACCGATGCTGTCGCTGTTCGATGGCGAGCGCTTCACCGGCGCCGTCGCTGCCGAATCGGAAAAGCAGGCGCTGGCGCGGTCGATCCCCTGCGTCGGCAAGGCAGGTGCGGTCTGTCTGATGCACACCAAGCTGCTGCACGGCTCGGCGGCGAACCGTTCGAACGCCTCGCGCGGCCTCTACATCTGCGTCTACACCGCGGCCGATGCCGTGCCGATCGCACGCAATCCGATGCCGAGCCTCAACGAGGGCCGCATCGTGCGCGGGAAGGAGGCTCGCTTCGCACGTCTGAGCGAGGGTCTGGTCGAATTGCCGAAGCAGCCCAGGACGGCCTCCTTCTTCACCGTGATCGGCCAGGAATCCAAGCAGGCCGCCGAGTGAGCGACCCGTTCCCCGCCGTCACCGAAGCGGCGGCAACCGGCGAGACCGCGGAACTCTTCGCCGATATCCGGGCGACCGTCGGAGTCCGCGTCGTCAACCTCGTGTGGCGCCATCTCGCCACGCTCGACGGCGCGCTGCCGTGGGCCTGGTCCGCGGTGAAGCCGCTCTATCTGCAGGGCATGGTCGATCGCGCGGCCGTGCGCTTCCGCGAGAGCATGAGCCTGCCGGGGCTTGGTTCGCTCGCCGGCGAGCAGCCCAGGAGCGTCGACGACGTACTGGCGAGCTACGATCATTCCAACACGATCAACCTTTTCGCCCTCGGCGCGCTTGTCGCGTGGCTGCGGGACGAGACGGCGGCGCAGGGTGCGCCGGAAACCGGTGCACGCCTTCCGGCGCCCGACATCGCCCTGCCCAAGCTCGCCTCGGCGGAAGACGTTACGCCCGACACATGGGCGTTGGTGCTGCGCCTCAACAGCTTCGGCGATCCGCGCCAGCTCATCCTTGCGAGCATGTACCGACACCTTGCCCATGCGCCCGCGTTCTTGAAGCAGCTCGAATCTGCCCTGGCGCCGATCGAGGCCGATGGTTCCCTCGCAAAGGCGATCGCCGCCAACCGCGCCGATGCTCACGAGCGCGCCAAGGTCCTGGCTCGCGCGATCGATACTGCGAAGCCGCTACATGCGGCGGAGATCGAAGCCGGCGTCTCCGCCTTTGTCGATCACGCCATCGGCAAGATGGTCACCATCTGTCGTGCGACTCGGGTGGCGCGAGGCGTTCCGTTAGCCTTGCTGGGGAGCGCGGGTCTCCAGATCCGCTCATGATTCCGGGCGGGTCTGGAGACCCGCGCTCCCGGCAGAAAAAGAAATGCAGCTTGTGCTCATTGGACCGCGCGCATCCTGCGCGCTCATGATCATGAGCGCGCAGGATGCGCGCGGTCCAATGAGCATGACGCGACCAGGCGCTACTACTCCGCCGCCTTCGCTTCCCGGCGCGCGAGCCATTCCGCCATTGCCTGTTCCATCGTCATGAACACCGCGCCGCCGGCCTGCAGCGCGCGGATCAGCCGTTCGAGCATCATCATGCGGTGGCCGCGGCCGATCACGTGCGGATGGAAGGTGTAGGTCAGGATGCCGAACTCGGGGCAGGCTTCGTTCATGTAGCTGAAGTCGTCGATGAAGTTCTCCAGCACGTTGTTGGCATTCATCAGCCCGGCCTGGATCGATCCGTTCGAATTGCGCATGTATTCGAAGTGGGGATAGTCGTCGAGCGACCAGCTGATCGGCATCTCGATCAGGGCCGTCTCGCGGCCGCGCTGGAACGGCTTCTTGAGCTCGACCAGGTCGCCCTGCCGGGCGTAGTAGCAGTCGTAGTCGTGACCCATCAGCGAGCTGTCGTACCTGATGCGATGCTTCAGCAGCAGGTCGATCGAGTGGGGCGACAGGTCCCAGGCCGGCGAGCGGTAGCCGCGCGCGAACTGGCCGCTGATGCGCTTGATCGAGTTGTTGCCGCGGACGATCTCTTCCTCTTCCTCGTCGCGCGACAGGCTGGCCGGCAGCCGATGGGTCCAGCCGTGATGGGCCAGTTCGTGCCCGGCCTCGACATACGGCATGACTGCCTGCGGGCTGCTGTCGATCGTATGGCCCGGCGTGAAGAACGTCGCCTTGATGTCGTGGCGGCCAAGCAATGCCACCAGACGGGGAATGACGACGGCGTCGTACTCGCCGCGCGAGATATAAGTCGGCGTCGTCTGGCCGCGGGCGATGAAGCCGGACATGTGGTCGTGATCGAAGGTCAGGCAGACGATGTGGCGGGGCATGTCGCAATTCCCTTGTGAAACCGGCCAAGTCTAGGCGGATTTGTTGCGTTCGCCCATCGGACCCTGCATGATGCGAAATAACGATAAGCAAAACACGACCTTGAGTAGGGAGGGGTCATGGCGGGGGCGTCCGCCCGGCGCGCGGTTGCGGCCGAGGGCGACAACCAGCTCGTGGTCGACGGCGTGTCGAAGAAATTCGGCGGTGTCGTCGCCTCGCAAGGCGTTTCGCTGGAAGTGCCGCGCGGCAGCATCGTGTCGATCATCGGTCCCAACGGCGCGGGCAAGACCTCGCTGCTGAACATGATCTCGGGCTTCTACAAGCCCGATACCGGCCGCGTGCTGCTCGAAGGCCAGGACATCACCCGCAAGAAGCCGAGCGATATCGCCGCCCTCGGCGTGGCGCGCACCTTCCAGAACATCGCCCTGTTCCAGGGCCTGACCGTCCTCGACAACCTGATGCTCGGCCGCCATGTGCGCATGAAGGCGGGCGTGCTTTCCAGCGTCATCTACTGGGGCATGGCGCAAAAGGAGGACATCGCGCATCGCGAAGCGATCGAGGAGATCATCGAGTTCCTGAAGCTGCAGGACCTGCGCAAGCTGCCGACCTCGGCGCTGGCCTACGGCCTGCGCAAGCGGGTCGAGCTCGGCCGCGCGCTCGCCTCGGACCCCAGGGTGCTGCTGCTCGACGAGCCGATGGGCGGCATGAACCAGGACGAGAAGGAGGACATGGCGCGCTACATCCTCGACGTGAACCAGGAGCGCGGCATGACCGTCGTGCTGATCGAGCACGACATGGGCGTGGTGATGGACATCTCCGACAGGGTGGTGGTGCTCGATCGCGGCCGGCGCATCGCCGCCGGCACGCCCGAAGAGGTGCAGCGCGACCCCAAGGTGATCGAAGCCTATCTCGGCGTGCCCAAGAGCGGAGGACGGTGATGAGCCTGCTCGATTCGCCCAGGACCGATACGCTGCCCAAGATTCTCCAGCGCAATGCCGAGGAGAGCGCCGGGGTGCCCGGCATCCGCGAGAAGACGCGCGGCGTATGGCAGACCCTCGACTGGGCGGGCTATCGCGACCGTGTGCGCGATTTCGCGCTCGGGCTCGCCTCGATGGGCTTCAAGCGCGGCGACAAGCTCAGCGTGGTGGGCGACAACCGCCCGCAGCTCTACATGGCCCAGCTGTCGAGCCAGGTGCTGGGAGGCTTTTCGGTACCGGTCTACCAGGATTCGATCGCGTCGGAGCTGGTCTATGTGCTGAACCATGCCGAGACCACGGTGATCGTGGCCGAGGACCAGGAGCAGGTCGACAAGGCACTGTCGCTCAAGGACCAGTTGCCCAAGCTGCGCTGGATCGTGTTCGACGACAAGCGCGGGCTGTGGGCGTACGACGATCCGATGCTGCGCTCCTTCGACGACGTGCTGAAGGAGGGCAGGGCATACGGCGCGGCCAATCCGGCATTCTATGCCGCCGAGCTGGCCAGGGGCAGAGCCGACGACCTCGCGATGATTGCCTATACGTCGGGAACCACCGGCAATCCGAAGGGCGTGATGCTGAGCCATCGCAACATGATCGCGGCGGCCGAATCCTTCATCGAGGTGAACGATACGAGGCCCGGCGACAACTGGCTGTCCTACCTGCCGATGGCCTGGGTCGGCGATGCCGCGTTCTCGCTCGGCATGGCCCTGGCGGGTCGGCTGGTCGCCAATTGCCCGGAAAGCCCCGAGAGCGTGCAACGCGACCTGCGTGAGCTCGGTCCCAATGCGATGCTCGCCCCGCCGCGCATCTGGGAGAGCATGCTGACGACGATGCAGGTCAAGGGTGGCGACGCCTCGCCGGCGAAACGGCGCGTGTTCGAGCATTTCAGGGCGCTGGCCGAGCGCTGCGAGCTGAAGCGGACCGACGGCAAGCCGCTCTCGATCGGCGAACGGCTCGGCCTGATGGCGGGCGAATATCTCGTCTACGGGCCGGTACGCGACCAGCTCGGGCTGCGCAACGCGCGCTGGTGCTACACCGGCGGCGCGCCGCTCGGGCCCGACACCTACCGCTTCTTCCGCTCGTTCGGCATCAACCTAAAACAGGTCTATGGCGCGACCGAGGCCTCCGCGCTGATCTCCTGCCAGTCCGACGCCGAGGCCAATCCCAACACGGTCGGCCGGCCGATGCCCCGCATCGAGGTCAGGATCGACGACAGTGGCGAGGTCATGCTGAAGGGGCCCAACGTTTTCGTGGGCTACTTCAAGCAGGACGAGGTCACGCGCGAGACCCTGGCCGAGGGCGGCTGGCTGCGCACCGGCGATGCCGGCTTCTTCGACAAGCAGGGCCAGTTGGTGATCATCGATCGCGCCAGGGACGTGGGCAAGCTGACCGACGGCTCGGCCTTCGCCCCGCAGTTCATCGAGAACAAGCTGAAGTTCAGCCCCTACATCCGCGAGGCGGTGGCGTTCGGTCACGCCCGGCCGATGGTCGTGGCGATGATCGCCATCGACATGCAGACCGTCGGCACCTGGGCGGAGAAGAGGGGACTGGCCTACACCAGCTTCATGGATCTCAGCCGCAAACCGGAAGTTGCCGGCCTGATCGCCGAGGAGATCGCCAAGGCCAATGCCAGCCTGCCGGACGTTCAGCAGGTCAAGCGCTTCCTGCTGCTGAACAAGGAGCTCGAGGCCGACGACGCCGAGATGACGCGCACCCGCAAGGTGCGGCGCAAGTTCGTGGCGGAGAAGTACGCGGCGGTGATCGACGCCTTCTATGATGGCGGCAACCAGGTCCAGGTGACGATAGACATCACCTTCGAGGACGGCCGCAGGTCGTCCCTGACCAACGACATCGCCATCCACGACATGGCGCGGCCGCAGCCCGCGCGGCAGGCGGCCTAGATGTCGGAGGACATGGGCTTCTTCATCGCATTGCTGCTGAACGGCGTGTCGATCGGCCTGATGTACTCGCTGATCGCGCTGGGATTCGTGCTGGTCTACAAGGCGACCGACGCCATCAATTTCGCCCAGGGCGAGTTCGTGATGATGGCGGCGCTGATCGGGGCGGTCGTCGCCGGCCTCCAGGGCTCGCCGGTCGTGATGGCCATCGCGGCGGTGATCGCCACCCTGGCGGTGATGATCGGGTTCGGCTTCGGGCTGGAAAGGGTCGTGCTGCGGCCGCTGCTCGGCCGGCCGATCGTCGCGGTCATCATGGCGACGATCGGGCTGGCCGCCGTGCTGCGCGGCCTGACGCCGATCATCTTCGGTGGCGAGACGCGCGCGCTGCCGCTGCCGATCAGCGACGATCCGGTGACGATCGGGCCGGCGACCCTGCCGCCGATCCAGGTGCTGGGCGCGGGCGTGGCGATCCTGCTGTTCGTGGGATTCAGCTGGTTCTTCAAGAGGAGCCGCATGGGCGTGGCGATGCGCGCGGTGGCGGACAACCAGCAGGTGGCCCAGGCGATGGGCATCAACGTCGAGCGCTACTTCGCGCTCGCCTGGGCGATGGCCGGCATCGTCTCCGCGCTGAGCGGCATCGTCTGGGGCAGCATGCTGGGCGTCGACGTGCAGATCGCCGTGGTCGGGCTGAAGGTGTTCCCCGTGGTGATCCTGGGCGGCCTCGATTCGATCGGCGGCGCACTGCTCGGCGGCCTGATCATCGGCATCGTCGAAAGCCTGGCGTCGGGTTACCTCGACCCTTATGTCGGCGGCGGCACCAAGGACTTCGCGCCTTACGTGCTGATGATCCTGGTGCTGATGTTCCGGCCTTACGGCATTTTCGGCAAACGCCAGATCGAGCGCGTGTAAGATGTTTCATCGCGAAGCCGGAGTCTTCAAGACGACCTACGCCGCAGACATGGCGCTCTATCCGCTGCCGGTCGCCAAATGGACGGTGGCGGCGCTGGCGCTGATCTTCGCCGTGATCGTGCCGCTCACCCTGCACGACTATTACCTGTCGATCCTGAACCTGATCTTCATCGCCATCGTCGGCGCGCTCGGGCTCAACATCCTGGTCGGCTACACCGGCCAGATCTCGCTCGGGCACGGCGCGTTCATGTCGGTCGGCGCCTACACCGCGGCCAACCTGGCGGTGAGGCTCGACCTGCCGTTCTGGCTGACGCTGCCGGCCGGCGGCCTGATGGCGGCCGCCATCGGCGTGCTGGTCGGCATTCCGAGCCTGCGCATCAAGGGCCTCTACCTTGCGATCGCGACGCTGGCGGGGCAGCTCATCATCGAATGGACGATCAATCACGTGCCGGCGATCTCGGGCGGCGCGCAGGCCTCGATCGAGGTCGACCGCCCGGACCTGTTCGGGCTGGTCCTCGATACCCAGGGGCGGCTCTACTACTTCCTTCTGTTCTTCGCGGTGCTGGCGATCGTCGCCACGCTCAACCTGATGCGCAGCCGCATCGGCCGCGCCTTCATCGCGGTGCGCGACCAGGACATCGCCGCCGAGATCATCGGCATCGACATCTTCCGCTACAAGCTCCTGTCGTTCGCGATCTCGTCGTTCTTCGCCGGCGTCTGCGGCGTGCTCTACACCTACTATTTCGGCATCGCCAACTACGAGCAGTTCCAGCTCGGCGTCTCGATCGACTATCTCGCCATGATCATCATCGGCGGGCTCGGCTCGGTGCTGGGCTCGATCTTCGGCGCCGTGTTCATCACCCTGCTGCCGATCGTGATCCGGATGCTGATGGAGAATGTCGGCTCGCTGTTCTTCAGCGAGTCGGACCTGGCGAGCGTGGTGTCGGGCACCCGGCTCGCGGTGTTCGGCGGCCTGATCATCTTTTTCCTGGTCATCGAGCCCGAGGGGCTCAACCGGCTGTGGCGCAATGTCCGGAGCTATTTCCGGGTCTGGCCCTTCTCCTATTAGGAGCGGGGTGTCGTGGCGAAGCAAGGCAAAGGGAGGCACCCATGAGGAGGTTCGTGAAGAGTTGGCTGGGCCTGGCGGTTGCGACCGGCAGCCTGGCAGTTGCGACGAGTGCGTTTGCGCAGGGCAAGGAACTGGTCTTCGGCTTCCAGTGCGACCGCACCGGGCCGACGGCGACGGTGGGCACTGCGCTGTGTCCCGGCTATCACGATTACATCGGGCTGGTGAACAGCAAGGGCGGCGTCGAGGGCTACAAGATCAGGGTCATCGAGGTCGACAACGAATACAAGGTGCCACCCGCGATCGAGGCCCACGAGCGCTTCAAGAAGGAAGGCGCCGTGCTCGAGGGCCTCTACGGCACGCCGCAGACCGCGGCGCTCAACAAGAAGCTCGAGGAGGACAAGATCCTCGGCACCTCGCCCGGCTTCGGCACGGCGGCGGCGGCCGACGGCAAGCGCTTCCCGTACACTTTCCCGATCGCGGCGAGCTACTGGTCGCAGGCCGGCGCGGCGGTCGAGTTCGCCAAGGAGAAGATGGGCGGGCTGAAGGGCAAGAAGATCGCCTATCTGTTCTACGACAACCCGGCGGGCAAGGAGCCGATGCCGATCCTCGAGGATCTCGCGAAGACCGAAGGCTTCGAGCTGCGCACCTTCGCCGTGCCGGCGCCGGGGGTCGAGATGGGCTCGCAGGTCACCGACATCGTGCAGCGCTTCAAGCCCGACTTCGTCATCACCCATCTGTTCGGCCGTGCGCCGTCGGTCTCGATCAAGGAGCTGAAGGGCAAGGGCTTCCCGCTCAGCAAGGTCGTCGCCTTCGTATGGGGCAGTGCCGAGGCCGACATCATCGCGGCCGGCGGCATGGCTCGCGCCGAAGGCTACAACACCATCCAGTTCGCAGGCGTCGGCAAGGACTTCCAGGTCCTGAAGGACATCGAGGCCAACTACAAGGCGCAGGGCAAATCGGCGCCCAAGGAGATGGATTCGACCGTCTACTACAACCGCGGCGTGATGATCGCGGCGCTCCATGTCGAGGCGGTGCGCAACGCCATCCGGGCCAAAGGCGGCGCGACGCCGACCTCGGAGGACGTCAAGAAGGGCATGGAATCCGTGAAAGGGGTGACTCTGGGCGGCCTGCTGCCGCCGATGGAGCTGACCCCGACCGACCACGAGGGCGGGGGCTGGTGCCAGATCTGGACCGTCAAGGGCGGCAAGCTGGTCAAGGCCAAGGACTGGTTCCAGGGCTACCGTGCGGTGATCCAGAAGCACCTCGCGGCGGACGCTTCGAAGTCCTGAGCCTTGCTCTCGATCAACAACATCGAGGTCGTCTACGACCGTGTCATCCTGGTGCTCAAGGGCGTTTCGATCGAGGTCCGCGAGGGCGCGATCACGACGCTCCTGGGCGCCAATGGCGCGGGCAAGACGACGACCTTGAAAGCGATCTCCGGCGTGCTCCGGTCGGAGCGCGGCGAGGTCACCAAGGGATCGATCCAGCTCGCCGACCGGCGGATCGACGGGATGCGGGCGCACGACGTGGCCCGGCTCGGGCTGGTGCAGGTGTTCGAAGGCCGTCGCGTGTTCGAGCACCTGACGACCGAGGAGAACCTGATCGCCGGCGGCCATGTCCGGGACAACCACGCCGTCAGGTCGGGCATCGAAATGGTCTATGACTACTTCCCGCGGCTGAAGGAGCGGCGGGCCCAGCAGTCGGGATACCTGTCGGGCGGCGAGCAGCAGATGCTGGCGATCGGCCGGGCGCTGATGAGCCAGCCCCGGGTCGTGCTGCTCGACGAGCCGTCGCTCGGGCTTGCTCCCATGCTGGTCGAGGAGATCTTCGGGATCGTCGATCGTCTGGTCAGGCAGGAGAAGCTTTCCGTCCTGCTGGTCGAGCAGAATGCCAGCATGGCGCTGACCGTGGCCGACCACGGCTATGTGATGGAGAACGGCCGCATCGTGCTGGAGGGGCCGGCCGCGAAGCTTCGCGACAATTCCGACATCAAGGAGTTCTATCTCGGGCTGAACGAAGGCGGCGCGCGCAAGAGCTATCACGATACCAAGCATTACAAACGGCGCAAACGCTGGCTATCCTAGGGCCCATCGTCGTCCCGACTGGAGCGAGGCGGAGCGGAGGGACCTTTTCTCCACGATCAGCCGTCCTATTGTAGAGAAGGTCCTTCGACTTCGCTCGGGACGACGGAGGAGGGAATAGAAGTCATGAGCCAAACCGACCGGCTGCGCGAGATGATCGAGGGGGCGAGGCGCATCGTGGCCTTCACCGGCGCCGGGATCTCCACCGAATCGGGCATTCCCGACTTCCGTTCTCCGGGCGGTATCTGGACGAAGTACCAGCCGATCTACTTCGACGATTTCATGTCCTCGGAGGAGATGCGCCGGGAGGCGTGGCGCCGGAAGTTCGCGACCGACGAAACCATGGTCGAGGCCGAACCCAACGCCGGCCATCGCGCCCTGGCCCGGCTGGTCGAGCAGGGCAAGATGACGGCGATCATCACCCAGAACATCGACGGCCTGCACCAGCGCTCGGGCGTGCCGGCATCGAAGATCATCGAGCTGCACGGCAACACGACCTACGCGAC
>Ga0182738_1000570_pt1 | contig 50539 bp, 46 predicted proteins | sample eDN5th30CBELigMG_FD_128876 | JGI IMG/M metagenome (GOLD analysis project Ga0182738, IMG submission 128876) | Enriched Miracle-Growth compost microbial communities from Emeryville, California, USA - eDNA 5th pass 30_C BE-Lig MG (version 2)... ... | reverse complement strand
TGGGCGGCGCGAACAGGGTGATCAGGTTGGCGATCGCGAAACCGAGCGCGCCTCCGGCCCGCTCCAGCAAGGCCAGGATTCGCGGCTCCCCGCTTTCCGCGAGTTCCAGGATCTTCTCCAGGCCGCGACCGAGCCGGAAAGCATGCTCATGTTCCTCGCCGGCCAGGATTTCGCGTGCCTCGGCGACGAGACTCGCCTCGGAGGCGGCGCTGGCCAGCCGGGTCGAACCATTGCCGGTCGGAGGACGCACCATCAGGTCGCCGAGGTCCGGGCTCAGGCCATTGGCACCGCGAAACAGCTCGCCATTGTGCATGATGCCCAGGCCGAGACCGAGCTCGACGGAAATGACGAGAAAATCATCGAGGCCACGGGCCTGGCCAAACCAGTGCTCGGCCAGCGTGACGAGATTGACGTCGCTGTCGATCGTCGCCACGACGCCGCCGAGCCGGTCGGTCATTTCAGCGGCAAACGGCACGTCGCGCTCGCCGAAGATCGGGCTGGCGCGGCACACGCCGGCCATCCGCTCGACGACGCCGGGCAGGCCGACGCAGACACCGGAGATCTGCTCCATGGCAAGACCGGCATCGGCAACGCAGCGGCGGATGCCATCCTCCACCAGATCGGCGATGACCGACACCGACTGACGCTGCAGGCGGATCGGCAGCACCAGGCTCGACAGCACGTCGGCACGGAAATTGGTGGTCGCCACGGTGATCTGGTCGAGCGCCAGCTTGACGCCGACCACATGCGCGGCGGCCGGGTTCAGTTCCAGCATGACACGCGGCCGCCCCCGCGCCGCGTCGCGTATGCCGCCCAATTGCTGGGTGATGATCAGGCCGTCATCGAGCAGCGCCGCCGTGATCGCCGAGACGGTCGTCGCCGACAATTGGGTGCGGTCGGATATCTCGACTCGCGAAATCGGGCCGAACCGCCGGATCGCGTCCATCACGTGGAAGCGATTGATGGCGCGCATCAATTCGGGATCAGCTGTCTTCATTTCCAGGGAGCCATTTATTCCGGGTCAGGCAGTTATTCACACTGCGGAGGGAAGCTGTCAACGCAAGATTCCGCGCTGCAGCGCAACAAATAAGAGCTTCTCTTGACAGGCGCCCCCGATCGAGACCAGATTTAATCCGCATTGTTTATTAAACGAGCGCCGGTGGGAGGAAACAGCCGGGGCCGTCTGGGAGGACAACCGATGAAGTTCAGAACGCTCTTCGGCGCGGCGATCGGCCTTGCGCTTTCCGCCAGCACCGCCATGGCCGACGTTACGGTCAAATGGCTGCACCTGGAAACAGATCCCGTCACGCTGTCGGCCTGGGACGACATCATCAAGCAGTTCGAAGTGGCGCATCCCGGCGTCAAAGTGCAGACGCAGTTCCTCGAGAACGAGGCCTTCAAGGCCAAGCTGCCGACGCTGCTGCAATCGAAGGACGCGCCGCATCTCTTCTTTTCCTGGGCGGGCGGCGTGCTGAAGGCACAGGCCGAGACGGGCGCGATCAAGGACCTGACGGCCGAGATGCAGGCCGATGGCGGCAAATGGGAAAAGAGCTACAACCCGGCCTCGGTCGCCGGCCTGACCTTCGACGACAAGATCTGGGCCGTTCCCTACAAGATGGGCACGGTGTCATTCTTCTATAACAAGGAACTGTTCAAAAAGGCCGGCGTCGACGCCGACAAGATCCAGACCTGGGACGATTTCCTGGCCGCCGTGAAGACGCTGAAGGACGCTGGCATCGTGCCGATCGCGGGCGGCGGCGGCGAGAAATGGCCGCTCCATTTCTACTGGAGCTATCTCGCCATGCGCAATGGCGGCAAGGAAGCCTTCGATACCGCCAAGGCCAATGGCGGCGATGGCTTCAAGGCCGAGCCGTTCATCAAGGCGGGCGAGCAGCTCAAGGCGCTGGGCGCGCTGGAGCCGTTCCAGCCCGGCTATCTCGGCACCAAGTGGCCGCAGGCGCTCGGCGCCTTCGCCGACGGCAAGGCCGCGATGATCCTCGGCTTCGAGGCGACCGAAAAGAACCAGGCCAACCAGGCTGCCGACGGCAAGGGCCTTGCCAGCGACAACCTCGGCCGCTTCGCCTTTCCAATCGTTGCCGGCGGCGCCGGCAAGGTCACCGACACGCTTGGCGGCCTCAATGCCTGGGTCATCAGCAAGGACGCGCCCAACGAGGCCGTCGAATTCGCCGCCTTCCTGACCAATGTCGACAATGAGCGGCTGCAGGCCGAGAAAGGCATCATGATCCCGGTCGCCATCGGCGCCGAGGATGGCGTCAAGGATCCGCTGGTGGCGGAATCCGCCAAGCAGCTCGCCGCCTCGACCTGGCACCAGAACTACCTCGACCAGGACCTGGGCCCGGCCGTCGGGCGCGTCGTCAACGACGTCTCCGTCGAGATCGTCGCTGGCCAGATGTCGCCCGAGGACGCCGCCCAGCAGATCCAGGACGCCTGGGAACTCGAACAGTAGTTCCCAAGCCGTCCGTCGCCGCCGCGGGTCCCTCACCGCGGCGGCGGATCCTTTCCAGCTGGAGAGCCCGGGCCGATGAGCCAAACGATGATCGCCGCGCCCGCACAAGGCCGCGCGGGCAGACCCAGGACCCGGGGCACCTTGCCCGTCCTGATCCTGTTCCTGCCGCCTGCCCTGCTGGTCTTCACCCTCTTCGTCATCCTGCCGATGGGAGAGGCAGCCTGGTACAGCCTCTATGACTGGAACGGCTATGGCCTGCCCGAAAAATTCATCGGCCTGAAGAATTTCGAACTGCTCTACCGCAATGGCGCGTTCCGCCAGGCGCTGATGAACAACGGGCTGATCATGCTCGTCTCGATCGCGATCCAGATCCCGCTGGCGCTCTGGCTGGCGACGATGGTGTCGCACCGCATTCCGGGCGCCGTGTCGTTCCGGCTGATCTTCTTCATGCCCTATGTGCTGGCGGACGTGGCGGCCGGCCTGATCTGGCGCTTCGTCTATGATGGCGATTATGGGCTGTTCGCGGCCATCGCCTCGTTCTTCAACGTCGCCTCGCCCTATGTGCTGGCCGACAAGAACCTGGCCATCTATGCCGTGCTCGGCGTCATCGTCTGGAAGTATTTCGGCTTTCACATGATGCTGTTCATCGCCGGCCTGCAATCGATCGACAAGAGCTATTACGAGGCGGCCGAGATGGACGGTGCGACGCGCTGGCAGCGCTTCCGCAACATCACGCTGCCGCTGCTGGCGCCGACGATCCGGCTCTCCGTCTTCTTCTCGGTGATCGGCTCGCTGCAGCTCTTCGACATGATCATGCCGCTGACCGGCGGCGGGCCGTCGAACAGCACCCAGACCATGGTCACCTTCCTCTATTCCTACGGCATCACCCGGATGAAGGTCGGCTTCGGCAGCGCCATCGGCGTCGTCCTGTTCGTCATCTGCATCACGCTGGCCTTCGGCTACAAACGGATCTTTATGCGCAATGACTGATCAGACATTCGTCGCCGGAAAGCCCGTGGCCGCGAAGCCGGCCGTCGTCACGCGTCCGCGCCGGGAAGTCTTCTCGAAGCACCGGATGAGCTTCGTCACCTGGCTCTATCTCTATGCGAGCCTGTTCATCGTGGCGGCGATCGTGCTGCTGCCGCTGCTGACCACCGCGATCGGCGGGTTCAAGGCGCTGGGCGATCTGCGCGTCAATCCGTTCGGCCTGCCCTCGCAATGGATCTGGTCCAACTACCTCGATATCCTGGGCAGCGGCCGCTACTGGCAGATGCTGGCCAACTCCATGATCATCGCGGTGCTGACGGTGGTGCTGACCCTCGCCGTCGCCTCCATGGCCGCCTTCACCTTCGCGCATGTGAAATTCTTCGGCTCGGGCTTCCTGCTGAACTACTTCCTCATCGGGCTGATGTTTCCCGTCGCGACCGCCATCCTGCCGCTGTTCATCCGCATCCGCGACCTCGGCCTGCTCGATACCTACTGGGGCGTCGTCCTGCCCCAGGTCGCCTTCGGCCTCGGCATGAGCATCATGCTGTTCCGCAAGTTCTTCCAGAACGTGCCGCATGAGCTGTTCGACGCGGCGCAGGTCGATGGCTGCGGCTACATCGCCTATTTCTGGCACGTCACGCTGCCGCTCTCGCGACCGATCCTGGCGACCGTCGGCATCGTCGCCTTCGTGAATTCCTGGAACAACTACATCATGCCGCTGATCCTGCTGAACACGGATGCGAAATATCCGTGGCCGCTCGGCATCATGGTCTATCAGGGCGAATACTCGACCGAATGGCAGCTCGTGCTCGCCTTCATCACACTCACCATCCTGCCGACGATCATCGTCTTCTTCGCCGCCCAGAAGCATATCGTCGCCGGACTCACGGCAGGCGCGGTGAAGGGATAGAGAGCGAAAAGGGGCGCGGGCCGAAGCCCGCGCCGGCTCGGACACGGGACTGCCCTCACGGCGTCAAGGGTGGCAGTTCCTCCGGCACATCGAGGCGCGCCACGCCGATCCGGTCGTCGGCCATGCCGTAATAGACATCGAAGCGATCAGGCTGGCCCAGATCGTCACGGCGATCGATGCCGGTTGGGAAGACGACGGCATCGACGGCTCCCTCCAGTTCCAACGGACTGTCGGGGACCAGGATTGGCTCCGGCGAACGATACACAACCCGGTTGGGATGCCCCTGCGAGAGGATCATCGCACCCGCCGAATAGCGCATCTTCCGGCCGGAGGGGCTCGGGTGGGCCATATCGCCGACGCCGTGATAGATCATCAGCCAGCCATGCCGGCAAAGGGTGGGCGGAGCGCCACCGCCAATCTTCAGACGCTCCCAGACGGTCTCCGGGCATGTCAGCTTGTGATGCTCGACGAACTCGCCGAGTTGTGGCTTGTCGCCGCCATTGCCGAGCCGGCAATAGGAGATCCAGATGCACTCGCGATCGGTGTCCAGCGGTTTTGATGCCGGCTGATGGATCGTCTCTTCCGGGCGGGTGCCCGGAAAGAGGGGCCTGTGGATCAGCCCCAGCGTCGGCCGCCCCATCGGATCCGGGACCAGCGCGCTGAACAGGCTCGCATCCTTGTCGTCGACGCCCTCGAAGTCGATGCCGTGATAGGGACGGAAGGTGGCGAGCCCCAAGCGCTTCCAGTGAAACAGGTCATCCGAAACGGCAATGGCGATGCGCGGACCACGCGGCGACAGCGCGGTGTAGGTCATGACGTACTGACCCAGCGCCTCGACATAGCTGATGCGCGGATCCTCGCAGCCCCCGCCGCCATCGGGGCGAAGCTCGTAATCGGCCTGGGGCTCGAGCGCGACGCCCATGCGCTCGACATTCCGGGGGTCGCCCTTGGCATCGAACAGCACCCGGGCGATGCCGATGCGGGAATAATTCCCCTTGGCGACGAGGCGGGGAAACAGATAGAGTTCCCCGTCCTTGCTGCGGATGACAGCCGGATTGAGGACGCCCTCCGCCTCATTGGGCTCGCCTTGCAGCGGCTGCATGATCATGCCGAGCCGCTTCATTTTGAATGCGGTCACGACGGGCTCCCGCTCTCCATGCAGGCAAGGAAGGCCTCGATGACGCGCTTCGTCTCCTCGGGATCGCGAACGCGGATCGAGACGACGCCGGCCTCCTTGGGCGGGTAGTCATTGCCGCCCGGAAAGATCGCGTCGCCGACGAAGACCATGTCCGGGATCGCGATACGCAGGATTTCGCGCAGCTTGTGAATGCCATAGGCCTTGTCGATGCCGGGCTTGGTCACGTCGATCGAGGTGGCGCCACCGAGATTGACCGAGAAGCGCGGAATCATCGGCTGGAGCACTTCCTTCAGCCGATTGCGCTTGCTGAAATCGGGATCCCAGCTCTTCTTTTCTTCCAGCGGCGCCTGCTGGCCCAGCGCGGAAAGGGTGATCTGGCTGCCACGATCCTCGATCAGTTCCCCCCAATGCCTGGACGGACGCAGCCCCGTCTCATCCAGCGCGCGGTTGAGCGCATCGATGATCTGCTGCTTGTCCGCCTCCGAGAAATCCTCGGCATAGAGCTTCGTCCAGCCGCCGTCATACCGGTAGAACTGCGTGCCGCATGTCGGCAGCAGGGAAAGGTCCTTGAGCCTGTCATCCTGGGGAAAATTGCGCAGGAACTGGCTTTCAAACTGCGGCCAGGCGCCGCCGGAGATCACCGCCACCTTGGCAACCGCCAGCAGGCGAACGAGCAACTCCGCCATTTCGGGATCGAGCGAGGATTTGCTTTCGGCGAGGGTGCCGTCGAGATCGAAGACTGCAAGCTTCTTCATGATGGTTCCGGTTCGTCCTTTCGACACGCGCTGCCGCTGGGACTACGCACGACAATGCCGGGCAGGAACCCTGCCCGGTCCGACATCAACGGTTCGGGCGAGGCGCCCGTTCCACGCGGCGTGAAATTCAGCCAGCGGCATATCCGCTATCCCTAAGGAAAATCACGGCAACAGACCAGCGCTCCGCCGAACGTCGTAAAGGCTTGCACATGACTTGATAGGATGGCCAGCCTACACTCGGGTGACGCAAGCTCTATGTCTCCCGATGTCGCCTCCCCCGGGCAGAGAGACGACGAGCCCGAGGCTCCCGAGCTTTCTCCCTCCCTGCCAAGCTTGCCCATCAACATTCTCGCGAGGAATTCCTGAAATGCAGATTGGTGTAATCGGACTGGGCCGCATGGGCGGAAACATCGCACGCCGCCTGATGCGGGCCGGACATCGCTGCGTGGTCTACGACCGCAATCCCACGGCTGGCGAGGCCCTGGCGATCGAGGGCGCGATCGTCGTCCGGTCGCTGGAGAAGATGGTTTCGTCGCTGACCGAACGGCCCCGCGCCATCTGGCTGATGCTGCCTGCCGGCAAGATCACCGAGGACACGATCCATGAGCTGGAAGGCCTTGTCCAGGCGGAGGACATCCTGATCGACGGCGGCAACGCCTTCTACAAGGACGATATCCGCCGGGCCCGCCACCTCGCGGAAAAGGGCATCCGCTATGTCGATTGCGGCACCTCGGGCGGCGTCTGGGGGCTCGATCGCGGCTATTGCATGATGATCGGCGGCACCAAGGAAGCGGTCGAGCATCTCGACCCGATCTTTGCGACGCTCGCTCCGGGCCTTGGCGACATCCCCCGAACGCCGGGCCTCGGCGAAGCCGTCTCGCGGGCCGAACGGGGCTACATCCACACCGGACCGGCCGGGTCCGGCCATTTCGTCAAGATGGTGCATAACGGCATCGAATACGGGCTGATGCAGGCATATGCCGAGGGCTTCGACATCCTGCGCAACAAGGATTCGACCGAGTTGCCGGAAGACGAGCGCTTCACGCTCAACATCGCCGAGATCGCCGAAGTCTGGCGGCGCGGCAGCGTCATCACCTCGTGGCTGCTCGATCTCGGCGCCGCCGCGCTGGCGCGCGATCCGCAATTGCAGGAGTTCTCCGGCTTCGTGCAGGATTCCGGCGAAGGGCGGTGGACGGTTCAGGCCGCGATCGAGGAATCGGTTCCGGCGGACGTGCTCACCGCGTCGCTCTTTGCCCGCTTTCGCACCCGGATGGAACTTCATTTCGGCGACAAGATGCTCTCGGCGATGCGGTTCGGCTTTGGCGGCCATCTCGAGGCCAAGCCGCCGATCGTTCCGCTGGCGCCGACCCGCACCGCCTCGTCCGATGCGGGAGAGTGACCCGTGCCGGCACCTTCGGGGATCACCACCCTCTTCCTGGACATTGGCGGCGTGCTGTTGACCAATGGCTGGGACCACACCTCTCGCCATCGCGCTGCCGAAACCTTCAGGCTTGACTGGGAGGCGATGGAGGCCCGGCATCAGGCGCATGTCGACGCCTATGAGAAAGGCCGCCTCAGCCTCGACGATTATCTTACCCAGGTGATCTTCAACGAGCCGCGCGCCTTCAGCCGGGAGGCGTTCTGGCAGTTCATGTGCGCGCAGTCGCAGCCGGATCCCGGCATGCTGGCGCTGTTTCCCAGGCTCAAGCAGCGCCATGGGCTGAAGCTGGTCGCGGTCAGCAATGAGGCGAAGGAACTGAATGCCTACAGAATCGAGACCTTCGGCCTCGACCGCCTGTTCGATATCTTCATCTCGTCCAGCTTCGTCCATGTCCGCAAGCCGGACATCGATATCTTCAAGATCGCGCTCGAGGTCTCGATGACCCGGCCGGAGCAGGTGTTTTACATCGACAACACCGGCGAATATGTCGACCTCGCCGCCGGCCTCGGCATTCGCGGCCTGACGCATACGGATCTCGCCTCGACCGAGAACGCTCTGGCCACGGTCGGGCTTGTCGCGGAGTAGCTGCCGGAACCAAAGCAGGCTCCCCCCTTTCCGCCGGCGGACAGGGGAGAGCCTGTCTCAGTGAAAGATAATGCCGCCGCAGACGTTCAGCGCCTGGCCCGTGATGAACGAGGCGTCGTCCGAGGCGAAGAAGGCGACGGCGCCAACCACATCGTCGGGGTATCCGAGCCGGCCCATGGCCGTCTTGTCCTTCACCGCCTGAAGCGCCGCGGCGTCGCGATAGTTGTTGCGGCCCATCTCGGTATCGATGATCCCCGGGCAGACGGCATTCACCGTGATGCCGTCCTTGGCGACTTCTTGCGCGAGGATATGGGTGAAGCTGATGACCGCCGCCTTGGACGAGCAATAATGCGCCTGCAATGGGGCGCCGCGCTTGCCGCCGATCGAGGCGATGTTGACGATGCGGCCCTTGCCCGCCTCGCGGAATTGCGCGAGCAGCGCCTTGCAGACCAGGAACGTGCCCTTGGTGTTGACGTCATACATGCGGTCCCACTCGTCGGGCTCGATGTCGTCGACCAGCGCCAGTGACAGGACACCGGCATTGTTGACGAGCACGTCGATATGGCCGGCGATCGCCCTGGCCTCGGCGACGAAGGTCTTGACGGATTCGGGATCGCTGACGTCGCCGAAGACGAGGTCGCAGCGGCCGCCGGCGTCGCGGATCAGCGCCTGGGCTTCCTTCAGTTCGGCTTCCTGCCGGGGAATGTCCATCGCCACGACATGGTAACCCTCGGCCGCGAAGCGCAGCGCGATGGCGCGGCCGATGCCGCGCGACGAACCGGTGACGAGAACGGACTGGCCTTCGCCTCTCCTGGGGATCACGATCGTCTTCCTTCTTCAGCAAGGGGGATAAGGGGCGCCACCGCGACGGTGACGCTGGAACTGCGGGACAAGCCATCCCGCCCGGGCAGCAGAGCTGTCTGCCCGACATCGGCAAGGATGGAGACCGGCGCGATCCCAAGGGGCGCCGATCGAGTTTTCCGGATCAGGCGCGACCGTGGCTGGCGCGCGAACGGCGGGCGAGCGAGTCTACGATGACCGCGATGGCGAGCACGCCGCCGGTGATCATGTAGCGAAGCGACGAGGACAGATCGAGCAAGGTCAGGCCGCTCGAGATCGACTGGATCACGATGATGCCGAGCAGCGCGGAATAGGCGCTGCCGCGCCCGCCGAACAGGCTTGTGCCACCGATGACCGCCGCCGCGATGGCGTTCAGATTGACGTCGCCGGTGCCGGCCTGCTGGCTCGAGGATGCCAGCCTCGAGGCCGCCATCACGCCGCCAAAGGCCGCCAGCGTCGAACACAGCACGAAGGCGCTGGTGTAGATGGCGCGGACGTTGATGCCGGCGCGCCGGGCTGCCTCGCGATTGCCGCCGACGGCGAACATCGACCGGCCCCATCGCGTGCGCGTCAGTGCATACTGCATGGCCAGCACGAGGCCAACGAACAGGCCGAACATCCACGGTACGCCGCGGCCCTGGTTCAGATAGGCGACGACCAGTTCGGCCACGATCGTCACCGCCGCAGCGCGGGCGATGATCCCGCCCGAGGATTGCGACGACAGGCCGGCGGCGCGGCGGCGGGCCGCCGTGCGATAGCCCGTATAGAGCATCACCGCGCCGGGGACGGCGGCCAGGATGATCGAGACGATCGACGGCATCACCATCAGCTGGCCGAACCGCACCAGCGGCGAGCCATAGGGCAGATTGATCGAGCCGGTCGTGCCGAGAAGGTAGAGCTGCAGGCCAAGGAAGGTCAGCAAGCCGGCGAGCGTCGCAACGAAGCTCGGCATGCCGAAGCGGTTGAACAGTTGAGCATAGACATAGCCGATCGCCGCGCCCGAAAGCACCGCCGCCAGGATGGCAAGACCGGCGGGGACACCCTGGTTGACCCAGAGCACGCCGAGGATCGCCGAGGCGACGCCGCTGACCGACCCGACCGAAAGATCGATCTCGCCCACCATCAGCATGCAGACGATGCCGAGCGAGATGATGCCGACCGTCGAGGAATCGAACAGCAGATTGACCAGGTTGTTCGGGCTCAGGAACACCGGATTGAGGATGGAGAAGACCGTCCAGATGATGACCAGGCCGACGATGACCGGCAGCATGCCGAGATCGCCGGAACGGACGCGGTCGAGAAAGGCACGGATGGTGTCGCCGATGCCGGCGGCATGGGTGACGCGCTCGTCGCGGCGGTCGAGCATCGGCGCGGCGCCGGATTTGCTCTTGTCGGTCATAGGCCGGCCTCCGGATGAGGGCTGGCGGCCTGGGCCTGCCGTCGGCCGGCGCGCCGGGAAACCGAATTGTTCGAGGCGCCGGTGATGGCGCTCACCAGTTCCTCGTTCGAGGCGTCGGGGGTGAACTCGCCATTGTTGCGGCCGAGGCGCAGAACGACGACGCGATCAGCGACGGCCCGAACGTCCTCCATATTGTGGCTGATCATCACCACCGCGAGGCCGCGATCGCGCACGCGTTCGATCAGGTCCAGCACTTCCGCCGTCTGCGCGACGCCCAGCGCTGCGGTCGGCTCATCGAGCAGGATCAGCTTCGGGTTGAGTAGCAGCGAGCGCGCGATCGCGACCGTCTGGCGCTGGCCGCCCGAAAGCGAGGCGACGGCGACACGGACGCTGGGAATGCGGGCCGAAAGCTCGTTCAGCAGGGTCCAGGAACGCGTCTCCATCGAGACTTCGTCCATCTGCAGGGGATTGAGTTCCTTGCCCAGGAAGATGTTGGCGACGACGTCAAGGTTTTCGCAGAGCGCGAGGTCCTGGAACACCGTCGCGATGCCGAGCGACAGTGCCGCGCTCGGATCGTCGAGCGTTACGGTCTCGCCCTGGAAGCGGATGGTGCCGGAGCTCGGCTGATGGACGCCGGAAAGGATCTTCACCAGCGTCGACTTGCCGGCGCCATTGTCGCCGACCAGCGCCACGACTTCGCCGGCGCGGACGTCGAGATCGATATCGCTCAGGGCCGAGACGGCGCCGAAATGCTTGGAAATGCCCCGGAGGCTGAGGACCGGATCTCCGGCTGGGGGGGTGTCTTGAACGCGGCTAGCGCCTTGCTCTGTGTTGGTCATGCTTGGCAAGCCTCTGCAGGAATGTTCGCGGAAAGCTGTCCGCCCGGCCCCGGACGGGGCCGGGCGGTGCCGCCTACTTGAGAATGCCCAGCGCCTTGCAACCCTCGACATAGCGATCGACGCACAGCGTTTCGGCCGGCGTGATGTTCTTGTCGATGATCTCGGCCTTCAGGTTCTTGGCCGTGACGACAGCCGGCGTGAAGAGCTGCGACGGGGTATTGTACAGCTCCATCTCCGCCTTCGGCGTCTCGCCCTTCAGAAGCTGCATCACGACATTGGCGGCAGCCGCCGCGACGATCTCGCTCGGCTTGGAGATCGTGTTGAACTGGTCGCCGGCGATGATCAGCTGCAGCGCCGCGATCGTCGCGTCATTGCCCGTGACAGGCGGGACCGGATCGACGCCGGCCGCCTTGAGGGCCGCGATGGCGCCACCGCCCGTGCCGTCATTGGCCGCGACAATGCCGACGATCTTGTCGCCGAAGCGCGTCACCTGGCCGCTCGTCCATTCCTGCGCCTTGGCCGGGGTCCAGTCCGGTGTGTCGTATTCGGCCAGGATCTTGTAGCCGCTATTGTCGAGGCCGGCATGGATGCCCTTCTTGATCAGGCCGGCGGCCGCATCGGTCGGCGAGCCGTTGATCTGCAGCACGCCGCCGGCATCCGGCGAAACGTTGCGGGCCTTGAGTTCGTCGACCAGCGAATCCGCGATCGCCTTGCCGATGCCCTCATTGTTGAAGGAAACGTAGAAGTCGGCCTTGGCGTCCGGGATCGGGCGGTCATAGGCGACGACCTTGATGTCCTGGCTCTGGGCGAGCTGGACCAGGGAGGCGGCGGCGGCCGAGTCGACGGGATCGAGCACGATCGCCTTGGCGCCCTGCGAAATGACCGAATTGAACTGCTGCTGCTGGCGCGTCGCGTCGGCGCCGGCGTTGAGATAGATCACCTTGCAGCCCGGGCAAAGCTTGGCCATCTCGGCCTTGAAGCCGGGATAGTCATGCTCTTCGTACCGGGTCGAGCCCTGGTCGGGCATCAGGAACGCCACGGTGGCGTCCGTGACCTCCGCTGCCTGCGCCATGGCGGCGAGACCACCCAGCATCGATGTCGCCAGCGCCAGCGCGGCAACGCGTTTCCAAGCAAATTGGGTCATTCCGTCTTCTCCCTCTGACAATGTTATGCTTATGAGAAGCTGTCGGCCCGACAGTTCCTGGCAGTCCTCGGAGATCCCGATCTTTGCCAGTTCGGCTCGGATCCCTGGGGATCGTCGCGTCATGCCTGTCTTGCCCTGCCTTCTTCTTGGAATTTCGGAAAAGCATTTCCCTTGGCGAAACGGGCAAGCGCCTCACCTTGGGCTTCGACCGAGATCGACGTCCTCCTGCTCCTCCGCGGCTCTCAGGCGGCTTTTGCCACCCTTGAATTCTCCGCCAGCAACGTCCGGAACCGCGAGGGCGGCATGCCCTTCTGCGTCAGGAACTGGCGGTTGAAGTTGGAAAGATTGTTGAACCCGACCGCGTAGCAGATCTCGGTGATCGGCTGCGCGCCGTCGCTCATCAGCAGCTGGCAGGCCAGATTGATGCGCAGGCGATTGACGAACTGCACCAGCGCCATGCCCGTGTGGCGGCGAAAGCTGCGGGAAAACGCGCTGGCGCTCTGCCCGGCGATCTGGGCGAGATCGGTCTCGCTGAAAGGTTCAGTCAGATGCTCGCCGATATAGGCGAGCGCCTTGTTGATGCCGGCCGACATATAGCCGGACGGGTCGGGCAGATAGTGGGAACTGGCGAGCGGGCGCATGTCGCTGGCCCGGCTCAGTACGCCCATCAGGTTGATGAACAGCTCGATGCGGCGGATGCCCTGCGCCTCGATCATTTCCTTCATCAGCGGAGCCGCTTCGGCCGCCGTCGTCGGCTGGAACAGGGCGCCGCGCCGGCTCTGTTCCAGGACCCGGTCGAAGGCTGCCAGTTCCGGCGCCACGCTCATCAGATTGCCGATGAACTCCTGCGAGAACAGCACCATGCGGCAGCGCAGCGGCACGGTCGCGCCTTCCGGCAGGTCGCTGATCCAGTTGTGCGGCAGGTTCGGCCCTGTCAGCACCAGATTGTCGGGCTCGAACTCGCCGATGAAGTCGCCGACGAAATAGCGCCCGCGCGTCGCGACGACATGATGCAGTTCGTATTCGGGATGAAAATGCCAGCGCACCGTGCGGAACGGGTAGCCGTGCTCCCAAGCCTTGTAGGATTCACCGCGGCGAATATCCACGACTTCCAGATCTGGCGTCACGGCGGACCTCCCCACCCATTCGATGCCCTTCCCAAGGCATCCAACTCCCGCAGGCCGACTTACGCGGTCTCTGCATAACGCGACCTTAGGAGGCCCCGCAGAGGGGCGCTACCAAACGCCCATCGTCGCGCTGATACTTTTTTGATGCAAGACTCGTGTCGTTGGCACGCTGCGCGGGACCTTCAGCCCGGCACCCAGGCCGGACTGAAGGTGACGATCGATCAATGGTGCGCCGTGGCACCGGCGCCCGTCGGCTCGCTCTCGTGGCGCAGGGCCACGAACACCACCACGGTCAGGACCGCGATGAGGGCGGCCGTCACCATCAGCACGGAGCCATGGGCACTGGCGAAGGCCGTGCGGGCGGCCGCCGCGATCGCTTCGCCCTCCGGACCGCCGACCTGCCTGGCGATCACCATGGCCTCGCCGATCGAGCCGGACGCGGCATCGCGATCCGCCCCGAGGCCCGCCATGCTGCTGAAATGGCTGCGATAGATGGTGCTGAGCAGGACGCCGAAGAAGGTGATGCCAAGGCCGGCGCCGAGTTCGTAGCCCGTCGCCTCCAGCGAACCGGCGGCGCCGGCCTTCTCGACGGGCGCGGCGCCCATGATGGCGGCGGACGAGGCCAGCAAGCCTACGCCGAGCGAGAAGCCGAGCACCGCCATCAGGCAACCGATGACGACGCCGTCGCCGCCAATGTTCGACTGGCTGATGCCGAACAACGCCGTGGCCGCGGCGGCAAGACCGACCGTGCCGAGCCAGCGCAGGCCGAAGCGCCCGGCGAGCTTGCCGGCGATCGGTCCGGCAATCGCGGAGGCGACGACGAGCGGCATCATGAACAGGCCAGCCTGAAGCGGCGTCCGGCCATAGACATATTGCAGTTCCTGCGCCAGCAGCAGTTCGAAGCCGGCGAGCGAGCCCGAGGCGACGAAGGCCATCAACATGCCGACCGAGATCGCCGGCTTGCGGAACAGCGACAGGTCGAGCAGCGGCTGGGAACCGACGATCTGCAACCGCGCGAACCAGGCCATCAGGACGAGACCCATCCCCAGGACGCCAAAGACCCAGACGGACGGCCCGGCCTTGAAGCCGGTCTTCACCGCATAGACGGTAGAGATCAGGCCGGCGATCAGCAGCAGGGCATGGCCGATCTTCCAACTGCCCTGGGCCTCAAGCGGCCGATTGGGAATGAACAGGTACACCACCGGCAGCACGACCAGCATGATCGGCACGTTGATGAGGAATACCGATCCCCACCAGAAATGCTCCAGAAGGAAGCCACCCGCCAGCGGGCCGATCGCTGCGCCGGCCGAGGCGACCGTGCTCCAGACGCCGAGCGCCAGCGCCCTCTCCTTCGGATCCTCGAAGGTCTGGCGGATGATGGCCAGCACGCTCGGAATGATCATCGACGAGCCGATGGCCAGCAGGACACGCGCCAGGATCAGCATCAACGCCGTCTGCGAAAACGCGGCGCAGACGGAGGCCAGCGTGAAGATCGTCAAGCCGGTCAACATCAGCCGACGATGCCCGACCCGGTCTCCCAGCGTGCCCATCGGCACGAGAAGGCCCGCCATGATCAGCGGATAGATGTCGATGATCCAGAGGATTTCCGTGCCCGACGCACGGAGCGCGACGGTCAGCGAAGGCACAGCGATATGCAGGATCGTCATGTCGACGACCACCGGCAGGAACGCCAGGATCACGGCGGTGAGCACCAGCCAGCGATTGCGCGGCGCGACAGTCATTCTCTTCTCCATTCCCCGCGCAACGGGGATTGCGGGCGTCGGGGAACGGACCTATATATCCGTCCAGACGGTATTAAAAGAGAAAAGACATGGGCAGACGGCCGACGATTGATCGCGAGGGTTTGCTGGACGCGGCCGATCGCGTGATCGCGAAGGGTGGCGTCACCAGCCTGACGATCGACGCCGTCGCGCGCGAAGCCGGCGTCAGCAAGGGCGGCGTGCTCTATTCCTTCGGCACCAAGGATGCGCTGATCGAAGCCATGTTCGAGCGGGCCGGAAAGTCCTATGAACGCCTGGTGGGCGACTATCTGGCGGCGCATGGTGACGAGCCCCACTCCACAGCAGCGGCGCATGTCGACGCCAGCCATCGCGAAGACGAGGTCTCTGCCATTCGCGCCAGCGCCCTGCTTGCGAGCCTGGTGCAGACACCCGACTACCGGAGCGAGATCCAGGGCTATTACCGGGAACTGCTCGACAAGCTCGACACGAATTCGCCGGGCGGGCGGCGTGCCCTGACGGCCGTTCTGGCCGCCGAGGGGGCGTTCCTGCTGCGTGGCCTCGGCCTCGCGCAGTTCGACGACGGGGCCTGGGAATCCATCTTCGCCGATATCCGGGCGCTGGTCCCGGACGGCCGCGCCACAGATACGAAAAAGGGGCCGGAACAAGCCGGCCCCAATTCGCAAGGCGAATGATCTACCGGTGCGCGCCGCTCAGGCGGCCGCGCCAAGCCTCGGCCGCAGGTTCCAGAGCTTGGCTGTCTGGACTATTGCCGGATCGACATGGAGCTCAATCGCGCTGATCGGCTGGTCGCTGTCGAGCCGCTTGGTGGCGCATTGCAGGCCGTCGTCGGCATAGATCTCGATCAGGCCGACATCGACGAAAATGCGGACGGTCTTCAGCGTCGTCGTCGACGTCAGGTAGCGCGGCACGACGCGGTTGCCCGGCGGATCGAACATCAGCTCCAGCACCGCGCCGTCATAGACCAGCGCGATGCCATGATCGGGATGGGCGAAGTCGAGGCGAAATGGAGCCCCGGGTGTCGCCAGCTCGATCTCGATCTCGCCAAGGCCGCGCGCGAGCGGCACGGAGCCGGCGCCCGCGAGAGCCTCGGTGGCGACGCCGGTCCGCAACGCCTTGACGCCCTCGACTGGCGGCATGCGCAACTGGCCGTCCTGCCAGACGAAGCGGCGCGGGAAGGTCATGGCGGAAGGGAAGTCGCGATCCTTGAAGACATCGGTCCAGTTCGCGGCCCAGGCGATGCCGACCGGGCCATCCGCATGCTGGAACGCCTGGATCGCATAGCAGTCCGTGCCGAAATCGATCTCGCGGCGCGCCATCGGTTCAAACATGCGACCGTCGAAGCGGCCGACGATGGCGTAGCTCAGATTGCGGCGGCGGGTCGCCTCGTCCCGATATCCGATGATGCCGAAGATGAGAGCGTAGAGCCCCTCCCCCTCGCCGTCGAGCGCCACCAGGCCCGGGCATTCTGCCGGGAGGCTGCGCGACAGCGGCTCGCGATGCAGGATGCCCACATATGACCAGCCGTCCGCCGCCTCGGGATCCCGCGTTTCATAAAGCAGGACCAGGCCGCCGCGATCGTCGGCGCCGGCCACGACCATCTTCCAGATGCCATCGGGTCCCTTGAAGACATAGGGATCGCGAATGTCCTTGCCGAAATTCGGGATGGACGGCCTGTCGGTGATGATGGGCGTCGAAGGTCCGGCCGACAGCATGTCCCGCGACACCGTCGTGATCTGCCATTCCTGGCTTGGCTCGCGACCGTCCTCGCGGTCCGTATAAAAGACGCGCACGCCGCCCCCGGCATGCGGAATGGCCGAGCCGGAGAAGGCGCCGCCCGTCAGGTCGTTATCGGCCAAAAGCTCGGCGCGCGGCTCGAGGAAGATCGGCTGGTCGATCCAGTCGACGAGATTATCCGAGACGGCATGGCCCCAATGCATCGTGTTCCAGCGCAGGCTGTGCGGATAATGCTGGTAGAAGAGGTGGCTGGCGCCATCGATCTGGCAGAGGCCGTTGGGATCGTTCATCCAGCCCCAGGGCGCCTGGAAGTGCAGCTTGTAGCGAGCCCCGCTGGCGCGGTTTTTCGCGGTGGTGTGGAGCAGGCGCACGCCCTCCCCGGCCACGCGCGACGGGGTAAAGCCATAGGCCAGCGACACGGCCGTTCCGGGCTCCTGCCAGCCGAAGCGGTAGGTTCCCGCCACGGGCGCCTCGAAAACGGAGCGCGTGAAATCGTCGGAATGCGCGCCCGCCCGGCGCACCGGCTGGCTTCCGCCCCCGGTGACGACGACTTCGGAAAGCGCCGTCCGCGGCGGCGCCTTCTGCCAGAGATGGACGATATCGCCGGCGTCCAGGTCGGCTTCGAACTCGGTCATTGCAAGGTCTTCCATTGTCGCAACGGTATCCATGGTGGTGTCAGCCCTTGACGGCCGAGCTGATGAAGGAACTGACGAACCATTTCTGGAAGGCGAGATAGAAGATCAGCACCGGCACCATCATCATCACCGACGCGGCCATGGCGCTGTTCCAGTAGACGCTGTCATGGCCGAAGAAGCTGGCGATGCCGACAGAGATCGGGCGCGCATAATCGGTCTGGGTGACCATCAGCGGCCAGAGATACTGGTTCCAGGTCTCGATGCCGAGCAGGATGGCGACAGTGGCCAGGACCGGCAGGCTCAGGGGCAGGAACACCGACCAGTAGATCCGGAACGGCGAGGCGCCGTCGACTGTGGCGGCGTCATAGATGTCGCGAGGCACCTGGATGAAGAACTGGTAGATCAGGAAGATATAGAGCGGGCTCGCCATCCAGGGCAGGATCTGCGCCGCGAAGCTGTCGCCGAGGCCGGCCTTGTTGACCAGGCTGAGCAGCGGCAGGACGATCGATTCCTGCGGCACGATATAGAGCCCGATCAGCGCGGTGAGCACCACGGCCCGGCCGGGCAACCGGCCCCAGGCCAGCACGAAGGCGGCCATCGAGTTCAGGAACACGCCGCCCAGCACCGTGCAGAACAGGATGATCAGCGAGTTGACCAGATAGCGTCCGAAGGGCAGCGCGCCGCCGAAGGTCGCGATGTCGGTGAAGTTCTGCAGCGACGGTTCGGACACCCAGAAGGCGCGGAAGCTGCCCATATCGGCGAGGATCTGGAAGCGGTCCGGCTTCAGGCTGGCGACGAACAGCAGGAACAGGGGCGAGATCACCACCAGCGCGATGATCAGCACGGCGACGAACTTGACGATCGCGCCGATGTCGGGCTTGGCCGAGACCTTGGCGACCGGCGACGGGGTGGAGGTGGATACCACGGTGCTCATCGACGATCCCTCACGACGAAGCGCTGAACGAGCGAGACCACCAGCACGATCAGGAACAGGAGAATGGCGACAGCCGAGGCGAGGCCCAGCCGCTGGTCGACGAAGCCGGCCGTGAACATGTAGTGGACCAGCGTGTCGGTGGTGCCGCGCGGACCGCCCTGGGTCAGGATGTTCACCTGGGTGAACAGCTTGAAAGCCTGGATGGTGGTGATGATCAGCACGAAGATATGCGTCTGGCGCAGGCTCGGCATGGTGACGTTCCAGAAGCGCTGCCATGCGTTGGCGCCGTCCAGTTCGGCCGCCTCGTAGAGCGTCTCGGGAATGTTCTGCAGCCCGGCGAGATAGACGATCATCTGGAAGCCATAGGCCTGCCAGGCCGAGAGCAGCACGATCGACGGCATCGCCCAGTTCGGGTCGCCGAGCCAGTCAATCGGGCCGACCAGACCGAAGGAGAGGAATCCGACGATCTGGTTGAACGGTCCCGTCGGATACTGGAACAGCGTCGACCAGATCACGCAGACGACCACCATCGAGGTGATCGCCGGCAGGAAGAACAGGCCGCGGAAGAAATTGCGGAAGGGCAGCTTCTGGTTCAGCAGCAGCGCGATCGCCAGCGCGAAGCCGCACTGGATCGGCAGCACCATCACCGTGAAGCGCGTGACGTTCCACAGCGCCGTCCAGAAGGCGGAATCGGTCAGGATCTGCTGGAAATTTCCGAGTCCGACGAAGCGCACCGGCACCGGGCGCGGGATCAGGCGCTGATTGGTCAGCGCGATCTCGAAGGACGACAGGAACGGCAGCAACAGGAATAGTGCGATCAGGATGCAGGCGGGCAGCAGCATGCCCAGTTCCTGCAGACGGCCGCCCCAGATCGGCGGCTTGCGACGCGGCATGGCGGCGCGGATGGGCCCCGGCGATGCCGAACCCGGCATGGGGGACGCTTGGCTCGACATAATGATGCCTCCCGGAACTTGTTTCCCGGTCGCGCGTCGGGGCGCGACCGGGTCCTTCTTGAAGAGAGTCCCGAGCCGCGTAGTGGCGCGGCGGGAACAGAAGCGTGGGCCTACTCGGCCTGGCCGAACGGCTGGTAGCCGTCATTGTCCAGGATATCGTCGTCGATCTTCTTAGCGGCCTTGCTGAGTTCGGCCTGCGGATCGGCGCCGTCGAAGATGTTGGTCATCGCGTTCTGGAAGGCGAGCGTGATGGTCGGGTAGGCCGGATGTGGCGGGCGCGCGACGGCGCTCTTGCCGGCCTGCTCGAAGGCGATGGCCATCGCGCCCTTGTCGGCGTAGAGCGGCGAAGCGGCGGCGAAGGACTTTAGGCCGGGGAAGCCGGCATGCGCCTTATAGGCATCGCGGTAGGCCGGATCCTGCAGCATGAAGCTCAGGAACTTGCCGGCCGCGGCCGGATCGGAAGCGGTCTTGGCGACCGACCAGATCCAGGTGCCGTTGGGGCTCACCCCCTTCTCGCCGAACTTCGGCAGCGGCATGACGACGACGTCGTCACCCATCTTGGCGTTGGCCTCGGCATAGAACCAGTGACCGCCCCAGGCGAGCGCTGCCGGCCGGCCCTCGGCGTAGAACTGGTTCTGTCCTGCCGATTGCGGCACGACCCAGCCCTGCTTGACCCAGTTCTGCATCTCGGTCGCGGCGTCGACGCAGGCCTTGCCGTCGAGCGTTCCGGTTGCCTTCCAGCTGGTGCGGTCGATCACGTCGCACCCCATCGAGACCAGGATCGGCTCATAGGCATAGGTGATCCACTCCGTCTTGCTGCCATAGGAACGGAACAGGTCGAGCGGCCACTTGACGCCCGGCGCGGTGGACAGTGTCTTCAGCGCCGCCTCGAACTCATCGCGCGTCCAGGCATCCTCGACCGAGGTCGGGATGCGGATCTTCAGTTCCTCAAGTTGCTTGCGGCTGCCATAGAGCGCGACCGTGCTGTCGGTCAGGCCGACGGCATAGAGCGCCTTGTCGATCGGATAGGTGCCCTGGGCGACGTTCGAGGCCGTCATGTCGTCGACCAGCGCCTTGTCGAGCAGGTTGCCGACCGGCTGCAGGAAGCCCGACCAGACATAGTTGGCCAGGAACGGTGCATCGAGCTGCAGGATGTCGGGCAGCGAGCCCGCCGAGACAGCCGCGCCGATCTTCTCGTTATAGGCGTCGTGCGGCGTGTTGATCAGCTGCACCGTGGTGCCGGGATTGGCCGCCTCGAAGCGCTTGGCGACATCGGTGATGATGGTGACCTCATAGGGGTCGCCCTGGAACATCACCTTGAGTTCGGCCGCCTGGGCGCCCGAAAGCCCCGCCCCGACCGCGATGCTCAGCGCCGACGCGGCGCCGAGGCCCTTCAGTAAACGATTACCCAAAGTAGCAGACATTGCAAACTCCTCCCAATCTAGCTGTTTTGCTCAATTCAACCGTTTCGTCACCTCAGACCGAGGCACGCTCCACGAGGCGAAACGGAATCTCGTCAACCTTCTGCACCGGCGTTCTGTGGCCGGACAGGATTTCGCCCGCGCGGCGACCGATGGCGCGGTGCGGCAGTTCCATCGTCGTCAGCGGCGGGTCGAGCCTTGCCGCGATCTCGACCTGGTTGTCGAAGCTGGCGATCGACACGTCCTCGGGAATTTCGAGGCCCTGCCGCCGCAGCGCGCCATAGACTTCCATGGCGACACGGTCATTGCCGCACAGGATCGCATCGGGCCGCGCGGGCCCGGAAAACAGCGCCGCGATGTGCTCGTGCACCAGGCTGCGCGCGCGATCCGCATAGAGCGGGCCGCGCGTCGCCGGCAGGATCCAGGCCTCGTTGATCTCGATGCCACGGGCGGCATGAGCGGCGCGAAAGCCGTCCTCGCGCATCCGCGCCGCGATCAGGCCGGGCAGGTTCAGGAAGGCGATCTTGTGCCGTTCATGCGCGAAAAGATGTTCGACGATCGTCTCGGCCGCATCCTGCTCGGCCGGCACCAGCGACGGGATGAGGCCCGCCTCGTCGCGGCAGTTGATCATCAGCGAGATCACGCCCCGCAGCGATTCCGGAATGGCGACGACCTGGTGATACATGCTCGCATAGGCGATCGTGCGCGGCATCAGTCGCTGCAGTTCGGCGACGCTCGCCTCGACCGTGCGGCCGCCGATATTGGTGACCACGACCGAGAGTCCGTCGGCACGCGCCGCATTGTCGAAGGAGCGCATGATCTCGGTGGCGAAGGGCTGGGTGATCAGGCCGTCGGCGACGATGCCGAGAATCGGAAGGAAGCCCTGGCGCATGCCGCGCGCCACCAGATTGGGGACATAGCCCAGTTCATCCGCCAGCGCCTTGATCTTCTGGCGCGTCTCGTCCGACATGCGGATGGAGCCGCCATGCAGCGCGCCCGACACGGTCTTCACCGAGACGCCCAGCTGGCCGGCAATATCCTGCATTGAGACTTTGGCGTCGGCCATTGGCGTTTGGCTCTGAGTTATCGTTTACCCAAATTGCATGGAGGAAAGGTTTCTGTCAATCGGCCCCGGCGCCCTGCCCTCTGCTTCGCGGCCGCCTGGGTGTTCCCCCCTTCCGGCCGGCCCACCCGTCACGAAACCGCAACAAAGCAGGCTTAGGTGCAGCCCATCGGCGCGACAAGCAGCCCCCTCACCTCACATGTCTCCCGGATCGCCATGCACACCGTCCTGAACAATTTCCAGATCGTCCTCCCGAACGAGGTCGTGCGGGGCAGCGTCACGATCGAGGAGGGCCGGATCCAGGCGATCGACACAGATCTCAGCGCCGACGCGGACGCGATCGACGGGGACGGCGATTTCCTGCTTCCCGGGCTGATCGACGTCCACACCGACAATCTGGAGCGCCACTTCGCGCCGCGTCCGGCCGTCGCCTGGCCCTCGGCCATCGGCGCGGTGCTGGCGCATGACCGCGACATGTTCGGCGCCGGCGTCACCACCGTCTACGACGCCATTTCGATGGGCGATTACGACAGCGGCGGCGAGCGCCGCGCCATGATCCGCAAGAGCATCGAGAACCTCGATGCGGCGCGCGCCCATGGCCTGCTCAAGGCCGACCACTTCCTGCATTTCCGCTGCGAGGTTTCCGACGCGGGCGCGCTAGACATCTTTGGCCGCTTTGCCGACCATCCGCGCCTCGGCCTGGTCAGCCTGATGGATCACACGCCCGGCCAGGGACAGTGGAGCGATCTCGCCATCTATCGCGCCTTCCGCCGCAAGAAGAACGGCCGCGTCTGGACCGATGCGGAGTTCGACGCCTACATCGCGCAGCGGCGTGCCGACCGCGAAACCTATTCGGCGCCGCAGCGCGCCGAGATCCGCCGACAGGCGGCGGCGCGCGGCATTCCCCTCGCCAGCCATGACGACACGACGCCGGACGAGGTGGATCGCGCCCGGCACGAGGGTGTGGCGATCTCCGAATTCCCGACGACGCTGGAAGCGGCCGAGCAGGCGCGCGCCCGCGGCATGAAGATCGTCATGGGCGGGTCGAACGTCGTGCTCGGGCGCTCGCATTCCGGCAATGTCAGTGCCGCCGAACTGGCCGCGAACGGCCTGCTCGACGCCCTCTCGTCCGACTATGTGCCGACCAGCCTGCTCGAGGCCGCCTTCGTGCTGGCGGCCAACGGCATGTCCCTGCCCCAGGCCGTCGCGACGGTCAGCGCGACGCCGGCCGATATGCTCGGGCTCGCGGATCGCGGCCGCATCGAGCCGGGGCGGCGGGCCGACCTGCTGCGCGTCCGTCTGGTCGATGGCCACCCGGTCATCCGCTCGATCTGGCGCGCCGACGAGGCCCGGTCGTGACCGGAACGACGGACACTGCAAAAACGGCAAGCCCCGAAGACGGCAACGTCCTCGGCTTCGACACCCATATCCACCCGACCGCCGTGGTGACCCGTTCGAAGCTTGGCAGCTATGTCGACATTGGCGAGCGCGTGCTGCTCGACGAGGTCGAGATGGGCGATTTCAGCTATTTCGACCGCGACGCAATGGTCAATTATGCGACGATCGGCAAGTTCTGCTCGATCGCGGCATCGACACGGATCAATCCCGGCAACCATCCGATGTGGCGGGCGACGCAGCATCATTTCACCTATCGCGCCCGCCGCTATGGCATGGCCGAGGATGACGACAGCGCCTTCTTCCAGTGGCGCCGCGATCATCACGTCACCATCGGGCATGACGTCTGGATCGGCCATGGCGCAGTGGTGCTCGCCGGCGTCAGCGTCGGCACCGGCGCGATCATCGCCGCCGGCGCCGTGGTGTCGAAGCCGGTCGAGCCCTACACGATCGTCGCCGGCGTGCCCGCCACGCCGATCAAGCGGCGCTTCCCCGAAGCGATCGCGGACAGGCTGATGGCGCTCGCCTGGTGGGGCTGGCCGCATGCCCGGCTGCGCGAGGCGCTGCTCGATTTCAGAAGCCTCGATATCGAGGCATTCCTGGACAAGCACCAGCCGACCGCCTGACAGACAAGCGAAAGCCCGGCCCGTCGCGAGACAGGCCGGGCTTCGGTTTCATGGCGATGGCCGGACCATGCCGGCCCAACGCCTACCAGCGATGGTGGACGTGCGGCTTGACCAGCCGGTCATAGATTTCGACGATCCGGGCGCGGTTCTCCGGCGAGATGCCGGGCGCGTCGCTCGCAGCCGCATTGGACCGGGCCTGCGCTTCGTTTCGGGCGCCGGGGATTACCACCGACACGGCCTGCTGCAGCAGGATCCAGCGCAGCGCGAAGGTCGACATCGCGACATCGGCCGGCAGCAGCGGTCGCAATTCCTCGACGGCCTGGAGCGCGACGTCGAACGGCACGCCGGCAAAGGTCTCGCCCACATCGAACGCCTCGCCATTCCGGTTGAAGTTGCGGTGGTCGTCGGCCCGGAAGGCGGTGTCGCGGGTGATCTTGCCCGAGAGCAGGCCGGATGCCAGCGGAACCCGGACGATGACGCCGATGTTCTTCTCGCTCGCCTCGGCGAAGAAGAGATCCTGCGGGCGCTGGCGGAAGATGTTGTAGATGATCTGGACGGTGGCGACGTTGGGATATTCGATCGCCTTCAGCGCCTCCTCGACCCGCTCGACCGAGACGCCGTAATTGCGGATCTTGCCCTTGGCCACGAGGTCGTCGAGTTCGCCGAAAAAGTCGGGCCGATAATAGACGTCGGTCGGCGGGCAATGCAGTTGCACGAGATCCAGCGTCTCGACCTGCAGATTACTCAGGCTGCAATCGATGAAGGCCTCGATATTGGCGCCGGTATAGCCCTCGGCGACATGGGGATTGAGGCGGCGGCCCGCCTTGGTGGCGACGAAGGGACGGTCGCCGCCGCGCGCCTTCAGCACTTCGGCGATGATCTTCTCCGAGCGGCCGTCGCCATAGACGTCAGCGGTGTCGACAAAGGTCACGCCGGCGTCGAGGGCCGCGTTCAGCGCCTTCTTGCCGTCCTCCTCGCTGACATCGCCCCAGGATCCACCGATCTGCCAGGCGCCGAAGCCGATTTCCGAGATCTGAGCGCCGGTGCGCCCAAGCTGCCGCTTCTTCATGTCCTGTTCTTTCGTTTCCACCGGCCGGACGGCCGTGTCGCGCTTGATGCGCGTGCTCCCAATGGGTTCGTCGGAGACCCGGCCGGGGATCGGCCGCGTTGCCGGCAACGCGGGTCGCTCGGCTGCGGCGCGACGGCGGGTCGACGCACCCTACCCTTGCGCGACTTGGCGCGGGAAGCAAATGCAATGCGGGCTATCCCAACGAAAACAGGCCGGCGTGAGCCGGCCTGCCAGAGAGTCGATCAGAACCTCGCCCGATCCCGGGACCGGCGAGGAAGGGATTACTTGTCGACCGGGAAGAACCAGAGATTGCGGTCGGTGTAGCCGAATTCCTTGATGATGGCGGACATGGTGCCATCAGCGCGGATTTCGGCCAGCGCGCGCGAGATGGCGCTGTTCAGGTCGACGTCTTCCTTGCGCAGCGCGTAGCGGGCATAGCCATATTCCTCGGGAAGCGGCTTGTAGTCGGAAACCAGCTCCATGGCGGCATCCGGGTGCTTCTTCAGGAACTGGCCGACCTTGATGTCGTCTTCCATGCCGACGTCGAGACGGCCGGCGATGATGTCGGAGAACTCGGCCTCGTTGCTCGTGTAGAGCTTAAGCTCCTTCAGGTCGGTGCGCTTCTCGAGAAGGCCGTGATTGACCGAGCCGCGCAGCGTCCCCACGGTCTTGCCGGCGAAGTCGTCCCAGCTATGGATGTTGAGCGGGTTGCCCTTGGCGACCGTGACGCCCGAGCCATACCAGTAGGACGGGCCGGTGAAGGCCAGCACCTTCAGGCGCTTCTCGTTTTCATGCAGATTGTCGACGATCACGTCGCCGCGCTTGGAAAGCAGCGTCGGCACCATCGCGTCGAAGGGGATGAGCTGCCAGGTCACCTTCTCGATGCCGAGACGCTTGGTGATCTCGCGGAAGATGCGGACGTCGGTGCCGTCATATTCCTTGGTCTTCTCGTCCTGGAAGGTGTTCGGCGGATCGGCAGCGATCAGCAGAGTGATGCCTTCGTCGCGGGCGCGCTTGTAGGAGCCGTCGCCGCCGTCATAGGTGGCGTTGCCCACGCCGATGTCGCCGGCCCAGGCGACCGATGCCGACATCACGCCGGCCACGACCGAAGCAAGAACAAAACTGGTCAGTTTCACTGGATAGTCCCCTCGTTGTTTTTGTTGAAGTCAAACGCTCTATCGACTGGCCACGGCGCCCATTTCCCGGTTGCGCTCGAGAACAGATCGCAGGAAGTCCCGCGTCCGCTCCTGCTGCGGCGCGGAGAAAAGCTCGTGCGGCTTGCCGCTCTCGACGATCTTGCCGTCGGCCATGAACACGACGCGGTCGGACACGTCGCGGGCAAAGCCCATCTCATGTGTGACGACGACCATGGTCATGCCCTCGTCGGCGAGCGCCCGCATGACGCGCAGCACTTCGCCGACCAGCTCGGGATCGAGCGCGGAGGTAACCTCGTCGAACAGGATCGCCTTCGGCCGCATGGCCAGGGCGCGTGCAATCGCCACGCGCTGCTGCTGGCCGCCGGAAAGCTCGTGCGGGTAGGCCTGCGCCTTCATGGCGAGGCCGACCTTTTCCAGGAGGCCGAGCGCGATGTCCGTCGCCTCGCCGCGCGACCGGCCGAGAACATGGATCGGCGCGACGGTGATGTTCTCCGTCACGGTCAGGTGCGGAAACAGGTTGAAGGACTGGAACACCATGCCGACCTTGGCGCGGATCGCCTCGACCTGCTTCTCGCTGTCGATGACGAGCTTGCCGTCCTTCTCGTAGCGATAGACAGGCTGGCCATCGATGGTGATCGTGCCGCTGCCGATCTCTTCCATGTTGTTGATGCAGCGAAGCATCGTCGACTTGCCCGAGCCCGAAGGACCGATGACGCAGACGACTTCCGCCTTGTCGACGGTGAGCGAGACATCCTTCAGCACGTGATGGGCGCCGAAATGCTTGTTGATGCGTTCGAGGCGGATCATGGCTTGGTGGTCCCTTCGACGGCGTCGGCAGCGATCGGGACGACCTCGGTCGGCACGACCGGGCGGCGTGCGCCGATCGCCATGCGCTTCTCCAGGTAGCGGACGAACAGCGCCGCCGGATAGGAGAAGAACAGGTAGATGGCGCCGATGATCGTGAAGACGGTGAAGTACTGGAAATTCGTCGACGAGATGATCTGGCCGGTGAAGATCAGTTCCCGCACCGTTACGATGGAGACCAGCGACGTATCCTTGAACAGCGAGATGCAATAGTTGCCGAGCGGCGGAACAACGACGCGGATCGCCTGCGGCAGGATGATCAGGCGCAGCATCTTGCGGCGCGACATGCCGAGCGCCTTGGCGGCTTCGACCTGGCCGTGCGGGATGGCGACGATGCCGGCGCGATACACCTCGGCGAGATAGGCCGAGTAGTTGATCGACAGGCCGATGACACCGGCCATGAAAGGATCAAAGCGAATGCCGAAGGCCGGCAGCACAAAGTAGATATAGAAGAGCTGCAGCAGGCAGGGCGTGCCGCGCACGACCTCGATGTAGAACGAAGCCATGATGCGCAGAATTCGCGAGCGCCCTATCTTGGCCAGCGCCAGCAACAGCCCCAGAGGCAGGGCGATAAGCATGACGCAGAAGGTAAGCTGCAGGCTGATGGCGGCGCCGCGCATCAGATCCGGGAAATAATCCCCGATCCCTTCGAAATTGAACAGGTTGATGAATGTCGTCAGCACAGGACGCCTTCCGTATCAGTCATAGATGCACGGTCGTTTTTTTCAGGCGAACCAGCTTCGACAAGGCCCCCGGGAACCCGTGTCGAGCCTATCCGTTTTGTTCGGTTATGCAGAACAGCGTTCTGTAATCAAATGCTATGTTTGCTCAAGCCGAATGTCAACGCACGTTTTCCCGTGCGGAAGGCCTTTGGACATTCGTTTTCGACTCGATTTATTCTCGGCCTACTGCCCGCAAATCAGTCAAAACGCTTTGAAATGAAGCATTCGCGCGAAATTGGTCGCCCAAGTTCCGTTCTGCGATCAGGACAGCGCGAAGGGGATCAGCGCGATCGACGCGATCAGCGCCGTGCCGGGCGGCAGCACCGTGATTCCCGTGTCGTTTCGCTCCGCGACGAGGTTGAATGCATCGGTGCAGTGGCTGACCGGCTCGGCACAGAAATGGCCAGCGCCGGGCGGGGTGTAGACCACGAGATGGCGCAGCGGCGCGTCGGCTGACATGCTCAATCCCGCGCCATGCTCCGGCCAGCGGATCGTCGCTTCGCCGTCCCAGCCGGCAAAGGCGGTGTCGAGCGCGGTGCTCGCGACCGCCAGTCGCGGCTTGCTTCCCCAGAGCTCGATGGCAGGGCCGAGACGCGTCGGCATCACCTCGTCGTCGACATGCCAGACCGATTCGACCCGCGCCTCGAGCGTCGTCTCCGGCGTCGCCGGGAAGAAGGGATGCAGGCCGAAGCCATAGGGCATCGGCTCCGCGCCGCGATTGAGCGCGGCAAGCTCGATGCGCAACCGGTCCGGCAGAAGTTCGATGGTCTGCGTCACGCCGTAGGGAAACGGCCATTCGTCGCCGGCATGCTCATAGGCGAGCACGATGCGACCCGGCCCGCGCGCCGCGATCGCCCAGGGCTGTTGCCAGCCATGGCCATGCTCGACATGCGGCCCCGGCGTGTTGCGCGGCATGGCAATCTCGCGACCGCCAAAGGTGAAGCGCCCATGGCGTAGGCGATTGGAAAAGGGCGTGAGCGGAAAGCAGCCGGCTTCCTCGTCACCGTCATAAGGGAGCGACATCGGCCGGATCAGGTCGAGCCAGCGCCCGTCCGGATGGCGCCACTGGCAGGCGGCGATGCGTCCGCCCATTTCCGGCAACAGCGAAAGACGAAACCGCTCCGTCTCCAGCCCGACAGGCGCCGTCACAGCCGCGCATCCGTCATCGGCCGTAGGGCCCAGGCCTCCTGGGCCGAGGGACCGCCCAGCGCGCGCGAGATGAGGTCGGCATGCCGGACCAGCGGCTCGGCAATCGAGGGGACCGATTCCAGCGGCAGCAACTGCTTCAGCGTGGTGACGCTGATGGCGCCGAGCGTCTGGCCGCCGCGGCCGAATACCGCCGCCGCGACGCAGATGATGCCCTCATGATCTTCCTCGTCGTCGATCGCATAGTGGCGGCTGGCGATCCGGTCGAGATCGTCGCTGAGCGCCGCGATCGAGGTGAGCGATTTCGGCGTCCGGGCCGGATAGCCGACCCGCTCGAGCAGCTGCAGCGCATTGGAGCGCGGCATGGCGGCGAGCAGCACCTTGCCGACGCCGGAGCAATGCGGCTGCTCGCGCCGGCCCAGCGCCGCGTCGAAGCGGATCGCGCCCGGCGCATCGACGCGGCCGATCACCACCGCGAAGCCGTCATCCATCATGGCAACGCGCGAGGTCATGCCGATTTCGTGGGTAAGATCGCGCAGCACGGGCAGCGCGATGTCGGCGAGGCCGGTATTGGCGACTGCGAGATCGCCCAGGCGCAGCAGCGACAGGCCGAGCCGGTAGCGCCGCGTCATGCCCTCGCCGATATCGGTAACGACGCCGCGCGCCCGCAGCGTCGCGAGGATGGCGTAGGCCGCCGGTTTCGACAAGCCGATGTCACGGGCCAGGTCCGTCAGCCGCGCGCCCGCCTGGCCGCTATCGGCGATCCGCTCCAGCAGGTCGAGCGCACGCCCGAGGCTCTGCACCCTGTATCGCTCATCGGTCATGGTCGGCTCGCCCCTGGTTGGATCGACGCGCAGCTAAGCAGCAACGCCGGCGACAATCGAGTCGCAATAAGAAACATTCTTCTTCAATACAAAACTTTGTGTCGTGACAAAAATCGTTTCGCCCTCTCCCGTCGGATCCGCCGTAAACCCGCAGCGCGCCGGGACTTCGCATCCGCCGGCGCTCGCCAGGAGCGGGCCCGCGGGCGATTTGTCGCCCGGCTCTGCCCCTAGGCCGTCGCGCCATCCTTGTTGACTCGGATCAGGAAAGGAATAGCATCCTGTAATACAAAATAGTGTTCTTCAATAAAAAACAATTCCCGAGGCACTCATGGCCGATGAGCCGCGCAAATATCGCTCCACCTCCTGGTTCGGCGGAGCGGGCAAGAACGCCTTCATGCATCGCAGCTGGATGAAGAATGAGGGGCATCCGCCGGATGTGTTCGACGGCCGGCCCGTGATCGGCATCTGCAACACCTGGTCGGAACTCACACCCTGCAACGCCCACCTGCGGACGATCGCCGAGCATGTGAAGCGCGGTGTCTACGAGGCCGGCGGCTTCCCGCTCGAATTCCCGGTCATGTCGCTCGGCGAGAGCAACATGCGCCCGACCGCCATGCTGTTCCGCAACCTGGCCTCGATGGATGTCGAGGAATCGATCCGCTCCAATCCGATCGACGGCGTGATCCTGCTGGTCGGTTGCGACAAGACCACGCCGGCGCTGCTCATGGGCGCGGCCAGTTGCGACCTGCCGACCATCGCCGTCTCCGGCGGCCCGATGCTGAACGGCAATTTCCGCGGCAAGGCGATCGGTTCGGGCACCCATGTCTGGAAGTTCTATGAGGACGTGAAGGCCGGCCGCATGTCGGTCGACGACTTCCTCGCCGCCGAACAGGGCCAGAGCCGCTCGGCCGGCAGCTGCATGACCATGGGCACGGCCTCGACGATGGCCTCGATGGTCGAGGCGCTCGGCATCGGCATGCCCGACAACGCGGCAATCCCCGCCGTCGATTCCCGCCGCGCCATCCTGGCGCAGGAATCCGGCCGCCGCATCGTCCAGCTGGTGCGCGACGACGTGAAGATGTCGAAGATCCTCGTGCGCGAGGCGTTCGAAAACGCCATCCGCGTCAATGGCGCCATCGGCGGCTCGACCAACGCGGTCATCCACCTGATCGCGGTCGCGCGCCGCCTCGGGCTGGATCTATCGCTCGACGACTGGGACAAGTTCGGCCGCGACGTGCCGACTATCGTCGACCTGATGCCGTCCGGCCGCTACCTGATGGAAGACTTCTACTATGCCGGCGGCCTGCGCGCCGTGATGCGCGTGCTCGACGAGCACGGCCTGCTGCATGGCAATGCGCCGAGCGTCGCCGGCCCGACCATCGGCGAGATTGTCGCCGATGCGCCCAACTATAATGGCGAGGTCATCCGCTCCTTCGAGGAGCCGCTGACGCCGCAGGGCGGCATCGCCGTCCTGCGCGGCAATCTCGCCCCCGGCGGCGCCGTCATCAAGCCGTCGGCGGCGACCGAGGCGCTGATGCAGCATCGCGGCCGGGCCGTCGTGTTCGAGACCATCGAGCACTACTACAAGCGCATCGACGATCCCGATCTCGACATCGATGCCAGCTGCATCATGGTGCTGAAGAACTGCGGCCCCAAGGGCTATCCCGGCATGGCCGAGGTCGGCAACATGCCGCTTCCCGCCAAGCTGTTGCAGCAGGGCGTCACCGACATGGTGCGCATCTCCGACGCGCGCATGAGCGGCACGGCCTATGGCACTGTCGTGCTGCACACGGCGCCGGAAGCCGCCGCCGGCGGTCCGCTGGCGCTGGTTCGCGATGGCGACATGATCGAGCTCGATGTTGCCGGCCGGCGCCTGCATCTCGACGTCTCCGACGCCGAGCTGGAAGCCCGCCGCGCCGATTGGGTGCCGCCGACGCATGAGGGCGTCAACGGCTACCAGAAGCTCTTCGTCGATCACGTGCTGCAGGCCGACGAAGGCTGCGATTTCGACTTCCTGCTTGGCAAACGCGAAGCGGGCATCCCCCGCCATTCTCACTGAGGCGCTGATGGAACACGATTTTCCCTTCGCGGTATATCCGAGCCTGGACGGCCGCGTCGTCTTCATTACGGGCGGCGGCAGCGGCATCGGCGAAAGCCTGGTCCGGCATTTCTGCGCGCAGGGCGCGAACGTCACCTTCGTCGATCTGGCGGAGGAACCGTCCCGCGCTCTGGTCGAACAGATCAAGGGCGAGGGCCACCGCACGCCGGACTTCATCCCCTGCGACCTGCGCGACATCGAAAAGCTGCAGGCCGCGATCCGGGCCACGCAGGAAAAGCATGGCGCCATCCGCGTCCTGCTCAACAATGCCGGCAATGATGATCGCCACCGCACCGAGGACGTCACGGTCGCATATTGGGACGACCGCATGGCGGTCAACCAGCGCCACCAGTTCTTCGCTGCGCAGGCCGTGCGGCCGATGATGCGGGACGCCGGCGGCGGCTCGATCATCAATTTCGGCTCGATCACCTGGATGGTCGGCGACGGCGACTGCCCGGCCTATGTGACGGCCAAGGCCGCCATCACCGGCCTGACCCGCGCGCTGGCGCGCGAATTCGGCCCCGAGCGCATCCGCGTCAACTGCATGATCCCGGGCTGGGTCATGACGGAACGCCAGGTGCGCCTCTGGCTCACGCCCGAGGGCGAGCGCCAGATCGCAGACCGCCAATGCCTGCAGGACCGGGTCCAGCCGTCCGACATCGCACGCATGGCGCTTTTTCTCGCTGCCGACGACAGCCGCATGTGCACGTCGCAGAATTTCATCGTGGACGGGGGTTGGGTTTGATGCACGGCGTAGAGACAGGCCGCACGCGGCTGGTTCAGTTCAAGACCGAGACGGGCGAGCGCAAGGTCGCCGTCGTCGGCGCCGATGGCGAGACGCTGCTGCCGATCCAGGGCTTTTCGACCGTGCACGAGCTGGCCCTGCGCAGCATGGAGACCGGAACCGCGCTCGAAGCGCTGGTGGCCAGCCTGCCGCGCGATGCGGCGATCGACTATGACACGGTGCTGATCGCCGGCCGCGTGCTGCCGCCGCTCGACCATCCCGAGCCGGCCCGCTTCCTGATCACCGGCACCGGCCTGACGCATACGGGCAGCGCCACGGCGCGCAACCGCATGCACACGGACACGCATGGCCCGGATGCGATCGAGTCCGACTCGATGAAGATCTACCGGATGGGCCTCGACGGCGGCAAGCCGGCCGAGGGCGCGATCGGCATCCAGCCGGAATGGTTCTTCAAGGGCGTCGGCACCTGCGTCGTACCGACCGGCGCGCCGCTCGACCTGCCGGGCTTCGCGCTCGCCGGCGCCGAGGAAGCCGAGATCGTCGGCCTCTATATCGTCGACGAGGCGGGCCAGCCCCGTCGCATCGGCTTCACCCTCGGCAACGACTTCTCCGACCACATCACCGAGGGCAAGAACTACCTCTACCTCGCGCATTCGAAGCTGCGCGAATGCTCGCTCGGCCCGGAACTGCTGCTCGGCGAGCTGCCGCGGGAAGTTTCCGGCAACGTCCGCATCATCCGCGACGGCGACGTGGTGTGGGACGAGCCGTTCCTGTCCGGCGAAAGCCACATGTCGCATTCGATCGGCAATCTCGAGCACTACCACTTCCGCTATCCGATGTTCCGCCGGCCGGGCGACCTGCACGCCTACTTCTTCGGCGCGGATGCGATGAGCTACGCCTCGAACGTCAAGACCGAGGTGAATGACGAGTTCGAAATCGTGTCGCCGACCTTCGGCAAGCCGCTGCGCAACCGCATGGTGGCCGGACCCGAGGAAACGCTGTTCACCGTCACCCCGCTCTGAGCGGAACGGACCTGAAAACAACAAAGCCTGAGAGAGCGCCAGCCGAGCCACGGTGAAGGCGCTCCTCCAACACCACCAGAACACTCATCCAGAGGAGAAGTGTCATGAAGAGTTTGAAAGCTGCGCTGGGAGCTGCCGCGCTTGCGGCCGGCCTTTGGGTTTCCGCCGCCTCGGCCGAGACGCTGCGAGTCCTTGCCTGGGAAGGCTATGCCGACCCGGACTGGGTCAAGGACTTCACCAAGGAGACCGGCATCGACGTCGATGTCGTCTTCGTCGGCAGCGATGACGAGATCTGGGCCAAGATCAAGGGCAGCGAAGGCAAGGACTTCGACGTCATGGCCGTCAACACGGCCCAGTTGCAGCGCTATATCGACGCCGACCTGGTCAAGCCCTGGGACCTTTCCAAGATCCCGAACCAGAAGCAGGTGCTGCCGCGCTTCCAGGATCTCTCCAAGATCACCGGCGTGACGCGCGACGGCAAGGCCTATGGCATCCCGTTCTGCTTCGATTCGATCGGCCTGATCTACGACACCGACAAGGTGAAGCCAGCGCCGACCTCGATGTCGGTGCTGTGGGACCCGCAATATGCCGGCAAGGTGCTGGCCTATGACAATGGCGAGCATAATTTCTCGTTCACCGCGCTCACCCTCGGCATCGCCAACCCGTTCCAGCTGTCGGCGGACCAGTTCACGGCGGTCAAGGCCAAGCTGCTCGAGCTGAAGCCGAACGTCCTGAGCTTCTATACGACGGCCGACGAAGCGCTGCAGATCTACCAGAACAACGACGTGGCGCTGATCTGGGCCAATTACGGCCAGCAGCAGCTGAAGGCGATGCAGAAGGCCGGCGCCCATGTCGCCTATATCGCGCCGACCGAGGGCTCGCTCTCCTGGCTCGACAACTGGGCGCTCACCAGCGGCGCCAAGGATCCCGACGCTGCCGCCAAGTGGGTCAACTTCCTGCTCGACAAGAAGATCGGCGCCCAGCTTTCCGAGCGCACCGGCTTCGGCAACACCGCCGCCGCCAGCTCGAACGCCAATGACAGCGACAAGCTGGTCTGGCTCGAAAGCGTCGAAGACCCGCTGAAGCGTTCGGATCTCTGGAACGAGATCAAGGCGTCGCAGTAAGCGGCGTCGTTCGACGGTCGGATGGAGCCACGGCTCCATCCCTCTCCTGTCTCAGCCCTTCCGCCTCGCGGACGGGGCCCTCTATCGATGGTTCGGGGTGGCAATGGCCGAAGCCGGTATCCTTCTGAAACTGCGGTCGGTTTCGAAAAGCTATGGCGCGACCGCCATCCTGCACTCGATCGACCTCGACGTGCGTGACGGCGAGTTCATCACCATCCTGGGGCCTTCCGGCTCCGGCAAGACGACGATCCTGCGCCTGATCGGCGGCTTCACGCAGCCCTCCGGCGGCCAGATCCTGCTCGACGGCAGCGACATCGCCGCGATGCCGATCAACCGCCGACCCTTCAACACCGTATTCCAGGACTATGCGCTGTTCCCGCACCTGACGGTGGAGGCGAATGTCGGCTATGGCCTGGCCGTGCGCGGCACGCCGCGCGCCGAGATAACCAAACGCGTCGCCGACGCGCTCGAGCTGGTGCAGCTCGGCCCTCTCGGCAAGCGCTTCCCGGCACAGCTTTCCGGCGGCCAGCGCCAGCGCGTGGCGCTGGCCCGCGCCATCATCTGCCGGCCGCGGCTGATCCTGCTGGACGAGCCCCTGGCGGCACTCGACGTCGAGCTGCGCCGTCACATGCAGACCTTCCTGAAGTCGATCCAGACCGAGATCCGCACCACCTTCCTGTTCGTCACGCACGACCAGGAAGAGGCGATCGCCATGGCCGACCGGATCTGCGTGATGAGCGCCGGCCGGATCGAGCAGATCGGCTCGCCGCACGAGGTCTATTACCGGCCGGGCACCGAGTTCGTCGCCAAGTTCTTCGGCGAGAACAATCTCGTCCCCGGCACGCTCGGCCCGGTCGAAGGCACGACGCGCGCCATCGACACGGCCGTCGGCCGCCTTGTCTGTTCGATCGACGGCCAGCCGAAAATCGCGGCCCTGCCGGCCGGCAGCCCGGCCTTGGCCGTGTTCCGGCCCGAAGCGGTCGGCATCGGCGACGCGGCAGAGGGCGAGAACCGGATCGCCGCCCGCATCGACCAGGTCGCCTTCGGCGGCGCCTCGACCATGGTCAACACGGCTGCCGTCTATGAGCCGCAGCAGATCCTGAAAGCCCGCCTGCAAAGCCGCCCGGATGGCACGTCCCTGTCCCAGGGCGAGACCATACCGCTGGTGGTCCCGGCCAGTGCCTGCCGCCTGGTGGCGGCATGAGCGACAGCGCTGCCCATGCCGGGCCGCACCGGCTGACGCCATGGCTCGCGACGCTCGCGGCCTACATCGTGCCGCTCGGCTTCGTGCTGGCGCCGATGGCGCTGTTCCTCGTCTATTCGTTCTTCAGCGTCGACCATGGCAGCATCGTCTTCTCGCCGACGATCTCCAATTACGTCCGCTTTTTCACCGATCCGGTGTTCCTGCCGATCTTCTGGCGCACCTGCCTGCTCTGCCTCGCGGTGGCGCTGCTCTGCGTCCTGTTCGCCTTTCCCGTCGCCTATTTCCTGACGACCCTGCGCGGGCGCAGCCGCTACATGCTGCTGGTGCTGCTGCTCGTGCCGCTGCTGATGAGCTACGTCATCAAGATCTACGCCGTGCGCAGCATTCTGGGCGGCAATGGCATGCTGAACCGGGCGTTGCTCGCGACCGGCCTCATCGACAAGCCCTCCATGCTGTTCGTGTTCAACCTGAACGCCGTGCTGTTGACCTTGACCGTGCTGTTGATCCCCTTCGCCGTTCTGCCGATCTTCCTGTCGCTGGAGCGCATCCCCAAGGCGCTTCGCCATGCCTCGGCCGATCTCGGCGCCACCAACGCGCAGACCTTCTGGCGCGTCACCGTGCCGTTGAGCCTGCCCGGCACGCTTTCAGCGATGAGCTTTGTCTTCGTGCTGGCGATCGGCGACTTCCTGACGCCGCAAATGGTCGGCGGGCAGTCCGGCTTCACCTTCGGCCGCATCATCTACAGCCAGTTCGGCACCGCCTTTAACTGGCCCTTCGGCGCGGCGCTCTCCGTCATCCTCGCCGCCGTCGTTATCCTCGCCATCCGCCTGGGCGGGCGGCTCGAAAGCAAGCATGGAGGGGCCAAGTGATGCGGTTCGCCGACAGGGCAGCCCCGACGCTGCTGATCACCCTCACCCTTTTCGTCTTCGTGCTGCTCTACGGCCCGCTGATGGTGCCGATCGTCTCGTCCTTCTTTACCGTCAGCCATGGCACCGTCGACTGGTCGCAGCCGACCACCTCGGCCTATGTCGCCCTGACCCAGAACGACAGCGTGCTGTCGGCGCTCTGGACGACGCTGATCGTCGGCGCCGGCGCGGTGGTGCTGTCGGTGGCGCTCGGCACGGGGCTGGCGCTCTACTACGCCTCGCCCAATGCGAAGGGCCGCAACTTCCTGCAGTTCATCATCTTCCTGCCCTTCCTGATGCCGCCGATCATCACCGGCCTGGCGCTGCTGATCTTCTTCCGCCAGGTCGAGTTCGAACGCTCGCTGCTGACCATCATCATCGGTCACACCGTCTTCGTGCTGGCGCTGGTCTACCGCACCATCCTGACCCGGCTGCAATCGCTGAGCGGCAGTCTGGTCGAGGCGTCCTACGATCTTGGCGCCAGCAGCTGGCAGACGTTCCGGCTGGTGCTTCTGCCCAATCTCTCCAGCGCCATGGCCGGCGCGGCGATCCTCGCCTTCGCGCTCTCCTTCGACGAGACAATGATCACGCTGCTGGTGACCGGCACGCAGAGCACCCTGCCCGTCCGGCTCTGGGCGATGATGCGGCTCGGCTTCACGCCGGACATCAACGCTCTGGTGGCGCTCGTGCTGCTGTTCACCACCGCGCTCTGCCTGATCGCCGTGCGCTACCTGATGCCGGCCTCCGCCGTCGCCGGCTCCGACGACAACTGAGGGCCTCCCGCCCGCCGCCTGTTACACGCGCGGGCGGGCACCGGCTCGCCTGCGCCGGCCAGGCCATTCCCGGCGCCCACTTCCCTCTGGCGGCGCCTGCCCCTATCCCCGGATTTTCCCCTTCATTCTTTCCGTGCCGGTTCGGTCATGCGGATGCCGGCGCTTGGTCGTCTCGACATTCCTCGCCCGTCGCGGGAAAACTATCGATATTCGCAGGCTTGCCGCCTCTGCCGTGCGCTCCCCTCTGCGCTGGAACGCGACGGCGGCATCGCTTCGCGCCGCCTGCCTACCCGCGTAAGCCGGCCTCTTATTCCACATAATAGAACGATCTGGCCAAGGACTTTCTGCGCCCTCATTTGGCGCATCCAATCGTTCTGGATGATACTTGCATTCCCGCCGCGTCCTCGACAAACTGTTCCCCAGCCGAGACATTTCCTGTTCTACATCATGGGACGACCATCGAGAGTTTGAAGACAACAATGCAGGGAGAGCGGCGCGGCGCGAAGACACGCGCGAGCAACCCCTCCCCGGTCGCCGCGAGGCCGATTTCACCGGCGCGCCGCAAGGAGAGACACGGCCGAAGCGCGGCATCCGCCACCTCCGGCCGACCAGGGACGTCGGGCGCCGCGTCGCGAGATGCGAAGGCCAGGCAAGCCGGGACAAGAGCAGACCGTGGCAAGTGACACATCAGATCACACCACGACGAGGCGTTTCAGCGTCCAACACTTCCAGAAGGGAACCGAGACCATGCGGGAAAAAATGCATCTGATCACCCAGCGCCTGGGCCTGCTGACGGCGGCAGCGGCCCTGTTTGCCGGCGCGCTTGGCGGCGCGGCGACGCTCGCCGAGGCAGCCTCGCCGCGCGCGGCGGAAAACAAGATGGTCCTCGTCGCCCGGCAGGACCCCGGCACGCTTGATTTCGTCAAGAGCAACCTGACGGCGATGCGGCTCTGGATTCCGGCCAATGTCGTGGAGCCGCTGGTCTATTTCAACAAGGACGGCAGCGTGTCGCCCGGCGTCGCCGAAAGCTGGACGATCAGCGACGACAAGAAGACCTACACCTTCAAGATCCGCGAGGCGAAGTTCTCGAACGGCGCGCCGGTGACGGCCGAGGACGTCATCTATTCGCTCAACACCATGAAGGCGAGCCCGGTGGTCGACTACGCCGCCGCCTATGAAGCCGTGACGGCGATCGACAAGGTCGACGACCGCACCGTCAAGGTGACGCTGTCGCGTCCGAGCCAGAACTTCTGGCAGGGCATGGGCGCCATTTCCGGCCTGATCCAGCCGGAAGCCTCGGCCGGCACCATCGCCACCAACCCGATCGGCACCGGCCCCTACAAGCTGGCGAGCTACACCACCAACAGCACCTTCGAATTCGAAGCCAACCCGACCTATTGGGGCGAGGCGCCGCCGGTCAAGAACGTCACCGTCCGCATCATCACCGACGGCACGGCCGGCCTCAACGCGCTCGAAGCCGGCGAAGTCGACGCGCTCCCGGTGATCACGATCGACCTGTGGGAGCAACTCTCCAAGCGCGAGCTCGACAAGAAGTATTCGCTCGTCACCTATCCGCAGGTCGGCGAGCCCACCTATGCCGTGCTGAACCAGAAACTCGACAAGGACCTGCGCGAGACCATCGCCAAGACGCTCGACCGCCAGTCCTACAACGACGCCTTCGGCGCCGCCTGGGGCGCGGAAAACACCTGCACCTTCGCGCTGCCGAACCAGGTCTGGTATTCGCCGGAAAGCCCCGAAACCTGCCCCTTCCCCTATGACATGGAAGGCGCGATGGCTGCTATCGCCGAGAAGGGCTATGCGAGCACGCCGCTCGAATACGCTTCGCTCAGCGACGTGCCGGATCTGTCGCTGCCGGCTGACATCATGGTTCCGGCCATGCAGGCCGCCGGCTTCAACGTCACCCGCAACGCCATCGACCTGGCGCGCTATTCGCAGCTGATCTTCCAGGGCCGTCCGCCGCAGTTCGACGTGACGATCATGTCGGGCGACGCCAACCCGGTCCAGTTCGCCTGCCCGGATCCGTCCAAGGCCGGCTGGAGCACCTATTGCTCGCCCGAATACACCAAGGCGCTCGCCGATGCGGACGTCGCCCTGACGCAGGAAGACTATGTCGCGAAGATGAAGCAGGCGGCCGACATCCTGCGCAAGGATGCCGTCATCGTGCCGCTGATCGCCAAGAAGGGCGTCGGCCTGTTCAATCCCGACCTGAAGGGTTTTGAAGAGCCGCGTGTCAACGTCGCGATCGAGCTCAACAAGCTGCACTGGTAGTCGCTTCCCGCGATCGGACCGCCGCCAGCTCCTCGGGGCCGGCGGCGGTCTCACCCGCCTGCAAGGCCTCTTCCTGGGAAAGTTGAATGGCGATCTACGTTCTGCGCAAACTGGCGTTCTTCCTGGGCGCGCTCTTCATCGCGTCGGTTGCGATCTTCCTGCTGATCCGGGGCGCCGGCGGCAACGTCGCCGCCGTGGTGCTCGGCAAGGGCGCCACGCCGGAAGCGATCAATGCGCTGGCGCATACCTACGGCCTCGACCGGCCGATGGCTGTCCAGTATTTCGACTGGATCGGCAACATGCTCTCCGGCGATCTCGGCCGCTCCTTCCGCACCAATGAAAGCGTCGCCGATCTCGTCACGGCACGGCTTTCCGTCTCGATCCCCCTCGCCTTTTCCGGCCTCGTCCTCGGCCTGCTGATCGCCATTCCCGTCGGCACCTATGCCGCCCGCAATGTCGGCACGCCATCCGGCGCCCTGTTCGCGCTGGTCAGCCAGATCGGCGTCGCCGTGCCGGTGTTCTGGGCCGGCATCCTGCTGTCGCTGCTGTTCGGCGTGCGTCTCGGCTGGCTGCCGACCGGCGGCTGGACGGATTGGTCGGTGAGCCCCTGGGGCGCGATCCGCTCGCTCGTGCTGCCCGTGCTGTCGCTCGGCCTGATCATGGCCGCCGTGCTGATCCGCTATGTCCGCTCCGCCGTGCTCGACGTGATGAACCAGGACTATCTGCGCACAGCGCGCGCCGTCGGCATGACGCGCACCGAAGCGCTGCTGAAGGTGGGGCTGCGCAACGCCGCCCTGCCGCTCGTCACCATTGTCGGCCTGCAGATCGCCGAGCTGATCGGCGGCACGGTGATCATCGAGACCGTGTTTTCGCTGCCCGGCCTCAGCCGCATGATGCTCGCCAATGTCGCCGCGCGCGAAGTCATCGTCGTGCAGTCGACCGTGATGCTGATCGTCGTCTTCGTCATCTCGATCAATCTGATCGTCGACCTGCTGTACGGCCTGCTCGACCCGCGCGTCCGTGCGACCCGGTGAAGGAGAGCCCCATGATCCTGAGCAAATCCTCGCATCTGCCCAACCCCGCTCCCCTGGACGTGCCCGCCTCGCCGCCGGCCCGCAGGCAGCGGCGCAAGCTGCCCCGCAACGCCTCGCTGCTCGTCGGCATCGTGCTGACCACGATCTTTCTCGCCGTGGCGCTGGTGTCGTTCTTCTACCTGCCGTCCAATCCCAACATCCCGGTGATCCGCAACCGGCTGCTGCCCGCCGGCACGGCCGGCCACTGGCTCGGCACCGACGTGCTCGGCCGCGATATCGTCGCGCAGTTGATGGTCGGCGCGCGCACTTCGATCCTGGTCGGCGCCGGCGGCGCGACGCTCAGCCTGATCCTCGGCCTGATCGCAGGGCTCGCGGCCGCCTCCTCCGGCAAGATCGCCGACGAGGCGATCTCGCGCGGCGCCGACATCCTGCTGTCGATTCCCGGCATGGTGACGGCGCTGGTGCTCGCCGCCACCATGGGCTCCGGCGCGCTCACCACCATCCTGGCGCTGACCGCCTTCTTCACGCCGTCCTTCACCCGCGTCGTCCGTTCGGCGGCCATCGGCGTGCTCAACGAGGATTTCATCACCGCCGCCCGGCTTTATGGGCGCGGCAAGATCTTCGTGCTCATCCGGCATGTGCTGCCCAACATCGCCGGCGTGATGATCGTCCAGTTCACCCTCTATTTCGCCGCCGGCATCCTGACCGAGGCGGGCCTCTCCTATCTCGGCGTCGGCGTGCACCGTCCGTCGATCTCATGGGGGCTGATGCTGAACGAAGCGCAACAGCAGGTCGGCATCTCGTCGCCGCTCGCCATCTGGCCGGGCCTCGCCATCGTGCTGATGGTGCTGGGTCTCAACCTGCTCGGCGACGGCCTGCGCGACGTCCTCGACCCGAAGCTGGCCCGGAGAGCGTCATGAGCCAGGAAAACGCCATCGAGGTCCGCAACCTCGTCGTCCACAACACGGCGCTGACCGCCGTGCGCGGCCTCGACTTCACGCTGCCTGCCGGCGCCCGCATGGGTCTGGTCGGTGAATCCGGCTCGGGCAAGACGTTGACCGCACTCGCCCTGATGGGCCTGCTGCCGATGGGCTGGCAGGCGAATGGCAGCGTCCGGCATGACGGCGTCGACCTGATCACGCAATCCGACCGGGCGCTCTCCAACCGGCGCGGCCGCACCATCTCCATGGTGTTCCAGGACCCGCTCTCCTCGCTCGATCCGGTCCGGCGCATCGGCCAGCAGGTCTCCTCGGTCATCCGTCGCCACACCCAGGCCGGCAAGAAGGAAGCCGAGCGGCGGACCGTCGACCTGTTCCGCCAGATGTCGCTGCCGCGGCCGGAGCAGCTGATGCGCGCCTATCCGCATGAGATTTCCGGCGGCCAGCGCCAGCGCATCATGATCGCCATGGCGCTCGCCTGCTATCCGCAGTTGATCATCGCCGACGAGCCGACCACGGCGCTCGACGTCACCGTACAGAAACAGGTGCTGCGCCTGCTCAACACCGCCGTGCAGGAGCGCGGCTCCGCGCTGATCATGATCACGCATGACCTGCCCATCATTGCCGCGATGTGCGACACCGTCGCCGTCATGTATGCCGGCAAGATCGTCGAGATGGGCCCGGTTGCGGAGGTGTTCCGCCACCCTCGCCACCACTACACCAAGGGCCTGCTCGACTCCCAGCCGACCATGGACAACATCGCGCTCGACGGCAGTTCGAGGCTCGCTTCGATCCCGGGCATGGTGCCGCCGCTGCACAGCCTGCCGGCCGGCTGTGCCTTCCATCCGCGCTGCGCCGCCGCGACTGAGCAGTGCATCACGCAGGTACCGACACTCGATGACGGCCCGCGCCGCGCCGCCTGCTGGCATCCGATCGGCGCCACGGTTCCGATGGAGGTCGCATGACCATGGCCGCAAACGATCCGTCGCTCGTGCCGCCGCTGCTCGAGATGCGGCAGGTCACGCAGACCTACGCGCTGAACCGCCAGTCGCTGCTGGGCGCAAGACCGCAACTGACCGTGCTCGACAACATCCATTTCGATGTCCGCCCCGGCGAGGCCGTCGGCCTGGTCGGCGAATCCGGCTCCGGCAAGACGACGCTGACCCGCATCCTGACCGGCATGGAGAAGCCGCGCGAGGGGCATGTGTTCTATGACGGAAGGGACGTCTGGGCGGGCGGCGCTGAGCACTGGCGGCAGTTTCGCCGCTCGGTGCAGGTCGTGATGCAGAACCCGCGCTCGTCGCTCGATCCCAGGATGCGCATCGGCTCGTCGCTGCTCGAACCGCTGCGCAGCCTGAAGATCGACGGCGACCATGCCGCGCGCGTTTTCGAGGTGCTGGACCAGGTCGGCCTGACCCGCCAGGCGCTCGAACGCTATCCGCACGAGTTCTCCGGCGGCCAGTTGCAGCGCATCGCCATCGCCCGCGCCCTGATGCCGGGCCCGAAGGTGCTGATCGCCGACGAGCCGGTGTCCGCGCTGGACGTGTCGATCCAGGCGCAGGTGCTGAACCTGCTCAAGGACCTGGTCAACAATCTGGGCCTGAGCCTGGTCTTCATCGCGCACGACCTCTCGGTCGTCGCCTATACGACCAGCCGGGTTTCAGTGATGTCGGCGGGCAGAATCGTCGAAGTCGGCAAGCCGATGGACCTCTTCGTCCGCCCGCAGGCCGAAGCGACGCAAAACCTTGTCGGCGCGATCCTGACGGTGGAGAGCGGCCTGGCGGGGAATGCGCTGGGGTAGTCCACTCCCGTCATATCCTCACCCTGCCCGTCATCCTCGCGAAAGCGAGGATCCATACAGCCACGACATTGGGCGTTTCGTACGTCAGCCAACCCGGCTGAATGGATCCCGGGTCTCCGCCCGGGATGACGCCGAGTGTGGGGCTGACGAAGAGCTGGAATGGCGGCCGCCGCCCTTCACCAACGAGCCTCAGGGGGAGGTGAAGAAGCCTCCTACCCCAGAAACCGTGCCGGGAACGCATGCACGGCCGGCGGGCTTTGCCGGTCGACGAGGTTGGCCTCGATCGTCGGCAGCACCTCGGCCATCCAGTTCGCCGTATCGACGACGAAACCCGGGCCCTTCTGGTCGAGCAGGAACGGATAGATCCGCGCCTCGCCCAGGCCGCGGATCAGCGGCCGCCAGCTTTGATGGACATGGCCGCAGATCACATCCGGCTTTCCCCGCTCGATCGCCTCGACCAGAGCGGCGGTGTTGCCGATATCCGTCTCCTGGTTCACGGCGAGGATCTGCAGATCCTGCGGAACGGCCGCGCTGGCGCAGGCCTCTTGGAACGCTTTGAGCCTCGCTGCCTGCTCCTTCGAGCCGATCGTCGAGTCGAGATAGAGATAGCGTCGGCGCTCCGTACCCAGCGTCCCGAACATCCCCGCGAAAGCAGGGCCATAGTCGAGGCGATAGGTGTGGAAGCGCGGATCGTCGAGGCTGGCGTCGATCAGGCTGACCTGGCTCGAGGTTGCGCTCAACGGCTCCAGCCGCGTCTGCCGGGTGAAGCCAGTCAGCACCACCGCGTCGAGCGCGTCCCACATGCCGGTCGGCATGCGCTCATTGGTGAAGCTTCCCATGACGAATTCGTGCCCGGCCGAGACGACGCCCTTCTCGAACGCCATCACCAGCCGCGTATAGAACTCGTTATCGAAGATGCCGCCGCCGACGATGTCGCGATTGTAGAAAAAGCCGATGCGCCGGTGCGCCTCGGCCCAGGGCGTCGTCACGAGGAAGGAACCGCGCCCGACCTGGCGGCGGATGACCCCTTCGCTCTCCAGGTCCTTCAGCGTCTTCACGACCGTGATAAGCGAGAAATCGCAGAGCCTGACGATCTCGTTCTGCGATTCGATGCGGTCGCCCGCCTGCAACCCGCTCGTCTTCCAGCGCCGGAAAAGCCAGTCGCGGAGCTGGAGATGGCGCGGCGAGGCGTCGAGGTTCAAACCGGCGGTTCCCATGTCTTCTGGATGGCGAGGATGCCGCCATCGACGAACAGCATCTGGCCGGTGATATAGCCTGCGGCGGGTGAAGCAAGGAAGACCGCCGCGCCGCCGACATCTTCCGGTTGTCCCACGCGACCGAACGGGATCTGCTTGTTGAGCGAGGCCCGCACGCCCGGAACGTCCAGACCGCGCTGGGTCAGCGGCGTCTCGACGATGCCCGGGCCGAGGCCGTTGACGCGCACGCCGCGCCCGGCGAGCGAAACGGCGAGCGAGCGCACCAGCATCAGCACCGCCCCCTTCGAGGCGTCATAGGCGACGCTGTGGCGCTCGGCGGTCACCGAATTGGTCGAGCCGACCAGAACGATGCTGGCGCCCTCCTGCCCCGGCGCCAGCAGCCGCACGAAGGCCTGCGAGGCGAAGACATAGGCCTTCACATTGAGATTGAAGGTGCGGTCGAACAGCGCCTCGGTCAGATCGTCGAAGGGCGTGTCGAGGAAGGTCCCGGCATTGTTGACCAGCGTGTCGAGGCGGCCGAGCCTGGCGTGCGCCTGTTCGACCAGCGACACCGCACCGGCGGTGGTCGAAAGATCCGACTGGATGAAATGGCACTCGGTCAGCGCCGAAAGCTTCGCCAATGCGCCATTGTCCGGCAGGTGCGAATTGATCACCAGCCGGGCGCCCTGGCGGGCAAACGCCTCGGCAATGCCATAGCCGATGCCATGGGTCGAACCCGTCACCAGAACGCAGGGCTGCGTCATCTCTTTCTCCTTGCCGCACAGAGTTATTTTGTTAGCATGATAACATCATAACGATGGAATGCGAGATGCACGTCAAGCAGAGATGGACGAATGTCACGATCGTCACCCCCGAGGGGCAGCGGCCAAACGAGCTTCTCGTCCAGAACGACCGCATCGCCGGCATCGTCACCGCCGAGACGCCGGTCGGCGACGATTGGGAGCGGATCGACGGCAAGGGGGCGGTCCTGTTTCCCGGCATCATCGACCTACTTCAGCATGGCTTCGGCGAACATCTCTATTGCGATGTCGATCCGGGCGCCGTCGCCGCCAATTCGCAGGTGATGCTGCGCCATGGCGTCACCGGCTTCCTGCCGGCGATCCCATGCCTGCCGCCCGCGAGCATGGAAGGCGTTCTCTCCCGCCTTCCCGCCCAATGCGGCGAAGCGAAGGGCGCGCGGGCGCTCGGCGTGCATAGCGAAGGGCCCTGTTTCGGCTCGCCCGGGGCCCACAACCCGGAAAACATCGTCGCTCCCAGCGTCGAGCTGGCCGAGCGAATGCTGGCCGCGACCGGCGGCCTGCTGAAGGCCGTCACCGTGGCGCCGGAACGCGAGGGCGCGGAAGGCTTCATCGGGGGCATGAAGCGCGCCGGCGTTTCGGTCCATCTCGGCCACAGCCTGGCCCGGCCGGAGGACGTGCCGCGCTATGTCGCCTGGGGCGTCGACTCCGTCACCCACATGTACAATGTCATGCCGACCTATCCGCCGGGCAATATGGGCGTGCATGTCGTGTCGCTGACCGATGCGCTGCTGGCCGAGCCGACGCTGGCGCTCGGCCTGATCTGCGACGGCATCCATGTGGATCCGCAACTGGTCAAGCTGCTGGCGCAACTGCCCAGGGATCGCGTGTTCCTCGAAACCGACGCCATGAAATATGCCGGCACGCCGGGGCGGACCTTCGAATTCTATCCCGGCTACGTCGTCACCAGCGCGCCCGGCAAGGCGGTGCGCGACAGCCAGGGCGGGCTTTGCGGCTCGTCGCTGGCGCCGGACGAGGCAATGCGCAACTATCTCGCCTTCTCGGGCAAGGACCTGGTCCGCGCCGCGCATGCGACCAGCCTGGTGCCGGCCCGCCTGCTCGGGATGGAAAGCGAGATCGGCAGCCTCGCGCGCGGAAAACGCGCCGATTTCTGCGTCCTCGACCCGGCGACATTGGCCGTCAAGGCGACCTATGTCGGCGGCGAATGCCTCTATGGGAGCGTTTGAGCATGGCGACACGCGAAAGTCCGATGCGCTATGAGGAGGACGGCAACGTCCATCTCGACTTCCACGGCGCGACCAACACGACGATCGACTTCATCGTCGAGCGCTTCGGCGTCGACGCCATGGATGCGATTTTCAGGAAGGTCGGCCGCGACGTCTACGCCAGCATCCGCAGCGACCTCATCGCCGGCGACACCCGCCAGCTGGTGCGCCACTGGCGCCATTTCTTCGATCGCGAGGGCGCCGACTACTATATCGAGATCGGCGAGGACGAGATCGTTCTCACCGTTCGCCGCTGCACCGCCTGGCATCATGTGAAGGCCCTCGTCGGCCACGTCTCGCCGCATTTCTGCGACCAGACCAGCCGCACCAACGAAGCCATGGCCGAGGGCTCGCCCTTTGCCATCACGACGGAACTCACCGGCGAAGGTTCGTGCCGGCAGGTGATTGCGAGGCGCGCATGATCCCGAGCGACCACTTCACGCGGTTCTACAACGAGGTCTTCAAGTTCCTCGAAAGCCAGGGGGAAGAGGCGCTGGAAGCCTACTGGCTGGCGATCTCGAAAAACCAGGAACGCCACATCCTCGAGCTGATCCAGACGCAAGGCCTGGCCGGCATGTACGAGTACTGGTCGCACATCAAGATCGAGGAAAACTGCGACATGGACCTCGATTTCAACGAGGACCGCCTCGAGCTCCGGATGAATGTCTGCCCGAGCCTTTCCAAGGTGATGGACAATGACGCCGCCCCGATGGAGCGCTATTGCGATCACTGCGCCGGCTGGATCGGCCCGATCATGGACAAGACCGGATATCACATGGTCTACGACGTGATCGACCGCACCAAGCCACAATGCGTGACGCGGATTTTTAAAGATCCGGACAAGGCGCGCGAGGCGGAAAAATCGGCGCAATTGCTGATGGGCTGGCCGGGCCACAAGGTCGGGTAATTTCCCGGCGGCTTGGCCGATAGACCCTCGCCCCACCCCTCTCCCGCAAGCGGGCGCGGGAGCGCATCGCGCCCAGTCTCCACGCCGACACTGCACCGGCCCAAAGAAAGGCCCTCGCCCGCTTGCGGGAGAGGGTTGGGTGAGGGGCTTGCTTGCGTTTCTGCGGCATGAAGAAATGTCCCGACCGCGGATCAAGCCGTGCCTCCCTACAGCTCGATGCGCGGGTCGATATAGGCGTAGAGCACGTCGACGGCCAGGTTGATGGCGATGTAGAGCACCAGGATGATGACGATGCAGCCCTGGATCAGCGGGTAGTCGCGCGTCGAGATCGCCTGGATCAGCAGCCGGCCAATGCCGGGATAGGTGAACACCGCTTCCGTCACCACAGCGCCGCCGATGAAGTTCGCCATCATCAGTCCGACGATCGTGATGAAGGGCAGCAGCGCGTTGCGCAGGATGTGCACGCCGACGATCTGCCGCTCCGGCAGCCCCTTCGAGCGGGCCGTGCGGACGTAATCGGCCCTGAGCTCGCTGACCAGCGACGCGCGTAAAAAGCGCGCCAGAATGCCGGAGACATAGATGCCCAGCGTCAGCGCCGGCAGCGCCAGATTGCGCAGCGCGCCGATCGGGTTCTCCCAGATCGGCACATAGGCCGAAGCCGAGGGCAGCCAGCGCAATTCCACCGCGAAGACCAGGATCAGCAGGATGCCGAGCCAGAAGGTCGGCACGCCGAGCGCCAGCGCGCTCCAGCCCGACAGCACACGGTCGAGCCAGGAACCGGGCCGGAGCGCGGAGGCAATCGCGACCGGAATACCGATGACGAGCGAGACGATCGTCGCGGCGACGGCAAGCTGCAGCGTCGCCGGCAGGCGTTCGCCGATCAGTTGCAGGACCGGCGCGCGGCCGCGGATCGAGATACCGAAATCGCCGCGGATCGCGTTCCAGAGCCAGTCCGCATATTGCACCAGTACCGGCCGGTCGAGGCCGAACTGCGCCGTCGCGGCGGCGATCTGTTCGGGGTTGGCATTGTCGCCGGCGATCGCACCGATCGGCCCGCCCGGCACGGCATAGATCATCGCCCAGATGGCGGTGGAGGCGAGCAGCAGGACGGGCGCCAGTTGCAGCAGGCGGCGCAGCACGAAACCGATCATGGCGTTGCCCCTTCGCCCCTGGGAGCGATGACGGGATCGCGGTGGCCCTCAAGCAGGCCGGAGAGCGCCCGGCCGAGCACATCGAAGGAAAGGATGGTGAGCGTCAGCACGATGCCCGGCAGAACGGCATAATACGGCGCCTCATGCAGGTAGGATTTTCCGGTTCGCAGCATCTCGCCCCAGCTTGGGGTGGGTGGCGGCACGCCAACGCCGAGGAAGGATAGCGCTGCCTCGAGCAGGATCGCGACCGAGCAGAGCACGACGACCTGGACGAAGATCGGGCTCCAGCTATTCGGCAGAATGGTGCGGAACATGTTGTAGGTGGCCGTGCCGCCAAAGGCCTCGACGGCGGTGACGAAATCGCGCTTCCTGAGCGTCAGCACCTGCGCCCGGGTGATGCGGGCGAAGCTCGGAATGCCGGTCAGGCCAACCGCGATCAGGGCCGCCGCCTGGCTGCGGCCGAGCACGGCGATCATCGCCATGGCGAACAGGATCGCCGGGAGCGCCAGCAGCACGTCGACGAAGCGCATCAGCGCCGCATCGCGCCAGCCGCCGAAAAAACCCGCGACGAGGCCGATCGGCACCCCGACCAGCGCCGCGATCATCACCGCGCCGCCCGCCGTCACCAGCGAAGTGCGCGCGCCGAAGATGACGCGGGAGAGGATGTCGCGCCCCAGTTCATCCGTGCCGAACCAGTTGGTGGCGGAGGGGCCCTTCAGGGCATTGGCGAGCTTCTGGCCCACCGGATTGAGCGGCAGGAAGTCGGCGAAGATCGCCGCCAGCGTGATGCCGACGAGGAAGATCAGCGCCAGCGCCGAGCCCTTGCTGGCGAGCAGCCGGCCGAGGATGGAGAGTGTCCTGGAGGCGATCTTCTTCACGAGGCCGTCTCCATCGCGCCCGACGCGAACGCATTGCGCCGGCCATCCAGCGGGCCGGCATGGTGGCACGCCGCGCGGGTCGGGAGGTCGAGATAGCGCTTGAAGGCGGGCACCTTGGCCGAGCAGATCTCGGTGGCGCGGAAGCAGCGCGGATGGAAGGTGCAGCCCGAGGGCGGCGAGGCCGGGTTGGGAATTTCGCCTTCAAGCACGATCCGCCGCCGCGTGTCGCGCACCGCTGGATCCGGCACGGGCGCCGCCGAAAGCAGGCTCTGCGTATAGGGATGGACCGGCAGGTCGTAGAGCCCGTCGCGCGAACTCTCCTCGACGATACGCCCGAGATACATGACGGCGACCCGGTCCGAGACGTGGCGCACGACCGAGAGATTGTGCGCGATGAACAGATAGGCGAGACCAAGCTCCCGCTGCAGGTCCTGCAGGAGGTTGATCACCTGCGCCTGGATCGAAACGTCGAGGGCGGCGACCGGCTCGTCG
>Ga0182738_1000569_pt1 | contig 50607 bp, 43 predicted proteins | sample eDN5th30CBELigMG_FD_128876 | JGI IMG/M metagenome (GOLD analysis project Ga0182738, IMG submission 128876) | Enriched Miracle-Growth compost microbial communities from Emeryville, California, USA - eDNA 5th pass 30_C BE-Lig MG (version 2)... ... | reverse complement strand
GGAGTAGGTGGGGGGACTAGGCGATCGGGATGTTATTCCATACATGATGGGTATGGCATTGGTTGGTGCATATGAGTTGGGCATGTTGGTAGAAGCATGTTGGCGGTACACAGTTGGTTGGTCGGTCGGTGCAAGCCCCGTACCCCATGCCGAAGCCCGCGCTAAAGCTCATACTGAAGCCGCACGCGGAAGCCTCACACCGACGCCACCGAAGTTTTACGGTTGCTATTGTGGCTATTACCGTAATATGGCGGGATTCGTGCGCGTAACGGTTGTCAGGATGGCTATTATCGCTACATAAGCCGGTTTTAAGTAACTTTCGTGCAAATAAGCCTATGTACAACCCTTAATGCTTGAATTGGTGCAAGTTCGACTTATTAAGTACGATTTGCAACCGTTAGCGGTATGGGCGTTGGACGGGAGTAGGTGCGGGGGACTAGGCTATGCGGCATGTTGGTCCATACATGTTGGGTGTGGCATTGAATGGTATATATTGGTTGGGTATGTTGGTCGATCAGTACAAGCTAATGGGGGGTGTAAGCAGAAAATGGTGCATCTAATCGAATGTATCTACGATGGGCGGTGACAAGTGCCAATGACGAATAATGTTGCAGACGATAGACCGTATCTAGATTCACTCGCACAATAGCTTTGCCGCTGGAAGCGGCAAGAGCGAGCGCACGTTCCCGCGTAATCTAAGCCGCGTCCTTGTGAGGAGTCCAGAGGTCACACGACCTTTGGGGCCCTCCCTTGCAGGGAGGGTTTGGGTGGGTAGAAAAAATGGTTTGAGGGTTTTTTAAGGGACGTAGTCCCTGATTTTTTAATGGTTCAGGTGCTCAGGGAAGCAGTCCCTGAAATATCTATTGTTTCAGGGCTAAGGGACACAGTCCCATTATTATTTATACAGGGTCCAAGGGACGCAGTCCCTTAATAACCGGATCTCTCCTTATCGAGGCTCCAAGGGACACAGTCCCTTAATATACGGTTTTATCAACCATTACTGCGGTTAAGGGGGCCAGGCCCCATTATGTCATACACATTCTGATATTATGCCATGCCAAAATATGCAAATATAAAGTTTATATTATGCAAAAACGGAGGATTTGTGATCATTTAGAGCGGATTATGGACGATTTGGAAGAATACCCCCCTATAAGCTCAGCACAACGAACCGAAGGAGCACATAGGCGGATATAAGTTCACATACTCTGTTTGAACTATCCCTAGGTTGCTGTTACGATTCATTCGTATTTCCAATTCAACAGGCTAGTACAGAGAGAGAGGGGAACGTGTGGAAGTCTTTAAGCAATTGAAAGAGTTCTACTGGGTCGAGAAGAAATTTTTATTATCATCGATTTTATGCTTGATGGCAGCAACAGCGCTTGGCCTTGTCTATCCGAACATGCTCCGCATTCTAATTGACGATGTCATTATGAAAAACAAGTTTAACCTTGTGCCAGTCTTATCGCTGTCGCTCGTTGGCGTTATTGCGCTGAAGAGCAGTCTCCAGTTTCTGCACGGTTTCTTCGGCGGTCGACTTGGCAATCGGGTTGCCTATCGGCTGCGCAATGCCTGTTATGACAAACTGCAATATTTGAGCTTTCGCTATTATGATAATGCGAAGACAGGCGACTTGATGTCGCGATTAACCGCTGATTTGGAAGCGCTTCGCAACTTTATCGGCTTCGGCTTTGCCCAAATTCTTAATATGATACTCATGGTTCTCTTCGGCGGCATCATGATGCTCTCGATTAACTGGCAGCTTACCTTGCTGACGTTAGTGACGATCCCGCTGTTGTCCTTTACGGCGTTCCGCTTGGAGAAAAGCATTCACCCGGCATTCCGCGAAATGCGGCTAGCGATGAGCAGGCTTACGACAGCCGTCCAGGAGAACATCACGGGTGTTCGTACGGTCAAATCGTTCGCCCGAGAAGCGTACGAGGTCAACAAATTCGCTGACAAAAGCAGCGACTATCAAGTGAACCAAATCGGCGTATCGCGCATCTGGGGACGATATTTCCCGTTGATGGAGCTTCTTGCGAATATGAGCGCAGTCATTCTTCTCATTACCGGCGGTATCTTCGTCATTCATGACAAGCTGTCGATCGGCGAGTTCGTCGCTTTCTTCAGCTTAATGTGGTATATCATCGGTCCGATGTGGGGCATCGGCTTCCACATTAACAACTATACGCAATCGAAGGCGTCTGGTGAGCGGATGCTCGAGCTGCTTAATGAGTACGTTCATGTGCGCAATACGGAGCATCCCGTCGTTCTGAGCGGTGATGCTATGAAAGGTCATGTTCGATACGACAATGTCTCGTTCGGTTATGGCGACGGACCATTGGCGCTCACGAATTTCTCGCTCGATGCAGCACCAGGCAAAGTAATTGGCTTGCTCGGAGGAACTGGCTCCGGCAAGTCAACGGTTATTCAGCTGCTCATGCGCGCTTATGATGTGAAGCAGGGCAAGGTGACGATCGATGGCATCGACGTACGTGAGCTGGATATTGAATCGCTGCGCAGTGCGATTGCACCTGTTTTCCAAGAAACGTTCCTGTTCTCCGCCTCGATCCGAAGCAACATTGCATATGGCATGAAGGATGCGACGATGGAACAAATCGTGAAAGCGGCAAAGCTGGCGAAAGCGCATGATTTCATTATGGAGCTGCCGCTTGGCTACGACACCGTTGTCGGGGAACGCGGCATGGGGCTCTCGGGCGGCCAGAAGCAGCGCATTTCGATCGCCCGTGCGCTGATCCGTAACCCTCGCATTCTTATTCTTGATGATGCGACAAGCGCCGTCGACATGGAGACGGAGCACGAGATTCAAGCAGGCTTCCGCGAGCTGATGGCAGGCCGTACAACATTCGTTATCGCACATCGCATTTCGTCGCTTCGCCATGCAGATGAAATTATCGTATTGGATCAAGGCAATATTGTTCAACGCGGCACGCATGAGCAGCTTCTTGCGGTAAAAGGCACTTATCGCGACGTCTATCGCATTCAATATGCGGACCGTCCGGACAATGATTCGGCAGCTGCGGTTGAGGCGTGGATTCCTGGCGAGCCGGAAACCGGATTATCCGACCGGAAGCAAGTGCAAACCGAAGGGAGGCTGTACCATTGAGCAATCCTCTGAATCAGTCAGCAGCAGAGCCTACTAAGCGCTCCAAGAAGCAGGATGCGCCTAGCAAGGAACGTTTTATTTATCAGGACGATGAATTAATCGAGAAACCGTTCAACTGGCGGCAGCTCGGCCGATTGTTCAATTACTTGAAGCCGTATCGGAAGCAGCTGCTGCCTGTCATTCTCGTCGGGATGGTGCTGGGCACGCTCACTCGGCTTGCTATTCCTACGATCGTCATCATGACGATCGACGAGGCGATTGATCCGAAGGATGGCAATGCAAGCATACCGAAGCTGCTCTTGTTCGCAGCCATCATGCTCGTCCTCTATATCATCCAATGGGGTTCGAACACGTATCGGATCAAACATACGAATATCGTAGGCCAGAAGGTGATTCACGACCTTCGCAGCCATCTATTCTCACATATCCAGACGCTGTCGTTCCGATTCTTCGATAAGCGTCCTGCAGGCTCCGTCCTCGTCCGTGTAACGAACGACGTCAATGCGCTGCAGGATTTGTTCACGAATGGCGTCGTTAACCTATTGATGGACTGCGTCCAGCTTGTCGGTATCGTCATTATTTTGCTCGTATGGAACTTCAAGCTAGGTCTAGCCGTCATGCTGACAGTGCCGCTTATGTTCCTTGTATCGAGCGCCTTGCGCAAGCGGATCCGATTCGCATGGCAGGATGTACGGATTAAGCAGTCCCGCATTAACTCGCATTTGAACGAGTCGATTCAAGGCATTAAAGTAACGCAAGCCTATGTGCAAGAGAAGGAAAACATCCAGTTCTTCGAATCGATGAACTCATCCAACATCAAGTCATGGAACAAGGCTTCGGCGATGAACCAATCATTTGGTCCAATCATTGAACTTACGAGCGCTGTCGGCTCGCTCATTCTGTTCTGGTATGGCTCGTATCTTATTCAGAACGAGGCGTTAACCGTCGGCATGCTTGTTGGTTTCGCTAACTATATCGGCAACTTCTGGGAGCCAATCAACCGTCTGGGTCAAATGTATTCGCAGCTGCTGATCGCAATGGCCTCGTCGGAACGGATATTCGAATATTTGGACGAGCGGCCTGTTGTTGGGGAGCTGCCTAAAGCGCGCAAGCTTGCAGAGGTAAACGGTCACGTGTTGTTCGATAACCTGGTGTTCGAATATGAGGCGGGCCGTCCAGCATTAAAAGGCGTAACGATCGAGGCGCAGCCTGGGCAGTCGATCGCGCTCGTTGGTCATACCGGCTCGGGCAAAAGCACGATCATGAATCTGCTCTGCCGATTCTATGATCCAACGGAAGGCCGTGTCATGATCGATGGCACAGATATCCGCGATGTATCGCTGGAGAGCCTGCGTTCGCAGATCGGAATCGTGCTGCAGGACACCTTCATTTTCTCCGGTACGGTTCGTGATAATATTCGTTTCGGCAAGCTGGATGCGAAGGACGAGGAAATCGTTGAGGCAGCGAAAGCTGTACATGCGCATGACTTCATCATGAGCTTGAAGGATGGGTATGACACGGAAGTACAGGAGCGCGGCAATGTGCTGTCTATGGGGCAGCGTCAACTGCTGTCGTTCGCAAGAGCGCTGCTCGCGAATCCGCGAATTCTTATTCTGGATGAAGCAACGGCGAGTATTGATACGGAGACAGAGCTTCGCATCCAGAAGGCGCTTCAGACGTTGTTAATGGGACGTACATCGTTCATCGTTGCACACCGGCTGTCAACGATTCGCCACTCCGATCGGATCATTGTCCTTGACCACGGATCGATCGTAGAGCAGGGCTCGCATGATGAGCTGATGGCGCAGCGGGGAACGTATCATGGTTTAATCGAAGCGCAATATCGTTTCTTGTCGGCGTAGACTGGCTTGTAAGCACGAAGAAATGCCCTCGAGTGAGGTTTTCTCACTTGATTTTCTTAGCAGCATTGTCCACAATGGAAAGAAAAAGCAAATGGCGGCAGGCCAACAGCGCTTCGAGCGCAGCGGTCTGCCGCCTTATGTGTGCGGACAGAGTATGCTGTCGAGGGTAGTTTCTACTTTCCAAGAAGTGTACGTCGTGCTGCTGCGCCATTACTTTGTAGGAGGTCATTATGTCGAACTATGGTTCACCGCTGTCCCTGCGTGCCAAGCGCATCGTACTGCTCGGATCGGGCGAGCTTGGTAAGGAAGTCATCATCGAAGCTCAGCGTCTTGGGATTGAGACGGTTGCAGTAGACCGTTATGCGAATGCGCCAGCTATGCAGGTTGCGCATCGCTCACACGTTATCGATATGCTGGACGGCGATGCGCTCCGCCGTGTAATCGAGCAGGAGCAGCCGGATCTGATTGTACCGGAGATTGAAGCCATTGCAACAGAGACGCTTGTTGAGCTGGAAAGCGAAGGACGCACCGTCGTCCCGACGGCCCGCGCGGCACGTCTGACGATGGACCGTGAAGGAATCCGCCGTCTCGCTGCGGAGACGCTTGAACTTCCAACTGCGCCTTATCGATTCGCGGATACGCTGGACGAGCTTCGTGCAGCCGTAGAGGAGCTTGGTACGCCATGTGTCATTAAACCGATTATGAGTTCATCTGGCAAAGGCCAAAGCGTATGCCGCTCCGAGGCTGAAATTGAGAGCTGCTGGAACTACGCAATGGAAGGCGGACGTGCGAAGAAGCAGCGCGTCATTGTAGAGGGCTTTATTCATTTCGATTCCGAGATTACGCTGCTGACGGTTCGTTCGGTATCGGGAACGACATACTGCGCGCCAATCGGCCACGTCCAGAAGGATGGCGATTATATCGAGTCCTGGCAGCCGCACGCAATGTCGCAAAAGCAGATTCGGGAAGCCGAGCATATCGCGAAGCAGGTGACGGATTCGCTTGGCGGATATGGCATCTATGGCGTGGAGCTGTTCCTGACGAAGGAAGGCGTATTGTTCAGCGAAGTATCGCCGCGTCCGCATGATACGGGCATGGTGACGATGATTACGCAGGATCTGTCCGAGTTCGCGCTGCATGCGCGTGCCATTCTGGGGCTGCCGATTCCTACGATTCGTCTGCTTACGCCAGGTGCGACGCATACGCTGAAGGCTGACCGTGACTGCAAAGCATTCACGATAGGCGGACTGGAAGAAGCGCTGTCGCTGCCGAATACACAGGTGCGCGTCTTCGGCAAGCCGGAGACGAAGAAAGGCCGCCGGATGGCCGTGGCGCTTAGCAGCGCGGGCGATGTAGAGCAGGCGCGTGAGCTGGCGCAGCAAGCAGCACAATCGCTTCGCATCGAGTATAACGAAGCGTAATACAATTCTTTCGTGCATCCACAGACCTCCGTTTCCAACATCATGCGAAACGGGGGCTTTTTTCATTCAAGAAGAAGCGTGGTTAATGGTTGCCTTAGTGGCTATTGCAGCTGAATTCATTCAATTGGCGGCTGTAAATGATGCGATTGGTAAGCAATAAAGCGGCGCTCAACCGTTACAAAGTATGCGCGTAAATCCTCTTCTTACAGAACGAATCATGCCTTCCGATTGTGGACAATTTGCAAAAAAATTCCGTTCGATTTATCTTAGAGGATAATCCGACCGTTAATGAGAAGGGAGCGTATCCGTATGAATCGGGGCAATGCCTTATGGCGATTGATCGGTATTACCGCTTTGCTTACGACGATTGTGTTTATTTGCGGCTTCGGTTTTGCAATGAATGATATTCTGAACCCGCGACAAGCGCCCAGCTTAAGTGACATCGCAACCGCTGAGCATGGGTATGTGAAGGATGATGTCATCCATATCACGGCGCTAGGCGATTCGTTGACGAAGGGCACGGGCGATTCCACCGGCGAAGGCTATGTGAAGCAGACGGTCAAGCTGCTGGAAGGCAAGTACGATAAACCTGTCCAGCTGTTGAACAACCTTGCCATTAATGGCATGCGCGCCGATCAGTTGGTTGAGAAGCTAAAGAGCGATAAAGGGTATCGGCTGGCCATCTCGGAAGCGGATATTGTGCTGTTGACCATCGGCGGGAACGATTTATTCCGATTCGCTCGGGGCGGGAATGCTGCGGCGGAAGAGCAAATTTCACTCGAGGAAGTAAAGGTGAACATGGACAAAGGGGCCGATCTGCTGCGCCAGACGTTGGAGCTGCTGAACGATATTAATCCGGAAGCACGCATCGTGTATGTTGGGTTGTACAACCCGTTCTATGATGTGGCGGAGCTTCGCGATGGCAGCCTGCAGGTGCAGAATTGGAATCGGCACGCTTATGATGTCATTCATCAACATCCGAATATGATGCTTGTACCAACATCCGACTTGTTTGAGGAAAATATTTCGCGATATCTTTCGTCCGATCATTTTCATCCGAACCACGAAGGTTATGCTGCTATCGCGCAGCGTATCGTACAGGCGATTGACTAAAGCTGGCATTCATTCAAGCTGGAAAGGAGCTTGCTCATGGCATTTGCAGCGAAACAGCCGATAGGGGCGAAGGTTGACGTACCTGTCGTCAGCGGTGAAGGCTCATCCGAAATTGTCTTGTCCGTACAAGCTGTGACCAAAAAAATACGTGGACGTTCCATCATTCGCGGCATTAGCTTTGACATCCGTGCGGGTGAGATTTTTGGCTTTCTCGGACCGAATGGATCCGGCAAGACGACGACGATTCGAATGCTCGTTGATCTGATTCGCCCGACAAGCGGTGAAATCTATATTTGCGGTCACCAGGTGCAGCGCGAACCGGAGGAAGCGCTTCGCCATGTTGGCTGCATCGTAGAAAATCCAGAGATGTACAGCTATTTGACCGGCTGGGAAAATCTTGAGCATTTTGCCCGCATGCAGAAAGGGATTGACGAAGCTCGCATTGCGGAGGTTGTAGAAATCGTTGGCATGGACAATCGAATTCATGATAAGGTCAAAACCTATTCGCTTGGCATGCGCCAACGTCTTGGGATTGCACAAGCGCTGCTCGGACGGCCGAAATTGCTCATTTTGGACGAGCCAACGAATGGTCTTGATCCCAAAGGCATCAAGGAACTGCGCGAATTTATCCGCTCATTGGCGGAGCAGGGGATGAGCTTGTTCATATCGAGCCATCTGCTGAGTGAAATTCAATTAATGTGCGATCGAGTTGCGATCATCAGCAAGGGTGAGCTTCTTGCTGTTGGCTCAGTAGAGGAGCTGCTGTCGCAGCGCGGCGCTTATGTCATCTGGCAGTTCGATGATCGGGAAGCTGGCGTTCGGATTCTTCGGGAATTGGAGCATGTTTCGATCGTACCCGAGCATGAACAGCATATCGATGAGTCCGTGCTGGCGCTGCTTCCAGGCGCTGTCATTACGTCGATGCCGCCGGATCGAATTGCTGCTGCGGTTGATCGGCTGACGAGATCGGGCATTGGCATTACAGCTATACAGAAGGTAGCGCCAACGCTGGAGGAGCTGTTCATTACGATGACGGAGGGCGATGTCGTTGAGTAATTTGCTGCCGCTAGTTCGCAACGAGACGATGAAAGTGTGGAAGAAGAAACGTTTTTTCGTCGTTATTCTTGTGCTGCTCGTCCTCATTCCAGTTTTTACATATGCGCAAATGAAGGTCGCGTTGAACAATAGGGATAAATTTGATGATTGGCGGCTGCAGCTTCAGCAGAAAATAACCGACTACCAGAATCAACTCTCCAGCGAGCGTATTCCAGAGGAATGGAAGCAATATCGACGGATTGCCGTGCAGCAATTGCAATATTATTTGGACCATGATGTTAATCCTGACTCCCCGAATGCCGTTACATTCAGTAGAGGTTTCGTTGAAGCGTCCATTACGATGTTTATCCCGCTGCTCGTGCTTGCCGTTGCATCTGATCTTGTCTCTGGAGAACGTTCGACTGGCACGATCAAGATGCTGCTGACAAGACCGGTACGAAGGTGGAAAATATTGCTGAGCAAGCTGATCGCGCTCACGCTGTATGTATCGTTAACGCTGCTTGCCACCGTTGTCCTATCTTACCTAATTGCGGGCATATTTTTCGGTTATGGGGGATGGACGCTGCCGGTGTTCACTGGCTTTGTCATTCATGGCTCGGAGGTGGACAGCTCGGCTGTACATGCGGTGCCGCAGTGGCTTTATCTGTTCATGGTGACAGGCTTGACCTGGCTGTCAGCGATGACGATTGCGTGCTTGGCGCTGATGGTCTCAGTGCTCGTGCGGAGCACCGCAGCAAGCATTGTGACGATGATGGCTGCCATCATCGCGGGCTCCATCCTGACGAATATGGCATCGTCGTGGCACACAGCCAAATATATTTTTTCGGTCAACCTCGAATTAACGAATTATTTGGCAGGATCGCCGCCGCCAATTGAAGGGATGAGCCTATTATTTTCGGTTTGTGTACTAGCAATTTGGGCGGTCGCAGCAATTATCGTTTCGTTCAGTGTCTTTACGAAACAGGATATGTTGAATTAAAATAAACGTCTGACGACAACTTTTTTACAAGTTAGCGGTATGAACGAGGGCAAGATGAGCGCTGATCCATTGCATTCATTACTCAGGGAAGGGATCAGCTAAGACCAAGCTTATGCTTACGAAGCAAGTTTTTGCTTCGTATTGATCCGAATAAGTATCGGATCAATAAGCATCAGCAAAAACTTTTAGGAGGGCGCGTATGGCCGAGCAATTGGATCTGTTCGCGAAACAAACAGCATCCGCCGAACGGAATTACGACGCGGACGATATTCAAATTCTCGAAGGACTGACTGCCGTACGCAAACGGCCTGGTATGTACATCGGCAGCACAAGCAGCTCCGGTTTACATCATCTCGTGTGGGAAATTGTAGACAACGCAGTTGATGAGCATCTGGCAAAGTTCTGCTCAGCAATTGACGTCACCATACATAAAGATAATGCTATCTCCGTTAAAGATAACGGCAGAGGTATTCCAACCGGGATGCACAAGAGCGGAATTCCAACGCCGCAGGTCGTTTTCACGATGCTCCACGCAGGCGGCAAATTTGGCGGCGGAGGCTATAAGAAATCCGGCGGTTTGCACGGCGTTGGCGCTTCGGTAACGAACGCATTGTCCGAGTGGCTGGAAGTCGAAATTTATCGTGACGGCAAAGTCCACAAGCAGCGGTTCGAATATTGGGTCGACGGGAACGGCAAAGAGCATGTAGGCGAACCAACGACCGGGCTTGAAGTCATTGGCAATACGAACCGGACAGGTACGAAGGTTACGTTTAAGCCGGACGGCCGCGTATTCCAGAACGGAACGACGATTAACTTCGATACGCTGGCTGAGCGTCTGCAAGAGATCGCGTTTTTGAACTCTGGTTTGAAGGTGACGCTCAAAGATGAGCGCAACGGCAATGAGCTTGTATTCCACTACGAGGGCGGAGCGAAGCAGTTTGTCCAGTTCTTGAACGAGGACAAGACCGTACTGCACGAAGCCGTTCATTTTGCTGCGGAGAAGGACGATATCGAGGTCGAAGTTGCGCTCCAGTACAATGACGGCTACACGGAGACGATTGCATCCTTCGTTAACTCGATCCCGACGCGCGGCGGCGGTACGCATGAGACTGGCTTTAAGACGGCGTATACACGGATAATGAACGATTATGCACGCAAGAACGGGCTGCTCAAGGAGAAGGACAAGAACCTTGAAGGCAACGATCTTCGCGAAGGCATGATGTCCGTTATTAATATCAAGATGTCTGAGGTTGAGTTCGTCGGTCAGACGAAGGATCAACTCGGCAGCGCATCGGCACGCAGCGCAGTAGATGCAGTTGTAGCGGACAAAATGGCTGTTTTCCTTGAGGAGAACCCGCAGACAGCGCAAATGCTGATGAAGAAAGCGATCCAAGCATCCAAAGCGCGTGAAGCGGCGAGGAAGGCGCGCGAGGAAATTCGCTCCGGCAAGAAGAAGAGCGAAAGCTCGAACTTAGGCGGCAAGCTTACGCCTGCGCAGTCGAAGGATACCTCACGCAATGAGCTGTTCATCGTCGAAGGGGATTCGGCAGGCGGTTCTGCGAAACAAGGACGCGATTCGAAGCATCAGGCGATCCTGCCGCTGAAGGGAAAGCCGATGAATCCAGAGAAAGCAAAGCTTCTCGATATTCTGAAGAACGATGAGTATAAAGCGATTATTTCGGCGGTTGGTGCTGGCGTTGGCTCGGAGTTTGATGATACGGAGTGCAATTACAACAAAATCATCATCATGACCGATGCCGATACGGACGGCGCACACATACAAGTGCTGCTATTGACGTTCTTCTACCGGTATATGAAGCCGTTGATCGATGCAGGCAAGGTCTATATCGCACAGCCGCCGCTGTATAAGCTGACCCGCAAGTCCGGAAAGCTGGAGACGGTACGTTATGCATGGACGGATGAGCAGCTCCAGAATTACTTGAAGGAATTCGGTAAAAATTACGAGCTTCAGCGTTACAAAGGTCTAGGCGAGATGAACCCAGAGCAGCTGTGGGAGACAACGATGGACCCCGAAACTCGTACGCTGCTGCAGGTACAGATCGAGGACGCTGCGAAGGCGGAACGGCGCGTGTCGACGTTAATGGGCGACAAGGTCGACCCGCGGAAACGGTGGATTATCGACAACGTCGATTTTACCGAATTCGAAGAGTAGGGGGAGAGCGTAATGGGTATGCTGGAACAGTTTCTGCCAGCGTTTCTCGAAGAAGTTGTCGGCGACCGGTTCGGCCGATATTCCAAATATATTATTCAAGATCGCGCCATTCCTGACGTACGCGATGGCTTGAAGCCAGTGCAGCGCCGCATTCTGTATGCGATGTATGATGCGGGCAATACGCCGGACAAGCCATATCGCAAATCGGCGAAGACGGTCGGCGACGTTATGGGTAACTATCATCCGCACGGTGACTCATCCATTTATGAAGGCATGGTAAGGATGGCGCAGCCTTGGAAGATGGGCCATCCATTGATCGACGGCCATGGCAACTGGGGCTCGCAGGACGATGACCCGGCAGCAGCCATGCGGTATACCGAGGCGAGATTATCCTCCATCGCGATGGAATTGCTTCGTGATATCGATAAACGAACGGTACCGTTCAAGGACAACTTCGACAACACGACGAAGGAGCCTGTTGTCCTGCCATCGCGTTATCCGAACTTGCTCGTGAACGGTGTCAGCGGGATCTCGGCAGGTTTTGCAACGGAAATCCCGCCGCATAACTTGCGTGAAGTGATTGATGCTTGCTTCGCTCTCATGGCGAATCCGTCCATGGGGATTGATGAGCTGATGTCCATCGTACGAGGTCCGGACTTCCCAACGGGCGGGACAATCATGGGCGCTGAAGGCATCCGCGATGCATATACATCTGGCAAAGGACGTATCTATGTACGTTCGAAAGCGGAGATTGAAGATGTTCGTGGCGGCAAGCAGCAGATTGTTATTACTGAGATTCCTTATCAGGTTGTAAAAGCTCGACTCGTGACTGCGATGGAGAACATTCGCCTAGAGAAGAAGGTTGAAGGGATCGCAGAGGTACGGGATGAGAGCGGCCGCAACGGTCTGCGCATCGTAATCGAATTGAAGAAAGATGCCGACGCGCAAGGGATTCTCGCTTATCTCTTCAAGAAGACGGACCTTCAAGTGACGTATAACTTCAATATGGTTGCGATCGTGAACAAAGCGCCAAGACAGCTCGGACTGAAAGAAATGCTTGCGGCGTACATTGATCATCAGAAAGAAGTCGTCACGAATCGAACGAAGTTCGAGCTGGAGAAAGCTGAAGATCGCGCTCACGTCCTCGAAGGACTCGTGAAGGCACTAAATCTGCTCGACGAGATCATTGCTACGATCAAGGCTTCCAAGAACCGTCAAGATGCACAGAACAACCTCGTATCGAAGTTTTTGTTCTCGGAACGTCAAGCAGACGCGATTCTGACGCTGCAGCTGTACCGTCTAACGAACCTCGAGATTACTCAGCTCGAGAAAGAGCTGCTTGAAACGCAGAAGCGCATTGCTTACTTGCGCAGCATTCTGGAGAGCGAGAAGAAGCTGATCAGTGTTATTCGGGACGAAATGCTCGAGATTCGGAACAAGTACGGTATCGATCGCCGATCGGAAATTCGTGGAGAGGTTGAAGAGCTGAAGGTTAACCTGGAGGTTATGGTTCAATCTGAGGATGTTCTGATGACGCTCAGCCGCGATGGTTATATCAAACGCACCTCGATGCTGTCGTATACGCGTTCAGGCGGGGAGCTGGACAACGCTGGAGTGAAGGAAGGCGACGCTATACGTCACCTGCTCAGCGTGAACACGATCGACACGCTCCTTCTGTTCACGAAGAAAGGGCAATACTTCGTCCTGCCTGTCCATCAAGTACCGGAGTTCAAATGGAAAGAGAACGGCACCGCCGTTGTCAATATCGTACCGCTTCAGAAGGATGATGCGATTATAAGCATCGTGACGATACGCGACTTTGAGCAGATCGCTGCAAACAGTTCCTTGTTGTTCGTAACGAAGCGCGGTCAGGTGAAGCGGACAGAGCTAAAGGAATACAAGTCGAATCGTTCGACGGCTATTGCTGCAGCTAAAGTGGCAGACGGCGATGAAATTATCGCTGTGCTGGAGAGCACGGGGACTAGCGAGCTTCTTCTAGTCAGCAAACAAGGGATGGCGATTCGGTTCTCCGAGAGCGAAGTTAATCCAATGGGCCGTGTCGCTGCAGGCGTACGTGGCATGCAGCTGAAGGATGACGATGAGCTCGTAGGCTGTGCACTGGTGGCTGATGATGAGGGTGAAGTGCTTGTCGTGTCCGATCTTGGCTATGGCAAACGCTCGCTGTTGGCTGAATATCCGATCCAAGGCCGCGGAGGCAAAGGCATAGCGACGTTCGAGTTCAAAGAAGGCAAGCGAGTTAAGCCGAATGGCAATGGCCTCGTAGGTGCCGTTTACTGCCGTCAAGAGAAGGCACTCGTTATACTGGCGGCGAGCGGCGCAGCTTGGATGCTGTCGACGGATAAGACGCCGCTCGATGAGCGCAGATCCATTGGCAAACCGCTCGTCGTGCCAGAGAAGAATGATACGATTGTAGAGATTTATACGCGCAGCATCACAATCTAGACGCTAGTTGTTAATCATAAGGGGTATGGGGCGGCTCCAGCCGCTCCATCATTTGTACGAGCGCTTCCAAAAGGACCCACAATGGCACCGGTTCATCCGGCTTATTCAGCCATTGTGGGTCATTCAATATGCCGTATGCGCGGACCTTTCTCATCACTTCTGCTTTCCGGTCATCCATTGCAAATCAACCTCCTTCGCGCTCGTACAAGCCTTATTGGCAGCAACGCCAATAATTCGCATTCGAGCCGCCATTGCCGAATCCTCGCCACATTCTATGTCTAATGCTGTCAATTTGTTCATAGCTCAAGTCGATTAATGACGCAAATTATTAAGTTGATTAACCTTTTAATCGACATTTTCAAATGGTATAATGAGGAATAGCAGGAATACGGACAGGAAGCGGGGTTTAGTCGATGATTTCAGAAGATTTTGCTCGATTGTGGATGAAGCTGACGAAAGAGTGGAAGTCGCATTTGGAAGAGGCGCTGGCGCCAAGCCTGACGGAAGGACAGCTGAATGTTTTAGAATTGCTTCAACGCTATCAACCGATGAAGCCGTCGGATTTGCTGCAATATTTAGAAACAACGCCTGCAGCGATTACGACGCTGCTCGATCGGATGGAACGGGGCGGATTAATTATTCGCAAGCGGGATGAATCAGATCGACGAATTGTATGGGTGACGATGTCAGATAAAGGTGTGGAAGAGGCTAACCGAGGCATAGAGATTCGCTCGACCTATATTCAATCCGCGTTGGATCGTATCTCTACGCACAATCAGCAGCTGCTTGTTTATTTGCTGGGCAAAGTTACGAATGGCACGACAGAGCCGATCAGCCGCTCGTCGTAAAGTTGTAGATCAGCGGAGACCATGTTCAAATAAGAAGCACCCTCTATCGAACTCAACGTGACGCATGAATGCGTGCTGTCAGGATGTTCGATCGAGGGTGCTTATTTGTTGTTAGGTCATACGTCGAATCGATGCGCTGCCCGTTCAAGATCAGCAAGCTGCCACCGAGACCATTCAGCGGCCTGTTGGGCAGGAATGGAGCGGAAGGTCAGCCACTCCTTCGAGACGGGGTGAGGAAAGGAAACGGAGCTTGACCAGAGCGCCACGGTGCCGTGCGCAGCTGAACGCTGGCCTGATGCTGCGCCATACTTGGCATCGCCGTACAGTGGATAGCCGATAGCAGACAGCTGCGCGCGAATCTGATGCGACCGTCCGGTGTGCAGCTTAACGGCTATGAGCGAAAGGCCGCCTGACGTAGCGATGACAGCATAATCAAGCACCGCTTCCTTAGCGTCCGCAACGGGGCGATCGAAAACGTCCGAGACGTTGCGCTTGCTGTCCTTACGCATCCAGTGCTTCAGCGTCGCTTGTGCTTGCTTAGGCGTGCCATGGACAACTGCAATGTAAGTTTTGCCGAACTCACGAGTACGAACCGTATCCGACAAGCGGGAGGCTGCCTTCGACGTCTTCGCGAACAGCATTGCGCCTCCAACAGGGCGATCAAGCCGATGCACTAGGCCGAGGAATACGTTACCCGGCTTGTTATGGCGGATCTTCAGATCTTCCTTAAGCAGCGTCAGCATGTCAGGATCGCCAGAGTCGTCTTCTTGAGATGGGATGCCTGGCGGCTTGACAACGACTAATAGGTGATTATCCTCGAACAGGACAGGGATCGGAGAGCGCTGAGAGCCGTTATGCTCAGCGAATGTGCCTGCCATTATTCCCCCGACTCCCAACGTCCGAGAATGCCGCATGGCAGGTTCATGCCGGATTTGGTAATGGGCAGACCGATTTCGCCGCAATGAATTTGACCGCCGAATTTGCGTCCGACCGTCATCTTCAGAATGTTGTGCAGGACCGATGGCGAAATGCCAGTCGTGTAGGAGTTGATCAGGATGAAGAGCGGCTTGTCCGATAGAATCGACATGCACAGCTCCACGAATGGATACAGGTTCTCTTCGAGCTTCCAAGTCTCGCCATTCGTACCGCGGCCATAAGAAGGCGGGTCCATAATAATGGCGTCATACTGGCGCTCACGGCGCTGCTCGCGCTGTACGAATTTGAACACATCGTCCGTAATATAACGGATTGGAGCATGCTGCAGACCTGACAGCTCGGCGTTTTCTTTGCACCACTGTACCATGCCTTTGGCTGCGTCTACATGACACACTTCAGCGCCTGCGGCAGCAGCTGCCACCGTTGCTCCACCTGTATAACCGAATAGGTTCAGGACACGAATCGGGCGATTCGCGTTCCGAATGCGCTCCATAATCCAATCCCAGTTCACTGCTTGCTCGGGGAATAAGCCGGTATGCTTGAAGTTAGTCGGACGAATGTGGAAGGAGAGAGGGCCGTAAGAGATCGTCCAGCGCTCAGGCAGCTTCGTGCGGAATTCCCATTGACCGCCGCCAGAGCTGCTGCGGTGGTAATGACCATCTGATGTTTTCCATAGACCAGTCTCATTGGCGATTGGCCAAATAATCTGCGGATCTGGGCGACGGAGCGTGTATTGGCCCCAACGTTCGAGCTTATCCCCATTTCCTGTATCAATAACTTCATAATCTTTCCAATTACTAGCGATATACATTCTGTAAGTCAGTTCCTTCCTCGGTGTTGAATTTATAGCCTACGCCGCGCATCGTGACAATCCAGCGCGGATTCGTTGGATCAGGCTCAATCTTCTTGCGAAGATTGCTCATATGAACCATCAGCGTTCTTGTATCGCCGATACTCTCGACGCCCCATACCGCTTCATAGAGCGTTGATAAATGAAAGGCACGGTTAGGCTGTTTGGCAAGCAGAGACAGCAGTTCGAACTCTTTGACAGATAATGCAACGTATTGATTATGTACGCGAACCGTTCGAGCGGTCAAATCGATGACTAGACCATCGAAGATAAGCAGATCCCGATCATTCCCGCCATGATGATGTGTGTTAAGCGTTTGACGACGCAGATGCGCCTTGATTCTCGCCACTAGCTGACCTGGGCTGAAAGGCTTCGTTATATAGTCGTCTCCGCCCGCAGCTAAACCGTTAATGACATCCTGATCATCACTCTTCGCGCTTACGAACAAGATCGGTACATCGATAATTTGGCGGATTTGTTGGCAAACATCGAGTCCGTTCAACTGCTTGAGCAGCACGTCCAGCAGAATGAGATCTGGTTGAACCTCCACGATCATTCGTAGTGCATCCGTCCCATTATCTGCAGCATATACGCTGTATCCTTCGCGCTGGAGATAGAGCGTAATGAGCTCAATGATTTCGGGTTCGTCATCTACGACCAAAATTTTGCTCACATTCATCTTCCATCCTCCTTGCTTTCTCGATTATTATAATCGAAGCGGCGCAAATGAAGCAATGACATTAGGACGGTATACCGCAGCATACGCGCAACCAATTCGCATGGAAGAGCAAGGGGAGGGTATAGTCATCCGCAAACGAGTTTGGATTTTCATAATGATGTTAATCATTGCAGTAATTTTGAATGTAGGCCTATTCAGTTCCTTTGGTACAGGGGATACTTCGGATCAGCCTAAGGCTGTGGATGGGGAATTAGATTTGAGCGGATGGGACTTTCAGCATGACGGCATCCTCAAGCTGGATGGTATGTGGGCGTTCTATGGCAGCCAACTGTTAGGTCCTAATACCGATTGGAGTGATGGTTCTTTAGGTAAAAGCTTCGTAAGCGTACCGTCATCTTGGAACAATTATGAGCTTGAGCCTGCAGTAAATGACGGTCTCGGTTATGCGACTTATCGGCTTCGCATTCGGGTGCCGGAGGACCCTGGGACTCTTGCTATTCGGGTACCGAACATTATGACTGCCTATAAATTATGGATTAATGGCGATCTAATTGCTGAGGCGGGTCAAGTAGACGAACTAGCGGAGAACAACAAGGCGGAGCAATTCCCGCGAGTCATTTCTTTTGCCACTGAAAGTGGAGCTGCTGATCTTGTCATCCAGGTGTCGAATTACCATCATCGCAAGGGCGGGATATGGACAAGCCTCACGCTCGGAACGACGCAAGAGATTACCCGCAAAGAAATTCTAGCCGTCGCAGAGCAAATGCTCATCATCGGCAGCTTATTCATCATCGGCACGTATCATATGGGCTTATATGCATTTCGCAAAAGAGAGCGGTTCACGTTACATTTCGGCCTTCTATGCTTATGCGTAGCGTTCAGAATGGGCGTCACAGGCGAAACGATGCTGTTCCAGCGATTCCCTGGTGCTTCATGGCAGCTAGGCATGCGAATTGAGTATATTGCATTCGCATTATGCGGGGTTACTGGATATACATACATGTATCGGATGTTCCCGAAGGAGGGTTCAAGGCGATCGCAAAGGGTGTTCAATGTGATCGGTTATTCCTTATCCGTTGCTACGGCGGTTCTTCCTGTGCTTGTTTTTACGCGTATATTGGTCGTTTACCAGCTCTATATCGTGATTGTCTGTGCAACCTGTCTGTATGTCGTCATTAGAGCTCGAATACGCAAACGAGAGGGAGCCACACTCGTTCTAACAGGGATTACATTCTTCATCTTCACCGTCATCAATGACATGTTGTTCTACAGCGAGCAGCATGTGTCGGTGCAGCTTGTACCATTCGGCATTACTTTCTTTATTCTTGTCCAGTCGATTATTCTGTCTAATCGATTTACGAACGCGATGCATCACGTAGAGCTCGTATCGGACGAGCTTCGTGAGCTTAATGCGAATCTGGAGCTGCGCGTAGAGCATCGTACCAACGAGCTGAAGCAGTCGAATGAGTCGCTGGAGCAATCGAATATAGAGCTCGAGAAGCTGGAGAAATCAAGGCGGCATCTGCTGTCGAACATTTCGCATGATTTGCGGACACCAATGACCCTTGTACAAGGGTATCTGGAAGCCATGCGGGATGGATTAATTGAGGACAAAGAACAGCAGCAGCGCCATCTTAATATGATGCTGGGCAAGCTGTCGCGTCTTAACAGTCTGATCGATGACTTATTTGAGCTGTCTAAGCTGGAAGCGGGGCAGGTTCGGTTTCATTACGAGAACGTCAGCGTAAGAGGCTGGCTGGAATCGGTACAGTTTTCCTTCGAGACCGATGTGAATCGGGTGGGCGGGGTACTACATTGTGTCTATAATGGCATAACGCTTACTGGCTGTGATATGGAACAAGCTTCATTGGAATCGGAGTCCCCCGTAATACGGATTGATATCGCTCGAATGGAGCAGGTCATGTCCAATTTGATCTATAACGCGCTCCGCTATCTGCCTGAAGAAGATAGTGATAAAGAACGCCGAATTACGATTGAGGCTGTGGAGGAGAGGGGAACGGTCGTCATTGAAGTGACCGATACCGGCTGCGGCATTGATCCTGAAGATTTGCCTTATATCTTCGACCGGTTCTATAAGAAGGACAAATCCCGCAATTCATCGGAAGGCGGAAGCGGACTTGGATTATCTATTGTAAAAGAAATCGTTCACCAGCATGGAGGCTGGATTGAGGCGCGCAACACGATTGATCAAGGCGCATCGTTCTTGATCCGCTTGCCTTTGGTCATGCAGAAGTAGAGATGAGGAGATGGTCATATGGAGAGAAGAGTATGGATTGGAGGCGGGGCGTTCGCAATATGCGCGCTGCTGTTCGGAGGTATTGTGTTGACTCTGCCGGACGCAGGGCCATTATCGATCGATCGTGAGGCGGCAGAGGCCGTTCAATCGCTTACAGGTCAGCAAGGGGAACAGCTGTGGGAAGCAGTAACCCATCTAGGCTCTTCCGTAGTCATTACCGCTGCTGCACTGCTGTACAGCATATGGTTCGGTATTCACCGCCGTACTTGGGCTGCGTTGTATTTCCCAGCGGCTGGCGTTGCTGCCTATGTATTGAATCAGCTGCTCAAAAGCTGGGTAGTCCGTCCTAGACCAGCCGGAGCGTGGGGGATTGATGTTGATGGCTCGAGCTTTCCGAGCGGGAATGCAATGCTCGCAATGGCTGTTTACGGAATGATTACGGCTTCCTTCGTGCTGTACGCCATAGCCGGCCGGGCTGCGAAGTGGATTGCATCGACTATCGGTATAATAGGCATTGCTTGTGTTGGCTTCAGCCGGCTATTTTTCGGCGTGCATTACTTGAGCGACATTGTGGCAGGGTATGCAGCAGGAGCATTGGTAATGCTTATCACGCTCCATCTGGTACATTACACGTTGAATCGGAAACATAGAGCTTAGAATAAACACGTTATCGTCATGCGGCAGTCATTCCGACTGCCGGATGACATCGATCATTTTGTGGATCGATTGCTTGCGTTTGTCTTGATCCATGGTGCTTAACAGCCGGAAAATTTCGACGGTATCGGAGTTAATGCCGGATAATGATTTGTCTGGATCGCCGCCGATAATGTAATCCAACGAAACGTCAAAGTAAGATGACAGCTTGATTAACGTATCATATACTGGCTGTCGGTTGTTAATCTCATAATGGCTGTATGCCGAGCGGGTTATCCCGATTTGGCGCGCCACCTCCTCTTGTGACAAATTTTTTCGAAGCCTCAGCTCTCTTAATCGATCTCCCATCGTCATGGTCATGTCATTACTCCTTACGGTTATACTGCAAGCTCTGGCTTACAATAGACTAAAACCAGAAGTAGTCGTTTCTACTACATCCCTACCTCTTAATTTATGATACAATTTGTATCATTGTCAAGGATTAATGTAGCAACCTGTCGGAAACGTACATATTATTTTTGACGCAGGGGAATACAAATTAACGCTTGAAAACGGTATAGAGGGAAGTTACAATGAGGAAGTGGAACTTGTTCGTACAAGTTGTTGAAGCGAAGATGCCCATTTCTTCTAGTGCCTTTGTTGTAATTGTGAGACATTACGGGATATGGTTATGATTCACTTCAAACATGTACATACAAGTTGGATACGTCGATTACAATTATTCGTCACTATAAGGAGGACTCGTTCCATGCTTCAAACTAAACCTTATCAATTCTGGTTCGTGACTGGCAGCCAACATTTGTACGGTCCAGAAACGCTTCAGCAAGTAGATGCTCATTCCTTCCAGATGGTAGAAAGCTTCAACCAAGATGCTTCGATTCCATTTGAAATCGTCTTCAAGCCGGTTGTTAAGACGCCGGAAGAAATTTTCGAGGTTTGCAAAGCAGCTACAGCAGACGATAACTGTGCGGGTATCATCACTTGGATGCACACGTTCTCCCCTTCGAAGATGTGGATCGCAGGTCTGAACGCACTTCGCAAGCCTTTGCTCCACTTGCACACGCAATTCAACCGTGACATTCCATGGGAAACGATCGACATGGACTTCATGAACCTGAACCAATCGGCACACGGCGACCGTGAGCATGGTTTCATCGGCGCTCGCATGGGCGTAGCTCGTAAAGTTGTCGTTGGCCACTGGGAAGAAGCAGGCGTTCGCGCTAAGATCGCAGGCTGGCAGCGTACAGCTGTTGCTTTCTCTGAAGGCACGAACCTGAAGGTTGCACGCTTCGGCGATAACATGCGTCAAGTAGCGGTAACAGAAGGCGATAAAGTAGAAGCGCAAATCAAATTCGGCTGGTCGATCAACGGCTACGGCATCGGTGACCTCGTTGAGCGTGTGAACGCTGTAACGGAAGCGCAAGTTGACGAGCTGATGAACGAATACAACGAAACGTACGAAATTACGGCTGAGACGAAAGCAAATGCGGCAGCGATGGATTCGATCCGTTACCAAGCTCGCATTGAGATCGCGCTGAAATCGTTCCTCGAAGAGGGCGGATTCTCCGCATTCACGACGACATTCGAAGATTTGCATGGCATGAAGCAGCTCCCAGGTCTTGCTGTTCAACGTCTGATGGAGCAAGGCTATGGCTTTGCAGGCGAAGGCGACTGGAAAACGGCTGCTCTGACTCGCATGATGAAAATTATCGCGGAGAACAAAGAAACGTCGTTCATGGAAGACTATACGTACCACTTCGAGCCAGGCAACGAAATGATCCTCGGCGCTCACATGCTCGAGGTTTGCCCTACGATCTCGGCTACGAAGCCTCGCATCGAGGTTCATCCGCTCGGCATCGGCGGCAAGGAAGATCCAGCGCGCATTACGTTCGACGGCAAATCGGGTAAAGCAGTTAACGCTACGCTTGTTGACCTGGGCAATCGTTTCCGCTTGATCATCAACGAAGTAGAGGCTGTACAGCCTACGCAAGCACTGCCTAACCTGCCGGTTGCACGCGTTCTGTGGAAGCCTGAGCCATCTCTTGCGGAATCTGCTGAAGCTTGGATTCATGCAGGCGGCGCTCACCACACTGTACTGTCGTATGCTGTTACGACGGAGCAGCTCCTTGACTGGGCTGAACTGACGAACGTTGAAGTTGTCGTAATCGGCAAAGATACGAACGTACAACAGTTCCGCAACGAGCTTCGTTGGAACGATCTGTACTACCGTCTCAATCGTTAATCAAATAGAGGGCCGCTTCGTCGTTGGACGAAGCGGCCCTTTTATGTTTGTTCTACCCACCCAAACCCTCCCTGCAAGGGAGGGCCCCCGGGGTTGGAGAGCCCCGGGACCCCGGAGGACTGGTCTAGAAACTGAGAGCTAGGGGAGGGGAGGGGTTGTGACTAGTTTCGTTCGAGCGTTCGCATACGGTTCGATGCTGCTGAGCAAGTGTGTGCGGGTGCTCGCTTTCGTCCCTGCGGGACACGCTTAACGTTGGGCGTTCTAGCTTGGGGATCCCTGCGGGATCTAGAAGGCGTTAGCGAAAATGGAGGGCGTCTGCGACGCCCTATATTGCGAAGCTTACACTTGGAAGTAAGACGTTCGGCCTTTCAGTTCAGCCGATTGTGCGCGCATATATTCCGAAGATGCTGCGATTTCTTCCATAACAGCTGTCTGCTCTTGCGTTGAGGTTAAGACGTCACGGGCTTCCGATGTGATAGCAGAAGCAGCTTTCATAACACGCCGGGCTTCGTCCAGCAGCTTGGCTGCATCGGATGTTTGGCTTGTGCAGAAATTAGCGATGCGGTCGACCGAAGCACCTACTTGCTCCGATTCCGTATTCATTTGATTCAGCGCTCTTGCGATAGACTCGCCGCGTTCGGATTGCTGCTTCACATTACCGAGTTGAGCAACGATTTTGTCGCTGACGGATGCAAATTGGCTCTGTACATCCTGGACAAGCTGGCGTATATCACCAACAGCCTCAGCGCTCTTGGTTGCCAGCTTCTTGACTTCGCCTGCGACGATCGAGAAGCCAAGGCCATGCTCACCGGCACGAGCTGCTTCAATCGATGCGTTAAGCGCAAGGAGATGTGTTTGTTCCGCGAATTCTGCGCTAACATCGGTTACTTGGCTGATCTGGTTCACCTGCTGCTCGAGAGAACGGATGGCATTCTCAAGCTCAATGCTTTCTTCCGCCATGCGACGCAAGTCGGTAAGCATGAATCCAATCGAAGCTGTGTTTGTTCGAGTTGTCTCGGTCATCTGTCCCGCCAATCGGCTTGTCGCTTTCGCTTCCGTCTCATTCTGGGAAGCATATTGAAGCAGACGATCAATGGAGCTGGTCATGATCGCTGAGGAACGCTCTTGACTGTCAGCATCTGCTGCAATCCGTTCTACCGCCGTTGCGATTCGTTCGATATGATGAGCAGCTTGTCCGATAGCCAGCTTAAGCTCATCGGCACTTGCGTCGGCAGAATTCGCATTGCTCGTCAGACCTGTTACAATCGTGCGCCAATCCGTAAGCATGCGAGAGAAGGAAGTGGCCAGCTGCTGCAGCTCATCGCGAGTACCACTTGCTTTGATATCGACGAGCAGATTGCCTTCTGCGGCTTCGTCAGCTGCGCGTGTCAGCTGTACGAGCGGTTTGATGAGCCAGGCAGCGGCCAGCCAGCCTAGAATGCCGGTCCAGATAATACCGAGGCTTAACGTTCCGATGCTGAAGGCCCAATCCGGAATGGAGGACGGCATCCACTTGTTAAGAACGAGTATGAAAAATGCACTAGTACCATATGTAACGATGGAAACCATGGTAATGCCAAGTACTAATTTTTTCACTAGGCCGAATTTACGTTGCGACATGGTTGAAATACCTCACTTTTTGTCGAAATGCGAATGATTGGGATCATTGTACTATAAATTACCTATCGGAAGCGTCAGGGAATTCCCTGATTGTGATATTTATCATTTTGGACAATTGTTCGAACGGGTTAACGATGGTAACAAAGCGCGGGATGGAGTATACTTTTAAATAGAAAATTGGCATAGCAATAAGGGATTACCGTTCGATTGTTAGCGGGATTGAGAAAGGATGTAGTAACGTCATGATCGTAAAGACAGAAGAAGAATGGCAAGGATTACGCGAGATCGGAGCAATTGTTGCTCATGTACGCGATACGTTGATCGCACAAGTACGCGAAGGGATTACGACGCTTGAGCTGGACCAGCTGGGCGGCGAGCTATTGGCTAAATACGGCGCGGAGTCGGCTCCAATCAAAATGTACGAGTTTCCGGGACACACCTGCATCAGCGTGAATGAAACAGTGGCGCACGGCATTCCAGGCGACCTCGTTCTGAAAGCAGGCGATATCGTCAATGTGGACGTATCGGCTTACAAGAACGGCTTCTATGCAGATACAGGTGCAACTACAGTTGTTCAGCCGGATTCGTCTGCAATCAAGAAGCGTCTGCTGGAAGCAGCAGAGTACGCAGTAGACGTATCGATTAAGAAAGCTCGTGCAGGCGCGAAGCTGAACAGCATCGGCGCTGCCGTATTCCGCGAGACACGCAAGCGCGGCTTCCATATCGTACAGAACTTGACGGGCCACGGCATTGGCCGTTCGCTGCACGAAGAGCCGGAGCATATTGTAAGCTACTATGATCCAGACGATACGACGATTCTAGAGGACGGCCAAGTTATCGCGCTCGAGACGTTCGTCTCGACAGGTGCAGATCATGTTATCCAAGGAACGGACGGCTGGGCACTCCAGACGACGGACGGCAGCTTGGTTGCTCAATTCGAGCACACGGTCGTCGTAACGAAAGATAAAGCTGTTATTTTGACGCTGGGCGGCCAGCTGGAAGAATAACTTGAAACAAGGGCTCTACGAGGTGCAATGATGCACTTCGTAGAGCCCTTTGTGGTGTATGGGGAGTTGGGGGAGGAGCACGGCGTCGCGGAGAGCGAATAAGGTGCAGAGATGCACCTTGTGGGGAGTCGCGGCGGCGCGTGAACATTAGGCTGCTATCAGCAACCTAACCACTTATTTCTACTGCAATTAATAAGGGACTCACCCTCACCAAATGGCGAAGGTGCAGTCCCTTCATTATTAGACTTGGTTAAGCTTGCACGGCTTCTTGTGCGATCGACTCGCCGAGCACAACTTCGACGAGGTGCTCGCGGCCGTCGCCGACTGCTGGCACAACAGCGTTGTCGAGCGGCTGGCCGTTCACGGATACGCGAGCCACACCTTTGCTCACATGGTCTGGATTCGTAATGACGATTCGGAATGTGTCGCCGCGGAATACGCGTGTTATCTCAAGGCGATCCCATGACTGCGGAATGCAAGGATTGATACGCAGGCCGTCAAAGTCCGGCTGGATGCCAAGGATCGCTTGCGTAATCGCGATGTAGTTCCATGCTGCAGTACCTGTCAGCCACGAGTTTTTCGCTTCGCCATGGCGTACTGCGTCTTTACCCGCGATCATCTGAGCATAGACGTATGGCTCCATGCGGTGAATCTCGCTAATCTCCTCGAGGTATGCAGGGGCAATCTTCTTGTACAGCTCGAATGCGCGGTCGCCGCGGCCGAGAACCGTCTCCGCCATCATTATCCACGGATTGTTATGGCAGAAAATGCCCGCATTTTCTTTGTATCCAGGCGGGTAGGAGGAAATTTCGCCAAGGTTGAGATAGTACTCCGAATAAGGCGGCTGCTGCAGTACGATACCATAATCGGTTTCCAGATGCTCCTTAACCGAATCAAGCGCGCGCAAAGCGCGGCCATCCTCGACGCCGATGCCAGCCATGACGCAGAAGCCTTGCGGCTCGATGAAGATACGGCCCTCATCGTTCGTATGGCTGCCGATTGGATTGCCATAATGATCATAAGCGCGAAGGAACCAGTCGCCGTCATAGCCATGCTCAAGCGTAACCTCGCGCATTTGGTCGATATAGGCTTGTGCTTCGGCCGCTTCTTGATCAAGACCGCGGCGTTTGCACAGCTCAACATAATCAGGTCCAACAAATACGAACAAGCCTGCAATGAAGACGGACTCTGCAACTCGGCCTTCGATATTTTGCGTTGTCTGGAACGATTCGCCCGGCTCCTTGGAGAAACAGTTAAGATTCAAGCAGTCATTCCAATCCGCACGTCCGATCAATGGCAGACCATGTGGTCCAAGGTTGTTGATCACATGGAAGAACGAACGCTTCAGATGCTCGAACAGTGTAGCGGTATTGTCTGGGTTGCAATCGAACGGCACTTGCTCGTCGAGGATGGACATGTCGCCCGTTTCTTTGATATAAGCAGCCGTACCGAGAATGAGCCAGAGCGGGTCATCGTTGAAGCCGCTGCCGACCTCATTGTTTCCTTTCTTCGTGAGCGGCTGGTATTGATGATACGCCGAGCCGTCTTCGAATTGCGTAGAAGCGATATCGATAATACGCTCGCGAGCACGCTCAGGGATTTGATGAACGAAGCCAAGCAAGTCTTGGTTCGAATCGCGGAAGCCCATACCGCGGCCGATGCCCGACTCGAAGTAAGAGGCGGAGCGGGACATGTTGAACGTAACCATACATTGATACGGGTTCCAAATGTTGACCATACGGTCCAGCTTCTCGTCGCCGGAAGCAATCGTATACTTGCTGAGCAGACGCTCCCAATAAGCTTCAAGATCGAACATCGCCTGCTGTACGTCAGCTTTCGTTGCAAAACGCTCAATCATCTCATAAGCGCGTGTTTTGTTGATTACGCCTGGAGCAGACCATTTCTCGTTCTCCGGATTTTCCACGTAGCCGAGAACGAAGTTGAACGAGCGTTCTTCGCCTGGCTCCAGCGTAATGTTCAATTGGTGGGAGGCGATCGGCGACCAGCCGCTTGCCTTGGAGTTGGATGCATGACCGATCGTAACAGCATGCGGAGCTTCGAGGCCGTTGTAGGCGCCAAGGAAGGCTTCGCGATCCGTATCATAACCGTCGATAGGTGCGTTGACCGAATAGAACGAGAAATGGTCGCGGCGCTCGCGGTATTCTGTTTTGTGATAGATGACCGAATCCTCGATTTCAACTTCGCCCGTGCTCAGGTTGCGCTGAAAATTCGTCATATCGTCATTGGCGTTCCAGAGGCAAAATTCGACGAACGAGAACAGCTTCACCGATTTCGTCGTATTCGATTTGTTCGTTACCGTGACTTGATGCACTTCGCCTGTGTAGGACAGCGGCACGAGGGAAAGCTGCGTTACACTCAGACCATTGCGCTCGCCTGTGATCGACGTATAGCCAAGGCCATGGCGGCATTCGTAACGGTCGAGCTTCTTCTTAACCGGCATCCATCCTGGCGTCCAAATGTCACCTTCGTCGTGAATATAGAAGTAACGACCGCCGTTATCAACCGGGATGTTGTTGTAGCGATAACGCGTCAGCCGGCGAAGACGGGCATCCCGATAGAAGCAGTAGCCGCCAGCTGTGTTGGAGATCAGGCCGAAGAACGTTTCGTTGCCGAGGTAGTTGATCCATGGGTAAGGCGTTTGCGGAGTCGTGATGACATATTCCTTGTTTACATCATCGAAGTAACCGAATTTCATAGGTTAAAGCAGCTCCTCTCGAAATGGAAGGTAGTTGTTCTCATCCAACAGGTAATGAACTAACTAACGCGCGTTAGCTCACATCGAAAATAGAGTGAACCCCGGGAAAGGTTCACAGACGCTTGCATGAATCTCGGATGATAAGCTCGGTAGGAAAGGTAGAGGATAAGGGCGATGAAGCACTGCTGCTGCACATGCCGACAATCTGATTGACCGCTTCCTTGGACATGTCGTAGATTGGAAGACGAACCGTACTTAAGCTGGGGATATACTGAGATGCGATCGGGATGTCGTCAAAGCCGATAATCGAGATGTCGTCGGGTACCCGTATGCCGTTGTCGTGGAACGCTTGTATAGCGGCGAGCGCCATATCATCGTTAGCGGAAAATAAGGCTGTCGGCATATGGTCCAGCTTCAGCATGCGAACAATTTGCTCATACGCGGCTTCTTTCAAAAAGTCACCGTCTACGATGTCACGATCATCATAAGGCAGGCCATATTCGTTCATTACGGTCTCGTAGGCAAGAAAGCGCTGGCGGCCGGAATACGTGTTCATTCTGCCGCGGATATGGCCGATTCTTCGATGGCCAAGCCGGATCAGATGACGCATCGCTTCACAGGCTCCTTCGAAGTCATCCGAGTTGATGATCGACATCGGATGCTGATCGAGGGATTGGTCAGTCAGTTCGCTTATGTCGTAGTCGATCAGAACGAACGGTTTGCCGAGATTGGCGATTTCTGCGATACGATCAGTATCCTTCTGCGTACCGACAATAATGCCACCGTCAATTCGGCGCTGCTGGTAGGCCTGCTTGATCTTCAGATAATCGTCTTGGGTATAAACGGTATGAACGAGTACATAATAACCGGCTGCGTTGGCCGTGTCGATAACGGTATCGACGATAGGCGCGAAGTAATGATTCTGGTAAATACGATTACCGGCTAGACGCTCAGCCATGCTGACAACGAACAGTCCGATCGTATCCGTACCTTTGCCGGCTAGGGCGCGGGCGGAAGTATTCGGCTCGTAATGATACTGTTCGATGATTCGCAGAACCTTCTCACGAGTACGTTGTGGAATGTCGGGGTAGTTGTTGAGGACTCGGGAAACGGTGCTGCGGGAAACGCCTGCCAGCTTAGCTATGTCTTCACTTCGCATGTTTAGCTCCCTTCTGGACGCGCGTTAGTGCCATTATATACCGGAAAAGGAAATGCAGCAATCCGTACTTTTGAAACAAAATGGATCAGACTTAGGTCCTAATTGGAGTAAATACAAAATTAGTCCATTGTTGTGCTTTGTTGTTCGTCGCCCGAAGGCTATAATAGAGAAGGTCATGTGGACAAGCCTAATTAGGCAGCGGCATGCGTAAACATTTGGGATTATAAAGGAGCGGACCTCACTCATGTCAATCAATGTGTATTTGAATTTCAACGGGAACACCCGCGAAGCAGTCGAATTCTACGCACAAGTATTCAACACGGAGATTGTCACGATTTCTACGTTTGGCGAATCGCCGCAAAGCCCAGATTTCCCAATGCCTGAAGAAGCGAAGAATCTGATCATGCACGCGATGATCAACGTTGGCTCCTCGCCAATGATGTTCTCGGATACGTTCCCGGGTATGCCGTTCACAGTAGGCAATAACATTACGTTGTCCTATCAGGGCAGCAGCGAAGAAGAGCTTCGTTCGATCTTCAGTAAGCTGGCGGACGGGGGCAAGGTAGGCATGGAATTACAGGAAACGTTCTGGAGTAAATGCTACGGCCAAGTAACGGACAAATTCGATATTAATTGGCAGTTGAACTTGCCTCCACAGCAATAGTAGATTTCAACAAGGTCCGGCGTGTCTCATGATGAGATGCGCCGGTTTTTTGTTGTCAGCATGAGGTGGATTGACAAGATGAGCCAATAAGGCTATGATGAAGAAGTAGATTTAGTAATTTAGTAAATTAGTAATTCAATTAAACGGAGATGATTTAATAATGAAAATTCCTACCTCATTGAAACATAAGCCGGTCATCGTATCGGAAAATTACGAGCAAGTGGATGGACGCTTCGCGGGCAAGACGGACGCGAAAGGCTTATCGCTTGGTCTTGCACAGTGGAATGATCGGGGTAAAGTCGATATTTCAGCTAAAGTTTGGCGTTATACCGGGGAGAAATGGTCGAGACAATCCGAAGAGCTGCCGTTCCATCGCGTGCTTGATCTAGCGATTCTGATTACGCGTTCGATGGCCCATTTTCGGGAGGCGTATCGGTATGAGCACTTGTATGATCCCGCTAACCCAGTCATCGATCGGGTTGGTATGCAGGGCGATGCGATGACGGTATCCGTATGCACGGATAATGACCGAATTAACGAAGATATGAAGCTCTTCAGCCAGGCGCTGAGCGACGATGATGAGCTGCTCGGTGAGCGGCTGCGCCTGCTGTCGAGTATTTTGAAGGATATGGGGTATTAAGGCGTTATGGATAAGAACAGGCGTAAGGAGCTGCAGGAGCAGTTCAAAGAAATAAAGACGTATATGGGGATTACGAAGATTACGAACACCGTGAACGGGAAAATCTTCATCGACAGTCATCCAAATTTGAAAAATAAGTGGTTCACGCTGCAAATGCAGCTTGATATGGGCCGTTTTGCGAACCTTGAGCTTCAGAAGGATTGGAAACAATTTGGCCGCGATGCGTTTACTTATGAAGTGCTGGAGCAGAAGGATACGGAGAAAATAACAGATGTGAAATGGGAGCTGAAGATGCTCGAGAAGCAGTGGCTCGAGAAGCTCGAGCCTTATGGCGACAAGGGCTATAATAAGCCTCCACGTCAGTGATAAAGATCCAACAATAGCTGCCCCTTTGCATGAGTTCGAAATCCAACATGGATATTCAACGCATGTAAAGGGGTATTCGTTCTCATTGAAGCCACGACTCGATCTGTGTCCTCTCTAGTCGTTCGTACTTGCTGTAAACGCTGTTTCATAGTCATCGACCTCTGCAGCAGCGAAACGAAGCAGCCGCTCGCCTTCCTTCTCTAGCAATAATCGCTGTTCCAATGACAGTGGAGAGAAAGATTCAATTTGCAATACGGCAGTGTGCCCTCGTTCTTCAATGGTCCATAATCCAGCAACAAAACCGTCGATAAGGATAACCGCTTTGACGATTCCGTTGCTCGTAATGACTCGGCGGCGATAGGATTCTTCCATGATCCGCGTTCGATCTGCATGAGACAGCAAGAGATGATCGAATTCCCCGAGAAAACGAGGGAGGACTTCCAGATCTGATCCAGGACGTGGTGCATCAGGCAAATCGAATAATTCCTCGCCTTGTTGGTTCTGAAACGATACGAGCTTCGAACGCATTTTCTCAAACAACTCACGAAGCTTCGTTAAGCCAGACCATGCTTGAAAATCCTTCACAGATGCAGGCCCGTACGCTTGCAAATAGCGCACTAGCAGTGTTTGTGCATCCGGCGTGGAAGATACCGGCTGGTTAAGCCATGTCTCAATAGGCGTTAGCAGTACTTGTCCGCTTATTCCCCATAATCCTCTTGGAGGGACTTGGACGAGCGGTACGCTATTACGAATAGCTGCGCCAAGCGCTTCCTGATTATAGGAAGGCCATTGTACAGACAGACGTTTCCCTAATTCACTTAACGTCATCGGCCCTTCATGCTCAAGTATCGCTCTTCCAGCAGCGGCAAGAGTTTGTGGCTCAATGCCATCTAGAAGCTTGCCGTAAGCACCGTTCAGACTTCGATCTAATGCAGGCTGAACCCAAGGACGAAGCTCGAGTGCATCTGGTGCAGACACGAGATGGATGGTGGAGCGCATCAAGGCGATCCGTACCACTTGTTTATTGAGTATTAGCTCGGCTAGGTGCTCCTTCTGAAAATTCTCGAGTCGGGCCCATAGTGCGTAATAGGGAGGATTGGTTGCCTGAGCCTGAAGACCTATCACTCGCTCGATGGCCTCGAAGGCTGTAATATTCTCACGTTGGAGCAGCATTTGGCGGGCAAGGAGCGCGCGGTTTAATTCAAGTTGACTAAGAATAGGTGATGATGAATGTTTGGGCTTCATAATGATTCCCCCTAAAATCTTAAGTCAGCGATATCGGCTATATAAGAGCAGTAGAACCACTCTTAAATAGCCGACGTCGCTGGGATTTGCCCGTTAAGAGTGGTTAAACCACTCTTAAAGCAGCCCGTAGCGGAGTACACACGTGGTCATCAACGGTTAAGAGCGGCAGTGCCTCTCTTCCTGCAGCACGCAGCTGAAACATTGATTACCATGTTATTCCACTAGCTGCGGAGCGTCAACTTGGACAGGCTGCAGCTGCTTCTGTTACCGCTCGAGCTCATGGAGGATTTAGGAGCTGCTTGTCGAATTTTATTCATTTAGATCGAAGAGAGTATCTTTAATCGAAGGAAACATACCTAATTAGGGAGGCTTCTTAAATGAATCCGAAATTCGCGCAGTCCAAATACTTGGTCAGAAAGCAAGTGTTATCGCTTATCGGCGCCAAATTTCATATTTTCGATGAAAACGAACAGGTCGTCATGTTCTCTCAGTTGAAGGCGTTCAAGCTGAAGGAAGACATTAGGCTGTACAGCGACGAATCGATGAAGGAAGAGCTCATTACGATCCAAGCCCGCAGCGTGATTGATTTCTCGGCTACTTATGACGTAGTAGACGCTGTAACGGGTGAGAATCTCGGTTCGCTCCGGCGCAAGGGAATGAAGTCGATCCTGAAAGATGAATGGGTGATTATGAACCCATCTGAAGAAGAGATTGGCCTCATCCAGGAGGACAGTGTTGGAATGGCGCTGCTGAGAAGATTTCTGACGAACCTCATTCCACAGAAGTTTAACGTGTCGCTGCGCGGCAGGAAAGTGACGGAGTTTAAGCAAAATTTCAATCCATTCGTCAGCAAGATGAATGTCGATTTTACGCTGGATACGAACAACGATCTGGACCACCGCTTAGGACTTGCAGCTGCGATACTGCTGATTGCGATTGAAGGGAAGCAAGGCTAACCTGTCGATAGACAAACTCGCTCAAAGGACACGAAATCCGAAAGGGTTAGTGTCCTTTCATGCGCATATTTGGTAAGATTGTAGAGAAACATACCCGCGGAGGTGCAGTCAGTGCAAGGAATGGAACGTAGATCTAACCGATTGATTCATGAGAAATCCCCTTATCTGTTACAGCATGCCCATAACCCGGTCGATTGGTATCCGTGGGGCAGAGAGGCATTCGACAAGGCAAAGAAAGAGAATAAGCCGATTTTTCTATCGATTGGTTATTCAACCTGCCACTACTGTCATGTGATGGAGCGGGAATCGTTCGAGAATGATGAAATAGCTGCTCTGCTGAATAAAGATTATGTAGCGATCAAGGTAGACCGTGAGGAGCGGCCCGATATTGATGCGCTTTATATGGCGGCTTGTCAAGCGATGACGGGAAGCGGCGGCTGGCCGCTCACCATCCTGATGACGCCGAAGCAGGAGCCATTCTTCGCGGGAACGTATATCCCGAAGGAACGTACGGCAGGCCGTTTTGGACTTAAGGAGCTGTTAACGCAGCTTACGAATAAGTGGCGCAACGGTAAGTCGGAGGTAACGGGCATCGCGGCCAAAATCCGCACAGAGCTGGACAAGCACCGGAGCATCTCATCCAAAGGCAAATGGGATCCTTCCATGGCGGCGCAGGCGTACGAGACGTACACGCAAATTTTCGACGAAGACAATGGCGGGTTTGGAAACGCGCCGAAGTTCCCGATGCCGCACAATTTGTCGCTTCTGATGGCTTATGATGTGAAGGCTGGCGAGCCGAATGCACTCCGGATGACGGAAGAGACGCTGGACGCGATGTGGCGTGGCGGTATTTACGACCATATCGGCTTCGGATTCTCACGGTATTCGACGGATTCTCAGTGGCTGGTACCGCACTTTGAGAAAATGTTATGTGACAACGCTCAAGTCGCAATCGCATATTCGGAAGCCTATCAGCGCACAGGAAATCCGTTATATCGGACGGTTACTGAGCAAATCTTCACTTATGTGGAGCGTGAGATGACGGATGTTGAAGGCGGCTTCTATTCGGCTCAAGATGCGGACTCGGAAGGCGTAGAAGGAAAGTTCTATGTCTGGACGCCTCAGGAAGTAGAAGAGGTGCTCGGCTCCGAGGCAGCACAGCGATTTAATCGCGTGTACGATATTACAGAGGAAGGCAACTTCAACGGAAGCAGCATTCCTAATCTCATTCATACGGCAATTGAGGAAGTGGCTGATGAGGTAGGGATGACTGTAGAAGCATTGCTTGCTGAGCTGGATGCCAACCGCGCAAAGCTGTATGAAGCTCGTATGAACCGCGTAAACCCGCATAAGGACGATAAAATCCTAACTGGATGGAACGGTCTGATGATTGCAGCGCTGGCGTTCGCCGCGAAAGCATTCGGTGAACCTGCTTATGCTCAACGTGCAGAGCGCGCAGCAAGCTTCTTGAAGAACAAGCTCGTGCGTGAGGACGGCAGACTGCTTGCACGATATCGGGAGGGCGAAGCCGCAATTCCAGCCTTCCTCGATGATTACGCGTTTCTGCTGTGGGGATTGAATGAGCTGTATGAAGCGACGCTCAAGCCTGAATGGCTGGAATGGGCACAGACGATTGCAGATCAGATGATTCGTCTATTCGGCGACCGTGCGTATGGTGCGTTCTTCTTCACAGCGTCGGATGCGGAGAAGCTCATTGTTCGGTTGAAAGAAACGATGGATGGCGCCCAGCCTTCGGGCAACAGCGTCGCAGCAAGACAGCTCCACAAGCTGTTCCGCCTGACAGGCGAGCTGCACTATCGCGATTGGGCGATCGATACGCTCGATGGTCTGGCTGAGAAGGTAAGCCAATTCCCTAGCGCGCATGCCATGATTCTGCTAGCCGGACTAGCTGCGGAATCGGCTGGCCCCGATGTGGTGATCACGGGTGATCGCTCTGACGCGGAGACGGCAGCGATGATCGCAGCGGCCCAACAGGCGTATGCGCCACACGGCACAATATTGTTCGTCCCAGCGGGCGACGAGGGTGCAGCAATGCGCGAGAAGTGGCCGCATGTCGCTGACAAGGGTGTAGTGGATGGCAAGCCGACGGCGTATGTATGCCGTGACTTTGCCTGCCAAGCGCCTGTGACAAGCAGCGTAGCGCTGAAGGAACAGCTTGGCGGCGTTCGTTTGCAGTAGGATAAAGAAAAGCGGCAGTCCAGGACTTTAGTAGAAGTCCGAGGCTGCCGCTTTCTTTTTTATAAGATAAATTTCGTATCATGTTATTTCTTCTGCAGCAAAGAAGTCCACAGAGATGAGTCCTCATAGCCCAGGCGCCAGAACGCAACGCCCGCCAAGTCATATTTATTAGCGATATCAACACGTTTCAAGACAGACGCGGATGTCTCCGCCCAGAATACGTACGTGTAACCGTCCTCGGTATACTTGTATTTGGTCTGGCCGGATGCTGCATCGTAGATGCCGACGGCCTGCTTATCGGCAATGACCTTCGACAGCTGATTCATGAATATCGCGCGGGATACGTAGGCGCCATTGGCGTCCTTCACGATGTTCCCTTTGGCATCCAGCTTCCATTCGCGTACGTAGAAGGGGATGCCCAGCATCACCTTCGAGCGTGGGATACCGTAGTTCAAATACTGCTGCACGCCTTGCTCGACCCATCCGAGCTCTGCGACCGAGCCTGGCGTATCGCTTCCCTTCCAGTGCTGATCGTAGGCCATCATAACAACCGTATCGACAATCTCGCCGATTGCTGCAAAATCATAGGCCGTCCTGTCATTCCACGCTGCGTCGCCGCGGATCAAATCGATCGAAACCTTCAGCTTGCTTGCATGCGCTGCGTCCGTCAGCTGCTTCACAAAAGAAGTGAACGCCGCCCGATCGGAAGCTGCCAGACCCTCGAAGTCAAGGTTAATGCCTTCAGCGCCGATCTCATACGCACGGCCTACGAGCTTCTTAATGAAGGATTGACGAGCCGTCGGATTGGCAAGGAACGCTGTCGTCAGCTTGGCATCAAATTGGTTATGAACTAGCGGCCACAGCTTAATGCCCTGCGATCGGATGGAAGCAGCGAGCTCATTGGTGGAGCGGTCCGTCAGCTTGCCTGATGCGTCTGAGAGCTCAAACCAAGTCGGCGAATCGATATCGAGTCCTTGTGTGCCGGCAAGCTGTCCAAGCACGGAGTTCGCATCGGAGGTGCCATTCCATCCGAGATACAGCAGCTTTTGTTCATTGGACCAGATCGTATGTCCGTCAGCTGTTCTTACCGCAGCATCGGCATAGGCTGCTGCGTAAGACACGGCTGCTGAACGCGTATGGAAGGAGGTCAGCTTTCGATCTTTCTGATAAACGGTCAAGAAAGGGGTATTCGTCCACCACTCTTTACCATCAGCCATGATCGTTGTATTCGCAAAACGCTTCGCATATTGGATAGCCGCCTGCAAATTCAAGAACGGATCACCGATGGTACGGCCGTTCTGGAACACTTGATACTTCGCTGCATTCGAATGGGCAATGACACCAGTGGCCGTATTGAGCACCTCGCTGTTCGTAATCGATGCAGCAGAATGGACGGCATCGGACAGCGCAGCGTACATGTTGTCATTGGCCGGCACCCCATCGACGACGATCTGGTAGACGGCTGAGCCAGCGCGCTGCTTCGTCAGTTGTGCCTGGGTAATGTTATTCCATACCCACTTGTGCGATGCAAGATCGACGATATGAGCGTTCGACCATTTTTTTGCCTCTTTCTTCGCTTCATCCAGCGTCATGAAGGCCCATGCTGGTTTTGTTTTGTCACCCTGATAGAGCTGGTAGGCCGCGTAACGGCTGTACGCCCAGCCTGGCTGCTCAAGGTTGCGAATATGAGCATTCGTCAATGTCTTCGCTAATCTCAACGCTTCTTCATATGTACGGAACTGTCTTGCTGTGTTAGTCTCGCCATTCTGAAATACAACGTATTTCGGGAAGTTGTCCCACATCCACGTATGCGTTGCAATTTTCTCCACATGGGAATAAGCGAAGGATTGCGCATATTTGACGGCGTCGGAATAGACCGCGAACTCTTTCAACGCTTTGTCGTTCTGATAGACACGATACTGCGTCATCTTGGCTGCTTGCGCGGCATCAACATGTGCCCCAGTCCATATGCCAGCGCCTGTCTGAAGCGCTAAGAACAGCGCTGTTGCAGCTAACCATTGGCGTTTCATAAAGCTATCTCTCACTCTCCCTATTGATGGTCTACTCTATTAGACGCCAATAAGGTAGTAGAGGTTGCGCGGAAAAATCGTCCATTTTGTCGATGAGTGTCAGGAGGCAGTGGAAGTCATCTGTCTGGATAAAAGGCCTGAAGCAGGTTGAGCAGACTGTTCATTTGCTCTTCCGTTCCGATTGAAATACGTACTTTGTCCTGCAGCCGTGGAGCATTGAAATAACGGATAGCAATGCCATTGTCGGCTAGCAGACGCACGAGCTGCGACGCATCTAGACAGCCGGGACGAGCGGGAGGTGTGCATAGGATGAAATTCGTCTGCGACGGAACGACGTGGAATCCGATCTCCGTCAGCGAAGCTGTGAAACGATCACGAACTGCACGTATGGCCGTGACAATGGCAAGCATATGCGACTGATCTACCATGGCTTCTGCCGTCAGCGCTAGGCTGATGCTGCTGACGTTGTAGGTCGTTTTCGTTTTCTCGAAGGCCTGTATGTTCGCTGGACAACTGATCGCATAACCGATACGAGCGCCGCTCAGCGCGTAGGCTTTGGAGAATGTACGCAGCACAACGAGGTTGTCATACTGCTGTGTCAAAGGAATTGCGGTATGCTCTTCGCCTGCAAAATCCATATAAGCTTCATCAATGCATACGAGTCCTGGCGCCCGGCGAACGATGGCCTCTATTTCATCTCGGCTCAGCAGTCGGCCTGTTGGGGCATTGGGATTCACGAGCGCGATGACGGAAGCGTCAGTATTCAGTAATGCTTCTGTGTCGACCGTGAAATCGTCATGGGTAGGGATGAATTGGATGGCAGCATTCGCTGCTTCCGCTGCGACTTGATATAGCGCGAAGGTCGGGTAGGGCATGACTGCTGTTCGCTTCTGATCGATGAAGGTATGGAACAATGCGGCAATAAGCTCGCTTGAACCGCTGCCAATGATGATATGCTCGCGTGATAACCCATAGTGCGAGGCGATGGTGTCACGCAGGTGTGAAGCTGCAGCATCAGGATATTGACGCAGCACATGCTCCCCCATATTGGCCAGTAGCTGAATGACGCGATTGGATGGCGGATAAGGGCTCTCATTTTGATCGAGTTTGATGATAGACCGGTTAATAGGCGCTTCTGTTAGGGGATACGGTGTGATGCGTTCAACATGCGGCAGTGCATAGGACATTGGGAAATCCTCCTCGCTAAGATTAAGATGAGAATAGCGTAAATGAAATCTGTCATTTGTAAAATGTACAGAAATATAATTTTGAAAATGACAGATGCATTGATGTCGATGCATAATAAATGAAAGTGGAGCTTGAATTCGGAGGTCGGAGATTGAAGGGCGTGAGGAGGGCTGATGATGACGGATCTGACACTATCGATAGATGAGCAATCGGACGAGCCGATTTATGTGCAGCTGTATCGGTACATCAGGCAGGAAATGAATGAAGGGAGAATTGCAGCAGGTGTGAAGCTGCCGTCCGTTCGGCAGCTTGCGGCGCGGCTAGGGATTAGCCGAACACCGGTGGCGCTGGCTTATGATCAGCTGCAGGCCGAAGGTTACGTGAGAAGTGTGCCAAGAAGCGGGCTATATACGGAGACGCTGCCGTCCGATGGATTGGATAGACAGAGCAGGGGGCGCTCCGCTCTTCATCAGCATGGTGGAGAAGGAGCACAATCGAACTTAGCAAGGGCTGGGAGGGAGACAGATGCTCCTATGCGCAGTTTGCAGATGGAAATAGACTTCGGGTATGGGGCAGTGGATTGGTCGCGTTTCCCCGCCGCCGCGTGGCGAAAGCAATTGAATCGGTGCTTGCAGCCGGAAGACGGTCGGTTGTTTCGTTATGGCGAGCTAGGAGGGGAGCCGGAGCTTCGCGAGCAGATCGCTTCGTATCTCCATCGAACACGAGGGGTTCGGTGTCAGCCAGATTCGATTGTGATTGGGGCAGGTACCTATCAATCGCTTGATCTGGTGCTGCAGCTTATTGGGGATACGGGTAAACCGTTTCGAATCGCTTCGGAAGAAGCCGTCAATGAGGGGGTGAAACGGTTGTTTGCCAGACATCGGGCAGAAGTGAAGCCCATTGATCTGGAGAGTGATGGGATTAGCACAGAGCAATTAAATGACAGTGAGGTTCAAGCCATTTACGTAACCCCTTCGCACCAGTTTCCACTAGGTATGACGTTGTCAGCGCCGAAGAGGATGAAGCTGCTGCTATGGGCGTCGTCGAGCGGTGCCTTCATTATCGAGAACGACTATGATGGAGAATTCCGTTATTCAGGACGGCCGATTCCTGCGCTGCAGGCGATGGACAATCATGGCTGTGTAGCGTACATTGGGACATTCTCGAGAGCGCTCACCCCATCGTTCCGGCTTAGTTACGCCGTTCTGCCCCCTGTGCTCATGGAGCGATTTCTGCTCGGCCATCACAGCTACGACCAGCTTGCTTCGCCGCTGCTGCAGCAGGCGATGGGGCTGTTCATGGAGAGCGGCGGCTTCGGCTCGCATATGCGCTCGATGCGGGCGCTGTATCAGCGGAAGCGGGATGTCCTGCTGCAGACGCTGCGTGAATGCTTCGATATTGGAGGGCAGGTGAAGCTGCTTGGCGAGCAATCCGGGCTGCACCTGCTGGTCTCATTTGACGATGAGGGGGCTATTGATGGTTCGTGTTCGGAGGAGAAGCTGATTGCACAAGCTGCACAGGCGGGCATACGTGTATATCCTGTATCGCGTTATTGGCTCCGTGAAGAGGATGCGCCTCGTTCGACGGTCATGCTAGGTTTCGGAGGACTGACCGAGCAGGAAATTGCTGAAGGGATAAGGCGGTTGAGCGAGGTGTGGCCCAGCAAAAGTTGATTGGACACTGGGCTGATGTACGGTTGCTATGATGCTTATTACGCGAAAATGACGCCATTCCTCATTGTAACGGTTGCCAAAATGCTTAACAGGCCGGTAATCGGATCGAAACACCGCTTTGTACTGGAATAGCGATGAAAGCAACCGTTAGGCGCGCAAACCGAGCGTTTATAGCAAAATAGCCACTTCTGCAACCGTTACAGCTATGCAGGTGCAGCCTCCATTGCCGGCAAGCCAGTAATGCCTGCCCCAATAAAAAAGAATCGCGCAAACGCACGATTCTTCCAGCAATGCTATCAAGGCGTATAATCGACGCCTTCCGAATATCGGTTGTTCGCGTTCCAAATGAGATATTCATGAATACCGGCATCCTTCAGCGCCTTGATCTGCGCCGCTACCTGATCCTTGCCATATTTGATGTAGCTGCCTTTCGCCAGCCAAGAGGCGGTGAAATCTTGAATCCACGGCCGCGATAATGGCGGATTCTCAAGCGCGGAGAGCTTCTCTTTCTCACGCTTCGCATACTCCTCAACGAGCCGATACGGCTCGGTGTCGGGGTGCTTAATGCCGAAGTAGCCGTCGCTCCAGTGACTAGGATAGATCATAGAGGAGATGACATCGACATTGGAGGAAATCCGGCTGAAATTCTGGCCGATGCCTGGCGCTTCAGGCAGGGTAGCTGTATAACCAAAAATGTCGACCGAAACTTTGACGCCATAAGGCTTCAACTGCTCACGCGCGTATTGAACGAAGTCCGTCACCGCATCCACTCGAAGCTGGATATTTCGCGCTTTATCGCTGAAGTCCGGCGCTTTCGGCTCTGTTTTCTTGTAGTCGCTTAATGCCTTCTTAGCAGCCTCCATCGATTTCTTGTTCTCATCGGTCTGGGCGCTGTCATAGTCGGCCGCAGCCTGATCGTATGCGGCTTGCATCGGCGCAAGACCTTCCTTGTACTTCGCGGTTGCATCGGCATATTCTTGCTCCTGCTCGATGAACTTCGCAGGCTTCTTATCTTTGTATTCTCCCAATGAATATTGAAGAATCTTGTCTCTGCTCTCGAAACCTTCCGGGAATCGGACGTAATCAAACTGGATTTCTTGGAAGCCCAGCTTGGCAGCAAGGATTGCGGCATCAATGTTGTGCTGCCAGTTCTCCTTCAGGAACGGATTAATGAATCCGTCGCCGTTGCCATTGCGCCACACTTTGCCATCCAGCATATAGGATAACTCCGGATGCTTCTTCGCTAGGACGCTGTCCTTGAACACGACGATGCGGGCGATTGGATAAATCTGATGCTCCTGCAGGGTCTTCATTAGCGCTTCGGGATTACGTATGTACGGCTGCCCGAATGGTGCCAAATCGCCCTCTGGCTTGAATGTAATGTATCCATCGTCGTCCTTGATGTCGATAACCATCGCATTGAGCTCTGTGTCATCCAGCAGCTTAAGCAGCGTCTGCATCCGTTCGCCGCCTGCAGACCAACCGGTAACGTAGACACCGCGAACCGCATCCGGGTATTCGAATCCAGGAGGTACTGCTGGCGTTGTTGGCGTATCTGGCGTTGTTGCAGGGTCTGTGGATGGAGCTGTGACCGGATCATCCGTTGTCGTATCGTCTTGTTTGTCAGGCGGAGTAGTCGTTGTTGGTCCGTCAGGCTCCGCAGGCGGTGTGTCCGTATTGCTTGAGTCGGGCGCAGGTACAGCTGCGGCTGGCGGATCCGTCGCTTCGGTCGATGACTTGGACGAGCTGCAGGAGACGGCAAATAACAGCATTGCGCTCAGCAAACCAAAGACGATTATTTTTTTCACAGCGTTGCTCTCCTTTATACAGTTGCTGGTGTGACAGGTTCACCTTAACTATATGCATGGCTGCCCAATACATGATATCCGTTCTCTTGTACGAGCAAGGAGGATGCGATAGGGATGAGGAAATTGATTTGGAATCGTTGGAAACATTTTGGAGTAATCAGACGTTAGTATAGGAGGATCGCAAAACACCGATTGGCATGTCTATGTTTCGTAGAAGGATGCGGCAAGCAACGGACGTTCCTACGAAGGTCATGTTTGATTTCGTGTGCCTAGCAGTGGGTGGGGAGCTAACGACTTCCGATGAAACGAGCGAGTGCAGGTGGGTGTCGAAGGCGAATGTGCTAGATTGGATTTCGTTACCCGCAATCCGTATGCGTTACGAGGCTTATTTGAACTTTAACGGCTCTGTGAATTATCTAGAGTACGCCACTGCAACAACGACAGAATGTACGGCTAAATTACAACGCCGCGTTTAAATAAATAAGCAGCACAGGAACCATTCCCGTGCTGCTTCATCCATACTAAATGGCGATATCCGCCCAGAACTCTTCATCTGCATCCAGCGTAATTTGCGATCGGAAGACGCGCATTTGATACTGTTCCAGCATATAACGCTCAATAGCCTCCAGCAGATTTGCTTCGACAAGATACTGGCTGCGCCCCTCGACCCATACTTCAGCCGTAAAACCGTATTCCTCATCCCATGACAGCTGTACTTCAACCTCAGTTGGTGCAATGCCCTTGCGGCGTCCGATGTGCAGACAGACGGCATTAATGATTTCGTCCGTGAATATACGCATCGCGATCCTTATCTCCTTCTGTTATAGGAATGGCGTCGATCTCGGAAGTAACGAATGGCGAAACGAACAAGCGCGATAAGAGCGATTATCGCCATAATGTTCATGAACAAGCCGATCAAGTCGCCAAAGAAGCCCATATTCGAGAATAGTCCACCGAACAACAGTCCCGCGATACCACCAATCATGAGACCCTTCATAAAGCTGCCGCCGCTGAAAAAGCCGCGATTCGCTGTTGTAGTCTTGCCTGCCGTACCGGTTGTCGTACCCGTCTTCGTGCCGGGATTCGTCTGGCTTACATTGTTGTCGGTCTTCGGCGTCTGCGTGTAGCTCTGCTTCGGTGATTTGATCGATCTTCGCGGTTTGGCGTCTGCCGTCTGATTCACGAGCACGAACAACAAAGTGAAAGCCATGAATACTGCAACAAACTTCTTAAACAAAACAATCTCCTCCTGTGGTCAGCCCAATAAGGCTCTCGTTGCGATATTGTCCTAATACGGCTACAATGAACGATGGTTTCAATTTAAGCCCAATTTCCTTAAAGAGGAGGGGATGGTCAAGCACATGGCAGCAACTTATCCGCTATCATATATATCCTATTTGTCCGAATTTCATGCAACTCGCGACTTTTTCGAATGCCATGAATTGTTGGAGGAGTATTGGAAGGCGCATCAAGGCGAGCCGCTTACGAATACATGGCACGGGCTCATCCAAGTGGCGGTTGGCATGTATCATCATCGGAGAGGGAACACAGCGGGTGCGGTCAAAATGTGGTCATCTGCGCTCGTTCGCCTCACTGCAGAAACATTGTCTCAGCTTGGTCTGGATGGGGAATGGCTGCTGCGCGAATTGGCGGAGCGCCGCGATGCGTTAGCACAGAACAGCAGCTATCCTTATACTGATATGGAGCTGCCTATTGTCGATCCGCTGCTGCGGCAAGCCTGCTTAGCGCAGTGCGCCCAGAACGGCTGGCGATGGGGAACGCCAAGTACGGCTGTTGATGAAGCCGTTATTCAACGGCATCTGACCCGAGACCGCAGCGAAGTGATTGCAGCACGTCAGCAAGCGGCGCTGAACAAACAAAAGGAACGTTCGTAAGCCATTAGAGGCTAAGAACGTTCCTTTATTATCTCAATTCACACTTAAGCGTTCGTCGATGCGATCTCGTAGCCTTCTGTTACAACCTCGAGCTTGCCTGTCTCCGGATTTACGATCAAGCCGTGAACCGGTGTGCCTGGCGGAAGCAGCGGGTGGTTACGAATAATCTTAACGCTGTTCTCGACGGACACTTGAACGTTGTCGAAGCCGCGCAGCCAGCGCATCAGGTCGAGTCCAGAGTTTTTGAGCGTTGTAATCGTCGACTCCTCTACGCCTGCGTCAAGCATTTTGCCAACGCTGCGTTCCGGGTTGATGCCTGTCATGCCGCAGTCCGTGTGCCCGATGACAATAACTTCACTAGCGCCAAGCTCATAGAGCGCAACAAGAACGGAGCGCATAATGTTGCCGAACGGCTGTGTTACGATTGCGCCAGCATTTTTTATGATTTTGACATCGCCGTTGTGAATGTTCATTGCTTTCGGAAGAAGCTCAGTCAGACGCGTATCCATACACGTAACAATGACCAGCTTCTTGTTCGGAAACTTGCTCGTCATGTAAGGCTCGTACTGTTTCTCTTCCACGAATTTCTCGTTATATTCGATAATCTCTTGAAGTTGTGTCATGCTCATTACCTCCTATATTTGCACGAAGCTTAAGTGGTTCGTGTAGATCTGGCTATCGCTCGTCAAGCTGTAAGCATGACGGTTCTCATCATAATGAATGCGCATCTTCGGCTCGAAAAATACTTCGAACCTCGGCTCATACCAGAATGCGAACGGATCGCCCTGCGCTAGTGCATCGTCTGGCAGATTATGCTCCACAACCTGGAGCTGTGGAACTCCGCTGACCACGCAGCCGCAGCCTTCTGTGTCGTAATGAAGCTTCAACTGACGTTTCCCATCGGCGAGATATGGGGTGAGTGCCGCCTGCGCCGAAGGCGTGAACGTGATATGCATGCGTTCTCCTCCCTCCAAATTTGTTTCTCTTTTTTTGGTACATAAAGTTGATTATAAGTTGTTCAAAAAGTATGATCAAGTAAATTGGTTGAATAAGGAAAGGTGGAATTTACGATGACGATCGCTTACGAGCAAGCACTGCAGACGTTTAAGGATAAAGTGAAAGAAATCAAGAGCTATGAGGAGGCGCTGGCTGTTCTCTATTGGGACATGCGCACAGGCGCCCCTCGCAAAGGGCTGAACACGCGATCGGAAGCGATTGGCGTCTTGTCCGGCGAGAGCTTCAAGCTTGCGACCTCGAAGGAACTGGGCGAGCTGCTGACGCGTCTGGAGGAGAAGGATGCGAACGCGCAGCTTAACGATCTTGATCGTCGATTAGTCGCAGAGACGCGCAAGGATTACGATCGAAGCGTGAAGATTCCACCGAAGCTTTATCAGGAATATGTCGTTCTGACTTCTCAATCGGAGTCGGCGTGGGAAGAAGCGAAGGAGAAAGGGAATTACGAAGAATTCGAGCCATATCTAGATAAAATCATTACGTATACCAATCAATTCATCGATCTGTGGGGCGTCAAGGCGACCCGATATGATACGCTGTTGGATCAGTATGAGCCTGGAATGACCGTGGCAGAGCTTGACCGCGTATTCGGCGGGCTTCGTGACAAGCTGGTGCCGCTGGCGTCTGCGATTGCTGCATCGCCGCATCAGCCGAATACGTCATTCCTGCGCCAGCAATATGCGAAGGACGCACAGAAGTCGTTCTCCCTCTTCATTCTCGAGCAAATGGGCTTCGATTTCCAGGCTGGTCGGCTTGACGAGAGCGTACATCCTTTTGCCACGGGACTTAATACAGGCGATGTTCGTATTACGACACGCTATTTGACGGATGACGTGACGAGTGCGCTGTTCGGCACGATACACGAAGGCGGCCACGCGTTGTATGAGCAGAACCTGATGGAGGAGCTGACGGGTACGACGCTCGCAACGGGCACTTCGATGGGCATTCATGAGTCGCAATCCCGCTTTTGGGAAAATGTGATCGGCCGCAGCCGTCCGTTCTGGGAACGTTACTACGGAGATCTGCGCAGTCGATTCCCTGGGCAGTTCGATCAGGTGCCGGTTGAAGATTTCTACCGGGCGACGAATGTTGTTCAGCCTTCGCTCATTCGGATCGAAGCTGATGAGCTGACGTACAATCTGCATATTATTATTCGTTACGAGATTGAAAAGCTGATCTTCAATGAAGGCGTGAAGGCGAAGGATCTGCCTGCGATCTGGAATGAGAAGTACCGTGAGTATCTTGGCGTCGAGCCAAGCAGCAACAGCGAAGGGGTACTCCAAGACGTCCATTGGTCGGGCGGCGCATTCGGCTATTTCCCGTCGTACTCACTGGGCAATATGTATGCGGCGCAAATCGCTGACACGCTGGAGCGGGAGCTCCCGAACTTCTGGCAGCTGGTCGGCGAAGGCAATCTTATTCCGATCAAGCAGTGGCTGACGGAGCGGGTGTACAAGTGGGGCAAGGCGCGCACGCCTTCCGAGATTATCGTTGGCACGACAGGCAAGCCGCTTGATCCATCGCATCTCGTGACGTATCTGGAACGGAAGTATAAAGATATTTATAAGCTATAGGGATTACGGAACGGCACCGTGCACATCGCGCATGGTGCCGTTTTTTAACGTATAGGAACAACAACGGTACCCCGTTTATTTTTTCTTTTTTCATTGTTGAAGGGCTCCCTATAACCGTTTTGAATGGTTGAGACGCTGTCACCCGTATATTTTGCAGCTTCTTGTCAACGATTTGGGTTCTCATACGCCGCTTACGATCGTGATGACCTCTAGGCGGATGCACCTCCGCATCTGCCCACGCATAGGCTGGAGTACAACATATTGCATCGAATACGCGGAGGGATTAGGAATGAAGGTGAAATTTCGGAGGAGCTGGCTGTCCGCAGCGCTTGCCGTCGTGATGGCGGTATCGCTGCTTGCAGCTTGCGGCAAGTCAGATAGCAAGCTGACGAAGGTGACGATCGGTGAAGTGACGCGTTCGCTGTTCTACGCACCGGAATATGTAGCGATTGCTAACGGTTATTTTGAAGACGAAGGCATTGAAATTGAACTGACGACGACCCCTGGCGGCGACAAAACGATGACAGCACTGCTGTCCGGCACGATCGATGTTGCGCTCGTAGGTTCGGAAACGTCGATTTATGTGTATCAGCAAGGTTCGGATGATCCTGTCATCAACTTTGCACAGCTGACGCAGACGGACGGTACATTCCTTGTGGCGCGCAAGCCGATCGACAATTTCGACTGGCAGTCGCTCAAAGGGGTAGATTTCCTCGGTCAACGTAAGGGCGGCATGCCGCAAATGGCTGGCGAATTCACGTTGAAGAAATACGGCATCGACCCGCAGAAGGATTTGAATCTGATTCAGAACGTCGATTTCGCCAACATTCCGGCTGCTTTCCTATCGGGTACAGGCGAATATGTACAGCTGTTCGAGCCGCAGGCATCGATCGTTGAGCAAGAAGGCAAGGGCTATGTCGTTGCATCGTTCGGCGTAGAGAGCGGTCATCTGCCATATACCGTCTTCATGACGAAATCGAGTTACATCGAGAAGAACAAGGATGTTGTACAAAAGTTTACGAATGCCATTCACCGCGCGCAGCTGTGGGTAGCGGAGCATTCGGCTGAAGAAATCGCCGATGTCGTACTGCCATACTTCGAGAACACAGATCGCGCCATTGCGATCAGCTCGATTGACCGCTATAAACAGCAAGGCTCCTATGCATCCGATCCAATTGTCGATGAGACGGAATGGAACAATCTGCTCGACGTGATGACCTCGGCAGGAGAACTGAAGGAACGCGCTCCGTACGATAAGCTCGTCACGACGACTTACGCAGATGAAGCAATCAAGTCAGTCAAATAGCAAAACAATGAGGGGGCGGAGGGGATGCCGGACATTGGCAAGCTTCGTCTGCACAACGTCACACATGTATATGTGAACGATGGCGGCGCATCACTCGCCATCGATTCGTTCAACCTGTCCGTAGGCCAAGGCGAATTCGTTAGTCTGGTCGGTCCGAGCGGCTGCGGCAAGACAACCGTCCTGCATCTGATCGCAGGGCTGCTGCGGCCGACGAGAGGGGAAGTCACCATAGGCGGCGCTCCTGTGAAGGGGCCCTCCGCTTCCGTTGGCTATATGCTGCAGCAGGATTATTTGTTCCCTTGGCGCAACATTCAAGACAATGCCGCGATTGGGCTGGCCATTAACGGGAAGCTCACGGCAGCTGCGAGGAGCCGGGTTCGCGGACTGCTGCAGGAGCTTGAGCTTAGCGGAACCGAGCTGCGCTATCCGCATGAACTATCCGGCGGAATGCGGCAGCGTGTCGCCCTTGCGCGCACGCTTGCAACCGAGCCGGACGTCATGCTGCTGGATGAACCGTTCTCGGCGCTCGACATGCACATCAAGCTGCAGCTGGAAGATTTGGTTTGGGATACGATACGCCGTCGTGGTCAGACAGCTGTGCTTGTGACGCATGATTTGGCCGAGGCAGCCGCGATGAGCGACCGCATTATTGTGCTGGGACGTAATCCTGGACGAATTCGGCTTGTGCTTGAGGTACCGGAGGAGCTTCAGCGCACGTCACCGATGGAGGCACGACGTCATCCGTCGTTTCAGCCGCTGTTCGACCGATTATGGGAAGAGATGGACGTGGAAGAAGCGGCGGCATCGTCAGTCGATGTCCGGAAGGAGTGAGGCGGTCATCATGACGAGGAAGTCTAACACAATGTCACAGGAGACGAATGCGGAATGGCTGACAGCACTTTATTCGTCGCATAAAACCCGCTCCAGGCGGCGGACGATCGCTGTCATGCTCGTTAGAGCCGTTATTCTTATCATGTTCGTCGGTTTATGGGAAACAGCAGGGCGGAATAAGTGGATTGATCCGCTATTATTCAGCTTCCCGTCCCGAATCGGCCATTTATTGCTCGATATGATACGGGACGGATCGATATGGTCTCACGTAGGCATGACAGTGGGAGAGACGGTCGTTGGCTTTGCGCTTGGTACATTGATAGGCACGCTTATGGCTGCGCTGCTCTGGTGGTTTCCTTTTGTCTCGCGCGTGCTCGATCCTTATCTTGTCGTGTTGAATAGCATGCCGAAAGTCGCGCTTGGCCCGATCTTCATCGTGGCGTTGGGCCCTGGATTTACGTCGATCGTAGTAACGACGTTGTCTGTCACGGTCATTATTACGACGCTTAACATATATAACCAATTCCGGGAAGTGGAAGAGGGGCTGGTGAAGGTCGTTCGTCTGTTCGGCGCATCGCGGCTGCAGACGTTCTGGTACGTCATCATTCCCGCCTCCTTCCCCGTCATCATCTCTACGCTGAAGGTCAATGTCGGTCTATCTTGGGTTGGCGTTATGGTTGGTGAATTTCTTGTTGCAAAGCTTGGCCTCGGTTACCTCATTATCTACGGCTTCCAAGTGTTTAACTTCACGCTTGTGCTGGCAAGTCTTGTGATTATTGCGATCGTTGCTACGGTCATGTATCAGCTTGTCACAATGCTGGAGCGCAGGTTGACGAGCGGTAGGCGCGGGCGGTAGGATAGGAGGAAAATAGAGGGTGGTAAGGCAATGGGTATTCGTGTCGTGAAGACAGCGCTGGCCGCATTGGCTGCGATTTATACAGCTGCATATTTGGAGCTTAGCCCGCCCTTATCGGCGGGCATTCTTGCGATCTTAGGCGTTGAAGTTACCCGCATGCGCGGCGTGCGTGTGCCACTCATCCGATTCGTCGCCTCCGTATTGGGACTTTTTCTAGCTTCTATTCTATTCGTGACGCTTGGGTTTCATATTTGGGTAGTCGCATTGTTCATTATGTTGACGTTTCCGATTCTGACACGGTTTTCTTTGAAAGAAGGCATTGTCACTTCGTCCGTTATCGTCTTCCATGTCTTCGGTGCTGGCGAAGTAACGACGTCGCTTATTGGCAACGAAATTATGCTGCTGCTGACCGGTCTTGGCTGGGCAACCGTTATTAACCTCATCTACATGCCGACAGAAGAGAAGCGGTTGATACAGCTTCGCGCGGAAACGGAGCAGGCATTTGCTCGTATTTTCATGCATATGGCAATGACACTGCGAACGCCTGCATACGTATGGAACGGGAATGAGCTGCTGGACGCGCATCAAGCGATCAAGCTTGGCGCGGCACGAGCGACCGTTGGCCGAGAGAATAGGTTCGGACTCGGCGAGCAGTATTGGGAAGTATATTTCCGCATGCGGAAGGAGCAGCTGGATTCGATCCAGCATATGCTCGTCCTGCTTGCTTTCGTCTATGAGTCGGTGCCGCAGGGCGAGCAGATCGCAGAGGTGCTTGAGGGGCTTGTAGACGATGTAAAGAGTGATGTGTACGTTGGGGAAGCTGAACGAAGGCTGACTCGGTTAAGAGAAGATTTTCGCGCGATGGAGCTGCCTAGGACAAGACAAGAGTTTGAGGTTCGGGCCTCGCTGCTTGAGCTGTGCCGAGAGCTCGACCGTTACTTGATTGCAGCGAAGCAGATGAAGAAGAAGAAGGTTGATGCTGCGCTGTCTTAGCATTGACCGAAGCAGACAGCTGCTCGTCTGACCCAGCTGTATTTATCGATAAGATGGAACCATGTACCTTAGGGTGCATGGTTCTCAGGCTGTCGAGAAAGTCTCGACAGCCTTCTTTATGTCCAATTAGTTTAACACGACACCGCGTTAATATAGTATAATATTAGTAACTAATATGAACGGACGGTGTCGCCTAATGCTGCGCTC
>Ga0182738_1000568_pt1 | contig 50690 bp, 48 predicted proteins | sample eDN5th30CBELigMG_FD_128876 | JGI IMG/M metagenome (GOLD analysis project Ga0182738, IMG submission 128876) | Enriched Miracle-Growth compost microbial communities from Emeryville, California, USA - eDNA 5th pass 30_C BE-Lig MG (version 2)... ... | reverse complement strand
CGATCGAATTGGAATAGAGGTCGAGGCCATAATCGGCAGCGAACAGGCAGACCGGTTCCCTGCCCGGAGCCGCGCGGCGGATGGCGGGCGCGCTCATCAGGAACTGATCGACCCCGTCGACCTTGCCGGCCGCGAGCATCGGCACCCGAGCGGCGGCGTCGACATTGACGATCTCCAGCTTGGAGCCGTCGAGCCCATTCATGCCCATGAATGCGCGCCAGATCTGCGGCAGGAAGGACGCAGAGCTCGAGCCGAACCGCAGGCCCTCAAGCTGAGCCGGCTCGGTCACGTTGGCACCGGGGTTCAACGTGTAAACGCAATATGGCGCCTCGACATAGGCGCCGGCGACGATCTTGACGTTCGCACCCGCCTTGCCGGCAGCGACCAGGCTCGGCACGTCGATCAGTCCCATCTCGGAAATGCCGGTGACAACGCCGCGTATCGCGTCCGCCGTGCCCTTGGAGGGCATGATCTCGACATTGAGCCCCTCTTCCTTGAAGTAGCCCTTTTCGAGCGCGACATACCACGGCGCGTGGCGCCCCAGGCTGATGAAGTCGAGCATGAACTTCACGTCGGTTTCCGCACGGGCCGCCGGTGCGGCTGCAAGGCATGAGAGGGCGGCGATCACGCCGACGAATTTCCGAAACATCCAGTTCTCCATTAGCGAGTTTGCGCGACCTCGGCGACGGCCCGCCGGTCCCGTTGACGACAGAGGCATCATAAGATATTTCACGAGACATACAAGATGATCGTGCAGATTGCTGATCGCGTGGCCGGCCCTCGGCCGGGCGTTAGCTACCGGAAAGGAATTGAATGGCCTTCGTCGAGATATCGAACGTGCGCAAGGTATTCGGGAGCGGCGCGAACCAGGTGGTCGCTCTGGACGAGGCCTGCCTGACCTTCGAGGAGAATGAGTTCGTTGCGCTCCTCGGCCCGAGCGGCTGCGGAAAGACCACCTTGCTCAAGATCGTTTCCGGTCTGCTGTCACGCACGACCGGTTCGGTCAGGGTCGGGGGCCGCGAGGTCGCTGGCCCTTATTCCGATTACGGTTTCGTCTTCCAGACGCCCAGCCTGATGCCGTGGCGTTCGGTGCTGCAGAATGTTCTTTTCCCCATGGAAATCCTTGGGAAGCGCGACGCTGCCGCCCAGCAGCGGGCGGAACAGCTTCTCGACCTGACCGGGCTGCATGCTTTCGCCAATGCGCGGCCGCACGAGCTTTCAGGCGGCATGCAGCAGCGCGTTTCACTCTGCCGCGCACTGATCCACAAGCCCAAGCTGCTGCTCATGGATGAACCTTTCGGCGCCCTTGATGAATTCACGCGTCTCGACATGAACGACCTCCTGCTCAAGATCAAGGCCGAGACAGGCGCGTCGGTGCTGTTCGTCACGCACTCGATTTCAGAGGCGATCTATCTGTCCGACAAGGTAGTCGTGTTTTCGCGGCGGCCGGCGCGGGTGAGTGAGGAGTTCAGGATTGAGATCCAGGGGCCTCGCACGCAGGCCTGTCGTTTCACTCCGGAATTCACCGAGGCTGAGCGCCGCGCCAGCGAAGCGCTCGGCCTGCTTGTCGGCTCGCCCCAGGAGGATTGAGAATGCCGCTCTACGAAACGCTTTCCCGCATTGGTTATCCGACCGCCGGCATCGCCGTCCTTATCGCTGTCTGGACTGTGTCCTGCCGGATATTCGATATTCCGGAGGCCGTACTTCCGTCGCCGGACCAGGTAGCCGCCGCCTTTGCGGGGAATTTGGGATTGCTGGCCCGTGAAGGCTGGGTGACGCTGCAGGAAACAGCGCTGGGCTTCGCGCTCGCGATGCTGGTCGGCATTCCGTTTGCGATCGCCATCGCCAACTCGCGCCCGCTCAACCTGATGTTCTATCCTCTGCTGGTCGCACTGCAGTCCGTCCCGAAAGTGGCGTTGGCGCCCATCGTTCTGGTCTGGCTCGGTACGGGAATAGAATCGAAGCTTGCCATAGTGTGGCTGGTCGCGTTCTTTCCCATCATCATCGACACCGCCGCGGGATTGCGCTCGACGCCTCGAGACCTGATCGAACTCGCGCGCAGCCTCAAGGCATCGCCGTGGCAGGTTTTCTACAAGGTGCAGTTTCCGGCCGCGTTGCCCTTCGTGCTGACGGGCGCCAAGGTCGCGATCACGCTGGCCGTCATCGGGGCTGTCATCGGCGAATTTATGGGTTCGAGCAACGGTCTCGGCTATCTTCTCCTGAGTGCTACCTCGCAGCTCAATTCGTCGTTGGCCTTTGCCTCGCTCTTTGCCCTGTCCTTCCTTGGTCTGGGCGTGTATGCGGTGGTCGAGCTTGTCGAAATCGGACTTGCGCGCTGGCTGCCGGTGCGTCCTGCCGGCCATTAAGCGGGCATTTGGACTTGGAAGTTTGGCAAGGGTTGGCGGGATCCGGCATTTTCCACCGGCCCATGCGCTTCCATTTAGACTATGATGCCGAAAGCTGCTTCACAGCTTTCGGCATCATAGTCTATCGAATTGATTTTGCTGCATATGCGTGACGCTAGGTGAAGTCACTTGGCTGCCGCATGTCTTGCCGGTCGCTGGCCGGTGCGCCGCATATCGGCGAGGTGCCAGACATACGAGACCGTCCTGGGTGTTCGACATTATCCGCTCACGCATGCCAACATAAGTTGATATTTCAAGAGGGATTTTTGTCTGGGGAATTTCACGCTAGAGTAATGGGCGCCGTTGAATCATCGCCGCACTCGACTGCACGCCTAGCATAGCCATAGGGGCCCTATCGCAATCATGAGAACCACGAAAGATCAAAAGGGGAAAGGCAAGAAGGCCGTGCCCGCGAGTGAAGAGAAGCCGGCGGCCAAATCGCAGTCGCTGGTCACGCAGGCCTATGAGCGGATCAAGGAAAAGATCATTACTCTGCATTTCCTGCCCGGCCAGTATCTGAACGAAGCGGCGATCTGCTCGCAGCTCGATCTCGGGCGGACCCCGGTGCACCAGGCATTGCAACGACTGCACATAGAAGGCTTGGTCGAAGTCATGCCGCGCAAGGGGATCATAGTCCAGCCCGACAATTTCCTCGAAATCATGAAGATTCTCGATTCGCGGCTGACGGTCGAACCGGAGCTTGCCCGCGCTGCCGCAAACCGGGTGGCGGCAGGAGAGATCGAAGCCGGGATGTTGAACGATCTCAGGGCGGCTGCGACGGCGACCGACCCGGACGAAACTCCCCCCGACATTTCCTCGTTCACCGTGAACGACCGCGTCTTCCATCGCAAGGTGGCCCAGCTTTCAGGCAATGAGGTGATGAGCGACTTTGCCCGGATGCTGCACGAGCGGTCGATACGTTTCTGGTATCTCAATATGTGGCAGACCATCAATGTCCGGGCGACCAACAACCAACATCTCGAGATAGCCGAGGCGGTCATCGCCGGCGACCCGGAACAGGCGGCGAGCCGGATGAGCGACCATATCAAGTCACTGCGTGACAGATTGGACAAGTTGCATCGGGCCTCGCCAGGCGTGCTGCGCGGACAATAAGGAATGCTGCAGCCGACCGGACTCGTTTTTCGTATACACAAAGAAAAATCAATTAGTTAGACCGATATGCCGTCCTCCGAAAACCGCTTCAGGTTTTCGGCCTCTGGGAAACGGCGTCGTCTGCCGGCAATCGTGCCTCCACGCAAGGCCGGCGAAAGCCCCTTTCATTCGATGATGTGACGACGCGGGTCCGCATCTCGGCATAAAACGCTTGCATTATATTTTTACTGAAATATCATGTAGCACATATTGTGATACTGGGTGTTTACATGATCGACAAGAGTGCTGGAGGGCCGCTTCAGATGCTGCCTTCCCTGGAAGAAATCCTGATCCATACGGCCGAAATGCCCTGGCGTGCCAAATCGCTGGCTGGCGTCCATGAGAAGATGTTATGGCGCGACGAGGCGACAGGTGCGTCGATCGCCTTGATCCGCTTCGACAAGGGGGCCAGCATTCCGACGCCGCATCTGCATGCGTCGAACCAGTTCATGTACTGCCTGCAAGGGCACTACGAATACACAAGCACCGGGGTCACGCTGCGGCCCGGATCTTTCTACTGCAATCCGAAGGGCAATGTTCACGGCCCGACGCTCGCTCATGAAGACACGATCGTCGTCGAGATCTATGACGGTCCGCACTATCCGGAGCGACCTTCCTGGTACGACAATGACGAGGACGCCCGCTGATGGCTGGCGATCGAATTCTCGCCCCCGCCCTTGTCGAGGCGGTCGCTGACGTTTTCAGGGCGGTGGGATTGAGGGCGAGCGATGCGGCGCTGGTGGCCGAGGATTTGGTCGCCGCCGATGTCGATGGCGTCGCCTCGCACGGCGTCGCCCTGGTGCCGATGTATGTTGATCGTATCCGCGCCGGCTCAGTCTCGAAAGCCTCTGCCGGTATAGTGGTGTCTGATCGCGCCGGCTCCATCGTCATCGATGCGCAGGATGTGCTGGGTCAGCTCACTGCGCGGCAAGCGGTTTCGCTCGCTGCGGCGCGCGCGAAGATGAATGGCCTTGCAGCCGTCAGTGTTCGAAATGCCTTTCACTTCGGCGCGGCCGGGCGCTATGCGAGGATGTTGGCGGACGAGGGCTGTGTGGGCATCGTCATGTCCAACACCCGCCCGCTGATGCCTGCGCCGGGAGGCGCGGAGCCTCTTACGGGTAACAATCCTGTGGCAATCGCTGCGCCCAGCGTGGGGGTTTTCCCTGCCGAGGTCGATATGGCGTTGAGCGCGGTCGCCATGGGCAAGATCCGCAATGCCGCAGCCGCAGGGGAGGCTATTCCCCACGGCTGGGCCGTTGATCGGCAGGGGCTGCCGACCACCAATCCGAGTGCTGCCATTGAGGGCATGTTGTTGCCGGCCGCCGGACCGAAGGGGTTTGGCCTGGCCTTCATGGTTGACCTGCTTTGCGGCGGGCTTTCCGACGGCGCGATTGGTCCGGAGGTTTCCCCGCTCTATGGCGATGTCGCCAAGCCTTATCGCTGTTCGAACTTCTTCCTTGCCATCCATGTCGATCACTTCGTGCCGTCCGGCAGATTTGGCGAGCGGGTCGAAGCGGAGTTGGCTCGAGTGGCTGCCTCCCGTCGCGCGCCCGGCACTGATCGCGTCTTCGCCCCCGGCGAGCTCGCGTTTGACGCGCGTATGCGGATGGATGGGCACTGCCGGTTGGCTCCTGCGACGCTGAGCAATCTCATTCAAGTCGGGCGGTCGCTCGATCTGGATCTTCAATCCACCATTATGAAAGGGACAGTACAATGAAGCAGCAAATCACCAGCGATAAGCTCGCCAAGCCCAATGGCCATTTCGCCCAGGCAACGGCCATCGAAGCCAAGGGCAAGCTGGTTTTCGTCTCTGGTATGACTGCGCGTGCCGCCGATGGCTCGATCGCCGGTATCGGTGACGTCGAAGTGCAGACGCGGCAGGTCTGCGAGAATCTCAAGGCGGCCATGGAGGCGGCAGGTGGTTCTCTTGAGGACATCATGCGGGTTGATGTCTATGTGCGTAACATCGAGCACTTCCCTGCTATCCACAAGGTGCGTGCAGAGTATTTCAAGGCGCCCGTTCCTGCCTCGACGATGGTCGAAGTGGCGAAAATGGTTTCGCCGGAATACCTGATCGAGATCAGCGCCATCGCTGTTCTGCCGGAGGGCTGATCGACATGCGCCTTGCCACGGTCAATATATCGGGGTCGCCCCGCGTAGGGCTGGTGGATGGCGATGACATCCGGCTGCTGCCGGAGCATGAGGGCGACATGGTCGCCCTCATTGCGGCAGGATGGGCCCGGATCGGGCAGATCGCTTCTGATCCAGACCTTCAATCCGTGCCATTGTCGTCGGTCCGCCTCATGGCTCCAATCCAGCGCTTCGGTCGCGACGTGCTTTGCACGGGGTGGAACTACTGGGATCATTTCGAAGAAAGTCGCGGCAAGCGCGAAGGTCAGGACGTCGATCGACCAAAAGCGCCGACCTTCTTCACCAAGGCGCCGTCTACCGCAATCGGTCCTTATGATGAGATCGGGCTCGACCGGCATATTTCGGCCAAATGGGACTATGAGGCCGAAGTCGCCCTGATTATCGGCAAGCGTTGCCGCAGTGTCTCCACCGCAGAAGCGCTTGATTGCGTCTTCGGCTACTTCCTCGCCAACGACGTTTCGCAGCGCGACCTTCAGCGCCGCCACGGGGGGCAATGGCTTAAGGGAAAGAGCATCGATGGCACAATGCCTATCGGTCCCTGGATCGTATCCCCCGATGAGTTGGACCTAGCCGAGATTCGCCTGGAAATGACCCTCAATGGCGAGGTCATGCAGAGCGCCCTTTTGAAGCAGATGGCTTTTCCGATCGCCGAGCTGATAGCGGAGCTTTCCTTTGGCATGACCCTGGAGCCAGGCGACGTTCTTCTTACCGGCACGCCCGCGGGTATCGGCAATGCCAGGGAGCCGCAGGTCTTCCTGAAGCCCGGCGACCAGATGGTCGTGTCGGCAACGGGGCTCGGCGAATTGCGCAACAAGGTCGTGGCGGCCGACCTGCATGGCGACACTGACATACCATCTATGGAGCAGGCAGGATGAAAGCTCGGTTCGATGCTGGCGGCGACGTCGTCGTGATAACCGGAGGAGCCAACGGCATCGGACGTGCCCTGGCGCTTGCTGCCTCGCAGGCGGGTGCCAGCGTCGTTGTATGCGACATGGACGAGGCGGCGCTGGCGAGCCTGCAGGCCGAGGCGCCGAATGTCGCGATACGGCACCTTGACGTGAGTGATCGCGACGCCGTCATGACCTGCTTTGCGGAGATCGAAACCTCCATCGGTGCGGTGGATGGCCTGGTCTGTGCGGCGGCGATCCAGCCCCGCACGACCATAGCTGCGATGGATCCCCGCGAGTGGGAGAAGGTGATCGCGGTCAATCTCAACGGCGTCATGTGGTGCTATCAGGCGGTAGTGGGCTCCATGATCGCTCGCCGCAAGGGTTCGGTCGTGGCATTTTCATCGGGGCTGGCCCACCAGGGTTGGCCCGAGGCTTCGGCCTACGCCTCGACCAAGGCCGCGCTGGCCGCGTGGGTGAAGAGTGCGGCGAAGGAAGTCGCCAGACACCGCGTGCGCGTCAACCTCATCGCGCCTGGCGTGATCGACACGCCGCAGTATCGCGCTGCAAATGCCGGAAGCGATGACGCCGGCTGGAAGTCCACGCTCGGTGTGGGCCGCCCGGAAGACGTCGTTGGGCCGTTGATGTTCCTGCTCTCCGATGCTGCCACGATGACGGCCTCGGTGCTGAGCCGCGACATGGCCTTTTCGCGAGACGAGATCTAGGAGTAAACCTTCATGAAGCCGGTTCTAATCGTCGGCGCGGGCCCGGTCGGGCTTATGACGGCGCTTGCGCTGAAATTCTACGGTATCGAATTCAGGTTGTTCGAAGAGGACGGCGAATTTTCAAGCGATACCAAGGCAGGAACGATCCTGACCCGCACGGTGGAGGCGTTCCGTCGCTACGGCGTGGACGAGCAGGTGCTGTCGCGAGCGTTGCGCCTCGACGAGATCGGGGAAATCGAACGGGCGACGAATGCCCGCAAGGCCTCGGTGAAGACTGAAATGCTGTTCGAGGAAACGCGTTTCCCGTTCGTGCTCAACATCCCGCAGCACCATCTCGAACCCATTCTGGCTGGTGGCCTGGCGGACCTTCCCGGCAGCTGTGTCAATCTGGGGCACAGACTGCTTTCCTTCGAGCAGACGACCGAGGGCGTTGTCGCCCGCTTTGACACCCAGTCGGGCGTTAAGGAAGCCGAAGGCTCCTACCTGATCGCATGCGACGGCGGACGCAGCACGGTTCGCACGCAACTGGGTATCGAAGTCGAAGGCATGTCGCTCGATGTGCGCTATATGCTGGTCGATATCAAGGTTGACCTCGATGCGTCGAACCCTCGCGATTATCCGTATCTGGCGTATTTTGCCGATCCCGCGGAGTGGATGATCCTGGTGCGCCAGCCCCATTGCTGGCGTTTCCTTTTCCCGCTGGCGCCGGGTGCCGACGAGGCCACGCCGGCGGAATTGGAGGCCAAGGTTCGGCATTTCATCGGCGAGGTCAATTCGCTCGAAGTCATCAACACCGTCACCTACCGGGTCCACCATAGGATCGCCTCCAAATGGCGCAACGACCGCGTGTTCCTCATGGGTGATGCCGCTCACCTGATCACGCCGATGTGGGCGCTGGGTCTCAATACGGGAGTTCTCGATGCGCTGAATCTGCCTTGGCGGCTTGCCTGGGTGTTGCGCGGCTGGGCGGATGACAGTTTGCTGGACGGCTATGAGCGCGAGCAGCGACCGCTGGCCGCCCACGGATCGGGCGAGATGGCGGAAGCGGCACGCAAGCTGATGGACGGGGTCAAGGAAGGTTCCCGAGCGATGTCCGGCTCCGACTGGGCAAACGCCATGACGCGCTCGATGCTGGGCGTGAGGATCGACCCCGATGGCGGCGGCAACTGGTCGATCGTCAAGACGCAGCAGGAGCCAATTCGCGTGGGTGACAGGACGCCCGACATGCCGCTGTTCGACGGCCAGGGCAGGAGAGTCCATCTGCACGACCTTTGCGATGATAGTTTCGTGGCGCTCTATTTCACGGACGTTCGCCGCCGGCCGCAAATTGCCGTGTCGGATCTGCCTGGACTGCGCTCTTACTTCGTGTCGCGCTGGGACGCACCGCTGGATTCGGGTTTGCGCGATCGGGCCCTTCTGGACATCGGCAGCAAGGTGCAAATGCGGCTCGGATGCACCGAGGACACCGTTGTGCTGCTACGCCCCGACGACCATGTTGCCGCGATCTTGCCAATCGTGCCCGGCGCGATCGAGGAGGTCTACAGGCGAATTCTGGGGCGCGCGTCATGAGCGCGCCTCTCCCAGCCATTCGTCTGGACGTCCATGCCCATCTCGCGCCAGTCGTGCCCGATCGTCTTGTTGGCCTGGCGGGAGTAGCCTGGGATTCGGAAAACCGGGTCATGACGGTGGATGGCCACACCGTGGGCATGAAGCAGCTCTTCCAACCGGAGGCGCTGATGCGCTGGATGGATGAGAACAATGTCAAGCATGCGTTCGTATCGGTGCCGCCACCTCTCTATCGGCAGCACCTTCGCGCCGAAGAGGCACGCGGCTGGGCGGACTATCTCAATGCAGGTCTGGACAATATCGCGAAGGCGTCCGCGGGACGCCTCAGCGCTTTGATGCACTTGCCTACGGAGTGTCCTGATCAGGCGGCAGCGATCGCCGGGGATTGGATCGGCCGTGGCCATGCGCTTTTTGCCATGCCGGCGGGGACGGGTGACAGCCGTACGCTCGCCGACGCCGAGTTCGAAAGGCTCTGGGTGGTATTGGACGCAGCCGAAGCCTTCGTCTTCTTCCATCCGGGCGAATGCTGCGACGGCCGCCTCAAATCCTTCTATCTGACAAATCTGCTCGGCAATCCCTACGAGAGCACTGTTGCCTTGGCTCATCTGGTCTTCGGAGGCGTTCTCGAGCGCTACCGGCGCCTCACACCGTGCTTCGCGCATGGCGGTGGCCTGCTGCCGATGGTGGCAGGGCGGTTCGAGCGCGGTTTCGCGACCGCTCGTCCGGGTGTCGACACGAGCCGGGTGTCTCCGGCCGAATTGCTGGGCCGGATCCATGTCGACTGCATATGCCATAGCCAGGCGGCCGCAGGGCATGCCGAAGAGACTTTCGGCGAAGAAAACGTCTTGTTCGGTTCCGACTGGCCCTTTCCGATGGGTCTTGTCGAGCCGCACGAACAGCTTGCCGACTTTTCCGACCAGCGGCTGCGCAACTATTTCGACGGCAATCCGAGGCGATTGCTTGAACGTCTCAAAAAGAGGTGAGGACCATGGGCGACACCCATATGCCCGAAAATACTACACTTGGCCCGATCGGTGACGAGGTCATTTTCGAAAATGAGTTCGTTCGGGTCTGGCGCCTGAGCCTTGAACCGGGACATGTTCAGTCCTGGCATCAGCATGATCTGCCCTATCTGATCGTGCCGCTTACCCTGGGCGACAACGTCATGCGCTTCAGCGACGGCCGCTCGAGAGAAACCAAGGAAACGCCCGGCGAGGTGATGTGGCGCGAGCCCGGCATTCCGCACGAGCTGGAGAATGTCGGACAAAGCGTTTATTCAAACGTTCTGGTTGAGTTCAAGCGGGCTGCCGCCGTTTAACCGGCGCGTCTGGGCGGGAGGCAGTTCCGCCTCGGGAGACGTGAGGGCAATACAGCATTTTGGCTTTCCGGACCACGATGCCGGAAGCCGCGATCCGCAAAGCTTCAGGAGCTGAGTGTCCGGGCGTGTGGCCAGGCCAGCTTCGGGCGGTGTCGAAAAGGATTGCAGGAAAGCTGAAATATCATGTAAAGTTTCAACTTGATGGGAGAGCAAAATGAAACTTAAGTCATTGCTTTTTGCCGGCTTCGCCCTGGCGGCGTTGCCATTTTCTGCAGCGCGGGCGGAGCCGGTCGTGCTGCGGGCAATCACCCCTTGGCAGGTCGAATACGACATGAGCCAGGCCCTGCTGATGTTCCGCGACATGGTCAACGAGCGCCTGGCTGGCAAGGTGGAGGTTCGGTATCTGGGAGGACCGGAGATCGCAGATCCCGGTAACCAGTTTGATGCCATGAAGAATGGCGTGGTCGACATGGTGCTGACAGCCGCTGCCTACTATCGCAGCGAAGTTCCGGCTGCGGCCGCTGTCATGTTCACGAGCAAGTCTCCGACCGATCTGCGCAAGTCAGGCTACGCCGACATCATGCGCGAATTGCACGCCCAAGCCGGCGTGGAGTACCTCGCCAACACGGCAGGGGGGAAGAAATACCGTCTTTACTTCAAAACCCCGATTGAAAATCCGGATTTCTCCGGCAAATCGATCCGTGTTTCACCTGTCTACCTGCCGCTGGTGCGCGCCTTGGGGGGGACGCCGGTAAACGTCGCGCCGAACGAACTCTACACGGCGCTGGAGCGCGGCGTCGTGCAGGGATATGGCTGGCCGGAAACCGGTATTCGCGAGCTCGGTCTCCAGGAACAGACCAAATATGTTCTGGATACTCCCTTCTATTCGCTCGATACAGCGCTGCTGATGAACAAGTCTGTCTATGATGGGCTTCCCGACGATGTGAAAGAAGAACTCCAAAAGATTTCGGTCGAGTTCGAGAGCAAGGTGGAAGAAAAAATAGGCGCGCTTTTGCAGGACGAAAATGAACACCTGCGCAAAGAAGGCCTCAGTTTCATCCGCTTCTCGCTCGAGGATGAGGCCCTTTTCCTCAAAACCGCCTACGAGGCCGGCTGGAACGATTTCCTCGCTCAAAACAAGACCCTGATCGACGCCAATCCCGGCTTGGTTGAGCGTCTTGAGGTTGCGGGCAACTAGCCTGCAACCGCTTTACCAACGCGCGCGGTGCGCGGGATCGCGCGTGCATGATCTGAGCTCGCCATGCTGGCGGGCGGTCAGAGCAGATTCCATTATGGATCTTTCCTTAATTGGGCTCTCGAAAGCGTAGATCAATCCATGTGATTGGATTGAATAGTAATAAAAAAATGTGATCCAAATGAACACCAGGTGTGTTGGAGTTCGATAATGAATCGCGCCTACAATACTTTTTTAGACATCTGCGGTGGCACGTCAGCCATACTGATAGCGTTCTGTGCATTGGCGGTCAGTCTTGACGTTATCCTGAGATTCTTCGGTGAGTCGCTAATGTGGGTCTTCGAGGTGACGGAATTGCTGCTCCTGTATGTGACGATGCTGGCTTTGCCTTGGCTGGCGCGCGAACGCGGTCACATTTGCGTGGACGTACTGGTCAACAACCTATCGCCCGCCAATGCCGCGCGCCTCGATGTCTGCACAAACATGGCCGTTGCGGCGATCTGCCTTCTCATCACCTGGTGGGGTGGCCTCAGCACTGTGGATGCGTACTCCCGTAACCTGACCAATGATGGGCTGGTTCAGTACTCGTTGTGGATCTCCCGCATCGCAATTCCCTTCGGCTTTGGTCTGGCCGCGATCGAATATCTGCGTCTTTCCGCTCAATCCGCACGCAAGGGAGTCTCCAAATGAGCGGCATCGCAATTCTTTCGCTGATTTTTGGGGGACTGGTCGGGCTGCTCGTGATCGGCATGCCGATCGCATTCGCATTTGCAACCGTCACAATCGTGTCCATCATCTTTTTGCAGGGGTGGGGGGCGCCACTCCAGTCTTTCGTCCTTTCAATCGACTCAGGGGTGACCAACTTCACCTTGCTGCCGATCGCACTGTTTGTGCTGATGGGAGAATTGCTCTGGCAGTCGAACATCGCCAACAAGGCGTTGAGCGCCATCGACAAATGGTTTGGTCGCGTTCCCGGGCGCCTTAGCCTGTTGTCAGTAGCTAGCGGTACCGCCTTCTCCGCGCTTAGTGGCTCCACGCTCGCCAACACGGCAATGCTGGGCAAGATGTTGCTTCCCGAGATGAAGCGCAAAGGCTACGCAGACGGCATGTCGATGGGCCCCATCATCGCGAGTGGCGGCCTGGCGATGCTGGTGCCGCCCAGCACGCTCGCCGTGTTCTACGCAACGATCGCACATATTTCGATCGGGGCATTGCTGATTGCCCTGATCCTGCCGGGCCTGCTGCTTGCGTGTTGCTATGGGGCATTTATCGTGATCTCGTGCTGGCTCAACCCGGCGCTGGCGCCGCGCGAAGAAAGCTCGGACTTCAACCTCAAGGAGGCTTTGCGGGAGCTCGTCATCTACATATTGCCACTGTCGGTGGTGGTATTCAGCGTGGTCGGGGTCATATTCATGGGCATTGCAACGCCTACTGAAGCCGCCGCGCTGGGCTGCGTGTCATCGCTCATCATGGCCTTTTGCTATGGTGGTCTCTCGACGAGAAAGCTCATCGACGCGGGCATGGGTACCGTGCGGATCACCGGCATGATGCTGCTGATCATGGCCATGGCGATTGGCTTTAGCCAGATCCTCGCCTATTCGGGTGGTGGCCGTGAGTTGGTCGGCTTTGTCAGTACTCTGTCGCTCCAACCGCTTATGCTGATCGGTCTGATGATGCTGGTCGTACTGGTGCTCGGGTGCTTCATGGAGCAGATCGCTATCATGTTGATCACTCTCCCGATTTTCGTGCCATTGCTGAAGCTGATTGATGCCGATGGCGTCTGGTTCGCGGTCATGATGTTGATCAATCTGGAAATGAGCTTGATGACGCCTCCTTTCGGCATGCTCCTTTTCGTCATGAAGGGGGTCGCGCCGGACGGGACGAGCATCGGTTCCATCTATAGGGCATCGCTCCCCTATCTGGCCATCAATGGTCTGGTGATCGCGCTGATCCTGTTCAATCCGTGGATCGTCACGATCCTGCCGTCGATCATGAAGTGAACCAGCTATCAACACACAGGAATACCATGTTCCATCCAAAGGAAATATTCGGTTTCGATCCGCTCCCGGCACGCCCTCGGTTCAACCTGCCTGCTAATGCAAGGGTGGCCGTCTATCTGATCGTCAATGTCGAGGCGTGGGCCTTTGACAAGCCGGTGCCGCGACAATATTTCGGTGCTCCTGGCGGAGCCTCGGTCGTGCCGGACGTGCCCAACTGGTCTTGGCACGAGTATGGCATGCGGGTTGGCTTCTGGCGACTGCTCGACAGTCTCAACGCACGGAAGGTGAGGGCATCGGCGGCCATAAATGGCGAGGTGATAGAATCGCATTATGAGCCGGTAGCGCGGGCCATCCGCGATGCAGGCTGGAACTTCATGGGGCATGGCTATCACCAGAAGCCGGTGCACTTGCTCGAGGATCCGGCAGCTGAGATTCGCCGGACATTTGAGGTGATCCAGGGCTACTCGGGCGTGGCGCCCAAGGGATGGCTCGGTCCCGGACTCCACGAGACGCCGGAAACGCTGAATCAGCTGGCGGCCGCGGGCTTCAGGTTCACGGTCGACTGGCCGCTGGACGATCATCCGGTGCGGATGAGGACGAGCCATGGAGACATGGTTTCGATCCCCTATTCCGTCGAGATGGGTGATCTTCCACTCATGGTGGCGCATCAGCATGAATCATCCGCCTGGCTGGATCGTGTGACCGACCAGTTCGACCGGCTTTATGCCGAAGGCGAACTGCAGCCCCGCGTCATGTCGATGAGCATTCATCCTTACATTATGGGCGCGCCGCATCGAATGAAGTATTTCGAACAGGCACTCGATCATATCCTGGGACATGACGGTGTCTGGTTCACGACCGCCGAGGATATTTTCGACTGGTACGGCAAACGAGCTTAGGTATATGCCGCCAAGCGGCCCACTTTGCGTCGGGTTACTGCGCCCGGCCTCGATGTCGCCCAGCATGAAGCCGATGCCACATGGAAAGGGCGTTTACAGCGCTTCCGCTGACGTTTGATGACGGCTTGTCGTCATGTGTCAACGCGCCAGTTCGCGAGGGATGTTAGAAGAAGGCAGAAACCGGAGGTTGAGGAGCAATCAGCTGGACGCGCGATATCTGGCGATCTCGTTTTGCCGCGCGGTTCTGATCGCGGTCATTCTTTTCGGCTGCCTTGCCGTGGCGATGGCGGTCGGCATGGCGCTTGCCGACGCCGGTTATCTCGGAACATGCCAGGATGGCTCCTGCCAACTGGCCGCGGCTATTTTCATCATGCCGCTTGGTGGCGTTGCGCTTTACGTGGTCACGCTCGTGGTCTGGTCTGTCGTGACAGTCAGCAAACGGGGATGAAGCCGGATGCGCCGAAGCGCGAGTGGCCCTGCAACCTGGACGGACGCAAGCGTCAGGGCATGACTTTGACGTGGCGGGCCGTTGGCACCGGGAACACGCGATCGTAGGCGACGTTGAAGGCGAAATTGTAGACCAGATAGAACGCAACGATCCCCAGATCGAGTATCAAGGTATCGATCAGCGTCATGTTCAGGTACCAGGCTATCGGCGGCAAGAGCAGGATCAGCAAGCCGAGTTCAAACAGAACGGTGTGAGCCAGGCGCATTCTGAAGCTCTTGGCGGTGTGGCCGAGCATCCGGCGCATGGCGTGGTCGAAACCAAGGTTGAACACGAAAGTCCAGATCGTTGCGATTGTGGCGGAGCCGATGCTCACCACCCCCATCTGCAGGATTGGCTTGTCATATAAATAGGCGGCCGCCGGCGTGATGACCGCCAGACCGATGATCTCGAACATCAGAGCGTGCCGGACACGGTCGGGGAAGCTGCGCATGATAGGACGTTTCTTGTTCTCGTTGACTTGCGCTCCTTATATCTCCAAATACAGCATAATAAAGTTACATACTATCTGGTTTCGATATAGATGGCGGTATCTCTGGAGCAACTGGAGGCCTTTGTCGCAGCGGCGACACACGGGTCTTTTTCGGCGGCCGGCCGTGTGCTTCGCAAGGCTCAATCGGCGATAAGCACGCAGGTTTCCAATCTGGAGGAGGATCTCGGTGTGCTGCTGTTCAGCCGGGAGGGTCGCAATCCTGTCCTGACCGCCGCCGGCGAACGGCTGCTTCCGGAGGCGAAGGTGATCCTTGATCGCCGCACCCATCTGATTGGCGTCGCTGCGAGCTTCGAGGCGCATGTGGAGAAGCGTCTCGTCGTTGCAATCGACGAACTTTATCCTGAGCGGGCGCTCGCGGCGCTGTTCGCCGAGTTCGCACAAAGCTTCCCTCACGTTGAACTGGAGCTCTTGTTTCCGATGATGGAAGATGTCAGCCGGCTCGTTCTGGACGGGAAGGCCGATCTCGGGGTCATGTGGCAGCAGGAGGCATTGCCGGGCGCAATTGCATTTCACACGCTCGGCTGGGTGCCGCTGAAACTGGTGTGCGGCAAGGATCACCCTCTTGCAAGAACCGTCGTGGAGTGGGAGGAACTCAAGCGGCACCGGCAATTGATGGTCGCCGTTCGCAGCGAAGGTGCGGGCAAGCAGCGCTTGCGCACGGCTGCCGAGGTCTGGTGGGTGGAAAGCCACTGGGTGATCCTGCAGATGGTCAAGCAGGGGATCGGTTGGGCTCTGGTACCGGATCATATCATCGCGAACTCGCCCGTTGTCGCGGATCTGGTGACGCCTGCCCTGCAGTTCGACAATGCAGATTGGCCCGTGGCGCTGGAAATGGTCTGGCATAAGCAACGGCCGGGCGGCCCGGCGGCAAAGTGGTTGCGCGAGCGCTTCGCGGCTCTCCGTCTTGGTGCCGGAAATCATCCTTGAACTTCAGGGCAGGCGTTTTCCCAACTGGAGAGCCTACGCAGCGGTGAGGCCGTAATTGGATCGGCCCACCGGTCCTCGATCAATGACCTTCCGGGGTTCTGCTGACGGCCAGTTGCCTCGTGGCCGGGGTCTGTTTCCGTTCAGCTTGCGCCGGTTGCGGCAGACCGTGGCCGGCGTTGAAAAGGGACAGCAGCACCCGCGATCCGGCGATGATACGCAGGCCGAGGACAGCACAGACGACGGCAATAACCGGCAGCGAGAAGAAGGTGATCGCAAACAGGTCCGATCCGTAATTGCCGAAAAACCGCCGGAAGATGATCCCGCCGAAATTGAACAGGATGGCGTGGCTGCAGAACAGGAAGAAGGCGTAGGGTTCCAGCCTGCGGCACAGCCTGGCGAGTGCGGAATGCCGTATCGCTCCCGTCAGAAACCAGAAGCCGCCGGCCATGGTCACGCGCAGCAGGGTGTCGAGCGCAAGCCGCAGGGTGGGGTCCATTTCGCTGAGGAGGATTCGTTCGATGCGGATCGTCAGGAAAATGGCGACCATGATCGCAAGCCCCACCGTCAGCGCGCCAGCCATGCGGTCGATGGTCCGGGTATCCGGTTCGGCGATGCGCAGCCACATGCCAAGGCCGAAGAACAACAGAAGCTGCGGCCGCTGCATGATGAGGAGATCGTCGCCAAACACCATGAAGGCCACAAGTCCGAGCATCGTGATGACCGGGACACGCTTCAACCCGGCATAGAGCGCGGGCGAAAACACGCAGCAAACGAAAAGATCCCGCAGGAACCAAAGCGGCACGTCGAGCGGCCATGTCGTGAGCGCAAAGAGCGCATTGGCCATGCCCATCATGGAAAATTCCGGCATATCGTGCCAGTTGCCGCTGATCAGGCCGTAGACGGTCAGCAGCGCCAGCATCACCAGGTTCCAGGCGACCAGCGGTACGACCAGCGTGCGCGCCTTGGACTTGACCAGCCGCCAGGCACCTGCCTTCCGCAGGCTGGCGACGACGAAATAGCCGGAGACGATGCTGAGCAGCGAAACCGAACTGAGCCCCAGCAACCGCGAGAAGATGAAATAGACGATGTCGAATGCCCCGACATCGCGATCATAGACGTTCTCGGCTATTCCCGGCTGGACGTGGACGAACATCATGAGGAAGATGCAGAGGAAACGCGCAATGCTCACGCGTTCCGACACATCCGGTGGGACGCGGTGCGACGAAGGGGGAGGGGCGCTACTGGTCTTCAAGTCCAATCTCCTTGAAGAATTGGGCTGGTCCCGGTATCCCGACTTTTGTCGGCACGGCCTCTTTCAGAAGCCGGAGCGAAGGACGCGAAGCGGCGCCGCTGCCGCAGGCAGCGCGCGTGAGAACCATGGGAACAGCCACCTGTTGCAGACACAGCGCATGCAGCCCCGTTTGATATTCGCCCAGCACGGGAATGCCGGAACGCGATGAAAACGGTCGCACGCCTTTTCGGATTGGGTAGAAGCGGCATCCGGAATCCGCGCCGCCGCTTGCGGCTCGACCCGAGCGAGATTGCCATCTATGCGATCGGGGATGTGCATGGCTGCCTCGACGAACTCCAGGCACTCGAACAGCATATCGAGGAAGATGCCCGCACTCTGCCCGACCGCAAGCTGATCGTGATGCTTGGCGATTATGTCGACCGCGGCCCGTCGTCAGCACAGGTCCTCGACCATCTGATTGCACCGGCACTGGTCGGCTTCGAGCGCATCTGCCTGGCCGGCAACCACGAAGTCGCCATGCTGGACTATCTGGAAGGTCGCGCCAGCCTACAGTCATGGCTTGCCATGGGCGCGGAGCCCACACTGTTTTCCTACGGCATCGACCACAATCGCCTGCGTGATCTCCATCGAAACGCAAGAGAGATCGATGACGCCATCCGCGATGCCATCCCTGCCGCCCATCGCGACTTCCTGCGATCCCTGCCGATCCTGATCGAGGCGGACAGATATGTCTTCGTGCATGCGGGCATCCGCCCCGGCGTGGCGCTGGCCAAACAGACCGATCACGATCTGGTCTGCATCCGGTCGGATTTTTTTGAAAACGCTCGTCTGCTCAACCACTATGTCATACATGGACATACGCCCGTCGAGGAAGCGAAGCGCGAAGGCATGCGGGTCAATCTCGACACCGGTGCGGTCTTCAGTGGAAAGCTCTCGGCGCTGCGCATATGGCGTGACAAGGGCCGATACCTGACCAATTGAAAGGTCCGCACCCGGAGTTCTTCTTGCCCAGATCATGCTTTCTCCATCCGGCCGGTCTTGGCTCCCGGTGAAACCTCCTCGACATAATAGGAGCCGTAGCGATCGAGATATTGCTCGGCGCCGCCAAGTTGCCCGTAACGCGCGAGCTTCTTCATGTCGGTCTTGTTGAGCACGATGCCGAGCGTCCGGGCTGCGATCTGTCGTTCGGTTTGCAATATGGAGCGCACCAGAACGCGCGGTGTGGCGCCCCATTCGGCCACCATCACGAAGCCGTCGGCCAGCGGCGCGAACGCCTTGGCATCGACCACCGGCCCCAGCGGCGGCAGGTCCACCACGATATAGTCGAAGGAGGCGCGCATCTCCTCGATAAGGTTGGCCATGGCAAGCCCCGAAATCAGTTCACTGGTATGCGACAGACGCCTGCGTCCGACTGTGGGCAAGATGGTCAGCCTGGTCTTGCGGTCGGTGAGGCAAACATTCTGCCAGCGCACATCACCGACGATCGCTTCCACCAACCCTTTTTCCGGCAGCGGAAGGCTGCGGCTCAGACCGGGGTTGCGCAAGTCTGCGTCAATCAGCAGCGTCCTTGCGCCATTGGCGGCCAGGAGGCCGGCGAAATTGGCGGCCACCGTCGTCTTGCCTTCCCTCGGCAATACCGAGACGAAGCCGATGACCTTGCATGGGTGGTGATGCAGAACGACATCGGCGGCCAACTTGACGTTGCGAAGCGTCTCGGCGAAGGATGAGCTGGGCGCGTTGATCGCCACGCGAAGCATGCGCGGCGTGACCGTTTCGGGACCCGGCTGGCGTGCTTTCTCTCCATTCGTGGCGGCCTTTCCTGTGGTTTCGACAAGCCTGTTCCCGACTCGCGGCAGATAGCCCAGGAAATTCAGGTCGAGGGAATCGCGCACGTCGTCGCCGGTGCGGAAGAAGCGCTCGCGGAATTCCTGCACTGCCCCACCGGCTACGCCGGCAAAGAGGCCGAGCACGAGCGACAGCCCCAGCACCATGGATTTGCGCGGACTGGATGCGGTCGTCGGATCATCCGCCTGCGAGATGACACGCGCCTGTGCGATGGGGAAGGAACGCTGCTGCGCCGCCTCCTCATAACGTGCGAGGAACGCCTGATAGAGCGTGGCCAGGGCCTGCGATTTCTGCTCCAAATTGCGCAGTTCGACCTGGTCCTTGCCGGTCATCGAGTTCTTGCCCGACAGCTCCCGGACATTCGTCCGCAAGGAGTCCTCGCGCGACTTGGCCACCTGATATTCGTTGCGATAGCTTTCCGTCAGGCGCTGGAGCTCGGCGAAGATCTGCCGGGTCAGGTCGGCCTCCTCGCGGCGCAGCGCCACGGCCTGCGCGTGATCCTCGCCGAAGCGGCTCGAAATGTCCTGCTCGCGCTTGGAAATGCTCAAATAGCGCGATTTCATCTCGTTGATGGCATTGGTGTTGTTGCCGCTGGTACCCTTCTCGGCCGGGATCGTGGCGCTCTTGACGGCATTGTCCGGGCCGTTGTCGATGATGGCCTTGAACTGATTGTAGCGGGCGAATGCGTTGGCCGTATCGGCCTGGGCGAGAATGACCTGGCTGTTCAGGTCGGAAAGTTGCTGCTCCGACATCAACTCGCCCCGCGCCGCCGTAAGACCCGTCCTGGCCCGGAACTGCTCGACGGCAAGGGCCGCCTCCTGCGAGCTGTTGCGCAGGTCGTCCAGGCGTCCCTGCAGCCACACCGTGGCGCGCTGGGTGGCGTCGAAATTGGCGTTGAGGTGGTCGGAGAGATAGGCGTCCGCATAGGCGCGCGTGATCGCGCCCGCCAGCCTGGGATCGTGATCCTCGAAGGAAAGCTCGATGACCAGGCTGCGCCCCACACGCTCGGCCCTGAGCCGGGACTGGAGCAGCCCGACAGCCTTCCCGATCCTGGCATTTTCATTCGACGACACCGGCGAGGATAATCCGGCGACTGATTTGACCGTGGCCTTGAACCAGGCGAGCGGCGAGCGCGGCGGGTTGAGGAATGCGTCGTTGTCCTGAAGCTTTTGATCCATCACCACCGAGCGGGCAAGCCGGCTGGATTTCAGGATTTCGACCTCGCTCAGCACCATCGCATCGGCCTGCGGTCCGGCGGGTGGCGTCTGCTTGTCCTCAGCGAATTTGGTCAGGCTGTCATCGAGCAGGATACGCGTGGAGGCCGTGTAGAGCGACGGCGTGAAGACGAGATAGAGCGCGCCAAGCATCAGGCCCAGCAGCGCGAAAAGACCGACCAGCCTGAGCTGGCGGCGCGCGGCGGCCAACAGCATGTCGAGATCGATGAAGTCGTCCGCACTTGTGGCGGGCATCACACTTCGGTTCTTCAATGGGAAACTTCCGTGGTTCATGAACTTGCCTGCCAATACCGCTTCATTACGAGGGATCGGCTGCGGCGTGCGGCAGCCGATCCCTTTTGCCTTTACGTCAGGCCGCCTGAGAGTGACGCCTGTGTGAAACGACCATCTCCTCGATCGGTCCGAGCACCATGTTGCGCATGTCTTCGCGGGCCAGCGCGAAGGCGACGTTGGCCGCGATGAACCCGTCCTTGGAGCCACAGTCGAACATGCGCCCGTCGAAGGGGGAGGCGAAGAATTGCTGACTGGCCGACAGCCGCACCATCGCGTCGGTAAGCTGGATCTCGTTGCCGGCACCGCGTTTCTGAGTGCCCAGAATGTCGAAGATATCCGGCTGCAGCACGTAGCGACCGTTGATGTAATAGTTGGACGGTGCGGCTTCCGGCGTGGGCTTCTCTACCATTTCGGTGATGGCGAATCCGGAGCCTGCCTTGGCGCCCTTGCCGACGATCCCGTAGCTGCCTGTTTCCCTGGGGTCGCATTGTTCGACGGCGATCACATTGCCGCCAGTTCGTTCGTAAAGGTCCATCACGCGCGACAGACACCCCTTTTCGCCATAGGACACCATGTCGGGCAAGAGCAGCGCGAAGGGCTCGTCGCCGACGATGTCGCGTGCGCACCACACCGCGTGGCCAAGCCCCTGCGGGGCCTGCTGGCGGGTGAAGCTGATCGCGCCCGGCCGCGGCTGAAGCCGGTTGAGCGAGGCAAGCTGCTCGTGCTTGCCCGTGCGGGTGAGCGTATCCAGCAGTTCGGGCTGGATGTCGAAATAGTCCTCGATGACATGCTTGTTGCGCCCGGTGACGAACACGATGTGCTCGATGCCTGCCTCCAGCGCTTCATCGACTGCATATTGCACGACCGGACGGTCGACTACGGTGAGCATCTCCTTGGGCATGGCTTTCGTCGCCGGGAGAAATCGCGTTCCGAGTCCTGCGACCGGAATCACCGCTTTTCTGACTTTTCTCATCGCTTCTTCCCTGTTTGAGATCGGGGTCCCCGCCGATTCAAAATGTGTCTGTTATCTGATCCGCGCAGCCGCGCCCGGCGGCTGGAGCGTCGATGCCAGACGGCGCAGCCGCGCTGCGATCGGCATTCTGAGGTGTTTGAGTGCGGCCGGATCGCGCAGTGCTGCACCCGCCGCCCGCAACGGTGCGCCAGCTTTCAAATGGCCGACCAGAAGCAGGAAGGATGCCGCCTGTTGCAGACTGCGGGTGCGCCGCGCCTGCTGTGCCCTCGCCAGCGGATCGAGTTGGTGCGCGCGAACGAAATCGGCATCTGCCTTCAGCAGCGCTTCGACGTGATGCAGTTCCAGAACGCGCGATATGGAGCCGCTGCGAATGTGATAGCTGTAGCCGATACGTGGCTCGACAATGCAGCGCCCGCCCCGCGCCAGCGCCGAGGCCAGCAGCAGATAGTCTTCGCCGATGCGCAGGGCTTCGTGGTAGCGCAAGCCCTCGCGCTGGATGAAGGCGCGCTCAAAAAGCGGCTTCACATAACCGAGAGAGAACCCTTCCTCGAACATGATGTTGCCGGCGATAAAGTTGGCGAGATCAAGTTCGGCACGAGCTTTGAGGAAATCCGCGTCGAACATGGCTTGCGGATCGCCCGCGCTATCCTCCACCACTTCGAGATTGTCGATAACGATCTGCGCATTCGCCGCCTTGGCGCGGTCGATCAGGCGTCGCAGTCGGTCGGGATGGACGGTATCGTCCGAATCGAGGATTGCAATCCAGCGTCCGCTCGCGGCATCGATACCTGCATTGCGCGCACCGCCTGGGCCGCGATTTTCGTCGAGCGCGATCACCTTGACCTGCTCCGGCGGAAAGGCGCGTGCGATCTCAACCGTGCGGTCGCGCGAGCAGTCGTCAACCACCACCACTTCCACGGTCACGTCGCGCTGGGCAAGTGCGCTTTCGATAGCCCGTGCGATGCACTCTTCGGCATTGTAAGCGGCGACGACGAAGCTGACATCAGGCTGCATGACTCTGCTCCTTTGCCGGCTCATCGCCATAGAGATGGATTTCGCGCAGGCCGAGCAGGCCGCTGACCACGCCGAAATGCATCAAACCTCGCAGGGCCTGCCGGTTACGCCGATGGGGTATGGGGACGAAGACAAGCGCTGCGCCAAAACTGAACAGAACCTTGGCGATTGCCAATCCGGCCTGCGTCAGCCGGAGATGTTTTCGGGCCAGCAGCCGGCCGTGGGTCTGGCCCGAGCGGAAGCGTCGCTTCGCCAGCCATGAAAAGCATGCCCGTTCTGTCGTGACGGGCTCGTCCACGACGGCATCGCGGGCATAGGCGATTTTGCCGCCTGAACGATGAAGCTGTGAAAAATAGTCGGTGTCCTCGCCGCCGGTGCGTCCAAGCGCCAGATCAAAGCGTCGACCCTGGACATGGGGCGATGCACGCCGGAGCAGCACATTGCCGCTGTAGCCGGTGCGGATTTCGCCATTGACCCAGACAGGTTCCGTGGAGTGGAAATCGCCCCGGCGCATCCACACGGGCGCGGAAGCCGAATAGACCGCCCGCACCGGCCCCAGCACCGCATCCGCACCGGTATTCCTCGCCGTTTCGACCAGTTCGGCCAGCCACTGCGGTGAGACGGTTGAATCGTCATCGACGAAGGCAAGGAAATCGCCGCCCGCCGCATCGAGGCAGGCATTGCGGGCAAGCGAGATGTTGGATGCCGGGCAATGAACGTACTTCAGCTCGAATGGCAGTTCCCGCGACAGGGCCTGTACCAGTTCGCGCGCGCTCGGCCCCGTATCGTTGTCGGCGACGATGACGCCCGCTGCCAGTTCGCCCGGCAGCTCGAGCGCGGCGAGCGAGCGCAGCGTCTGCTCCAGATACGGCCGACGATACGTGCATATGCAGATATCGATCAGCGTTGGGGAGCTTTCGGCGGGGTTGCTCATGACGCCTGCGCTCCGCGCTGTTTCCAGTGCTGTTGGCGCCAGGCCTTCGCATATTCCAGCCAGAAACCGGTGGACCATGCCAGATGCATGGTCATGGCCGATATGCCGGCCAGCGGGCCGTGACGATCACGATGGCTCACCGCCAGCCAGGCTCCGTAGCCGATACAGGCCGCTGCCCATAGAAAGGCTGGAATGAGAGCTGTCGGGCTCAGAACCGCCAGCGCCATGCCGGCCACCGCCGGAAGCACGAGCAGTGGGATGGCCTGCCGGGGCTTGAGCTGCGTGCCATGCTTGAGGATGTTTTTCGCGCGGCCCCGGCCATAGCCGAGATACTGCCGGAACAGCGCGCGCGGCGTCGCGCGCGGATAATAGGTCATGAATGTCTTGTCGGTCATCCAGATGCGATAGCCGGCGGTGGCGAGCCGGTGGTCGAGTTCCGCATCCTCATTGTGGCTGAAGCTTTCGTCATATCCGCCCACGGCGCGGAAGGCTTCCACGCGCATCAGGGCGTGATGTCCGTGGTCGGTCCAGTGACCCGGCGCGCCTTCGCGGTGAGGCGAGCCGCCATTGCCGAGCTTCGAGTTCTGTGCCATGGCCGTTGCCTTCTGGAACGGCCCGAAGCCAATGGTGGCCATCGAAACGACGACCGAATCCGCCGCTGTCTCGCGCGCCTCCTCCAGAAGCATCTCACAATAGCTGTCCGGATAGCCCCCATGGGCATCGATACGGATGAAATAGTCGACCTCATGGCCGAATGTGGCCACGGCGAGATTGATGGCGGCGCTTTGCAGGCGTCGCTCATTGTCGAGCAACACGACACGCGGTTGCGCCGAAGCGATCTCGCGCACCGTCGCGCGCGTGCCGTCGGTGCTGCCGCCGTCGGCCACCACGATCTTCATGCCGAGCCGCTCTGCGGGCTCAAGAAGCCGGTCGATCAGATCGCCAATGTGATCGACCTCGTTGAGGCAGGGGATCACGATCATGCAACGGGCTGTGGCTGCAGGTTTTATCCTGCTTTCGGACCTTTCGAGAATTTCTTCGCTCATGCCGTGATCTCCACAAGCACATCCCGGTATCCGCCACCCGCAATATGGCCGAGGCGTTCGACCAGCCCACGACACTCGGCAAGGCCGCAGACCCAGGTGTGATTATCCTGCGCAGCAATCGCCTCGCGCATCGCTTCAAACTCTTGCGGGCTGATGACGGCAAGCAGGGCGGTGAGCCTGTCCGCTCGCGGTTCATCGAGCAGCAGGCCGATACGACGCTCGGCGAGGAAGCGGGCGGTTTCGGTGCCCTTCATTGCCAGCGGCACCGCGCCGAAGCGGCAGCCTTCATAAAGCCGGTTGGGCAACAACCAGTCCGAATTCATGCCCTCTTCGAAGAAGTCGATGGCCCAGGAAAAATGCACCTCGCCATAGATGGCGGGCAGATCCTGCGGGTTCCGATAAGCACCCTCGAAGCGCATATGCGGCTCGGACCCGACGAACCCGTCGAAATCGTCGAATTCGACATGGGCGGGCCTGCCGCGCAACACCACCTCGAAACGGCCGTCCATGGCGCGTGTGAATTCAGCCAGCAGTTTCAGCGACTTGGTGCAGCGCAGCGCGCCAAACCATCCAATGCGCCACGGTTCGCCTTCCGGGGGCGACGGCGTCGGGTGGAATGCGGCGTCAGCGCCGGAAAGCTGCAGCATCTTGTTCTGGAGCAGGAGCACCGGTGCGTGCGACTGGCCATAGGCTTCAAAATAATCGCGGACGAAGGCTGGCGAACTGGTCAGGAGAAGCGCGGCGTTGCGACCGAAAAATCTCTCTGCACCCCGCATCGACCTTGCAACCCCACCCTGTCCCAGCAGCAGGCGGTGAATATCCAGGCATTCATAGACGATCGGGATGTCGGCGCCGAACATGGCGCGCGCCCTGTTGGCGAGCGCCAGCATTTCGAGATTGCGGCCGATGACAATGTCGGGGCGGTCGATGCTCTTCAGTTTCGTGCCGAGCGTCAGCGCCGCCTTCGCCACCGCAAGCAGGCGCTGGCCGAAGGCGCGGTTTTCCGTCACGCCAAGATCGATCGGCACGATGCCGTCGAAACCCGGCACGGTTTCGCGCCGCCGGAATCCAGCCAGCGTGACCCGCGCGCCGCCAGCCTGCAACATGGAGACGCGCCGACCCACCGCCGGGTCGCAAAGATCATGGACCAGGTACAAAACATGCAGCATGGCATTGTTCACCGACGATAGATTCGTCGGCCCTTCAGCGTATGCAGACAGGTGATGGTCTTCATTGCGTACCCTGTTTCAGTTTGCAGACGATGGATTCGGGGAACTGGCAAGGATCGTCCGGGGCGGTATAGGAAACGCGTTCCACCTCGGCGGCGACGGGCGCGCCCGGATCTTCGAAGGCGCCCATCCACGAGGTCAGCGTGTCGCTGCCCCACAGGCTCAGAAATATCTTGGAGGCGTGGCTGGGCAGCTTGTCGGGATCGGTGGCCTCATCGACGAGAACCCCGTCAACATACCATGCGATCCGGTCCTTCTCCCACACAAAGGCGTAGTCGTGGAAATCCTTGTCCGCGCCGCCGGGCACCTCTGCCAGCTTGGCACTGCCGACGCTCTTGGCGTTGACATACTGGTTGACCTGCACCTTCGAAGGGTCCTTGCCGAGCACTTCGAAATCGATCTCGTCGTGAGGCTGTTTGTCCACGGGACCGATATAGCTGAAGAAGCCGGTGTTGAGACCGGAACCGGCCACCGCCTTCATGCGCACCTCGAAGGTGCCGTAGCCGTAGCGCTCCTTCGTCTGCACCTCGCCGCAGACATGATTGCGCTCCTTGTAGTCCTGCTTGGCGAAGCCGAGTTTCAGCTTGCCGTCCTCGACGCTCACCTGCTTGGCCGACCATGTGCAGTTCTGATGGTCGCCGTTCGACCAGCCGTCGGAAATGTACCAGCGCTGCCTGTCGAGTTTATCGAAATCATCCACGAAGGACTTGCCGGATGCCTGTCCCGCATTTTGCGCCTGTGCCGGCAATATCGCCGCTGACAGGGCCAGCGCGCCTGACAAAAGGTAGAGTGCGGAGTTCTGCACCTGGATTTTCAACATCGAGACCGTCCTACTTTCTGTGCAGACCCGTCAGGGGCCAGCTTCAATTTCGAGCGAATGTTGCAACGCACATAGGACGGGTAGGGGATGGTAATGTGGCACGCAGCCGGATTTCCGGGGAAGGCCCGATAACTTTTTATGAGCGCGGGTTAATGTGTTCGCTGCCGGCAATTTGCCTGCAATCGCAGATTGCCCCGTTTTCAAGGGGAAACCGATCCGCCCAGTCGCGCATTTCGGTCACGAAAGCCAGTTGCCGCTCCAGAGTTCGGAGACGCGCTTCATAGCGCATCATCGCATCCGTCAGTTCATCCACGATCAATGACATGGCCGGGTCCGGGCGGTCGTTTTCGAGTGACTGCTGGGAGAAGGCCGCGCGCTCCATCGTGCTTTCATGACGCGCACGCAGCCCGTCGCGCTCGCGCGTGATGGCGGTGCGGAAATCATCAAGAAAGCCGCATAATTTGGCGATGCGCTGCACATCGGTCTCGTCGTCCCGTTGCTTGCTCCGGACCCGGAACGGCCCGGCTGTGCGGATTTTGAACCATGCCATGACAAAGTCCCCTCCTTGATCGCCTCTATTCCGCCGCGGCAGCTGCGGTGCCGGTTTGCGCGTGCCAGTTCCACGCCGTGCGTACGATCGAATCAAGATCGTGGCGCGGCCTCCACCCAAGTACGGTGCGGGCCTTGGCATTGTCGGCGACCAGCGCCGGCGCGTCGCCCGGCCTGCGCGCCTCATAACGCATCGCGAATGGTCGTCCGGAAATGCGTTGGACCGTGGCCAGCAGCTCCTGCACGGTCGTGCCATGCCCGGTGCCGAGATTCAGTGCCGTGCTTTCGCCGCCATCGAGCAGATATTCCACCGCCCGCCCATGCGCGTCGGCCAGGTCCGCAACATGGACGAAGTCGCGGATGCAGGTGCCGTCACGCGTGTCGTAATCGGTCCCGAATATGCTGAACCCGGCGCGCTGGCCGAGTGCTGCCTCGATCGCCAGCGGAACAGCATGCGTTTCGGGCGTATGCCGCTCGCCGATGCGCCCTTCCGGGTCCGCGCCGGCGGCATTGAAGTAGCGCAGCACCACCGAGCGGAACCCCTGATGGTGGTCGAGGTCCGCCAACATCTGCTCGACGATGAGCTTGCTGCGCCCATAGGGATTGATCGGGTCCTGCGGATGCGTCTCGTCCATGGGCAGGCTCCGAGGCTGGCCATAGGTCGCGCAGGTGGACGAAAAGACGAGCTTGTCGACACCGGCCTCCTGTGCCGCCAGCAGCAGGCTCAGCGTTCCCGCCACATTGTTGTCGAAGAAGGCAGCGGGCGCCCGCACTGATTCGCCCACTTCTATGAGGGCTGCAAAATGCACGATCGCCGCGGGCCGGTAGGCCTTCAGCACTGCGGCCAGCCGTTCCCGGTCGCGTATGTCGCCGTGTTCGAGCGGTCCCCATTGGACGAACTCGGTATGGCCGTTGGAGAGATTGTCATAGACGACCGGCGTGAAGCCGCGTTCGGCAAGGTCCAGGCAGGTATGCGAACCGATGTAACCGGCGCCGCCGGCGACGAGGATGTTGGACATGCAGTTCCTTTCGATCAGGTTTCCCATCAGTTCTCGCTTGCGGGCATCGCATTTCGCTGCTGCATGAGTTCGAACAGTTTCCTGAGGAGCTCGCGTTCGGTCAGGACAAGCAGCAGACCGTAGATGACCGCGCCTGCGGCGGCGCCCACCGCCACCTGTGACAGCGTGTTCCACCAAAGGCCGCCCGGCAGGTCGGCCTTCACATGCTCGAGCATGTAGCGCACCGCGACAGCCATGATGATGGAGGCAACCATTGGGCGCGTTGTCACATAGAAGCTGGAAAGGAATGCCGTGCCGCTGGTGCGGAAGACAGCCCATGAATAGAAGACCAGCGTGATCGCATTGGCCACGCACAGCCATATCATGGCGGCATGGAGGCCGCCGGTGACGGCGCCGTAGCTGACAAGGCCATAGACGAGTGCGGCGCGCAGCATCGCCACCCACCACAGCACGTCGGATCGGCCCGCCCCTTTGAGGAAGGGGATATAGGTGCTGCAGGGCGACATGATGCCTTTCGAGACGGCGAGCAGGCCGAGCACGGGCCAGGCGTGGACCCATTGCGGGCCAAAGATCAGGAACATTCCCGGTTCCGCCACCGCCCAGAGGCCGAACATCATCGGTGCCAGCGCCACGGTCGTGACCTGCGTGCTCAGCATCAGGGCGTCGGTGCGGCGGCGCGGATCGTCGTTCATATGGCTGAAGACCGGGAACAGCACGCCCATCAGCCCCGCTAGCAGCACCTGATTGGGGATGCTGGAAAAGCGGTTGGCAGCCGAATAGGCGCCGGCATCGGCAAGCCCCAGATGCCGTGACACCACCACCAGCGGCGACTGGAAGGTGATGAAGTTGAAGATTTCCGAGCCCATGATGCCGAGGCTGTAGCGGGTGAGCGCGCCTACCTTGGCCAGAGACAGGACGAATCTCGGCCGGTAGCCGGTGGCGTGGAAGAGACCGCCCAGCCGCACGATCGCCGACACGAATAGCTGTGCCACGAGCGACCATACGCCGAAACCGAGCAAGGCGAGACCGACGGCCGTTATCGCTCCGACCGATTCGGAAAAGACACTCCAGCCGGCGTCCTTCCGGAATTCCATGCGCCGCGCCAACAAGGAATAGGCGACATCGCCGCACAATTGCAGTGGCACCAGCAGGGCCATCACCTTGAGCAGATAGGCGGCCTCCTGTGCGCCAAGCCACCCGGCGAAGGGCAAGGCCCAGATGTAGATACAGACAGCCATCGCCGCCGCGACCACGAGATTGACCCAGAAGACGGAATGCACCGTCTCGGCGTCCTCCTCCCGTTCGAGGATGAGCGAAGCCGAAAGCCCGGCGCTGCCGATCATGGTGAGGAACATCACCACCGTCTGGGCGACGGCGACCACTCCGAACTCCTGCGGGCTGAGGATGCGCGCAAGGATCGGGACGGTGACAAATTTCAGCCCGATTGTGCTGGTCTTGGAAAGCACGCTCCAGCCGACGCTGTTTGTCACGGTTCTCAGGTTAACTGTCGTTGGCATGGACGAGCGCCGTTCCTTTCGAGATCGGACTCAGTTCGTCAGCGAGCCCTGCGGGGGGCACCGACTGGAATTCACCGGGACCCGAGCGGTCACCTAGACTCCTGAAGGCGCGAAAAAATGACGAAGTGCACTGTCATCATTCCCTACTACCAGCGAGAGCCTGGAATCCTGGCCCGCGCGCTGCGATCCGTCCTTGCGCAAACCCATCCGGATTTCGATGTGATCGTCGTCGACGACGCCTCGCCATTGCCTGCCGACAACGACCTGCAGGAATTTTCCCTGGAAGAGCGGGCGCGAATTACCGTTATAAAACAACCGAATGCCGGCCCCGGTGGGGCGCGCAACATGGGGCTGGACCACGTGCCGGCGGATAGCCCCTATGCCGCCTTCCTCGATTCCGACGACGAGTGGATGCCCGATCATCTGAAGAACGCCGTGGCGGCCATGTCACTTTTTGATGCGGACTGTTACTGGGCTTCGATCGGAGGTGGCGAGGAATTCTACTATCACTTCGGCGTCGCCGACCTCGCGGGCACCACAGACATGGTGCGCCTGAGCGACGATCCACCCATCGTCGAGCTTCCCGATCTTGCCGGCACTATGCTGAGAAACTGGAGCTTTCTGCACCTGTCCTGCATGGTCATCGGCACGAAGCTGGTGCGCAACATTCGCTTCGAGGCGGCCCTCAGGCTCGCGGCCGAAGACGTGCTCTTCTTCTACGATTGTGTGCGCAACGCCACCCGAACCGTGCTGTCAGAAGAAAACGGCGCCGTGCGTGGCGAGGGCATCAACATCTTCCACGGCATGAGCAGTGATTCGCCGCTGTTCCTGAAGCAGCAGTTCAACACCTGGGTGGCGCTGGACCATCTGGAAAGCCGTTTCCCCCACCGCGCCGAGGACAGGGCCTCGATTGAGGCCTACAAGCAGACCGCGCGCAACCAGGCGCTCTGGGGGCAGGCGCGGCTGGTGAAGGCGCATAAGGCGCCGCAACTGAAGCAGCTTGCGCAATGGGCGTGGCGAGATCCGAAGATATTGCGCAGCGCCGTTCAACTCGCCGTCGGCAAGATCGCCAAATAGGAGGAGGAACGTCATGCATCCCTTCTACTGGGAATCCGCCCACGGCAATTTCGGCGACGACCTCAACCTGTGGCTCTGGGATTTTCTGCTGCCCGGCCTGCGCGACGTCCACCCTGAAACCCTTCTGGTGGGGGTCGGCACCGTGCTCAACGAGGCACTGTTGCCTCCGCGCGTAAAGAAACTCGTCGTCGGCAGTGGCTTCGGCTATGGCAGCGCTCCAAATCTTGCCGATGCCGAGGAATGGGACGTACGCGCCGTGCGCGGACCGTTGACGGCGCGCAAACTTGGGCTGGCCGAACGGCTCGGCATCGTGGACCCGGCCGTGATGGTGGCCGAAATGCCGGAATTCCGGAATCTGCCGAAAAACGGCGGCGCGATCTTCGTGCCGCATTGGGAATCGACGGTCGGCGGTATCTGGCCGATGGTGTGCCGGGAAGCCGGCCTGTCCTATGTCGACCCCTGCGGTGAGGCGAAAAGCGTGATCGGCAAAATCGCGCAAGCCGAACTGGTGGTGGCCGAATCGATGCATGCAGCCATCCTGGCCGATGCGTTCCGCGTGCCCTGGGTCGCGGTGACGACCTCGCAGAGCATCAACAGTTTCAAGTGGCAGGACTGGGCGGCATCGCTCGGCGTCCGCTATGAGCCGAGACAGGTTCCGATTTCCTCGCGTGCCGAGGCGATTACGAAAGGCGCCCGCTTCTGGGGCATCAGCTTCAAGGGGCGCGTACACGCGCCCGAAGCCCCTTGTGGGCCGGGCACATCGGAAACCATGCTCATGGAACGGCCGGAAGAGCCTGTCTCGGCGCTGCGTTCCGCGGCCAAGAAGCTGATGGCCGCCCCGTCCATCCTGGCGCTGCGACAGGCGCGCAAGGCCGAACCGCAGCTTAGCGCCGACCAGGTGCTTGCCGGGAAAAAGGACCAGTTTCGCGAAGTGCTCGCGGACATACACAGAGACTATTTCTGAGCCACAATGCGCGCCGGAAGCAGGTAGCGATGAGGCATCGGGCCTGATGCGGCCCGCTCGCCCTGTCTGCCCCGGAACGCTTCCAGCTTGTCGGCGGCCACGCCGCCGACGATTGCCGGCAGGGTGGAGGGGCGTGTCAACGCGCCGAGGCTGGCGCGTAGCAGGCCGCTCCCGGCCTTGCGGTCGAGGAAATGACGCAGTTCGTAGCGGCCGCGCACATGGCGTTCATGGCGCATCAGCGCCGCGCGCGCGGCATCCGGAACGGTTGCCGAAGCCAGCATGTCGCGGTCGGCTTCATAGAGGCGTTTCAGATCTTCCGTGCGGTGGCGGCCGCTCAGCGAATCGGCGCGTACCACCGCGCCATAGCCGCACCCATGCACGATTTTGTAACGCGCCCCGTTGAGCAGCGCCCGCGCATAGAGGTCGTAATCCTCACCAAGGCGCAGGCCCTCCTGATAACGCAGGCCATGCAGGTTGAGGAAGGCGCGCCGCATCACGGGTTTGAGGAAACCGATTTCACCGCGCGAGGCGCCGCGCCGGGAAATATTGCCATCGACGAAGCTCTCGATATCGAGGAAGCGTGGCGCGGCCTCGAAGCGAGGCACCTGCGGCTCGGAGTGAGATGCGCTGCGCTCGTCGATGAAGACGATATTGTCCGCGAAGAAGTCCCAGTCCTGTCCGTCGAGCATGGTGTCGAAGCGGCCAGGTAAAAAGAAGTCATCGGCATCCAGTATGGCGATGAGCGGGGCGCGTGAATCGGCGATAGCCCGGTTCCTGGCATGGGCCGGGCCTTGGTTGTGGTCGAGCCGGATGATGTGGAGACGCCCGCTGCCGTCATCAGCGGCGAGGGATGCTTCGGCCGTGGCATCGTCCGAGCCGTCATCCACCACGACGACCTCACTGACACGCATCTCGCGCAAGGCGGAAGTGACCGCGCGCGCGATCGTCGTCTGGGCGTTTCTGGCGGCGATGATGACGCAGACGGTGGAAGTTGCCATATCGGGCTCCTGCTTGCAGCATTCAAGATCGGCCGCGTCTCCGCAGCCTTCACACGCCCCCAGCCCGCCGGCCGAGGTGACGGCTGGCGCATGCCCATTCACAGTCTCACAAGGCGATTTGATGACGAAGGGCGAGGATGCCGGGGCAGCGCCGGCGATCAGGGCAGGCGCGAGCGCCCGACGCCGGACAAGGGAGAGGCCTTGCCTTTCGGCTTGCCGCCTTCCGTCAGGGCCGGCTCGTCGCTGGAAGCGTTGCCGGCATGCTTTCCCGAGGCACCATGGCGCCAGACCATGAACAGCACCGCCACAAAATAACCGATCTGGATCAGCACGGCGCAGATGACGGTGTTGACAACTGTGGTCCACACCGATTGCGTGATCGCGTAATTCGCTATCGCGAATACGATCATGGCAATGGCGAATCCACGAAGGAACAGCAGAAAGGACATGCTATTTCTTCGCGCTGTCGACATGCTGCGTTGTTGTAATTCCTTCGCCCAAATCGCACTCCCGCCAAGCCGGGCGTAGATTTAACTCACCATCGACACATTCGGACCCGTCTGTTTCAGGGGTCTGAAGCCTCGAATTCCCAATAGCCCGTACATCGGACAGTATAAGAATTCCGACAATTCGGCGCAACACGGCGCATGGGGCGGATATTTGGCTGCCTGACCATTGGCGTGAAGCCAGAATGAGCAGTTGGATCGCCAAGGATCTTGCCGGTCGAACGCACCTCGGCAGGGGTGCGAATTTTGCAGGAAGTTGGCTTGCCTGTAATCTGAATAAAATTTGACGAATATGGAATAATTTCAAATTGATCAAATAATAGATTCTAATAATCAAGATGCTTACTTTGTTATCATAGTAAAACTTTCAGGATTCATTGAGTGTATTCGGTGGTTTCGCGCAATGTTTCCTGTGGTCACAAAATATGACTGATGGATCGCCAAAGCGACCGATTTTCATCACAGACGCGACATATCCAGCGCCCTATTGTCCGCGTGCTGCGGTGCAGTATTCAATCACGTTACTATTTTTCGTGGAGTAACAGGACATGAGGTACGCCGCCAGATTGGCCAGCAGATTCTCGCCCCGATCGCGGGCGGAAGCGCCTTCTGCGATAGGGGGCGCTCTCAAGCGCAGTTTCGACATAGCCGCCGCACTGGCGGGGATCGTGTTGATCAGCCCGCTGCTTATGATGTTGGCGGCGCTCGTAAAATTCTCCGACGGAGGCGCCGTGGTCTACGGCCATCGCCGGATCGGCCACAACGGCACCGTTTTCCGGTGCTGGAAGTTCCGCACAATGGTTCAAAATGGTGACGAGGTCCTGGCCGCGCATCTGGCCGCCAATCCGGGTGACCGGGAAGAATGGAACGCAACCCGCAAGCTGCAGAACGATCCGCGCGTCACGCGCGTCGGAGCGGTCCTGCGCAAACTGTCGCTCGATGAGCTGCCCCAGATCGTCAACATCCTGCGTGGCGAAATGAGCTTCGTGGGGCCCCGTCCCGTGGTGAAGGACGAGCTGGAACTTTACGGCAAGGCCGCCAGCTTCTACCTGCGGTCACGCCCCGGACTGACGGGACTTTGGCAGGTGAGTGGCCGCAACGACGTGTCCTACGATACCCGCGTCGCCTTCGACCGGCATTATGTCGAGAACTGGTCGTTTGCGTCTGACCTCAAAATCCTCATCCGAACCGTTCCAGCGGTGTTCGCCTCGCGTGGAAGCTACTGAGTCCCCGGAGTCTCGGCTTCGCGCATCGCAAAAGGACGGCAGAAACTTGAAAATGCTCCCCGGAAACCGTTTTGTTCCCCCATCGATCGCCACCACCCTTCTCGGCGCGATGCTCCTGCTGATGGCATCCTTGGTCGCGACCGCTGCGCCGGCTGCACAGACCGATGGCGGCTATGTGCTGGACACGATGGACCGGCTGCGCGTGCGCATTGCCGAATGGCAGAGCGCGGAAGGCGCGCTGCGCGACTGGGCAATCCTGAATGGCGACTATGTCGTTGGTCCTTCGGGGGACATCTCCATGCCTTTCGTCGGCGAACTGGCTGCCCGTGGCCGGTCCACGGCGGAGCTGGCTTCGGCCATAGGCGAGCAGCTCCAGCAGAAGCTCGGCCTGCCCGACCGGCCGGAGGCCTCCGTGGAGATCGCCGAGTTCCGGCCGATCTTCATTGCCGGTGACGTGCAAACGCCGGGCAAATATCCTTACGATCCGCAGCTTACCGTTCTGAAGGCCTTGAGTCTGGCCGGCGGCTTACGCCGCTCCGATTCGGCGGGGCTCGGTGGCCCGCGCGATTTCGTCAACGCACAGGGCAATTATGATGTGCTGGTCGCGCAGCGAAACGGCCTGCTCGCCCGTCGCGCTCGTCTCGTTGCCGAGGCTGAGGGCAAGGACGACATCGTGTTCCCCGATGAACTCGGCAAGAGCGACGCCGGGCGCAAGCTGATGAATGACGAGAAAGCCCTGATGGCGGCGCGGGAAAAGCGGCTGCGGCTGCAGCTTTCGGCGCTCGACGATCTCAAGAAGCTGCTCCAGTCCGAGATCGAATCGCTCCAGCAGAAGATCACGACCCAGACGCGGCAACTCGATCTGGCGCGCAATGAACTGAAGAGCATCGGCAACCTGCAGGAAAAGGGTCTGGTGGTGAACCAGCGTATCCTGTCGCTTGAGCAGAGCAATGCCGAGCTCGAGGGCAAGGTCCTCGATATGGAGACGGCGAGCCTGCGCGCCAAGCAGGATATTGCCAAGGCGGCCCAGGATGCCATCAGCCTTCAGAACGACCGCGAGACGGAGGTCGCGCGGGATCGCCAGCAGGCGGAAGCCGATCTCAACGAGGTCAGCGTGAAGATGGGCATGTATGCGGGATTGATGACCGAAGCGCTGGGCAGAGCCCCGCAGGCAGCCGCCACCGCCGCATCTGCGACAGCTTCCGCACCGACGATACACTACAAGATCGTGCGCAGCGCGAACGGCAAATCCAGTGAAACCGAGGCGCAGGAGTACACTCCCGTTCGGCCGGGAGACGTGATCAAGGTCGAGGTCGCCGCGCCCCAGGTGAACTCGAACTGAAGCCGACCGCGCAAAGCGTGCGGCCCGGCTGCGAGCGGAATTCGAGATGAAGATCTCCAAGGCCCTTCTGGTCGATCCTGAGCGCAACTCATTATACGGATGCGCCGCGGTCGCGCTTTCCATCTTCGTCTTTGCCTATTCGACGCGGTTCGGTCAGGTCTCTGTCCTGGCCTACTACGCTTGCTGGCTGCCGCTTCTGCTTGTGGATCGCCGGCGCATCCTTGACTGCTACTGGCGGTTCGGCTGGATCGTGGCCTTCGCGGTCCTCGCCTGCCTTTCCGTGTTCTGGTCGCCCGCGCCCGCCGCCACCGCGCGCGCGGGCGTGCAGTTGCTCTCGCATGTGATTTGCGCGCTGATCGCGGCACGCACGATCAGCTTGCGCACCCTGTGCCGGGGCGCCATTGCCGGCATCTTCGTCGTGCTGCTCTATTCCTTTGCATTCGGGCAGTACAATTACGATCCGCTTGACGGCACCTACAGCTTCGTCGGTGCCTTCTCGTCGAAGAACCAGATCGGGCTCTTCGCCTCGCTCGGCATCTATTTCGTGTTTTGCGGCGTCTTCATCCTGCGTGAGCGCGCGGCATGGCGGCTTCTGGCGCTTGTCTGCGGAGCGGTTTCAGCCGTTGCGCTGGCCAAGGCGCAATCTGCCACCTCGGTTCTGGCAATCGTGGCGACGCTGGGGGCCGTTGGCTGCCTGATGGTCGTCATGAAGTTCCCGCCCTCGATCCGCAAGATCGCCCTTGTTGCCGCTTCGATAATAGCTGTTGTCGCGGTTTTCGCGGCGACCAGTCTGGGTGCTTTCGATGTCGTGCTCGGCGCGTTCGGCAAGGATTCGACGCTCACCGGTCGCACCTATCTGTGGTCACAGGGCTGGGAAGCCGCGGCCCAGGCGCCGGTTTTCGGCGCCGGCTATCAGGCCTATTGGGTCCAAGGTTTTTCCGAGGCCGAACGGCTGTGGGCTGAATTCTACATCGGCTCGCGCAGCGGCTTCCATTTCCACAACACCTATATCGAGGTGCTGGTCGAGCTTGGGGCGGTCGGGCTGGTGCTTATCGCCATGCTCATGATCCGCGTTCCGTTCGGGTTCATTTCGCGGCTGGCAAGCGCACGCCACGACCCGGTCTCGCTGGTCGCGTTCGGCATTGCCTGGATGTTCCTCATACGCTCCTTCGTGGAGGTCGACGTCATCAATCCCTATGTCGTGGGCAGTTTCCTGCTCTACTATGTGGCCGGGCTTCTTGCCTCGCCCGTGGGAAGCCGGCATGCAGTCACCTCCACAGGGCAACGCGACCCGTTCCTGAAAGCCATCGCATGAACAGGCTGCTCGGGGTGCAATATCTTCGGGCGATTGCCGCGCTGGGCGTGGTGGCCTTCCATGCGGCCGAACGCGCGGGCGGCCATTTTGTCATCGGCGCGGCCGGCGTGGACATTTTCTTTGTCGTCAGCGGTTTCATCATGTGGGTCATCGCTGAAATCCGGCATCCCGCGCCGGCGGCGTTCCTGCGCGACCGCGTCGAACGTATCGCGCCGGCTTACTGGATTGCTACGGGCGTAATGGTGGCGGGGGGATTGGCCGGGTTGTTTCCCAATATGCGGCTCACTGCATTCCATGTCTTCGGCTCGCTTGCCTTCCTGCCGCACAGGTCACCGAGCGATGGCCAGATCTGGCCGGTGCTTGTCCAGGGCTGGACGCTGAATTACGAGCTGTTCTTCTATGTCCTGTTTGCCTTCGTGCTGATGCTGGCCGCAGGCAGACGGCTGCTTGTCCTGGCCTGCCTGTTTGCAGGCCTGATTGCGGCCGGATTGCTGCTTCAGCCGCAAGACGCCGTTCTCATGACCTATACCAGCCCGTTGCTGCTCGAGTTTTTGCTCGGATGCTGCATCGGCAAATTGTGGCTGGAAGGCAGGATTCCGACGGCCATGACAGGGATGGCACTCATCGTCGCCGCTGTCGTGGGCTTTGCCTTTGTCGGCGTCACCTATTCAGGCTTCAACACCTTCATTCTCGGCCCGCTGGCCGGCGCCCTCCTGATCGGCGTTCTCGCGCTGGAAAAGAGCGGCTTGATGCCCCGCGTTGCTTCGGCCGGATATCTCGGCGATGCGTCCTATTCAATCTATCTGTGGCACACGATGGCAATCTCAGTGGTCGCCAAGCTTGGCGCCGTGCTCTCCTGGCCACCCTCGATCACCTTTGGCATGGCGGTGGTTTGCGGCACGGCGGTCGGGTTGGCGGCCTACGAACTCCTGGAAAAACCCATCGCCGCCTTTTTTAAATCCCGGCGACATCGGCGCGAGCGCAGACTGGCGATCTGAGCCGCGCCGACCCCACACAGGGTTCAGGCCCGCCTATGAATGCAGCGGCCACCGACCCACGTACCGGCAACGCGGGTATCGATGATGACCATCGGGTCGTTCGCGAAAATATCGTCCTCCAGCATGACGAAATCGGCAAGCTTGCCCGGTGACAAGTCGCCCTTCAGGTGTTCTTCCTTGCCGGCATAGGCGCCAAGCACCGTATAGGCACGGATCGCATCAAAGACGTCGACCGCTTCCGATATATCGAGGTCCTGACCGGTCGCGGTGACGCGATTGACCATGGAATGCATGCCGCGCATGGGATTGGGGTGGCAGACCGGCGAATCCGAATGCCCCGGCGCGATGACTCCGGCCGCGTTCATGCTCCGATGCGGCCACATATGGCGCATGGCCTCGGCGCCGCGATTCTGGCGGTAGGCATCTCCCAGATCATAGGCAAAGCCGGTGGCGGAAGAGCAGACCACCTTCAGCCGTTGCAACCGCTGGAGGATCGCAGGTGTCACATTGCAGCAATGCTCGACCCGCATCCGGTGATCCTCAACCGGGTGATGGGTCAGGGCATGTTCGAAAGCATCCAGCACGAAATCGATGCCGCGGTCTCCCACGCCATCGGCTCCGACCATCAGGCCCGCCTTGTGCGCGCGCAGGACGCGCTGTTTGAAGTCCCCGGCCTCGTAAACAAGCATGCCGCGATTGTCTTCGGGCTCGCCCAGAACCTTGTCGCCGAGATAGGGCGTGTAATAGGCGGCGGTGCGCCCGCTGGTCGAGCAATCGGGGCACCATTCCACCCCCGTCAGTCGCAGCCATTCGTCACCGAATCCGGTGCGCCAGCCCGCGCGGATGATGGCGTCGATCAGCGCGTCCTCGCGTCCGCTGGCCAAAAGGCCGACGCGCAGCCGCAACTCGCCTTTCTCCCGCATCTGCTGATAGGCGGAAATGCCTCCGGTCGAACACAGCGAATTGTGCACCGAGGTGATGCCGTAGCTTGCGAAATCTGCAAACACCTGTTGCAAGCCGGCCTGGAAATTCTCGGTGGTGAAGCGGTCTTGCAGATGGTTGACGATGGCATGGGCGGCGGATTCGCGCAAAAGCCCGGTCGGCTTGCCTGTGGCCGGATCACGGTCGATGCGCCCGAAGGCCGGGTCAGCCGCGGTTTCGTCGAACCCCACGGCCCGCAGGGCAGCCGAATTCGCGATGCCGAGATGGGCGTCGCGGCGATAGAGAAAGACCGGCCGCCCGCCCGCTGCGTTGTCAAGCTCATCGAGGCTCGGATAGCCCCCGAGCCGCAGGTCATCATAACCAAAGCCCACATACCAGCGCTCCTGCGGCGTATCGGCCAGCGTGGCGGCGATTTCGCGCAACAGGGCAGCCTTGGTGTCCGGTCCTTTGGCAAGTTCTACCCAGCTCCCAAGCCGCGCACCATGCAGATCGGGGTGACAATGGCTGTCGATAAAGCCTGGCAGCACAACCCGCCCGCCACAATCCACCACGGTCGCCGAAGGCGCGAGTGCCCGTATCTCGGAGCTGGAGCCAAGCGCCAGGACACGCCCGCCCGAGATCGCCATTGCCTCGAAAAATTCCCCGCGCCGGCGCATGGTCGCGATCTTTCCGTTGACCACGATGGTCTCGATGGGGCGAAGTTCCATTAGTCACCTTGTTTTCGGCGCCGGGCAACACCCGCGCGATTGGGGTCAGGGAAGGGTCGCGGTTTTCTGCATCTCCGCGACCAGCCAGTTGGAAAATGCGGTCAGCGAAGCGTTCTGGCTTCCGGGCCGCGAGACGAGATAATATGCCTGGCTTTGCCGCCTTATCGTTTCCCGGAATGGCCGCACCAGCCTGCCCGCCGTGAGGTCGGGCTCGGCGTTCACATTGTCGCCCATTGCAATGCCAAGCCCGGCGCGTGCTGCCGCAAGGCAAAGCGTGAAGTCCTGAAACCGATAGGGGCGTCGCGCTGCGGAATCATCAAGCCCGTAGGACAGGAAGTAATCGCGCCATTGCGTGCCCTCGGGATTGTCGATCAGCGGATAGTTGAACAGGTCCTGCACGCTGTTGAGCCCGGGCAAGCTGTTCGCGACGCCGGGGCTGCACACCGGAAACAGCGTCAACTGGGTCAGCAGCCGGATTTCCTTGCCGGGCCAGTCGGGCCGGCCATACAGCAGATGCAGGTCGGCTCTGATGGCATCGATGGCGTTGGCATCGGCGGAACTGGAAGCCATGACCACGATGTCGATCTTGGGATAGAGTGTCGAGAATTGCTCGAGTTTGGGGATCAACCAGTTGCTGGCCAGCGCGGGCATGCAGCTTATGGTGATCGTGCCTTCATGCGCGCCTGCGTCAAGACTCTGCATCGCCGCGTCAAGCTGCCCGAAGGCACGCGTGAGCCGCTCCATCAACCGCCGTCCTTCGGGGGTCAGTTCCACCCCGCGCCCGGAGCGCGCGATCAGCCGGGTGGAAAGGCGCCCCTCCAGCTGCTTCACCTGCTTGCTGATTGCGCCGTGGGTCACATTCAGTTCGTCGGCGGCCGCGCTCAACGAGCCGCGCCGGCCAAGCGCCTCGAAGGCGCGCAGCGCGTTCAAGGGAGGAAGCTCTCTCATGGCGCTTGCGTCTCTGGGTGGAGCATCTGCAATATGTGAGTTTTTCTCCATGGAAAGGTGATTATTTTTCATTTGATTGCCAATTTCTCACAGACTAGCATCTTTCAACGATCAGACAAGATGCAGTTGCGAGAAGAACAGCCGAACTACGGCCAAGGCAGACCTACTGCCCCGACAGACAAGAACGACCGGAACTTAACCGGCAGGGGAAAGAGATCAGATCGACAGGACTGCGCATCGGACGCGGCTGCGATGGAATCACACCAACAGGGAGGTTTTAGATAATGAGAAGACGATTTCGCAGGATGAGCATGGCGGCTGCGCTGGCCCTGTCCACCTTCGCAACCGCTGCCTACGCTGAACAGACCCTTACCATCGCCTCCTGGGGTGGCGCCTATCAGGACGCCCAGCGTGAAGCCTGGTTTAACATCGTTGCCAAGGAACTCGGGATCACCATCAAGGAAGACACCACCTCGGGTGTTGCCGATGTGCGCGTTCAGGTGGCCTCGGGCAAGCCGACATGGGATCTGGTGCAGCAGGGCAATTACGGCTGCGCCATTCTCGACAAGGAAGGCAATGCCGAGCCGCTTTCCGATGCGATCCAGAACATGGAAGGCTTTGACGCCAGCCTGAAGGGCAAGGGCTGGATTTCCAATCTGGTCTACTCGAACGTGCTCGCCTGGAACGACGAAACCTATCCCGATAATAAACCGCAGGGTTGGGCCGATCTCTGGGATACCGAGAAATTCCCCGGCGGACGCAGCATGCGCCGTAGCCCGGTCTACAACATGGAGGCGGCGCTGATCGCGGACGGCGTGCCGATGGACAAGCTCTATCCGCTTGATGTCGACCGCGCCTTTGCCAAGCTTGAAAGCCTGCGCGACGATGTGACCGTCTGGTGGAGCTCGGGCGCTCAATCCGCGCAGGTGCTGCAGGACGGCGAGGTCGATATGAGCGGCCTGTGGAACGGACGGGCGCAGAGCATCGCCGACGAAGGTGAGCCGATCAGCATCACGTACAATCAGCAGATGCTGCTGACCGATTGCTGGATCGTGCCGAAAGGCGCGCCCAACAAGGACCTTGCCATGAAGGCGATCGAGATCATGAGCCGCCCGGAGGTTCAGGCGCGGATCGCCCTTTACATCAATTACGGACCGGCCAACAGCAAGGCCTTCGAAACCGGCGTCATCCCGGAAGATGCCGCGAAAAAGCTACCGAGCTATCCCGATAATCTCGCGAAGGGCTTCATTCTGGATGCGAATTACTGGGCAGACAATCTGGACAAGCTGACCCAGCGTTTCGACCTGTTCATCCAGCAGTAAGGCGAGGGCATGACATCAGGACCTCTCCGGTCTGACGGGATGGGAGGCGCTGCCGCGCTTCCCATCACGATCAGCAATATCAGAAAAAACTACGGCAGCTTTCGTGCGCTGGACAATGTCAGTCTCGACATCCGCAGCGGCGAATTCCTGACCCTGCTCGGGCCCTCGGGGTCGGGTAAGACCACGCTTTTGATGGTGCTATCGGGCTTCGTGCGCCCGGATTCAGGGTCCGTGCGCTTTGCAGAGCGCGAGGTGGTGCTGTTGCCTCCGCACAAGCGCGATATCGGCATGGTGTTTCAGAACTATGCCTTGTTTCCGCATATGACGGTGGCAGGAAACCTGGCCTATCCGCTGAAACTGCGTCATGTCCACCGCGCCGAGATCGAGGCGCGGGTCGAAAAAGCGCTGGATCTGGTGCAGCTTGGCGGGCTCGGAGCGCGTGGCGTGGACGAGCTTTCCGGTGGTCAGCGACAGCGAGTGGCGCTCGCGCGGGCGGTGATCTTTGAGCCGCGCATCCTGCTGATGGATGAGCCGCTTTCGGCGCTGGACAAGAATCTGCGCGAGCAGATGCAGCTTGAAGTGCGCAGGCTGCATGACCGGCTGGGAATGACCACCGTCTACGTTACGCATGATCAGCGCGAAGCGCTGACCATGTCCGATCGGATCGCGGTCCTCGACAAGGGCAGGATCCAGCAGGTCGATCCGCCGCAAGCGCTTTATGAGCGGCCAAAAACGCATTTCGTCGCCGACTTCATCGGAGAATCCTTTTCTCTCCCGGTGACGGTGAACGATGGCGGCGCCACGCTTTTTGATCAGGCGCTGCACCTGCCGCGCAAAATTGCGGGATCGGAGCCGCATTTCCTAGTGCTGCGTCCCGAGAAACTCACATTGCTGCCCAATTCCGTGGACGGCGAAGCAGACGTCAATGTCATCAAGGGACAGGTGCGCCAGTCAGTGTTCCATGGCGACAGCGTGATGATCTACGTGGCCGTTCGCGATGCGCATGAAATCGCCCTGCGCATCCCGCTGCGCGGCAACGTCGTGCTGCCGCAACCGGGGGAACATGTCAGGCTTGGCTACGGGATCGAAGATACGATCGTGGTGCCCGCGGCAGAGCAGGCGGGAGGCGAGCGATGAGCAGCGCTGAAAGCAGGGTCCGGCAGAATGAAACCGCCCTTGCGAGGCAGGCGTTCAAAGAACAGCTGAAGCTGTTGTCGCTGTCTTTTCCCGCGCTCCTGCTCGTAGGCTTCATCGTACTGATTCCCATGGGATGGCTGTTCTGGTTGTCCTTCCTGGATGCCGATGGTTTCACGCTGGCGCATTATGAGCGTCTGTTGCATCCGTCCTATGGCTTGACGCTGCGCACGACTTTCGAGCTGGCTTTTCTGGTCACGGCGGTCTGCGTGGTTCTGGGGTATCCGCTTGCCTACATCGCAGCGCAGATGTCGCCTCGGGCAGCGCGGATTGTGCTTCTATGCGTGCTGTTTCCGTTCTGGACCTCGCTGTTGGTGCGGACCTATGCGTGGCTTGTGCTGCTGCAAAGGCGCGGCCAGCTCAACACATGGCTGCAGGACTGGGGGCTCACCGACGCGCCGCTGCGTCTGGTCCATAATTTCACCGGCACCGCGATCGGCATGGTTCATATCATGCTGCCCTTTATGATCCTGCCGCTCTATGCCGCGATGAAATCCATCGATGAGAACTATATGCGCGCGGCGGCCAATCTGGGCGCCTCGCCGGTGCAGGCCTTCTGGCAGATCCATGTGCCGCTATCGCTGCCCGGCCTTGGCGCGGGCGTGATGGTCGTCTTCGTGCTGTCGCTCGGGTTTTACGTCACTCCGGCGCTATTGGGCGGAGGGCGCGTGATGATGTGGGCGATGCAGATCGAACGCTCGCTCGCGGTCTATTCCGATTGGGGGGCAGCCAGTGCTCTCGGCGTTGTGCTGTTAGTGATCACACTTGCGATGCTGTGGCTGTTCTCGCGGTTGACAGGTGCGGTCAACGCCGCTGCGGGAGGGAGATAGATGCTACGCCGTCCTGCAACCTCGACCCAGATCACCCATCTGCAGCGGCTCTGGCTATATATCCTCTGCGGCCTTGTCTTGTTCTATCTGGTCGTGCCGACGCTGCTGGTAATCCCGATGAGTTTTTCGGGGTCGCGTTTCCTGAGTTTTCCGCCCGAAACGTGGTCCTTGCGGTGGTATAGAGCCTATTTCGACTCCGTCGAGTGGCGCGCAGCCACGTCGGTTTCGCTGCAGGCCGCTGCATGGACGACCGTCGTCGCCACCGTGACCGGAACGCTGGCTGCCTATGGGCTGCATTGCTCGCGACTGAAGATCACGAAACATCTGTCGGTGCTGCTTGTGCTACCGATGATCATTCCGGTCATCCTGCTTGCGGTCGGCGTTTTCATGCTGTTTGCGCCGCTGCAACTGAACAGTTCGCTGACCGGGCTCGTGCTGTCGCATTCGGCGCTGGCGATCCCGCTGGTGCTGATCACCGTCACCGCCGGAATGCGCAATTTCGACCTCAATCAGGAACAGGTCGCGCGCAGCCTGGGCGCCTCGCGGCCCAGAGCCTTTGTCACCGTGACGCTGCCACAGATCAGGAACTCGGTCCTTTCGGCCGCACTGCTCTCATTCGTCGTCTCGCTGGACGAAGTGGTGATCGCGCTTCTGATTGCCGGGGGCGATATGGCCACCTTGCCGCGCCGGATGTTCCTTGCGCTGCGCGACGAGATCGACCCGACCATCGCCTCGATCTCGACCATCCTCATATTGCTTTCGATCCTCCTTCTGGGCCTGTCCCAGCTTCTGGATCGCAAGCGCTCCAAATAGCCGATAGGTGCAAGATGCTCCATTTCGACAGATCTGAATTCGACCGCCGCATAAAGGCCGCGCGCGCGCTGATGCGCAAGGAGGGGCTGGATGCCCTGCTGCTCTTCGCGCAGGAAAGCCATTTCTACCTGACCGGCTTCGACACATCCGGCTTCGTGTTCTTCCAGTGCGCGCTGCTGACTTCCGACGAGACCGACCCGCCGGTTCTGCTGACGCGACGCCCGGATCTGGAACAGGCGCGGCGTACCTCGACTTTCACCGACATCCGGCTCTGGTATGACCGTCCCGGCATGGACCCTTCGCGCGAGCTGCTTTCGATCCTCGAGGAGAAAAAGTTCAAAGGAGCCCGGGTCGGCATCGAGATGCGCACCTTCGGCCTCACCGCCGATAATTATGCGTTGATCGCGGCACGGCTTGCGGGCTGGTGCGAACTGGTCGATGCCTCCTGGCTGGTGCGCAGCCTGCGCGTGATCAAGAGCCCCGCGGAAATCGACTATGTCCGCGAGGCCGCCGAACTGGCGGACCAGTCGCTTGAGGCAATGATCGATGCGGCGGGTCCCGGTGTCTTTGAGGGCAAGGTGGCAGCCGCAGGCGCGGTGCCGATCCTTGCCGGAGGTGGTGATCCACCGCCCTCCGGCCCGGTACTCGGCTCAGGGGATCGTGCGCTTCTGGTGCGCTCGGCCACCGGCTACCGGACGATGGATGCGGTCGACCAGCTCACCCTCGAACATGCGGCGAGCTACCGTCATTACTGCGCCTGCCTGATGCGCACCATCGCCATCGGCAAGGCCAGCGCGAAACAGGAACATATGTTCGACGTCACGCTGGAGGCGATAACCGCCATGACCGACGCCGCGCGCTCGGGCGCGACCATCGGCGGCATAGATGACGCGCATCGCGCGGTTTTCGATCGCCGCGGATATGGCCATGCGCGGATGTCGGCTTGCGGCTATTCGCTGGGCGCAACCTATCGGCCGAGCTGGATGGATGTGCCGCCGATGATCTATTCCGGCAATGAGATGATCATCGAGCCGGGGATGACGCTGTTCCTCCATGCGATTCTGGTCGATGCGGAGGCCAATCTGGCAATGTCGCTCGGCTATACGATCCTGACCCGCGACGGCGCACCGGAGGTTCTCAGCCGCGTCAAGCCAGAATTCGTAGTGAAGGTCTGAGGCGGGAGCGCGTGCGATGGCGGATGACAGCATTTTCGCCGCGGATTTCCGTTCCGCACCCTACTGGTGGGAGGCCGCCGCACCCGAACCCCCCGTTCCTGACCCGCTGCCGGGTCAGGTCGATGTCTGCATCATCGGCGGTGGCTATACCGGGTTGAATTGCGCGCTCGAACTGGCGCGCAACGGCGTGAACTGTCTGGTCATCGATGAAAATCGCATCGGCTGGGGCGCCAGTTCGCGCAATGGCGGGCTGATCACCGGCGGGCTCAAGATCGCGAACAGCCCGCAGGCCGCGCAACTGCCTGATGAAGACCGCGAAAGGTTGGTGGCCGAGGCGATCGGAACATTTCGCTTCGTCTGTGATCTGACCTCGCGCGAAGGGATCGACTGTGACCTCGCCCCCGTGGGACGCTTTACCTGCGCATGGTCGAAAGGCCATTACGACAAGCTTGCGGCCTCGGTCGAAAGCGTGGCGCGGCTCACCGGGGCGGGAGCGTGGATGGTTCCGCCTGAACGCCAGCATGAAGAGATCGGCAGCAATCATTATCGCGGCGGCCAGGTTGCCGAAGGCGCGGGCACGCTACATCCGGCAAAATATGTCCGCGGCCTCGCGCGGGCGGCAACGCAGGCAGGCGCCCGGCTGGTCGGCGCCTGCAAGATGACGTCCATGCGCCGCGGGGGCTCAGGTTGGATTGTCTCGACCACGCGGGGTGAAGTTTCGGCGGCAAATGTCATGCTTGCGACCAACGCCTATACCGGCCCCGAGGCCCCCTGGTTTCGCCGGCGCCTGGTTCCGGTCGCCAGCTTCATGATCGCAACCGAGGAACTGCCCGAGGACCTCGTCCGGAAGATCGCGCCGAAGGCCCGCGCCATGGCCGATACCCGCCGTGTGCTCAGCTATTTCCGCCTCTCGCCCGACCATCGCCGCGTGCTGTGGGGCGGACGCGTCGGCACCCAGGACATGGATCCGCGTGAAAGCGCGCGGCGGCTGCATCGCGTGATGACGCAGGTCTGGCCGGAACTGGCCAAGGCAAAGGTGACGCATTCATGGAATGGCAACGTCGCCTTCACCTTCGATTTCCTTCCCCATCTCGGCGCGCATGATGGCGTGCATTACGCGCTCGGCTGTCAGGGCAATGGCGTGGCGATGCAAAGCTGGCTCGGCTTTCAGGCGGCGCGGGCGATGATTTCAGCGCAACCAAGCGACAGCATGTTCGCGCGCTTTCCCTTCACGACAACGCCGCTTTACTCCGGCGATCCCTGGATGCTGCCAGCAGTTCTGGCCTGGTATCACCTGCGCGACTGGATCGACCGGACCAGAGGATAGGAAACGACGATGACCACGACCCGCGACCGGTTGCTCACATGGCTCGATGCAGAGCGCGAAAACATTGTCACCCTGTTGATGGATCTTCTGCGTGCACGCAGCCCCAATCCGCCCGGCGATACCCGCGACGCCGCGAAGGTCATCACCGATTACCTCGACCGCCACGGACTTTCCCACCGCATCATCTCGCCCCATCCCGAGATGCCCAATGTCGTCGCCGCTTTCGATGCCGCCAATCCGGGCCGCCATCTTGTGCTCAACGGCCATATCGATGTCTTTCCGGTGCCGGAAGATCATCACGGCTGGAGCTCGGATCCGTGGCAGCCCGAGGCGCGTGCAGGCAAAATCTATGGCCGCGGCGCGTCTGACATGAAACCCGGAACGACCGCCTCGATCGTAACCTATGTGGCACTGAGCAAGCTGCAAGAGGCGCTGTTCGGCAAGCTCACGCTGACCTGCGTCTCCGACGAAGAAACCTTCGGGCCATGGGGTGCGCGCTATCTGGTCGAACACCATCCAGAGGTTCTGGGTGATTGCATGCTCAACGGCGAGCCGAGCGGACCGGAATCGATCCGCTTTGGCGAACGCGGTCCACTGTGGCTGGAATTCGAGGTGCGAACAGCCGGCGCGCATGGCGCCTATGTCCACGCCACCGAAAGCGCCACCAAGATCGCCATGGCCATCGCCGGCGATCTTGAGACGCTGACCACGCTGACCGGCGAGGTTTCGGGCAATGTGCAAAGCTATATCGACGCCGGACGCGCGACGATGGATCGGATGATGGGCGAGGGCGCAGGAGATCTCGTCTCGCAGGTCACGCTCAATATCGGCATGATCGAGGGCGGCGAGAAGGTGAACATGATCCCCTCGCATTGCCGCGTCACCGCCGATCTGCGCCTGCCGGTGGGCATGAGCAAGGAAGATCTGTTGCCGAAAGTGGCCGAAATCGTTGCGCGTTATCCGCAGGCCGAATGGCGCGAAATCGGCGGGGCTGAACCTTCGTGGTGCGCCCCCGATCACGAAATGGTCGGCATCATCCAGAAGAATGTCGAGGCCTTCGGCCGGCCACGCCCCGTTCCCATCGTCAGCATCGGCGGCACGGATGCGCGGCTGTGGCGCTATGCCGATGTGCCCGCCTATGTCTACGGCCCCTATCCATATGGTATGGGCTCGCATGACGAGCATGTCGACATCGAGGAATTCCTCCATGTCGTGCGCACGCATGTGCTTTCGGCCCATGACTATCTCTCACGAGGCTGACCATCCATTCGTCGACAGCCAACGGCAAAGGCAGCCGCGATGTCCGCAAGCTATCCCAGATTGTTTTCGCCGCTGACCATCCGCGGGCATGAAATCCGCAACCGGATCCTGTCGACAGGGCATCAGACCTATCTGGCGCAAGCTGGCCTGCCGGGCGAGGATTTCATCGCCTATCACGCGGCACGCGCGCGCGGCGGCGTGGGGTTGATCGTCACCGAGGCCGCGCGCTTCCACTCCTCCTCGATGACGCAAAGCCCCGATCTCGTGATCGTCAGCGACGACGCGATCGGGCATTACGCGCGCCTTGCCAGTGCCGTGCACGACCATGGCGCCCGCATCATCGGACAATTGTCCCATGCTGGGCGCGTCAGCCGCAGGATGCAAAACGGCATGCGTGGCGTGGTGTTCGCCCCGTCTTCGGTGCCCGAGAACCGCTTCCACACCGTACCGCGCGAAATGCCCACCGAGATGGTAACCGAAATCGTCGCTGCTCTGGCCGAAGGCGCGCGTCGCTATATCGAGGCGGGCTATGACGGCGTCGAACTGATGGCGAGCCACGGGCTGCTCTTTGCGCAATTCCTCAATCCGGCAAGCAATCTGCGCAAGGATTGCTATGGCGGATCTCTGGAAAACCGGATGCGGGCGTTGCGCGAAAGCCTCATAGCCGCCCGCTCGGCGATCGGCGCGGGGCCGATGATCGGGCTCAGGATTTCCGCCGACGAACTCGACGAAGGCGGGCTGGATCAGGCCACGGTGCTTGAGGTTTGTCGCGATCTCAGCGCGGCAGGGCTTGTCGATTACGTCAACACCACCGTGGGAACGATGGCCGCACTTGGAGCCTCGGTCCACGTGGTACCGCCGATGGAAATCGCCCCGGCCTATGTCGCCGAGCATTCCAGACGCATCCGCGCGGTCGTGACCGTTCCGGTCTTCGTCGCGGGCCGGATCAACCAGCCACAGATCGCCGAAGAGGTCCTGGCCGCAGGTCAGGCAGACATGTGCGCGATGACCCGGGCGCTGATCACCGATCCCGACATGCCCAACAAGGCGCGCAGCGGACGGTCCGACGATATCCGCGCCTGTATCGGTTGCAACCAGGCCTGTATCGGCCATTTTCACGCCGGTCAGTCGATCTCCTGCATCCAGAACCCGGTCACCGGGCGCGAGGTCAGGCTGGCCGGGATTCCCCAAGGCAGCCAAAAGCGGAAAATCCTGATCGCAGGCGCAGGCCCCGCGGGGATGAAGGCGGCGATCACCGCCGCTCAGATGAGCCACGAGGTCATTCTGGCCGAGGCCGGGCCGCAGGCTGGAGGGCAGGCGCTTTTGGCGCAACTGTTGCCAGAAAGAGCCGAATTCGGTGGCCTTGTGACGAATCTTCTGGCGGAACTGGCCGGTCATGACGTCGATCTACGGCTGAATACGCGGGTTTCGGCGGAACTGGCGGCCAGGATTGCCCCCGATGCCCTGATCCTTGCCACTGGCTCCAAGCCCGTCGAAACCCCGGTCGAGGGCCGCGACAGCGGCAATGTGATCGAGGCCTGCGACCTGTTGGCGGGCCGCGCCAGACCCGGCGCGCGCGTGGTCGTCGCCGATTGGCGCTGCGACTGGATCGGCATCGGCATCGCCGTGCTTTTACAGCGGGCGGGCCATCATGTACGCCTTGCGGTCAACGGCATCGCAGCCGGACAGAATCTGCAGCAATATGTCCGCGATCACTGGGCTGGCCGTCTGCATGAAGCCGGGATCGAGGTCATCCCTTATGCGCGCCTTTTCGGGATTGATGACGACAGCGCCTATTTCCTTCATGGCGCCAGCGG
>Ga0182738_1000567_pt1 | contig 50911 bp, 49 predicted proteins | sample eDN5th30CBELigMG_FD_128876 | JGI IMG/M metagenome (GOLD analysis project Ga0182738, IMG submission 128876) | Enriched Miracle-Growth compost microbial communities from Emeryville, California, USA - eDNA 5th pass 30_C BE-Lig MG (version 2)... ... | reverse complement strand
TCGGCCGCCACGATATCGGCATAGGAGTGCATTTCCTGAGTCGTCTGCGGCGTGCCGGCGGCGCTTGCGGCGCCGGTCGTCAACGCCGTGCCGGCAGCCAGCGAGATGGCCAGCAGGACGACGCCGGCGAGCGCCAGGATGCGGTTGCGGTGGGTGGTGAAAGACTGGTTCGACATGGATTTTCTCCTTGGAGGACCCGTCACCGATGCCGCACCGAAATCGTGGAACATCGGCAAGCCGTCTGGTCGCGTCGGGTCGCGGCCTTTGTCTATTGGCCGCCGGCGTTTCCCGGCCTCGATCAAAGAGTTAGCGCTGCACCCGCCCGGCTTCAAATTAATTCGATGTAATGAGCCCAGCCATTACTTGGTTCTTGTCAGAACCCATAAATAAACTTCAAACAATACTGAAAATGGCAAATTGTTGGCGTAGAAAACACAAAACCGCTATCGGGCAACGCGAATCGATCACAAATCGGTCAACACCTCTCTCGCGAAGCCAAAGCCTGCCTCAAACACATGCCGTCCATCGCGCTGCCTGCCACTGCTGTGGCGGCGCCATGCCTGGTGATCTTTCCTGGGAGGATCATCCCGAAGGAACCGGACCTTCGGGATACGCTTCCTCGATCCGGTTCACAAGGTCCACGCGCTGGCCGCGACATAGATCCGGCCGATCCGCTCGATACCGGCCCGGTCGTCATCATCGAAGTGGCCTGTCGTCGGACTGTCGAGATCGAGGACGCCGAGAACCGTGTCGTCGCGGATGAGCGGCACGACCAGTTCGGAGCGCGAGTCCCCGTCGCAGAAAATGTGGTCGGGAAAGGCGTAAACATCTTCGACCACAAGCGACTCCCTGCGTGCTACGGCGGTGCCGCAGACGCCGCGTCCGACCTTGATGCGCACGCAAGCCGGCTTGCCCTGAAATGGCCCGAGGACCAGTTCGCCGGGTTCCTTCAGGAAATAGAAGCCGGCCCAGTTCAGGCCGGGCAACGTCTGGAAGATCAACGCGGAGGTGTTGGCGGCATTGGCGATCGCGTCGCTCTCGCCATGCAGCAGGCCCGAAAGCTGACGGCACAACTCGTCATAGAAGGTTGGCTTGTGATCCTCTTCGATGCGCTTTGCCGCGAACACGTCCCGACCTCCTGTCATTTGCAGAGTCGATACTGTGCGTCTCTCGGGCGCTGATCGTCAATGAAACAGCGCGGGACAGGTGCCTTAAAGCAGCCAGGCGGCAAGATCGGAGAACGGCCGGACAAGAATCCAGCCGACCACCGCTATTCCTATACGAAGGCTCCCATAGCTATGATCGCGGCTCCCAGGAGCACGATGGCAGCACCGTAGAAGAGCATCGGTTTCGTTCCGACTGCCGACAATTTCGATCCGATGGGCCTCATGGCCGAGCCGAAGCTGGATTCATTGTGCTGTTGCGGCCGTGGCCCTTTTTCGCAGGAGCGGCCCTGACCAGCCGCCTCCTCGTCTGTGTCCCGCGTGGCGGCCGCGGGTTCGATACCCGGAATCTTCGTAGGATGGGCTGTCATTCGGAACCCCCTATGGATTGGTCGGCTGGGTCGGCGTGGTCCCCTGCTGATCACCGCCGCCCGATGTCTCCGGAGCGGTGTTCTTCTCGACCTGCGGCGAGGACTCGGTGCCGTTGTCTTTCGGCTTGTTGCAAGCGGAAAGAGCAAGAGCCAGCGGGACCAGGGGAAGGATGGGCTATCGTATCTCGGATCTCCTTTTGCCGTTCCCGGCGCCGACACAAATGTTTGCATCTGGAGAGCAACGGTGAAGGAAAGCGTAGGTTCCGCCACTGTCACCGGCATGCTCCGGTTGATCGCGCAGTTGCAGGCTCTCGGGCTTTCAGGCGACGCGATGGCTGCTCAAAAAATTCTCATCTATACGATGGAGATGCGCTCTTATACTGAATCCTAAGCGCCCAGACCTACTGATGCGGAGGGGACAAGGTGGACAGATCGAAATCATCATCGGACGGCATCGCGGCAGTTCCTGAATTGCCGAGGTCGCTTGCCACCATTGCCGCTCAGCATCTCGAGCGGGCGATCATTGAGGGGCGCCTCGATCCGGGCGAGCGTCTTATCGAAGAGGAATGGGCCGAAAAATTCGGCATCAGCCGGGGAACGTTCCGCGAGGTTCTGCGGATACTCGAAACCTCCAAGCTGGTGGAGATCATTCCACGACGCGGCGCCCAGGTTGCCAGCGTTAACCGACGGGACGTCGAGGAAATATACATTCTCCGCAAGCACCTCTTCCAGCTTGCCTACATCTACGCCGTGCGGAACATGAGCGGGGACGACCTGGGCCGGTTTCAGTCGATCGTTGATGACATGGAGCGCGTCGCCGAACGGGGAGATGCGCTCGAATTCAGCGCGCTATCGCAGAAATTCGATGAACTGGTCCTGGACGTCGCCGACATTGAAAGGTTGCGCACGCTTGTCGATTTTTTAGGCAAGCAGACGATCCGGTATCGCTACATGGGTTTCAAGATCGCCGGCCGGGTCGATCGCTCGCTGGCGGCGCACAAGGAGATCATGGCCGCGTTTCGGGCCGGAGACGGAGAGCGTGCCGGCGCCATCGTCTACGACGTCATCGAACTTGCCGGAAAAACCATCATCGAAAGCGTGTTTGGAGACGACTCCGGCAAGCCGGTGGCCACGGATGAAAGAAACGGCAGGCGTTGAAAGAATCGGGGCTTTGAAATCCTCGCTCCACAGCCGGTCAGTGCGGGGCCACCGAAGGAAGACACGAAAAGCCCGCGAAACGATCGGTCTGCGCTACATCCCGGACTTCCTGTTCCAGCGCGGCGGCATCCGCACCCGGAAATCCGAACGCGACGCAATCGCGAAACTTCCGCGATATGTCCTCGGGCGAGAACGGCGCTCCCCAATGACCTTTCGGATTGTCGACACGCTCCGACAGAACGTCGCCGGAATGCAGTTCGACCGAAACCACGGCGAACCCCTCATGCCATTCCAGCATCCCCACCGGCGGGACTGGACATTCGGAAACCTCGATCCGGGCCATGAGAGCCAGAAGGGCCTCGTTTTCCAATATCCCGTCGGCGAAGTCGGCGGGACCGAGCGTGCGGCCACTCAATAGCGCCGCAAGAACGTATTCGGCGCTGAACTTGCATTCCAGCGGGGCGATCGGGGGGCGCTGGATGAGCGGCGCCCTTCCCTGCGGCTCGATTGCAACGTCGATGCGTGCGACGTCGCCCGGCTGGATATCGGTGCGAGCCTTGAGGTTGGCCATGGCCTCGCACATGCGATGGAGATTGTAGCAGACGGCATAGTTCTTGAGGCTGACGCCGTGGCGCGACGGTGTCCAGTCATCGCCAAGGCTGCGTGCCACCCGCGCCAGATGATCCCTCCCGTAGAACAGGGCATAGTAGCCCAACCGCCCCTCCAGCATTGAGGGATCGGCGGTGAAGCCGGCTTGGGCAAGATTGACCGCGAGTACCGCGTTGCGCGCTGCGAGGCCGGCATGGAAGGGTTTCGTCATCGTGCCGAAATTCTGCCGGCTGCCGCTCGCCATGCTGCCCGCCAGGCCCAGCGCATGCCGCGTCTGAGCCAGCGTCAGGCCGAGCAGCCGCGCGGCCGCGCAGGTTGCGGCGACCACCCCGATGGTCGAGGTTGAGTGCCAGCCGTGCGCATAGTGGTCGTCGATATCCATTCCGTCCGCAACCGCGACGGCGGTGCGGACGCCGACCACATAAGCTTCGCTCATTGCCCGACCGCGAGCGCCGATCTGTTCGCCGAGTGCCAACAGCACGGGCCAGATGGTGGCGGCGAGATGGCCCCGGATCGACTCGTTGGTGTCGTCGTAGTCGAGCGCGTGCACGGTCGCGCCGTTCACCATGGCCGCCGTTTCGGCGCTTGCCGGGCTGCCGCTGCTCCAGATCGTCGAAGTGCCTGAATCCAGGCCCGGATGTGTCCTGGCAAGCACCTTCACAAGTTCGGAGTTCCTGGCGGCCAGCGCCACGCCGACCGCATCGAGAAGCGTGTCTGCGGCCTGCCGTGCCGCCTCCGCCGTCAGGTGATGTGCGACGTCTCCCAGCGCGTACCGGGCGAGGACGGCCGTTACGGCGTCATCCCGCCCGGCATTTTCGTCGGCCTGCCCAGTACCACTGACCAATTGGGTCTCCTGCAGGGTTCATCCGATGTTGGATGGGTTTCCATCCTTTCCGATCCGCCTCCCGCAAAACGCCGGGTGGAGTTCCATCCGGCGTTTTGCGGACGGCTTCATCTGGCCCGGCGAGCCTCGTTGCGGGCGACATCGACGGCGACGCCGAGATAGGAAGACGGGTCCATCAGCGCCTGAAGCTGTTCCTTGCCCAGATGCGCGCTGACGCTTTCATTCGCGCTCAGCACGTCGAGGATCGGCACGCGCTTTTCATGAGCGAGCATGAAGCATTCGTGCAGCACGTCATGCGCGTTGTGGCGACCGAGGAACGAGGCCAGCGCCCGCATCATCGGCTCTCCCGCCACCTCGGCGACGATGTTGGCCCGCATGCGTGCGCGGTCGACCTCCAGCCCTTCGACCAGATAGGTCAGATTGCCGATCTGGCCGTCGAGCAGCAGGAACACCTCGGGCACGATGCGTGAATCGATCTGCCAGCGGGAATCGTCGCGCTCGTGTTCCGTCGCCATGAGTTCCATCGCAAGGCCCGCCTGCGCGCGCAGCATCAGGCCGGCCGACAGCACGCCTTCGGCAATGCTTGGATTGCGCTTCTGGGGCATGGTGCTGCTGCCGACCTGTTCGGGACCGTGCGGTTCGTGTACCTCGGACAGTTCGGTCTTCTGCAGGGCGGCGAGTTCGTGGCCGATGCGCCCGAGAGACGAGCCGAGCAGGATCATGCCGGACAGCATCTCCCCAATACGATCGCGGGCGGCCTGCCATGAAACGGGATCCCAGCCCAACTCCAGATCGGCCGCCACCTTCTGCGCCACTTCAAGGCCCTTTGGCCCCATATAGGCGGAGGTGCCGACCGCGCCGACTATGCTGACGACGAACACGCGCTCGGACATCGCCTTGAGACGGTCGATGCCGCGTCGGACCTCCGAAAGCCAGTTCGCGACCTTGAAGCCGAAAGTGATCGGCAGCGCCTGTTGCCCGTGGGTGCGCCCGGCCATCACCGTCTCGGCCTCGCGTTCGCATATAACCGCCAGCGCCGCCTCGAGGGTCGTTAGCCCTTCGAGGATCATCGACATCGCTTCCTTCGAGCGCAGCATGGCGCCGGTATCGATGATGTCCTGGGTCGTGGCACCCCAATGGAGATATTGCCCGGCATCATCCGGACAGGCGTCACGAAACTGGTTGATGAAGGGCATGAGCTGGTGAAGCGTCGCGGTGACGCCATGGCGCATCGCCACCATGTCGAACACGTGGGTACGGCCGGCTTCCTCGATGGCCTTCGCCGCCTGGACGGGGATCAGGCCGACGGCTGCCTGGGCGCGCGCGAGCGCAACCTCGACCCGGACCCATCCGCCGACCATGTCGAGGTCGCTGAACTTCCGGCGCATCGGCGCCCTGGACCACAGATCCTCGAAAAGAGGGCTGCTGAGAGTGTAACCGTCTTCCTTCACTACAGACTCCATATGGATTTCAAGAGAACGATCCGACGGTTGCAATCACAGGTCGGATCTCAGTTCGGACCGCCTCGCCACGAGGCTGAGCGCGAAGCAGATGCAGAAGTAGACGACCGCTGCGAATGCCAGCAGTTCGAACGGATGCACCAGGACGCGCGAATTGGTGATGCTCACCCGTGCGTAGAACTCCTGGACGCCGATGACGGAAACCAGCGAGGTTTCCTTGACCAGCATGATGAATTCGGAAGAGAGCGACGGCATCATGCGCCGAACCGCCTGGGGCAGGACGACGTAGCGCATGGTCTGCAGATAGCTCAGTCCGCTCGCCCGCGCCGCCTCCACATGGCCTGGATGAACGCCGAGGATGCCGCTGCGGATGATCTCCGCGACATAGACGCTGGTGAAGACCGCGAGCGCGATGCTTCCCGACACGAAGGCGGAGACGTTGTAGCCCAGCTCCGTCATCAGGAAGTAGGTGAAGAAGATGAACAGCAGCAGCGGTACGCTTCTGACGAGTTCGATGAAGGCCTTGGTGAAAAGCCGGACAGGCAGGTAGGGCGACAGGCGCAGGGTGGCGATGACGCAGCCCAGCAGGAAGCTGCCGACGATCCCGAACAGCGCCAGCAGGAAAGTGTAGCGCAGGCCGGAAATCATGTATTCCCAGTTGTTGAAGATGGCGCTCATGCCGCCCACGCCTCCAGCCAGGATCTTATAGACCGGGGTCCGGTCGAGCGCCGGGCATATCCCCACCTGTGGTCAAGATAGCGTCCCAGGGCGTTGAAGCCGGCGCTGACAAGGGTGCAAAGCACCACGAAGACCGCGACCGCCGCGCCCATGACGAGGAAGACCTCGAAGGTGCGGGAGGTGAGCGTATAGGCTTGGAAGACCAGGTCGGGCACGCCGATGACCAGGACGATGCTGGTGTTCTTGGTCACGCCGACATAGTGGTTGATCAGCGTCGGCAGTGCCATCCTGTAGGCTTGCGGCATGATGATACGGACCATCGTCGTCATGTACCCCAGCCCGCTTGCCGTCGCGGCTTCATACTGTCCACGCGGGACCGACTGGAGACCGGCGCGAACGGCTTCGGCGATGTAGGCGCTGCGATAGACGATCAGCGCGCAGGTGCCGGCGATGAATTCGATGCTGTAGATGCCGGTGAGCGGCGACACGAGCCACTGGACCGTGGACAGGCCGAACACGCCGAAATACCAGAACGCCAGTTGCACCAGCACCGGGACATTGCGGATGAATTCGACGAGCGCGGTCAATGCCACACGCAGCGGGCGCAGGGCGGGTGATCTCGACACCCGCCCAAACGCGATCAGGCTGCCGATCAACGTCGAGAAGACAATGGCGTAGAACGCAATTTGTACGGTGATCCAGAGGCCTGACGCAAACAGCGCCCGGCCTTCGGGACCAAAGACAACGTTCCAGTTGACGGAGCCCATGTTCCTGATTCCGATGTGTTACTTCGGCCAGACTTCGACCTGGTAGGTTTTGGCGTACAGATCACCCCACCACTTCTTGAAGATGGTGTCGTAGGTGCCGTCTTCGACGATCTCCATTAGGGTGAAGTTCAGCTTGTCGCGCAGCAGCGCGTCGCCCTGGCGCACGCCGAACGCGAAGGGCGAGTTGCCGATCCCGTCCTCGCCAACGACCTTCAGGGAGACGCCGGCCTCCTTGGCCGCGGCGACCGCCGAGCCGAGCGATCCAGCCGTGTCGAAGGCCGCCTCGGCACGCCCCTGCTGGACGGCCACGTAGACGTCGGCCCAATCCTTCATCTCCAGGATCCGGGCCTGCGGGTTCATCTGCTTCATCATCTGCGACTGGATGGACCCTTGCGCGAGGGCGACCGTCTTGCCGTCAAGATCGGCGATGGTATTGATCGCCGAATCCATCGGAACCATCAGCTTCATCGACTCGGCGATGTAGGTAACCGAATAGTCTATCTTCTCGTCGCGCTCGCGTGTGTGAACGATGGACGCCGCGATGAAGTCGACCTTGGATGTGGTCAGGTTGGCGATGCGATTGGCGCTCGTCACCGGCTGGAGCTCGAGTTGGACACCCCAGCGCTTGGCGATCTCCGTGACCAGGTCAATGTCAAAGCCGATCGGGGTTTCCTGCCCCTGGGGGACATAGCCGTACGGGATGGTGTCGTATTTGACGCCGACGACCACCTTGCCCTTGCTCTCGATGTTCTGCCAGGTCACGGCCGACGGATCGACGCCACTCGGCTTTTCCTCGGAAGAGGAACAGGCCGACAGCATGGCCGCCAGGCCGCAGGCGGCCATGGTGGAGATCAGACTCCAACTGTTTCTGGACATTTTTAGTTTACCTCCCGCTTTGATGTTCAGTGCACTACGCTTGAAAGAAACTGTTTGGACCTCGGGTCCGTGGGACTGGCGAAGAAGGCTTCCGGCTTGCCGCATTCGACGATCTTGCCGCCGTCCATGAAGACAACCTCGTCGGCCACCTGCTTGGCGAAGCCGAGTTCGTGGGTGACGACCATCATCGTCATCCCGTCCCGCGCGAGGTCGACCATGACGTCGAGCACCTCGCCGATCATCTCGGGATCGAGCGCGCTGGTGGGCTCGTCAAAAAGCATGACCTTCGGGTCCATCGCCAGGGCGCGCGCAATCGCTACGCGTTGCTGCTGGCCGCCTGAAAGCTGGGCCGGATGCTTGTGCGCCTGATCGGCGATCCTGACCCTGTCGAGCAGCTGAAGCGCCCGCTTCTCGGCCTTGTCGGCCGACATCCCCTTCACCTTGCGCGGTGCAAGGGTGATGTTCTGCATGATCGTCATGTGCGGGTAGAGATTGAACTGCTGGAAGACCATGCCGACCGAGGACCGGAGCTTGTTCATGTTGGTCTTCTTGTCGAACACATCGACGCCGTTGACGGTAACGGAACCGCCATCGATCGTTTCAAGACCGTTGATGCACCGGATCAGGGTGCTCTTGCCGGAGCCGGACGGGCCGATGATCACGGTGACGGTGCCCTCAGCCATGCTGTAGCTGACATCCTGAAGGGCATGGAAAGCCCCGTAGAACTTGGACACGTTCTTCACGACTATGCCGCTCATGGGCGCGATCTCCTCTGGTCCGGACGCGCCGGCTCCTTCTCTCGCGGCGCTCCGGAGACACCCGCCTCCTCGGCGTCGTCGCCGAAGACGCTCGCCAGGATGCCCTTGCCCGCCAGTTCGATCAGGTCATAGACGGCAGCGCCGGCGCGCTCCCCGTCCCGCGCCTCGAATGCCTCGAGGATGACGCGGTGCGCGGCGAGCGAGCGTTCGATGCGGCCGGGGACCTTGAAGCCGATATAGCGGTAGCGGACCGTCTGCTTGCCGAGGAACTCCACGACCATGCGCAGCCGGACGATGTCGGCGACATCGAGCACAAGGTCGTCGAACTTTTCCGACAGGGCGCTGAATTCGACGACATCGCCGCGCGCCGTGACACGCTCCATGTCTTCGACGATCCGCCTGAACGCCTTGAGATGCGCGTCGGTCATATTGGCCGTCGCATAGATGTAGGCCAGTTCGAAGAGGTGCTTGCGCAGGATGTAGATCTCCTCGACGTCCCGGCGGTTGACCCGTGCGACATGAGCTCCCCGGCGCGGGATGATCTCCACCAGCCTCGCCGTCTCGAGGATGCGTAACACCTCGCGGAACGACCCCCTGCTGATGCCGAATTTCTCGGCCCATTCCTCTTCGATCAGACGCGCACCGGGGCTGAGGCGCCCTTCGATGATCTCGCGCTCAAGATGCTGGGCGGCGATGGCGGCAACCGAACGCGGCAGTTCGGGCATCGCCATGATGTCGCCAGCTCCTGATCTCGATCTGCTCACAACCACTCTCCGCGCATGGCGGGCCCGCCTGCCCTGAAACGATCCCGCTCCGAAATCCCGAAACGGAAAAATTGTGCTGGTACCCCGTTGGGGGTCCCGATGCCGGCACGATCCGGCTCCTCCCATCATGCCCCGGCAGCGCGCTCGTCTGCCTCGTCGCTCGAAATGGAGCGTCCGACAGATGAGAGAAAATGCGATCTTCATATAATTGTCAACAATTAATTATTGTGATACGCAACGTTTCGAAATGGCGGGAGCGAGCGATGGTCTGTTTGAGCGAGCGTGAGGGGGAAGGCGCCGGCTTTCGCCTGGCATGCGCCAGTGTCCGCACGGTCCGGCCGTTCGCTTCCAAGCCGAAGGAATCGCCCGTCGCCGGAGGTGTCGAGCCGCGCGGCTCGCGGTGTGGCGCACGCCGCCGAATCGATGACCGGCGCCGATGCGGCGCTATCGCCGGAGTCGCGTCTTGAACTTGAACCTTCCTTCCGTCGCCGACGCTGCTCCCGCTTCGCCGTTCAGACGTCTGGAGGCGATAATGCCCGGCTTCACGCTGGTGGCGATTGTCACCGCCGCCGCTTACGGACTGCGGCAGGTTCCCGGATTGTCGGCGCTGAGCCCGATGATAACGGCCATTTTCATCGGTCTGGCGTTCTCCAGCTTCACCACGGTTCCGGCCGCCGCCAAACCTGGCGTCGCTCTCTTCGGCAAGAGCCTGCTGCGGCTGGCGATTGTCTTGCTCGGCGTCCAGCTTACGCTCGGACAACTGGGTGAGGTCGGCGTCGTCCGGATGCTGACGGTCTGCGTCCTGGTGGCCGCGACCTTTCTGGCGGCGCTGCTGCTGGGCCGCCTGCTGGACATCAATCCGGGCCTGGCCAGGCTTCTGGCCGCCGGCACCTCGATCTGTGGGGCCTCTGCCATTGCGGCGGCAAACGCGGTGCAAAGGACGAACGACGAGGACGTCGCCTATGCCGTTGCCTGTGTCACCATTTTCGGCACCGTCGCGATGCTCGCCTATCCGCTGTTGGGGCAAATGGCCGGCCTTTCCTCCGCCGACTACGGCTTCTGGGTCGGCTCCTCCGTCCATGAAGTGGCGCAGGTTGTCGCCGCCGGTTTCCAGAACGGAAATGCTGCCGGAGAACAGGGCGTCGTCGTCAAACTGTCGCGCGTGATCCTGCTTGCGCCGCTGTTGATCGGGATGTCCGTGCTGTCCGCCGGCCGAACCCGTGGCGCCGCGGGCAAGATGACGTTCTCGCAGATTGTCCCGACCTTCGTGATCGGCTTCGTGCTGTGCATGATCCTCAACACACTCGATCTGATCCCCGCACACCTCAAGGCACTGATCGTGAACATCACGCCCATCATGCTGACGGCGGCGCTCGGTGCTCTGGGCCTCGGCACCAATTTCGGCGCGGTGAAGGCGCGCGGTGCGCGACCGCTGCTCGTCGCCGCCCTCGCCTCCGTGTTCATCTCCGGCGCCAGCTATCTGCTTCTGGCCTTCGCCCTATGAGGAAACGGCAGGCATGACGTCGATGAACTCACTCCGCCCACCGCCACCGGCATCGCCGTGACATTTTCAAGTGAAAAGGAAAGCTGAATGAACACCGTGCAACATTTCGTCGACGGCAGCGTCTGGGCCGGATCGTCCACCCGCACAGCCGACATTTTCAACCCGGCGACCGGGGCTGTCATCGGCAGCGTGCGGCTTGCCGGTGCCGACGATGTCGCCCACGTCGTCGCGGTGGCCCGGGAGGCCCAGCTTCAGTGGGGCGCGCTGCCGCCGGCAAAGCGCGCGGCCGTCATGTTCGCTTTCCGCGACCTGCTGACGCGCCACACAAACGAGCTGGCCGAGCTGCTGTCGCGCGAACACGGCAAGACGCTGTCCGACGCCAAGGGCGAGATCGCGCGCGGCATCGAGGTCGTCGAGTTCGTCTGCGGCATTCCGCATCTGCTCAAGGGGGAGTATTCCGAGCAGGTGGCGACCCAGGTCGACAGCTTCTCGATCCGGCAGCCGCTCGGCGTGGTCGCCGGCATCACCCCGTTCAACTTCCCTGCCATGGTGCCGTTGTGGATGTACCCGGTGTCGCTCGCCTGCGGCAACGCCTTCGTGCTGAAGCCGTCGGAGCGCGATCCTTCCGTCGTGATCCGCATCGCCGAGCTGCTGCACGAGGCAGGCCTGCCTGCCGGCGTGTTCAACGTGGTGAATGGCGACAAGGAAGCGGTCGACGCCCTGCTCGACCATCCGGATGTCGATGCGATCTCCTTCGTCGGCTCGACGGCGATCGGCCAGTACATCTACGGCCGTGGCACCGCCAACGGAAAGCGCGTACAGGCGCTCTGCGGCGCCAAGAACCACCTCGTGGTCATGCCCGACGCCGACATGGACAAGGTCGCGGACGCGCTGATCGGCTCAGCCTACGGTTCGGCCGGGGAGCGTTGCATGGCGATCTCCGTTGCGGTTCCGGTCGGCCCCGAAACCGCGGACCGGTTGATCGACGTTCTCGCTCCGCGCGTCGAGGCGCTGAAGGTCGCTCCCTATGACGACCCGACATCGGACATGGGTCCAGTGATCTCGAAGCAGAGCCTGGACCGGATTCTCGGCTACATCGCCGAGGGCGAGCGCGCCGGCGCGAAACTGGTCGTGGACGGCCGCAATGTCAGGCTGCAAGGTTATGAGAACGGCTATTTCCTCGGCGGCTGCCTGTTCGACAATGTCACGTCCGATATGTCCATCTACAGGGACGAGATCTTCGGGCCGGTGCTGTCGGTTCTGCGCGCCCAATCCTATGAAGAGGCGGTCACGCTGATCAACGACCACGAATACGGAAACGGAACCTCGATCTTTACCCGCGACGGCGACACCGCGCGCGACTTCTTCTCGCGCGTCCGCATCGGCATGGTCGGCGTCAACGTGCCCATCCCGGTGCCGGTGGCCTATCATTCCTTCGGCGGCTGGAAGCGCTCGCTGTTCGGCGACCATCACATCCACGGCATGGAAGGCGTGCGTTTCAACACCCGACTGAAGACGATGACGACCCGCTGGCCGAGCGGCATCAAGGAAGGCGCCGTCTTCAACTTCCATTCCGGCAGCGAGACGCAGGACTGACATCGCAAGGCGGCCCTGCCCTCGACGGCGGGGCCGCAGCCTCTTCAGGAGCGGGCGAAATCCGCGGGCAAGACGAACAGAATTCAACCGTCAAGAATGGGAGAGAAGAATGGCATCGGATTACTTCGATCTCGGCAGTTTTCGAGTCGAAATCACGACCGCCTCGCCGGATGCGCAACTCTGGTTCAATCGAGGCCTGGTGCTTTGCTACGCCTTCAATCACCAGGAAGCCTACGAGTGCTTCAGCATCGCGCTCAAGGCCGATCCAGGCTGCGCGATAGCCTATTGGGGCAAGGCCTTCGTTCTCGGCTGTAACTACAACAAGCCCTGGGTCGCCTTCGACCCAGCCGACGCCGCGCGTTCGATCGACGAGGCGATCGAGGCGACACAGAAGGCGATGGACCTGCGTGAGGGAACCTCACAATTCGAGCGCCTGCTGATCGAGGCGCTGCCCTACAGATACCAGGCCGGATCGTCGCGCGACGAATTGGAGAGATGGAACGACGATTTTGCCGGCGAAATGCGCAAGGCCTACGCGCAGATGCCCGACAACCTGGAGATCGCCACCATCTTCGCCGAGGCGATGATGAACCGCACTCCATGGCAGCTATGGAACATCAACGCCGGCCGGATAGCCGACGGAGCCGACACGCAGGAAATCCTCGATGTGCTTGAGAAGGCCTTGAACGCCGGGGGAATGACCCATCCCGGCATCCTGCATATGTACATCCATGCGATGGAGATGTCGCCCTATCCCGAGCGCGCGCTGCCAGCGGCGAACGCGTTGCGCAAGCTCGTGCCGGATGCCGGGCACCTCAACCATATGCCGAGCCACATTGACGTGCTCGTCGGCGACTATGTGGCGGCCATCGATTCCAACACCGCCGGCATCGAGGCCGACGGCAAGTTCCTCGCGATGAGGGGGCCGCTCAATTTCTACTCCCTCTATCGCTGCCACAATTATCACTTCAAGATCTATGGAGCGATGTTCGCGGGGCAGTACCAGACCGCCATCACCACGGCGAACGAGATGCTCTCGACCCTGCCGGAGGACCTTCTGAGAGTCGAATCGCCACCGATGGCCGACTGGCTCGAAGGCTTCGTCTCGGTCAAGCAGCATGTGCTGGTTAGATTCGGCCGCTGGAACGAGATCATCGGCCAGGACCTGCCCATCGACCAGAGCCTGTTCAGCGTGACCACGGCGATGATCTGGTACGCCAAGGCGGTCGCCCACGGCGTCCTCGGCAACGTCGCCGATGCCAAGGCCTGCGCGGCCGAGTTCGACGCCGCGCTGTCGCGAGTCCAGGAAAGCCGCTACCTGTTCAACAACCGCTGCACCGACATCCTGGCCGTCGCCCGCGAGATGATGCTGGGCGAGATCGCCTATCGCGAGCGGCATTATCCGCAGGCATTCGAACATTTGCGCAACGCCGTCGCTCTCGACGATGCCCTTCCCTACGACGAGCCGTGGGGCTGGATGCAGCCGGCGCGCCACGCGCTCGGCGCGCTGATGCTCGAACAGGGCCATGTCGAGGAGTCGCTGGCAGTCTACGAAGCCGACCTCGGGCTGAACAAGACGCTGCCGCGCGCTTGTCAGCACCCGGACAACATCTGGAGCCTCAAGGGCTACCACGAGTGCCTGCAAAAGCTCGGGCGCGAAACGGAAGCGGAAACGGTTCGCGCCAAAATCGAGAAGCTGGAGAAAGCGAGCGACGTTTCCATAAAATTCTCCTGCTTCTGCCGCAAGAACTGACGAAGGTCGGCGTCATGTGCCTTTGCACAGGAACAAGCGGTCCGGATGGGTTCATCCGGACCGAAAAGGAAGCCGGCGGCAAACGGCCTGACATGGCCGTCTTCCTGATTCTGCTTACAGCGCTGGCCGTCAACCTGATGGCCTCCATAGCCTGCCTCGGCTCTTGACGGCGTCTCTGCCGCCGCTTTCGCTTCCCGCCGATTGGGAACATCGGCAGCCTTGGTGACCCACTCATTGGGTTCTGGTGACGGGCACAGAGGCCGGGCACGCACGTGGTATGCAAATCGCAGCAAAAGCCGCTCTGCCAAGAGGATTTCTCTTAGCAAGATCAGATATTTGCTTTTCTAGCCGCTAATGTGCCCGAATTGGTTAGGAACCTGCTACATCCGGGCGGGTTATGGCATCACCACATGAAAGGCGAAGCCATGCGTATTCTGACGCTCGTTGCCGTCCTTTCTGTTGTTGCCGTTCAACCGGCGATGGCACAGGCGCCAACGGATGAACTCCCTGCCCAAACGCCCGAGGCTGCTCCGGACCAGAACGTGACGGTCATCACCATCGTGCGGCTCGAAGACCTGCCGCCGCAGTTGAAGACGGTGGTCGAGACAAAGCTGCACGAGACCAGCGCTAACGATCTACGCGAGGTGAAGGCATCGATCCAGACATCGCCGGCAGCGATGACAATTCTTGCCCAGGTCGGGCTCAACGTCACGCAGGTGGTGGCGGCAGTCGTCGATCCCACGGGTATATTGACGCTGGTGATACAGGACACCGCCTAGATAGATGCTGCAGGTCCTGTTGCCCAAGGCGCGGGACGGCTCGTCTTGGCCGGCCCTTGGCGCCGTGTCGACCGGCAACGGATGGTTGAAAACCTTCCGCGCGATCGACCCAGAACCGGCGGCCGGTGCGATCTCCGACTTGTGAACGGAACCACGCGGGTATCCGGCAGTTGATAGGACAGGTGACCGTAACCGGACCGGTCCCGAGGCGAGGCAGCCATGATCGAGAAAAATTCCGACGTCTTCGATCTTTTCTCGGAGCTCTATGCAAGCGCGGCCGAGGAGGAGATGAGCCTCCAGCACTATCTGCTGGCCTGTCGCGAGGACAAATCGCTTTATGCCTCCGCACCTGAACGGATGGTCGACGCCATCGGCGAGCCGACGCTGGTGGACACCAGCAAGGACGAGCGGCTGGGCCGGATTTTCTCGAACCGGACGATCAAGATTTATCCGACCTTCGCCGACTTCTACGGCATGGAAGACACGGTCGAGCGCATCGCCGGCTATTTCCGCTATGCTTCGCAGGGGTTGGAGGAGCGCAAGCAGATCCTCTATCTGCTCGGTCCCGTCGGAGGCGGCAAGTCGTCGCTGGCGGAGCGGCTGAAAAAGCTGATGGAGGAGCGGCCGATCTACACCCTGAAAGTGGGCAAGGCGATCAGCCCAGTCTTCGAGTCGCCGCTCGGCCTTTTCCATCCCGATCGCATGGCCGATCTCCTGGAGGACAAATACGGGATCGCGCGGCGGCGGCTTAACGGCCTGATTTCGCCCTGGGCGGCCAAGCGCCTCGACGAACTGGCCGGCGACATCTCCAAGTTCAGCGTGGTCAGGCTGATGCCGTCGCGGCTGCGCCAGATCGGCATCGCCAAGACCGAGCCCGGCGACGAGAACAACCAGGACGTTTCGGCTCTCGTCGGCAAGGTGGACATCCGCCAGCTGGAGAACTTCAGCCAGTCCGATCCAGATGCCTATTCCTACAGCGGCGGCTTGAACCGCACGACGCAGGGGCTGCTCGAATTCGTCGAGATGTTCAAGGCGCCGATCAAGGTGCTGCACCCTCTTCTCACGGCGACGCAGGAGGGAAGCTACAACGGCACGGAGAACTTCGGCGCCTTCCCCTACCAGGGCATCGTGGTGGCGCATTCCAACGAGTCGGAATGGCTGCAATTCAAGAACAACAGGAACAACGAGGCCTTCCTCGACCGCATCCTGGTGGTCAAGGTGCCCTACTGCCTGCGCGTCGCCGAGGAGCGGCAGATCTACGAAAAGCTGCTGCGCGAGAGCGAACTGGCCGGAAGCCCCTGTGCGCCGGAAGTATTGGATATTCTCAGCCGCTTCACCGTTTCGACCCGGCTGGCCGAACACGACAACTCGCCGCTCTATACGAAGATGCGCGTCTACGATGGCGAGAACCTCAAGGAAATCGACCCCAAGGCGAAGTCGGTCCAGGAATACCGCGACGCCGCCGGCGTCGACGAGGGCATGACCGGTGTCAGTACGCGCTTCGCCTTCAAGATCCTGTCGCAGACCTTCAACTACGACACGCAGGAGGTGGCGGCCGATCCGGTCCATCTGATGTACATCCTGGAACAGGCGATCAAGCGCGAGCAGTTCCCGAAGGAAACGGAAACGGCGTATCTCGACTTCATCAAGTCGGAACTCGCGGTACGCTACGCCGAATTCATCGGCCACGAGATCCAGAAAGCCTATCTGGAATCCTACAGCGAATACGGCCAGAACCTGTTCGACCGTTATATCGCCTATGCCGACGCCTGGATCGAGGATCAGGACTACAAGGACCCCGATACCGGCCAGATCCTCAACCGGGAAGTGCTGGACAACGAACTGTCGCAGATCGAGAAGCCGGCCGGAATCGCCAATCCGAAGGATTTCCGCAACGAGGTGGTAAAGTTCACGCTGCGCGCACGGGCCAGGAACAACGGTCGGAACCCTTCCTGGACCAGCTATGAAAAACTGCGCGAGGTGATCGAGAAGCGGATGTTCGGCCAGGTCGAGGACCTGCTTCCGGTCATCAGCTTCGGCTCCAAACAGGACAGCGTGACCGAGAAGCGGCACACGGAATTCGTCCAGCGCATGGTCGGGCGAGGATATACCAAGCGTCAGGTCCGCCGGCTGGTGGACTGGTACATGCGGGTGAACAAGGCGGGCTGAAACCGGCCGAAGCCAGTTTAGGGGCTCGTCATGCCAATCTTCATCGACCGCCGGCTGAACCCGAAGGACAAGAGCCTGGGCAATCGACAGCGCTTTATCCGGCGTGCGCGCAACGAGCTCAAGCGAAGCATCCGCGAACAGGTCCGCTCCGGTAAGATCGCCGATGTCGACGCCGAACATACCGTTTCGATGCCGGCCAACGGCACGAGCGAGCCAAGCTTCAGCGACGCCAGGGACAGCGGCCAGCGCCGGCATGTGCTGCCCGGCAACAAGCGCTTCGTGCCGGGCGACCGGCTGCCCAGGCCGGCTCCGGGCATGCCCCGTTCCGGGCCGGGCCTGAAGGAAATGGAAGATGATTTCCGTTTCGTGCTGTCGCGCGAGGAGGTGCTCGACCTCTTCTTCGAGGACCTGGAGCTGCCCGACCTGGTTAAGGTCAACCTGAAGGAAATCCTTGCCTTCAAGCCGCGCCGGGCCGGCTTCACGGCGACCGGTTCGCCGACCAGCATCAATGTCGGCCGCACCATGCGCAACAGCCATGGCCGCCGCATCGCGCTGAAGCGGCCCAAACCGGAGGACATCGAGGCGATTGCACGCGAAATCGCGACTCTCGAAAAAAGCACGCCGAGCGTCGCGGCGCGCGAGCGGATCGCCGCCCTGAAGGCGGAGCTGGACCGACTGGAGCGGCGAAGGCGGCTGATCGCCTATGTCGATCCCGTCGACATACGTTACAACCGCTTCGACGCCCAGCCTGTCCCGAATGCCAACGCCGTCATGTTCTGTCTCATGGACGTGTCCGGCTCGATGGGCGAGCGCGAAAAGGACATGGCCAAGCGCTTCTTCGTGCTGCTGCACCTGTTCCTGAAACGCCGCTACGACGCTACCGAGATCGTCTTCATCCGCCACACGCATCAGGCGCAGGAGGTGGACGAGGAGACCTTCTTCTACAGCACCCAAAGCGGCGGAACCGTCGTTTCGACCGCGCTCGAAGAGATGCGACGCATCATCGGCGAACGCTACCCCAGCAGCGAATGGAACATCTACGCGGCCCAGGCGTCCGATGGCGACAATTTCGCCACCGATTCCGAGCGCTGCATCGCGCTGCTCGATGGCGAGATCATGCGGCTCTGCCAATACTTCGCCTATGTCGAGATCATCGACGAACGGGAGAGCCATATCTTCGGCTCGACCGAGAACGGGACGTCCCTCTGGCATGCCTATGAGGCCGTCAGCGCACAATGGCCGAATTTCCAGATGAGCCGCATCGCCACGCCGGCAGACATCTATCCGGTGTTCCGCCAGTTGTTCACCAGACAGCCGGACGCGCACAACGGCTGAGAGGAACGGGGATGACAAGGCCTGCCGCCAGATCCGAATTGCTGTTTTCGGGCTCCGACTGGGATTTCCGGCTGCTGTCGCAGGTCTATGACGCCATCGAGGCGATCGCGGTCGAAGACCTTCATCTCGACGTCTATCCCGTGCAGATGGAGATCATCTCGTCGGAGCAGATGCTGGACGCCTACTCCTCGGTCGGCATGCCGCTGATGTATCGTCACTGGTCGTTCGGCAAGCATTTCCTCCATCAGGAATTGCTCTATCGCAAGGGCGGACGTGGCCTCGCCTATGAGCTCGTCATCAATTCCAATCCCTGCATCGTCTACCTGATGGAGGAAAACACGATGGCCCTGCAAGCGCTGGTGACGGCGCATGCCGCGCTCGGCCACAACCACTTCTTCAAGAACAACCACCTGTTCCGGCAATGGACCGACGCAAGCTCGATCCTGAGTTACCTGGATTTCGCCAAGCGCTACATCGCCCAGTGCGAGGAACGGCATGGCCTCGCCGAAGTGGAGGCCATCCTGGACGCGGCCCATGCGCTGATGGACCAGGGCGTGTTCCGCTACCACCGCCCGCCGAAACTGACTTCGGAACAGCGAAGGGAGGAGATACGCGAGCGCCTCGAATACGAGGAACAGTCCTACAACGACCTGTGGCGCACCCTGCCCGCTTCGAAGCACGGCACGAATGATGAGCCGGACGACAGCACGACCGAGCGCAAGGAGACGCTGAACCTTCCCGAGGAGAACCTGCTCTACTTTCTTGAAAAGAACAGCCTGATCCTCGAACCGTGGCAGCGCGAAATCCTCAGGATCGTGCGGGTCATCGCGCAGTATTTCTATCCGCAGCGCCAGACGCAGGTGATGAACGAGGGCTGCGCCACCTTCGTCCACTACACCTTGATGAACACGCTGTTCGACCGCGGCATGATCGGCGAAGGCGCCATGCTGGAGATCCTGAAGAACCATTCGAACGTGGTCTTCCAGCCTGGCTTCGACGACCCGCGCTTTTCCGGCATCAATCCTTACGCGCTGGGCCTCGACATGATGCGGGATATCCAGCGCATCGCGACTAAGCCGACGACCGAGGACCGCGACTGGTTTCCCGATATCGCCGGCAGCGGCGACTGGCGCGAAGTCCTGCTCGACGCGTGGGCCAACCACCGCGACGAGTCCTTCATCCGCCAGTATCTCAGTCCGACCCTGATCCGGAAATGGCGCTTCTTCGTTCTTGCCGATACGGCCGACGAGCCGTTCTACGAGGTCGCCTCGATCCACAACGAGCGCGGCTACGAGAAGGTCCGGTCAGCACTGGCCGACAGCTACGACATCGGCGCGACCCGACCGAACATCCAGGTCGTGGATGTCGACCTGCTCGGCGACCGGCAGTTGCGCCTCCAGCACAAGATCAAGGACGGCATCGTGCTGGAGGAAACCGGCTGCGACGCCACGCTGCGCCACGTCCGCAAGCTCTGGGGCTACGATGTCAGCCTGGCGGGCGTGGACATGGACACCGGCCTCACCGTCTACGAACGGACGGCAAGCCAGATAGGAGATTAACCGGAAACAGGCAGTGAGAACGAACGAGCGTGCGCAGTGTTGTAGCTATCCTGCACGGGAGACAGTGGATGAAACACGTCCGCGCAACCATCGAAGAACTGCGTCGCTATATCTCGACCTGCGAGGCGAAACCCGAGCTGGAAGAGGTGGATAACCTGCTCGCAATCGCGCTTGAAGAAGTGAGGCGCAAACTGGCGCAAAAACAACAAAGAGAGAGGCGAAAAAGCACTTAGCCTTCGGTGGTTGCCGATCCCGTTCGCGGATGCACGATTTCGCTATTCGCCCACGACGATGGACGCGGTTTCGGTTGTGTCCACCGTGCGTTGCGTCCTTGGCGCGATCAGCAGCAAGGCGATGACGGCAAAGGCGGCGATCATCGCCGTGGCGTAAAAGACCCTTGTCATGGCTTTTCCCTTTTCCCGCGATGCATTCCGGTGCCCACGCTGTTCAAAAGGTCCAACACTCGAACCTGGCGGACAGAACGCTGGTTCCTCGATTCGGTTGCCTTGATCCCGGACGGTTTAGAAGAGATTGAGCGTCGCCGCATCAGCCGATTTCCAGCCGGCGGATTTTTGCATGCGCTATGTCAAAGTGAGCAGACGGGCGCAGATAATCGGCGTATAATATTTTAATCGTCGGCAATGAAACAGGGCGTCGGCGGCTGTGAGCGAACACCATGCTTCCGCCCCAATACGGAGGGTGGAGCCATGCAAGCCCCATTCAAATCCTCGTCCGGCATCGCCTATCCAAGCGACATGACGGTCTTGAAGCAGGTCTTCGACCGCGTTTGCCAGGAGAACGACATAAAATGCGGCAGCCGCGCCGCCGACGACGTGGCGCGTGCCCTGATGTCGCTTTTCGGCGCCGGAATGCACGACGGGACAGAGCTTCTCGACAGCATGAAGGAATTCATGCTGCGCAATTCCGGAATTATCGCTTTGGCTCCCGAGCCGCGTCGACAGAACCGACTCTGAGACGAGTTGCGGTGATTGTCGCTCGACCCGCCCGATGGCGAGTGCCCCCGGGGAGATGATGGCCCGTTCGAGCGATTTGCGGCATCGTCAGGTCGGGTGATCACGCCATCGTCATTTGGCAAGCTCCCCATCCAGTGAGGAACCAATCCGGCGGGGCCGATGTTGGTAACTCGAAGGGAGAACGAGCCATGCCTGATCCCAAGAAACCTGTTCCCGGCAAAGACCTTCCGGGGCCGCTGCCGGACGGGCCGAAGCCGATCGATGAGCCGGAACCGGACCGCCTGCCCGACGAAATTCCGCGTCCGAATCCGGACGAGACGCGGGAGCCGCCGTTGCAGACCATGGCAACGCCGCCACGGCCTGTGCCTCTGGACCCGCAACCGCCAATGCCCCCAGGTCCCAGGCCAGAGCCGGGTCCCGATCCCTCACCCATTCCGACGAGGTGATCATCCTGCCAGAGGCAACTGACATGCAAGAACCCGCTCCGGCGTGCCGAAGCGGGTTTTGTTTTTGAGGATTTCGCAAGGCTCAATGGGCGTGATGTTCATGTCGCTCGCGGGTCTCTGCCGCCTTTTTGGCAGAAGCGGAGCGCTCTGATGCGGGACGCTTGGCGGAAGCTTCGCCGCCGAGGCGACCGCCCTTCCTGGCCGCGGCATTGGTATCGGCCTTGCCGCGCCCGGAACCGGACTTGTTGCCGCCGCTGGATTCCTTGTTGACCGTCGCCCACGCACGCCTCTCAGCTTCCTGTTCCGAGACGCCGCGTTTCTCGTAGCCTTCTTCGATGTGCTCGGCCTTGCGTTTCTGCTTGTCGGTGTATTTGTCCTTGTCGCCTTTCGGCATGGTCATATCTCCTCGGCCTAGGCCGCTTCGCGGTTGACCCTGGTCTCCGCAAGCCCGGAGAGCTTCTTGTCGGTGGCCTCTTCTTCCTTGAGGTTCTGGGCCAGCACCGACGCGCAATCTTCCCTGCCGAGTTGCTTGGCCCATGCGATCAGCGTGCCGTAGCGGGTGATCTCGTAGTGCTCGACGGCTTGCGCCGAGGCGATCAGGGCAGCATCCAGAACCCGCTTGTCCTCGACCTCGCCGCTGACCTCGTCGGCTTCCTCGAGGATGCCGTCGATGGCGGGGCAATCGACTTCCCTGGCTTCCACGCCATGCATGTCGAAGACTTTTTCGACCCTCGCGATATGGCCTTCCGTTTCTTCGAGATGCTTCTCGAACCCGGCCTTGAGGTCCGGCGCGGTCGCCTTCTCGATCATCTTCGGAAGCGCTTCGACAATCTGCTTTTCGGCATAGTAGATATCGCGCAACGTGTGGACGAACAGATCGTCGAGGGTCTGGATGTCCTTTGAAAAGAAACCCATGGCTTCATTCCTCCTTCATCGGTTGGGGCTTGCCCCTGCCGGGGCGACCGGAAAGGTTCCGGCGTGTGAGGCAAACACGCGAGGTTCGGGAGCGTTCCGCGTTGTAGGAATAAGTGATCGGCCGAGGCCGAATTGCAGCTTCAGTAGCCACCAATGACGGGCAGGATCTCGCCGGTGATGTAGCTGGAGCATTGCGGCGAAGCCAGAAACACATAGGCGGGCGCGATCTCCTCCGGCTGGGCCGGGCGCTTCATCGGCGTCTTCGCGCCAAAGTGCGATACGTCCTCTGCTTCCTTGTCCGTCGGATTGAGCGGCGTCCAGACGGGGCCCGGCGCCACGGCGTTGACACGGATGCCCTTGCCGATCAGGTTTCCCGCCAGCGAGCGGGTGAAGGCATGGATGCCGCCCTTCGTCATGGAATAGTCCACCAGCGCTTTCGAGCCCTGAATGCCGGTTACCGAGCCGGTGTTCACAATGGCCGAGCCTGGCCGCATGTGCGGAACAGCCGCTTTCGCCATATGGAAATAGCCGTAGAGATTGGTCTTCAGCGTGGCGTCGAAATGCTCCTCGGTCAGGTCCTCGAACTTTTCGGAATGGACCTGGAAAGCCGCATTGTTGACCAGCACATCCAGCTTTCCGAACGTCTCCATCGTCTTCGCGACGACCCTTTCGCAGAAGGCGCGCTTCGATACATCACCGGCGATGACCGCACAGCGGCGGCCCTCGTTCTCGACGGCCTGCCTGGTGATGGCTGCGTCGCCCTTCTCGGCCAGGTGAACGATCGTCACGTCGGCGCCCTCGCGCGCGAACAGCACGGCCACGGCTCGGCCGATGCCTGAATCGCCACCTGTGATGAGCGCCACCCTGCCCTCGAGCTTGCCGGACCCCTGGTAGTAAGGCGCATCGTACAGCGGAGCCGGATCGAGAATGCGTTCGTCTCCTGGTTTCGGATAGTGCTGCTCGGGGAACGGCGGAACCGGATATCGTCTGGCGCCAGCCTGCATCGGCTTCGCGGTTGCCTTGCCGGAGGCCCGATCCTTGCGATCGACGTCCTTTTGAATGCGCCTTTGTCTTGCCGCGGTGGCGGACCGCTGGTTGCTCTTTGCCATCTGGGACATCTCCTTGTTGATGGAAGAGGCAACGTCCGAAGCGGTGTTTTGTGCGCCCGCCGGCGTCACGAAATATTACGTTACGGAACGGCAGAAAGGGCCATTGGTTAGTTTGCGCGAGACGCATGAAGCGGCTCGAACGAAAGAAACCAAGGAGAAGAACCATGCCCCAAGGCGGTAGCCACGAACAGCATGTGAAAGCTGGCCAGCAGAGCCACAAGAACGACGAGAACCGCGGCCGGCAGCAGCAGGCCGAGGATCGCAACAGGAGCCAGCAGGACGGTCATCGCGGCGGCAGCGGCAACCTCGCCGAAGATCGCCAGCGCGCCTCCGAAGCGGGTCGGAAAGGTGGCCAGCATTAGCAGGAAAAGGAGGGTGGCGGATCGCCACTCTCCTTCCTTTCCAGAATGGGCGGGCCGAAGATCGGCGAAGGACCAGCGCGACCGCATCGAGCGGGCGATCGAGGCGAACTATTTTAGCCGGCGCCTGGGTATGACGAAGGAAGAAGCGGCGCAGTTGATCAAACGAAGCAGGGACAATTAGTTTTCAATCTTAGACAAATGCATGTCCAGACACGCTTTGCATGAACTTAAAGGACTGGGTTATCTGATCTCGGCCGTCAGCGTGGCGATGCTTGCGGTTGTAAGCTGGTCGAGCGCGCACAAGAGCGTCTTGTTGTCCGTATGCCTCCTCGGCGGCGCGGCAACGTCGGTCATCGGCATGTTCTGTCGGTGGCTTTCCTACGAACTCGAAAAGCGGATGAAGGAATCGGACAGGCGAGCGCCCGGCCGGAAATAGATTCCTGCAACCTGCAGCCGCTTGCCGAACCCTGTCAAAGATGCTTCGATCTCCGCTGGGGCACAGGAGGTACGCATGCATCTCCACCAGCGCGGCATCGATCTGCTTGTCAACGTTCAGGATGCCGCCGACCATGTCGACAGTTTGACCAGGGAAGACATCCGCCAAATCCTCGACGAGACCAGTGTCGTGCTTGGCCGACTTCTCGAACGGGATAGCCCCGCCGCCAGCCGTTCGATCCTTCAAAACCTGCGGACTAACAAGCCGTACTGACAAAGCTCCACCATCGTCATGATCGGCGCTTGATGAATTCGCCGAGGCCGGCCACGAGCTCGTCCTCGTCGAAAACACCGGCCTGGAAAAGCGACATGGCCGCCTGAGCGATCTTCTCGGCGTCCTTGCTTCCTTCCTTCACATGATTTTCGCGGCAGATGCGGTCATACACCTGCTTGAGCAATTTCATGTCGTCCGGATAGACGATACCGCTACTGGAAACGGAAAGGCCTCTCATGGCTTCGCCCTTTCGCTTTGGGGCGGAAGGATGCTCGTCGCTCACAGCCGACAGCGCCCTTGGCATTTTGCTGTCGATCGACATGAGACTAGGGCGCGCCAGACGAAAAACAACGGCAGCGCGCCAATAACGGCAAGATCGCCTCGCGAACCGGATATGACCTGTTCCAGGGCTCCGGGATATCGCCCGGAGTCAAAGGCCCCTCGCCGGTCGGCCGATTGTCGTGATCCGCGCGTTTTAGCGAGCCGGTGCGTGCTCGCGCAGCCAGTCGGCCAGAGAAGCCCGCCGTGCGCCGCCGCGACCGACGAAGGGCCCCGCCGCCAGCATTGAGTTCAGCACCGCTTCCTGCGTCGTGTCGGCCGCTGCCCGGAAAAGCAGGTCGATACGGGCGTCGTTCAGGGCCATCATGGGGATGAAATCCCGCTTTTCGTCGTGATCGCTGCCGTTCGCGGTGCTGAAGGCGATGGCGATGTCGCCGCTGCCGTTACCCCAGAATGCACCGAGCCGCGCGATGCCGGCGCCGGCGCGGCGGGCGACGCGGGCAAGCTGGCGCTGCTGCATGGCGACGTCGGTCGCCAGCACGACGATGATCGAGCCGCGTTCGGCGTCCTGGCGCTGACGCGGGTTAGGCCGGCGACCGTCCGGTAGCACGAGATCGCCGGCCCGGCCGAAATTGGACAGGACCAGGACACCAAGATGGTGCTCATCTCCGCCGAGGGAAAGCTTGCGCGAAGCGGTGCCGATGCCGCCCTTGAAGCCCAAGCAGGTCATGCCCGTGCCAGCGCCGACGCTGCCTTGTTCGACCGGCCCTTCGCGAGCATCGGCGAGCGCTTCCTGCGCATGTGCCTCCGTCACGGCAAGGGCTTGGATATCGTTGAGCGGCCCGTCGTTGCACTCGCCGACGAGCGCGTTCACCGTACCGGTCGTGCGGCCGATATCCGGGTTCAGCCGGATCGCCTCGCGCACCAGCGCGGTCTGGCAGGTGCCGACAGACAGCGTGTTGGTGAGCAGGATCGGCGTCTCGATGGTGCCGAGTTCCTTGACCTGCACGAGCCCGGTCGTCTTGCCGAAGCCGTTGATGACGTCGCAGGCGGCCATCACCTTGCTGCGGAACAGGTTGCCGCCATGCGGCAGGATCGCGGTGACGCCGGTGTTCACGTCGCCTTCGCGCACCGTGCAGTGGCCGACGCGGACGCCGGGCACGTCGGTGATCGCATTCCATTGGCCGGCCGGGAGCGTGCCGCAGGTCAATCCGAAACCGGCTGCCGGCACCGTCATGTCTTTTGCACCGCCTTGCGCATTCCGGTCGCGCTAGCCCACCCACTTCCCGTAGTCGGACACCAGGAGGTGCAGCGGCTGCGTGTCCTCGTCGATGGCGGCGAAGCGGCCGATGGGATCGCGGAAGATGTTGTCGGTCAGGTCGTCGTTGACGGTCGAAACCTCGCCGATCAGTACGTCCTTGCCCTCGGCCCAAAAAGCGTGCCAGACGCCCGGTAGCAGCGTCACGCTCTCGCCCGGATCGAGTTTCAGCAGGCCGCCGGCCGGCAGTTGGCGGATGGTTCCGTCGACCGGCACCGAGACCTCGGCCTTCGGATCGATGCCGCCTTCGGCGTCGGGCATGAACAGTTCCAGCACCAGCTTGCCGCCGCCGCGGTTGATGATGTCCTCCGCCTTGATGACGTGGCGGTGCATGGGGGAAAGCTGGTCCTTGCGGGAGATCATGATCTTCTCGGCATAGAGCATGCCGGCGCCCTTCTTCATGTCCTCGAAGCGGCCGTTGCGCACGGTGAACAGGAACAGGCCGAGTTCATTGAACTTGCCCTGTCCATAGTCGGTGATGTCCCAGCCGAGACGGGAGGCGAAGATGCCGGCCGAACTTTGCCGGCGCGCCTTCATCTCGTCGGGCGACCAGTAGGCGAAAGGCGGCATGATATAGCCGAAGGAGCGGATGAAGGCGTCGGCTTCACGGATGATGGCGTTGACGGCGGACCGTTTCATGGGCGTTCCCGGGCTCGGCTGGACGACCTGTCCGCATTAGCGGAATGGCCCGGGCGTGTCGATGCCGCTTATGCGCTTGCCTGACGCGCCGCCATGCGGCGCATGGCGACGATGCGCCGGTGCAGGATTTCGGTGCGCATTGCCGTGAGATGCAGGGCAAAGAAGAGCACGGTGAACCCGACCGCCATGACCAGCAACGGCACCAGCATGGAGACGTCGATGGTCGGGCCATCCAGCCTGAACACCGAAGCGGGCTGGTGCAGCGTGTTCCACCAGTCGACCGAAAACTTGATGATGGGGATGTTGACGAAGCCGACCAGTGTGATGACGGCCGCCGCCCAGGCGGCGCGGCCGGCATCGTCGAGCGCGCGCGTCAGCGCGATGATGCCGAGATACATCAAGAACAGCACGAAGACGGAGGTCAGGCGGGCATCCCAGACCCACCACGTGCCCCACATCGGCTTGCCCCAGATGGAGCCGGTGATCAGCGCCAGCGCGGTGAAGGCGGCTCCAATGGGCGCGGCCGATTTCAACGCGACATCCGCCAGCGGGTGACGCCACACCAGCGTGCCGAGCGCCGAGACGGCCATCAGCGTGTAGCAGAGCATCGCCAGCCAGGCGAATGGCACATGGATGTACATGATGCGCACGGTGATGCCCTGCTGGAAGTCGCCGGGCGCGGCGAAGCTGAGATAAAGCCCGCCGACCAGTATGACTGCGGCTATCGTCCACAGCCACGGCGCCAGCCGCGTGGAAAAGGCGACGAACCGGGTCGGGTTCGCCAGGTCCATCCAGCCGGTCGGGCGTGCGCTCGTCTCGCTCATAGGCCGCTACATAAACCGGCGGGACGGTTCGGGCAATCGACGGCTTGTCGCGGCGGCGGTGCTTTCAAGGCGCCGCCGTCCGGACACGGCTCGTCAGGCGGCCGCGTCCTGCACGGCGGAAAGGCGGCTCATGCGGCGAACCTCCTCGTCGTTGAGCAGGCCGCCGGCGCGCAACAGCGATGCAAAGCGACCGTTGCGCATCGACAATTCGACGAAGCCGCCCTGCTCCACGATCTGGCCCTTGTCCATGAAGATCACAAGATCGGCATCGCGCACGGTCGAGAGCCGGTGAGCGATGATGAAGGTCGTGCGATCGCGCCTCAGGTCGTCGATGGCCTCCTTGACGCGGCCTTCCGTCTCGACGTCGAGCGCGCTCGTCGCCTCGTCCAGTACCAGGATGGGCGCATCCTTCAGGACGGCGCGGGCGATGGCGATGCGCTGGCGCTCGCCGCCCGAAAGCTGACCGCCGCGCTCGCCGACGATGGTGTCGTAGCCCTCGCTCTTGGCGAGAATGAAATCCTGCGCCACGGCGGCTTCGGCGGCGGCGTGGACGTCATCGTTGCTGGCGTCGGCGCGGCCGATGCGGATGTTGTCCTCGATCGAGCGGTTGAGCAGGCCGGCGTCCTGGAACACCGTGGCGATGGCGTGGCGCAGCGACTTGCGGGTCACGGTGCGCGTGTCGATGCCGTCGATCAGGATACGGCCCTTCTGCGGCGCGTAGACGCGCTGGAGGAGGTTGATGAGCGTCGTCTTGCCCGCACCCGTCGGGCCGACGATGGCGACCGTCTGGCCTGCCTGCACCTCGAACGAGACGTCCTCGACGCCCTGGCCGGAAGCGGCGAACTCGAAGCCGACGTTCTCGAAGCGGATATGGCCGGTGACGGCGTTCAGGTCACGCAGGCCCTCGGGCTCGGCCTCGTCGACGGCGGAGTCTTCGAGACGGTAGAATTCTTCCAGCTTGGCGCGGCCCTCGGAAATCTGGTTGACGAAGGCCGAGACCTGGTCGAGACGCGCGATCAGCAGCGTGGCGAAGCCGGTGAAGGCGATCACTTCACCGATGCGCAGTTGCCCTTGAGTGACCAGATAGGCGCCGATCATCAGCACCACCATCATGGAGATGGTGGACGACAGCCGGTTCAGCGCGCTGGCGATGGCCCACCAATCGAGCACCGGATTCTGGGCCTTCAGGAGATCGGTGGCGTAGCGCTTGAGCGCCTCGGTCTCATGGCCGATGCGGTTGTAGCTCTGCAGGACCGAAATGTTGGTGACAGAGTCGGTCACATGCGCGAAGACCTTGTGATAGTGTCGTTCGACGCTGGCCTGGCCTTCCTTGGTGCGGCGCATGACGAGGCGGCCGATGGCGAAATAGAGAACGCCGAGCACGATGAGCACCACCGACATGCGCAGGTCCAGCGACAGCGCGGTCGGGATCAGCAGCGCCAGCGCCACGACGGTGGAGAGATGCAGGCGCATGAACTCCAGCCACAGGCTGAACAGAGTCTCGACGGCCCTCAAGAGCGTATGCAGGGAATTGGACGTGCCGCGCTGGTGATGCCACGAAAGCGGCATGGTGATGATGCGCTCGAAGGACTCGCACAGAACCTCGCTGCGGCGGGCATGGGCGAAGCGGTCGGCGCTGCGCGCCACCAGCACGAAAGCGACGATGTTGAAGGCGCCGAGGCCGGCCCACATGGCCAGCGGCGGCACAACGTCCGTGTGGTCGGAAATGGAATCGATCACGTGGCCGAACATGATCGGCTCAAGGATGGCGATGACCGCGAGGGCTACGTTGGCGAAGCAGATGAAGAACACCCGCTTCTTGTCGGCGGCAAGATAACCCAGCGCTCGCCAGTAGATCTGAAGGATGGACACCTTGGCTACTCCACGAACCTATCAGTTGTGCGCTGTCCCATTCGGCGTGAACAAGTATCGTTCGGCAGGTCGGAAAACAATGGCCGAAAGCCCCTTGCGTTCCGATTCGGCGAACAAAAGATGGCAACGGCCGGAAATTTGCCGTGAACGGTAAAGAGTTGAGATAAAAGGTGAAATGCCTGCTCTGCGGCGAAATTGCGGCAACCGCTGCCGTTGCGGCAATTTTGAGCGACGCGCTTTCGGCCGCCCGGTCCGCGCGGCCGTGAAAAGGCTGTTTCAGCCGGGGATTTTTACCACGACGTCGAAGTTTCCGCCCTTCTTCAGGTCCAGGGAGGCGCCTTTCACCTTTGCGCCATTGACCTCGAGCGAGACGGATTTGGCCGCCTTGGCACGCACCACGCGTACCGAGCAGCGCGCGCCGAGCAAGGTGAGCTTGGCCGAATAACCATCCCAATCGCTTGGGATTTTCGGGTTGAAGGCGATGCGCTTGCCTTGCCGTTCAATGCCCAGGACATGCTCGACGGCGGCGCGGTAGAGCCAGCCTGCCGAGCCGGTATACCATGTCCAGCCGCCGCGCCCGCCCTTGTCGCCGGCATAGATATCGGCCGCGACCACATAGGGCTCGACGCGGTAGTGTTCGGCAGCCGCCTCGTCCAGCGCGTGGTTGACCGGGTTGAGCATCGACAGGCAGCGATAGGCCTCGTCGACCTGCCCCATCTCGGCCAGCGCGATCACAAACCATGTCGCGGCATGAGTATACTGGCCGCCGTTCTCGCGCACGCCCGGCGGATAGCTCTTGATATAGCCGGGGTCCTTGTCCGTCTTCGAGAAAGGCGGCGTGAACAGCTTGACGATCTTGAGATCCTCGTCGACCAGCATGCGCCTTGCCTGATCCATGGCCGTGCGCGAGCGCGCCGGATCGCCCTCGCCCGACAATACGCTCCACGATTGCGCGATCGAGTCGATCTTGCATTCGGTGGAGTCATGCGAGCCGAGCGGCGTGCCGTCGTCGAAACTGCCCCGGCGATACCATTCGCCGTCCCAGGCGGTGTTCTCCAGGGCACGCTTCAGCATGTCCGCATGCTTTTCCCAGGCCTTGGCGTGCTTGTCGTCGCCCTCCGCCTTGGCGACGGCGGCGAAGTCGCGCAGCGTACCGAGCAGGAACCAGCCGAGCCACACGCTCTCACCCTTGCCCTTTTCGCCGACGCGGTTCATGCCGTCGTTCCAGTCGCCGCCGAGGATCAGCGGCAGGCCTGCCGGGCTGCTGCGCTTGATGGCGAGGTCGAGCGCGCGGGCGCAATGCTCATAGAGCGAAACCGAGCGCTTGGAGACTTCAGGCGCGAAGAAAGCGTCGTGCTCGCCCTCAGCCAGCACCTGCCCGTCGATGAAGGGCAGCGGTTCCTTGAGGATCGCGCTGTCGCCGGTCACCGTGACATAGCGGCTGACCGCATGGGCCAGCCACACGACGTCGTCGGAGATCATCGTGCGCACGCCGGCGCCCGTGCGCGGCAGCCACCAGTGCTGCACGTCGCCCTCCGGGAACTGCCTGCCTGCCGCGTTCAGGATCTGCTCGCGCGCGAGTGCCGGGTCGTGCATGAGCAACGACAGCGTGTCCTGCAACTGGTCGCGGAAGCCGAAGGCGCCGCTAGCCTGGTAGAAGGCCGAGCGGGCGCGGATGCGGCAGGCGACCGCCTGATAGGGCAGCCAGTGGTTGACCACTGCGTTCAGCGCCTTGTCCGGGGTTTCGACCTGGACGGTATCGAGGAAGGCGCGCCAATAGCGTTCGTTGTCGGCCAGCCGCTGGTCGAAATCCTTCTCGCGATTGCGGCGGATGAACTCGCCGGCCTCCTCCGGCGATGCCGCATCGCCCAGCAGCCACAGTAGCGTGACGTTGCCGCCAGCCGGAACCTCGACATCGCGCGCCAATGCGGCGCAGGGATCGTCACCGGCCTCGATGCGGCCGGAAAGCGCCGCGCCGTTGAGCACGGCCTGCGGCTTCTCGCTCGATCCATGCCGCCCGAGGAATTCCTCGCGGTCGGCGGTGACGGATTGCGGCTGGGCGTCCGCCGCGAGGAAAGCTATGCGACCGCCGAAATCCAGCCCATAGGGATTGCGCGCGAACAGCGCACCGGTCGCGGCGTCCTGCGACGGAACGATGGTGCACGCCATCTTCGAGCGGTGAGTGCCGAGCACCCATTCGGCATAGGCATAGACGCGCAACCTTGCCGGCGACGAGCCCTCGTTGCGGATGCGCAGGCGCGAGACGCGCACCGGATCGTCGGGGTCGACCACATGGGTCAGGTCCATGGCGAGCGCCCCGCGCGTGGCGCGCAACGTCGAGAACCCCTGCCCGTGCCAGGTTTCGTAGGTCACGGCGGGATCGCGCACGACGGCGGCCATCGGCGAGAAAGCCTCGCCGCTGTCGAGGTCGTGGATATAGATGCCCTCGCCCGGCCGGTTGGTGACCGGATCGTTCGACCACGGCGTCAACTGGTAGTCGCGGCTGTTGCGGCTCCAGGTGAAGGCCGCTCCTTCAGCCGAGACATGGAAGCCGAAGGCGGCGTTGGAAATGACGTTGATCCAGGGCTGCGGCGTGGTGCGCCAGCCGGTCAGGCGGGTGACGTAATGGCGTCCGTCGCCGTCGAAGCCGCCGAAGCCGTTCCAGTGGCTGAGCCCGGAGCCGTCCGCCGCGACGTCCTGGATCGTTTCTTGCCGCGCCGGCTGCGCGTTGGCGGGTTCGGTGCCGCCGAGGGCGCGCATCTCGTCGCGCGCCTGCAAGGCGGTCGCCTCGGCCCGTTCGATCTGGTCGAAGATGGTGCCGTTGCGGGTATGCAGGACGACGCGCGCGACGGCCAGCAGCGTGCGGTAGGTCGGCTCGTCCATCAGGTCGCGGCGCACGGCGAAGATGTGCTGGCGCGGCCCGAGTTCGGTGCCGCGCACGCGGCTGTTCTCGCACAGCGCCTCGATCGCCTGCTGGAGATCCTGCACGTAGGACGACGCCTGCTCGTTGACGACGACGAGGTCGACCATCAGACCGCGGGCGCGCAGATATTCCTGGAAACGCAGCGCCTGTGCGACGATCTCCAGGTCGGCGACATCGGCGATGCGCACCGCAAAGATCGGGAAGTCCCCCGAGATCGAGGTCGGCCACAGGCTGGACTGCTTGCCCAGCCCCGACGAGATCGCTTCCGAAGGCAGTCTCAGGAACGGATCGGGATAGATCAGGTAACGGCCGAGCTGCTGCACGTTGGCGGCGTCGGTGAGTGAAAGGCCCATATGACGCGTCTGCACCTGCGAGCGCGTCCAGGCGAGCATGGCCTGACGGGCGAAGCTTTCGCCATGGTCCAGCCGCGCCCTCGCCTCCTCCACTTCCGTGCGGTTGGCGGCGACGACGGTCCAGAACACCAGCGATATCTTCTTGTTGGCCGGCACGCGCACCCGCCGCCGCAGCGCCGCGACGGGATCGAGCGTGAAGCCGGCACTGCCGCTCAGCCGCGCGCCCGGATCGAAGGCGGCCGCGTCGGCGATGCTGCGTCCGCGACCGATGAAGGCGCGGCGGTCCGTCTCGGCCTCGGTGTCGCGGGCCAGGCTGGACGGGTCGGTGACGAAATGCGCCATGGCGATGTCGGGCTCGCCGGCATCGCGCTTGCGACGGGTGGCGAAGATGGCGGCATTGTCGGCGGAAATCTCCGTCTCCACCATCATCTTGGAGAAGGCGGGATGGGCGTTGTCCGAAGCTTCCGAACCCAACACGAGTTCGGCGAAGGACGTCACCTCGATGTGGCGGTCCGTCGCTCCGTCGTTATAAAGCGTGACGCGGCGGCCCTCGCCGTTGCCTTCCGACACGACGATGCACTCGACTTCGGAGCGCAGGGAGCCGACGCTCTTGATGAAGCTCGCCTTGTCGTCGGAAAACAGCGCCTGCGCCGTTTCGTGCGGCGCCTTGCGCGGTTCGGTCGTCGCCGACCACCAGTCGCCGGTCTCGACGTCGCGCAGGAAGACGAAGGAGCCCAGCCTGTCTTCCGTCGGGTCCGGCTGCCAGCGGGTGACGGCAAGCTCGCCCCAGCGGCTGTAGCCGGAACCGGTGGCGCTGACCATCACCGAATAGCGGCCGTTGGACAAGAGATTGGTGGACCGCAGCGCCAGCGAAGGATCAAGGATGACCCGCGTATCGGGGCTCTGCACCACCGTCTCGTCAACCGAGGTGCGCTCTTCCGCCTCGGTGCGGACGGTGTCGGCGGGAATCTCGCGCGGCGCCTTTTCCTGCAACAGGAGTTCGGCCGATTCGATGACGGGATCGCTGTGGAAGCGGTCGCGCAGGCGTCCCTCGAACACGGCGTCGGCGACGGCCGCGATCGACATGCCGGAATGGTGCGCGAAGTAGTTCATCACCACGGCATGCGTGGCCCCTTCCGGCACGCGCTGCGGCGTGAAGTCGATGGCGTCGTAATAGCCGTGGCGGCCGAGCGCGCCTATGGCCTTCAGGCGCTTCAGGTTCTCTACCGCCTCACGCGGCATGAACTGCGCGGCGAGAACCGTCGCATAAGGCGCGATCACCGTGTTCTGGCCAAGGCCGCGTTTCAGGCCGAGGCCCGGCACGCCGAAGTTGGTGTACTGGTAGTTCATCTCGCGGTCGCGCGCGTTGTAGGCGGCCTCCGAGATGCCCCACGGCACGTTCTTCGACCGGCCGTACTGGATCTGGCGCTTGATGATGAGGTTGCTGGTCTGGTTCAGAATGGAGCCGGCCGGCTCCTTCATCACCAGTGGCGGCATCAGGTATTCGAACATCGAGCCCGACCACGACATCAGCGCGCCGCGGAAGCCGATCTCGACGATCGGGCGGCCGAGCTTGAACCAGTGCTCGGTCGGCAGGTCGCCCTTGGCGACGGCGAACAGGCTGGTCAGCCGCGCCTCGGAGGCCAGAAGGTCGTAGCAGGCCTCGTCAAGCTGGTGTTCCTCCACCCGGTAGCCGATCGACAGAAGCTTGCGCTCGGGCCGCATGAGGAAGGAGAAATCCATCTCGAAGGCGAAGCGGCGGGCTCGCTCGCGCAGTTCCAGCAACTTGGCGCGCAATCCTTCAACCGCCTTGTCGTCGCTGTGGGCGTCGCTGACATGCGCCTCGCAGGTCGCCTCCAGCCTTGCCGCCCAATCGGCGATGATATCGCTGTGTGTCGAACCGGCCTCCGTGTGGATGGCGGCGGCGAGCTTGCGGATCTCGCCGGCCAGGACGGCCAGGTTGATGGTGCGGATCGACGCCATTTCCGGCTGCGACTTGATGGTGCGCACGGTGCGGCGCATGCCGTCCAGCCGGTCGGACAGCCTCTGCCGCAGCGGCCTGAGCTGGCGCCGGTCATCCGGCAGTTCGTCAAGGCTCTCCTCCAGGATGGAGACGATATCGAGGATGCCGTCGAAATCGCCCTGGAGGTGTACCGACGGCGCTTCCGCCCATTCCGCGCAGGTGGCGGCCACGGCAACCAGATGACCGGCGAGATTGCCGCTGTCCACGGCCGAAATATAGAGCGGATAGAGCGGCTTGAGGTTGCGCGTTTCATACCAGTTGTAGAGATGGCCGCGGCTGCGCGGCATGCCCTCGATGGTCGAGAGCGTGGCGTCGATGCGGGCGACCGCGTCGGTGAGGCTGATCCAGCCGAAATCGCGCGCCGACACGACCGACAGGAGATAGACGCCGACATTGGTCGGCGAGGTGCGCGCCGCAACAACGGGGAGCGGATTTTCCTGAAAATTGTCCGGCGGCAGGTGATGATGCTCTTCCGTTACGAACGTCTCGAAATAGTGCCAAGTGCGCCGCGCCGCGATGCGCAGCGCAAGCACGTCCTGCGGCGACAGGTGCAGCCGATCCTCCGTCTCGGCCGAACGGCTGATCAGCCAGGCAAAGGCGGGCGAGCCGATCCAGAACAGGGCGAAGAAGAAGGCGACGAAGGCGCCGGTCGAGTCGGCCAGGACCGGTATCGCCAGACCGATCACGCCGATGACGACGGCGCCGTACATCATGCCGTAATAGGAACCGAAGTCGTTGCTGCCGCTCTTGTAGGCCTGCGAGGCGGTGCGCCATTCGAGCAGGTTCTTGCGGCTGACGAACAGCCGGTAGAGCGTGCGTACGATGGCGTCGCCCATCATCCAGGCGAGATGCGCCATCAGCACCACCTTGAGCGCCACCATGGCGGTGCCGAAAGCGACGTCGCGCACGAGTGCCGAGAAGTGGCCGCGCGCCGTCGCATCCAGGTTCTTCGGCACCATGGCGTTCACGATGTCGAAGGTGGGCGCCATGAACAGCGTCAGGATCAGCACCGCCTGCCATTGCGCCGCCTGCGTGAAGGGCAGCAGCGTCCAGCCGGCGATGGAAGCCATGACCCAGAAGATCGGCGTCAGCGAGCGGCGCAGGTTGTCGACCATCTTCCAGCGCGATAGCGCCGGCACGCCAGAGCGCGGGTCGAGGATGAAAGGGAGGAGCTGCCAGTCGCCGCGCGCCCAGCGGTGCTGGCGCGAGGCATCGACCGAGTAGCGGGTGGGATAGTCTTCGACCAGTTCGACGTCGGTGACGAGCGCCGAATGGGCCAGCGCGCCCTCCAGCAGATCGTGGCTGAGCACAGTGTTTTCGTCGATGCGGTCCTTCAGCGCCGCCTCGAAGGCGTCGATGTGATAGAGACCCTTGCCGGTGAAGGAGCCGGCGCCGAACACGTCCTGATAAAGGTCGGAGACTGCGAAGACGTAAGGGTCCAGCCCCCGGTTGGCGGAAAACACGCGCTGGAAGAACGAGGCCTCGTCGCCGGTGGTGAGCGAGGGGGTGATGCGCGGCTGCAGGATCGTGTAGCCGGCAGTGACGGTGCGGCGCCCGGCGTCGAATTGCGGCCTGTTCAGCGGATGCATCAGCTTGCCGACCAGCCGCACGATCGCGTCGCGCGTGGTGCGGGTGTCGGCGTCGAGCGTCATGACGTGGACGACGTTTTCCGGCAGCGGCGCGTCGAGCGGCATGAAGGTGGTGTCGCTATCGCCGCGCAGCAAAAGGTTCAGCTCGTGCAGCTTGCCGCGCTTGCGTTCCCAGCCCATCCAACACTCCTGAGCGGGGTTGTAGAGCCGACGGCGGTGCAGGAGGTGGAAGCGTGGCACGCCGCCTTCGGCGGGATAGCGCATGTTCAGGCGGGCGATCTGCTCGCGGGCGAACTGAAGAATCTCGGTATCGTTGGCGCTGATCTCCTGCTTGCTGTCGGGCCAGTCCGAGAGCAGGGCGAAGTGAAGCTCTTCCGACATGTTGGCGAGGTGATGCACCTCGATGTTGCGGATGTTTTCCTCGACGTCGTCGCGCGAGCCGATCAGCGAGGGCACCACCACCAGCGTGCGCGCCTCGACCGGCAGGCCGTCCTTGTATTCGTAGCCGACAAGCCGCGACGGTTTCAGGAACAGCAGCACCATCGTGTTGAAGAAGGCCAGCGCGCCCTCGCTGGCCGGCACGGCGAACAGGACGAGGATCAGCCCGATGGCGGTCGGCGACAGAAGGTTCAGGGCGGCGAGCGCGCTGCCCGCCATCCACATCAAGAGGACGGTCAGGAGAAAGACCGGAACGACGATGCCGAGCCAGCCGGCCCGGCCGAAGGCGCGCTTCAACTGCAGGCCGAAAGCCGGCTTGAAGTCGATCGCCTGTTCCAGCTCGAGCCGGCGCGGCCCGACAAGGAAGAAGCCGACATCGACGCACTCCGCCGGCAGGACGTCGCCTTGCGCGGCGCCCGGCCGCTGGGCGTAGCCGGCAAGTTCGGTCGCCTTTTCGGCGACGACATATTCCGACTTGTCCGAACGCTTGGCCAGTTCCTCGATTTCCTGGCGGTACTGGTCGCGCGAAGCGAAATCGAGCGACGCGAAATTGGTGCGCTCACGCAGCAGCGCATCGATGCGGCTGACTTCCTCGAACCACACCGTCCAGTCGATGTCATTGATGAGCCTGAGGCCGCGGATGATGTTGCCGGTGGTGACGTTGCCGCTCGACAGCGTCTGGTGCTCGGCGATGATGATCTCCTCGGCGTCCGAGCCCGATTTCTCCAGTTCGTCTTCCAGCCACTCCAGCGCCCTACCCGCATTCTGCGAGCCGTCGCGAAGCCGGTAGAGAAGCTGGGTGGCGAAGGTGGTGTCGCGGGCATGCGCGGCATAGGGCGCAAGCAGCGCGAGATCGTCGTCCTTGCGGTCGGCCAGCACCTTGTCGGCGACCTCGTTGGCGATCAGCCGCATCGAGCGCGAGCGGGCAACCCGCACGGCCAGCCGACGCAGGTTCTCGATCAGAACGAAGCGCAGCAGCGACGGCAGTGCCCAGATCTCGCCGATCTTCATCGGTTCGACGGACTGGAACCCCTCGACGATCGCCTTGAACATGGAGGCCGACACGGAACTGTCGGAATGCGCGACATAGGCCCACGAGAGAGCGAGCGCGCGCGGCACGCTCCTGCCGTTCGCCAGTTGCAGCGTCGGCAATTGCCGGTAGAAACGGCGCGGCAGGTCACGCTTGATCTGGTAGATCGTCTCCTCGACCAGATAGTTGTTGTCAAGCAGCCATTGCGCCGCCGGCGTGACCGTTTCGCCCTTGCCCTGGGCGGCGTTGACGGTGCGGTAGACTTCCAGGATCTTCTTGGCGTTGTCGCGGATGCGCGTCTGAAAATCGAAATCGCCCAGCCCTTCAAGCTCGGTAACCTCTCCGCTCGCCAGTTTCTCACCCAGCGAGCGAAGGCGTTCCTCGGGAAGGAACTGCGCTCGGATCGGATCTTCCGGCGAGGCGGGAAACCCCGTGCCGGTCGATTCTAGCTGCTTGGGGCTGGTCTGAATGTTCATCGAAGAGTCCAAAAGGCAGGAATGACCCGCGACGGTGCCGCGGATCGTAGCGCGAAAACCGATACGACTGCGATTGGTTGCATTGCGATGGATGTCGAGTGAGGCAGCGCTTTCATCCCGACGCACAATAGCAGGCGTTGTCCCCCCGACAACCTCCGGGCATGCACCCCTGCACATGCCGGACGGATCGAAGGGAAAGGATTGGGGCTTTTTCGTGATGCAGCGTCGTCAACAGGCCCGCATTACACCAACCCGCCGATAACACTTCAAGACAGGTTTTAATCGTTTTGCATCTATCTTGCGAAAACGGCCCGCGCGATGGTCGCGCGGGCCGCCGGATGAAAACGAAAGCCGGCTCAGATCGCCGCGGTGATGATGATTTCCACCTTGTATTTCGGTGCGGCGAGCTTCGCCTCGCCGGTGGCGCGGGCCGGCGTGTGGCCCTGCGGCACCCAGGCTTCCCACTCCTTGTTCATCTCGTCGAAGGTCGCCATGTCCGACAGCCAGATGATGGCCTGGAGGATCTTCGTCTTGTCGGTGCCGGCCTTGGCCAGCAACTCGTCGACGGACTTGAGGATGTCGCGCGTCTGCGCGCCGACGCCCTCGCCCTCGCCGGTCTGGCCAGCCAGGTAGACGGTGTTGCCGTGGATGACGATCTGGCTCATGCGCGGGCCGACATCGATGCGACGAACGGTCATGGATAGTTCCTTTCAAGTTTCCGGGTTGCTTCGGCGCCTGTGTAGTGGCGGCAGCCGCCGGCGGCAAGCCATGCGCGGCAGCGATCTGTGGGGCCAGCCAGTCATTCCGCCGCGCACTCTCATCCCGAGGGAAACAGGCGACGCGGCGATTGACAAATGTAATAACATCACATACCCAACGCCGGACCACCTCCTGCTGGACGACCGATGGACAAGGCCTGCCTCACCTTTCGTGACCTGACGCTCGGCTACGGCAGCCATCCGGCCGTGCATCATCTCAACGGCGTCGTGCGCAGGGGCTCGCTGACGGCGGTCGTCGGCGCCAACGGCTCGGGCAAATCGACACTGATGAAGGGAATCGTCGGCGCACTGAAACCGATGGCCGGCGCCGTGACGAAGGCGGACGGCGTGCGCATCGCATACCTGCCACAACAATCGGAACTCGACCGGTCGTTTCCGGCGCGGGTGGTCGACTTGGTTTCGCTGGGTCTCTGGTCTCGCCGCGGCCTGCTGGGCCGTCACACGGCACAGGACCGGGCGACGGTCGCCGAGGCGCTGGCCGCAGTAGGGCTGGAAGGGTTCGAGACGCGCGCCCTCGACACGCTGTCGGGCGGCCAACTTCAGCGCACTCTGTTCGCGCGGGTGCTGGTGCAGGATGCGGAGCTGATCCTGCTCGACGAACCGTTCAATGCCGTCGACGCCAAGACGGTCGGCGACCTGATCGCCCTCATCAAGCGCTGGCACGGCGAGGAACGGACCGTCATGGTGGTGGCGCACGATCTCGATCTGGTACGGCACAATTTTCCCGAAACGCTGCTGCTCGCCCGCCAGCCCGTGGCATGGGGCGCGACTGCGACCACGCTCACGCCGGAAAACATGGCGCGCGCAAGGCGTTTCCATGAAGCCTGGGAGGACGACGCGCCGTGGTGCGAGCCGGACGCCCATCATCATGCGCACGATCATGGTCACGCCCACCATCATCACGCGCATGACGCCGATGCCCTTGCCTCCGCCAACGGACCGAAGGCGGCGTGATGCAAGCCCTTTACGCGCTCCTTGTCTCCCCGTTCGTGGACTACGCCTTCATGCAGAAGGCGCTGTTCGGTTCGCTGCTTCTGTCGGCCGGCGCCTGTCCGGTCGGCGTCTTCCTGATGCTGCGGCGCATGAGCCTGTCCGGCGACGCCATGGCGCACGCCATCCTGCCGGGCGCCGCCGCCGGCTTCCTGTTCTATGGCCTGGAAATCCTGCCGATGACCGTTGGCGGCCTTGTCGCCGGCATCGTCGTGGCGCTCGGCGCCGGCGCCGTCTCGCGCTTCACCGTGCAGCGCGAGGATGCCTCCATGGCCGCCTTCTACCTGATCTCGCTGGCGCTCGGCGTGTTGTTGGTTTCTGTGCGAGGTTCCAGCGTCGACCTCATGCACGTCCTGTTCGGAACTGTGCTGGCGCTGAACAACGAAGCGCTCGGCCTGATCGGCGCCATCGCGGCGGTGACGCTCGTTTCCCTGTTCGTCTTCTGGCGCGCGCTGGTGGCGGAATGCCTGGACCCGCTGTTTCTGCGCTCCGTCAGCCGGCTGGGCAGCCCGGTGCATTTCATCTTCCTCGGGCTCGTCGTCATCAATCTCGTCGGCGGCTTCCAGGCACTCGGCACGCTGCTGTCGGTCGGGTTGATGATCCTGCCAGCGGCCGCCGCGCGCTTCTGGACTGCCCGCGTCGAGACCATGTGTGTCGCGGCGGTGGCGATCGGCTTCGCCTCCTGCGTCGCCGGGCTGCTTCTGTCCTACCACGCCGCCCTGCCCTCCGGTCCCGCCATCATCCTGTCGGCCGGCGCGGTCTATCTCGTTTCCGTCCTGGCCGGCACGCGCGGCGCGCTTCGCGCCCGTCTGGTCACCCACCGCCACAGAACCGCCTGACCCAAGGAGACACGCTCATGCTGAACACCTTCCGCCGCGTCCTTGCTCTGACTGTTATAACATTAAGTTCACTCGGAGGATCGCAGGCCTTCGCCGAGCCGCTGAAGGTAATGGCTTCCTTCACCGTCATCGCCGATCTTGCCAAGAATGTCGGCGGCGATCGCGTCGACATCACCACCATCGTCGGACCGAACGGCGACGCGCATGTCTACGAGCCGAGCCCGGCGGATGCCGTGGCCATGAGCAAGGCCGACGTCGTGCTGGTCAACGGCCTGCATTTCGAAGGCTTCCTCAAGCGGCTGGTCGACGCCAGCGCCACCAAGGCCACGACCGTCGAACTGTCGAAGGGCGTCACCCCGATCGAGTTCAAGCCGGAATTCGCCGAAGCGGATGAGGGCCATGCCGACCACGATCACGACGAGGCCAGCGCCGAGGACCACGATCACGGCAAGGACCAGGCCCACAGCCAAGACCACGGCGCGACCGACCCGCATGCGTTCCAGTCCATTCCGAACGCCGAGATCTACGTCCGCAACATCGCCGACGCCTTCTGCGCGGCCGATGCCGAGGGCTGCGACGCCTATCGGAAGAACGCCGAGACCTACACGGAAAAACTCAAGGCGCTCGATGACGAGGTGCGCGCGGCCATCGCCGCCATTCCCGTGGAAAAACGCGTGGTCATCACCTCGCATGACGCCTTCGGCTATTTCGAGCACGAATACGGTCTGACTTTCCTTGCCCCGCAGGGCATATCGACCGAGTCGGACCCCTCCGCCGCCGACGTCGCCAGACTGGTTGAACAGGTGAAAAACGACAAGGCGGCGGCGATCTTCGTGGAAAACATCACCAATCCGCGCCTGATCGAGCAGATCGCCGCCGAGACCGGCATCAAGGTCGGCGGCTCGCTCTATTCGGATGCGCTGTCCGGTCCGGACGGCCCGGCGGCGACCTATATCGACATGATGGAAAACAACATCCGCCAGATCAAAGGCGCGATCCTGGGAAGCTGACCCGCCGAACAGATGCCACTCGCACGATCGATGCGGGCAACCTATATCTGCCCGCATCGAAAGGGTTTCCGCCATGACTGATTTCACCTCCTGGCAATCGCTGTTCGGCGGCGCTCTGATCGGATTCGCGGCGGTGCTTCTGATGGCGTTCAACGGTCGCATCGCCGGCATGACCGGAATCCTGTCCGGCCTGATCCCGCCGCTTGCCGCCGACTGGCCATGGCGGGCCGCCTTCGTTGCCGGCGCGATTGTCGCCCCGTTCGTCTACATGGGCGTCGGCGGAAGCTTTTCCTTCGACGTCCCGGTCTCGCCGGCGGCGCTGATCGTGGGCGGCTTCCTCGTCGGTATCGGCGTGCATTTCGGCGGCGGTTGCCCGAGCGGCCACGGTATCTGCGGCATGGGTCGCCTGTCGCCGCGCTCGTTCGCCGCCGTGGCCACCTTCATGGCCGCCGCGTTCGTCACTGTCTTCGTGATCCGCCACCTGATCGGGGCATGACGATGCAGAAAGTCGTTTCAGCCTTCCTCATCGGCGGCCTGTTCGGCCTCGGCATCGCCATTTCCGGGATGATCAATCCGGCCAAGGTGCTGAACTTCTTCGACCTCGCCGGGACATGGGACCCGAGCCTGGCCTTCGTCATGGCGGGCGGGCTTGCCGTCGCCCTGCCCGGCTATCGGCTGGTCTTCGGTCGCCGCAGGACGCCCGTCCTGGAGCCGTCTTTTTCACTGCCCTCCCGTCGCACCATCGACGGGGAACTGGTCGGCGGCGCGGCGCTGTTCGGGGTCGGCTGGGGCATCGCCGGCTTCTGCCCCGGCGCTTCGATACCCGCGCTCGGTCTCGGCTATTGGCAGGTGCCGGTCTTCGTGGCTGCGGTGGTCGCCGGCATTGCCGTCGCTCGTGCGCTGAAAGCGCGCCTCGCGTCACACAAGGCGGCCTGACGACCGATAAAACCGTTGCCGTCGCGACGCGGGACTGGCAAGACTGCGCGCCACGTTTACCCTTGCGAGGATGTCATGGAATATCGCCAGATCACCGAAGACTACGCCGTATCGGGCCAGATCGCGGCCGAGGACGTCGGCGCCATCAAGGCGGCCGGCTTCAAGAGCGTCATCTGCAACCGGCCGGACGAGGAACAGCCCGGCCAGCCGTCGCATGACGCCATCAAGGCTGCGGTCGAGGCCGCCGGGCTGGCCTTCCGCTACATTCCGGTCATCAGCGGGCAGATGACAGTGGAGAATGTTGAGGACCAAGCCGCTGCGCTCGATGAGCTGGAAACGCCGGTGCTCGCATTCTGCCGCTCCGGTGCGCGCTGCACCAACCTCTATGCCCTTGTGCAGGAACGCAAGCGGGGTTAGTCACGCGGCACTCTCAAGGATCGAATCCCGTGACCGATATCACCGTCGCCCAGGCCATCGAGGCCATCTACACATCCCTTCGCAACGACAATGAAGAGATCGACGTCCACATCGCCGCGCTCAAGGACGCCATGGCACGGGAGGGTGTGCAGGAGGCCACGTTCGAGACGAGCAAGCTCGTCCAGCCGAACCGCCAGGGCCGCAAGCTGATGCAGTCCTATTTTCGGAAGAAGGGCGTCGCGGTCGGCTTCGTCTGAGGTCAACTGCCGGCGAGCGGCAGTTCTCCGGTCTCTTTCAGAGTTTCCAGGACGATCGCCGTCTTGACGTGCTGCACAGCCTCGTGCGGCAACAGAACGCCATTGACGAAGTCCGACAGCGACTTCAGGTCCGGCGTCACGACCTTCAGGATGTAGTCCATCTCGCCCGTCAACGCATGCGCCTCCTGCACCTCCGGCAGCCGCGCCAGCAACTCGCCGAAACGGCGGGCGTTGTCGCGGTTGTGCGTGGCAAGCGTCACCGAAATGACGTTGACCAGCGGAAAGCCCAGCCGGTCGCGGTCGAGCACGGCGCGATAGCCCTTGATGGCGCCGCTCTCCTCCAGCCGCTGGCGGCGGCGTGAGCATTGCGAGGGCGACAGGTTCACCCGCTCCGACAGATCGTTGTTGGTGAGCCGCGCATCGGCCTGCAAAAGCGCGAGGATTTTGCGGTCGAATTGGTCTATTTCTTCCCTCTCAGCCATGATCTGATTATATCATGCACAATTCGTGCATGTAAGGGTCATTCGAAGCGGTTGAATGCAAGCACCGTGCGGGCCGTTCGGCCTATCATCCTTCAAATCGCCCTTCCTGTCGCGCCGCGCGCGACACCTTTCCAGAATACTGGCGAGGAACGGGCGCCAGATGAGGAGAAAGCCATGGGTCCCTTCCCGCACGACGCACCGCCCGCAAAGATCAGTGAGAAGAACCCGGCTGGCACCGACGGCTTCGAATTCGTCGAATTCGCCCATTCGGAGCCGCAGAAGCTCGAGGAACTGTTCACGCGCATGGGCTATGCACCTGTCGCGAAGCACAGGACGAAGGCCATCACCGTCTGGCGGCAGGGCGACATCAATTACGTCGTCAACGCCGAGCCCGGCTCGCATGCCATGAAGTTCGTCGACGAGCATGGCCCCTGCGCCGCCTCCATGGCGTGGCGCGTGGTGGATGCGAAGCACGCCTTCGACCATGCCGTGTCGAAGGGTGCCGAGCCCTATACCGGCACCGACAAGGCGGTCGACGTGCCGGCCATCGTCGGCATTGGCGGCTCGCTGATCTATTTCATCGAAAAATACGGCGCCAAGGGTTCGGCCTATGATGCCGAATTCGACTGGATCGGCGAGAAGAACCCGAAACCTGAGGGCGTCGGCTTCTATTATCTCGACCACCTCACCCACAACGTCTATCGCGGCAACATGGACAAGTGGTGGGATTTCTATCGCGACCTGTTCGGCTTCACGCAGATCCACTATTTCGACATCGACGGCCGCATCACTGGCCTCGTCAGCCGAGCGATCACGTCTCCTTGTGGGAAAATCCGCATTCCACTCAACGAGAGCAAGGACGAGACGAGCCAGATCGTCGAATACCTGAAGAAGTACAAGGGCGAAGGCATCCAGCACATCGCCGTCGGCACCGACGGCATCTACGACGCCACCGACAGGCTGGCCGCCAACGGGCTGAAGTTCATGCCCGGCCCGCCCGAAACCTATTACGAAAAGTCGTTCGAGCGCGTGAACGGCCATGACGAGCCGGTCGAGCGCATGAAGAAGCACGGCATCCTCATCGACGGTGAAGGCGTGGTCGACGGCGGCATGACCAAGATCCTGCTGCAGATCTTCTCCAAGACCGTCATCGGCCCGATCTTCTTCGAGTTCATCCAGAGGAAGGGCGACGAAGGCTTTGGCGAGGGCAACTTCCGCGCCCTGTTCGAATCGATCGAGGAAGACCAGATTCGCCGCGGCGTCATCAAGGTCGAGGCGGCGGAGTAATCTTTTCCGTTGAGCGGCTTAGAGTTTGAGCCGCTCAACCTCGTCTTTCCTGAGCTTCCGGTCGTAGTCGAGGAAGAATTCGTCCAGTTGCGGCGGCGGCACCGACGTGCCGGCGAGCATGGCGTGCACCTGGCCGCGATGGTGGATCTGGTGGATGAACAGATGCGCCAGCAGGTCGCCGATGCACTCAGGGATTCTTCCGTCCTCGCGCCGGTCGGTGACGACGCGGCGATCGAGATCGATCGAGGTAATTCTCTCGCAGAACGCCGTCAACCGCCGGTCCGCAGTCGTTTGCGCCTCGAACAGCGGGGCCGGCGCATCGAAGGCGACGAAATCGTCGAACACGGCCGCGCCGAGCGGCCCCTCCTCCAGGAAGTGGAGATAAAGCAGGTCGACCGCCAGTATGTGGTTCAGCGTTTCCCGGAGCGAAGGGAAGAAGCTCGTTCGCCCGGCTTCGAACTCGCCAGCGCCAAGCGCAAGCACTGCACGGTAAAGCCGGTCGTTGGACCACAGATTGTTTTGCGCCATGCGGCGGAAATGGGCGAGCAGGTCAGCCATCCCCCACGCCGATAACGCCGAGGGCCGCCCACAGCAAGGCGAAGCCGCCGACATTGATGCCAAGCAGTGTCAGCATCCTGCGGCGTAACGCCTGCGTCTCGGGATCGCGCGCCACCCTCCAGTTCGTCGCGGTAAATGGCATGGCCGCAAAGCGCGGCAGGCCTGTGCGGTTGCGCAAGCCGTCCGAGCGCGCCTCGATGCGATAGGATAGACGGACTGCTTGGATAAAGACGGCGAGCATGGCGAGCGCCCATACCCCCGCCAGCGGATAGAACCAGGCGCTCGCTGCCATGCCATTTCTCCCCACCTTGTCTACAGCTTAATGCGCACTGCAAATCAGGCAAGGTGACGACCGCGCGTTCAGCGCTCGTACTTCTCCACCGTCTGCTCGATGGCGCCGAAGATCGAATGTCCGGCCTTGTCCTTCATCTCGATGCGGACCGTATCGCCGAAGCGCAGGAACGGAGTCTTCGGCTCGCCAAGCTGGATCGTCTCGATGACACGCTGCTCGGCGATGCAGGAATAGCCGGCGCCGCCTTCCGAGACCGGCTTGCCCGGCTGGCCGTCCAGCTTGTTGGAAACGGTGCCCGAGCCGATGACCGTTCCGGCCGAAAGCGGCCGCGTGCGCGCCGCATGGGAAATCAGGGCGGGAAAATCGAAGGTCATGTCGATGCCGGCATTGGCGCGACCGAACGGCTTGCCGTTCAGATCGACCATCAGCGGCAGGTGAACCTTGCGGCCGTCCCAGGCGTCGCCGAGTTCGTCCGGCGTCACCGCCACCGGCGAGAAGGCCGAGGAAGGCTTGGACTGGAAGAAGCCGAACCCCTTGGCGAGTTCCGGACCGGTCAGCGCGCGCAACGTCAAGTCGTTGACCAGCATGACGAGGCGGATGGCATCCCTCGCCTGCTCGGCGCCAGCGCCCATCGGCACGTCGTCGACGATCACCGTCACTTCTGCTTCGCAGTCGATGCCCCAGGCCTCGTCGGCCATGCGGATCGGGTCGCGCGGCGGGACGAAGGCGTCTGAGCCGCCCTGATAAATCAGCGGATCGGTCCAGAAGCTCGGCGGCATCTCGACGCCTCGCGCCTTGCGCACCAGTTCGACGTGATTGACGTAGGCCGAGCCGTCCGCCCACTGGTAGGCGCGCGGCAGCGGCGAACGCGCATCGCTCTCGTGAAAGCGCTCGGACGGCACCGAACCGTGTTCCAGCGACTCGGCCAGCGCGGCCAGGTGCGGCGCGACGCGGGTCCAGTCGTCGAGCGCCGCCTGCATCGTGCGGGCGAGGAACGAGGCATCGGTGCAGCGCGTCAGGTCGCGCGAGACGACGACCAGTTTCCCGTCGCGCGTTCCGTCCTTCAATGTGGCAAGCTTCAAGACGCGTTCCTCTCGAATTGCGTGGTCTTCGGTCCTATCCTTACCGCTTCCCCATCCTCGGGGCGAGAGGGATCAGCAGGCCTCAACTCCAGTCGCCTTCCACCGTCCCGTTGAAGCGCTTTTTCAGGCCGTTCCAGCAGTCGATATAGTCTTCCTGCAAGGTCGGCGCCTCGGCGGCGTAGCGCGTCAGCATCTGCGGAAAGCGCGTCTCGAACATGAAGGCCATGGTGTGGTCGAGCTTCACCGGCTTCAGCTCCGCCCTCGACGCCTTCTCAAAGCCCGGCGCGTCCGGGCCGTGCGCCAGCATCATGTTGTGCAGCGAGATGCCGCCGGGCACGAAGCCCTCCTCCTTGGCGTCGTACTGACCGTGGATCAGCCCCATGAACTCGCTCATGATGTTGCGATGATACCAGGGCGGCCGGAAGGTGTTTTCCGCCACCAGCCAGCGCGGCGGGAAGATGACGAAGTCGACATTGGCCGTGCCTTCCTCGCCGCTCGGCGCGGTCAGCACGGTGAAGATCGACGGATCGGGGTGATCGAACAGGATCGCCCCGACTGGCGAAAACGTCGCGAGATCATATTTGTAGGGCGCGTAATTGCCATGCCACGCGACCACGTCGAGCGGCGAATGGTCGAGCATGGTTTCATTGAAGGCACCGCACCATTTGACGATCAGCCGGGTCGCCCGGTCGCTGTCTTCGAACCAGGCGCACGGCGTCTTGAAGTCGCGCGGATTGGCGAGGCAGTTGGCGCCGATCGGCCCGCGATCGGGCATGGTGAACTTGGCGCCGTAGTTCTCGCAGATATAACCGCGAACTTCCTTGTCGACGAGTTCGACCTTGAAAACGAGACCGCGCGGCAGGACGCAGATTTCACCCGGCGCCATCTCGATGACGCCCATTTCGGTGACGAAATTCAGCCGGCCGACCTGCGGCACGATCAGCATCTCGGCATCGGCGTTGAAGAAATGGTCGTCCACCATCGATTTGTTGGCGATATAGACATGCGCCGCCATGCCGGACTGGCCGAGCGCGTCGCCGGCCGTCGTCATGGTGCGGATGCCGGCGATGAAATCGGTCGGCTCCGACGGCATCGGCATCGGGTTCCAGCGATACTGGCCGAGGGTCAACTCGTGGTCGCCGAGGTTGGGTGCCGTTTTCCAATGCGGATAGCTGGCGCCCTTGAAGCGGCCAGTGTGCTTGACGCTCGGGCGGATGCGGAAGAGCCAGGAACGCTCGTTGGTGCCGCGCGGCGCGGTGAAGGGCGAACCGGAAAGCTGCTCGGCATAGAGCCCGTAGGCCGGCCGTTGCGGCGAATTGCGACCCTGCGGCAACGCGCCCGGCAGGCTTTCCGTCTCAAAATCGTTGCCGAAGCCCGGCATGTAGGAAAAGGCCATAACATCCTCCCGGATTGACCGTATTTGTTTCATCTGTAACCATCGATTTTGTAACTATCAACGGCTTGGTAGTGCGTCCTTCGAGGCTCGAAGGACGCACAATTGGACATCATGCGATGAGCGACAAAATCCTCGAACTGGAAAGTTTCCTGCCCTACCGGCTCTACCGGTTGGCCGATCTGGTCAGCCGCGAGTTCGCCGCCGTCTACAAGGACAGGCTGGGCCTGACTCGGCCGGAATGGCGGGTACTGGCGGGGCTCGGCCAGCACGGCTCACTGACGGCCAAGACGCTCGGCGAACAGTCCGCCATGCACAAGACCAAGGTGTCGCGCGCCGTGGCGGAACTGGAGCGGCGGCGCTGGCTCACCCGTATGCCCGACGCGAACGACCGCCGCATCGAACATCTGACGCTGACCAAAGCCGGGCTGACCGCCTATGGAGAGATGGTGCCGCTGGCCAAGGCTTTCGAGCGGCACCTATCGCAAGCCATGGGCGCGGCGCACCTCGCCGAATTCGACCATGGGCTAGAGCGGATGGAGAAATTTATGCGTGAGGGCTATCTCGCCGGCGTATAGCGAGCCGGCGAGCGCCCTCACCAATCCATCACCACCTTGCCGGAATTGCCGCTCTTCATCGCCTCGAAGCCGGCCTGATAGTCGTCGATGCCGATGCGGTGGGTGATCAGCCCGGTGACGTCGAGCGGCCCCTGCACCAGCGCGATCATCTTGTACCAGGTCTCGAACATCTCGCGGCCATAGATGCCCTTGAGCGTCAGCATCTTGAAGATGACCTTGTTCCAGTCGATCTCGAAGCCGGTCGGCGCAATGCCGAGGATGGCGATCTTGCCGCCGTTGTTCATGGTGTCGATCATGTCTCGGAAGGCGACCGCAGAGCCCGACATCTCCAGCCCGACGTCGAACCCCTCGGTCATGCCTTCCTGGCCCATGACGTCACGCAGTTTCTCCTTCGAGGCGTCGACGACGTGATGGATGCCGACCTTGCGGGCGAGGTCGAGCCGGTAAGGGTTGATGTCGGTGATGACCACCTTGCGCGCGCCGACGCACTGCGCCACCAGTGCACCCATGATGCCGATGGGGCCGGCGCCGGTCACCAGCACGTCCTCGCCGACGAGGTCGAAGGAGAGTGCGGTGTGCACCGCGTTGCCCAGCGGATCGAAGATCGCCGCCACTTCGTCCGGCACGTCGTCGGGGATCGGCACGACATTGTGCTGGGGAATGGCGACATATTCGCCGAAGGAACCCGGCCGGTTGACGCCGACTCCCAAAGTATTGCGGCACAGGTGTCCCCTGCCCGCCCGGCAGTTGCGGCAATGGCCGCAGACGATGTGACCCTCGCCCGAGACGCGCTGGCCGACCTTGTACTCGGTCACGGCCGAGCCGATATCGGCAATGGTGCCGACGAACTCATGCCCGGTCACCATCGGCACCGGCACGGTCTTCTGAGCCCACTGGTCCCAGTTGTAGATATGAACGTCCGTGCCGCAGATGGCGGACTTCTTCACCTTGATCAGCACGTCGTTGGGACCGATCTCCGGCACCGGCACCCGTTCCATCCAGATGCCGGGCTCAGCCTTTGCCTTCACCAAGGCACGCATCATGTTGGACATCAGATAACCCCCAGTTCCTTGCCCACTTCCCCGAAAGCATCCACCGCGCGGTCGATGTCGGCGCTCGAATGCGCGGCGGACATCTGCGTGCGGATGCGCGCCTGTCCCTTCGGCACCACGGGGAAGGAAAAGCCGATCACGTAGATGCCGCGCTCCAGCATCTTCGCGGCAAAAGCCTGCGCCAAGGCCGCGTCGCCCAGCATTACCGGGATGATCGGGTGATCGGCGCCTGCGAGTGTGAAGCCGAGCTTCGTCATGGAGGAACGGAAGCGCGCGGCGTTGTCGTAAAGCTTCTGCCGCAGTCCGTCGCCGTGCTCGATCAGGTCGAAGACCTTCAGCGAGGCGGCGGCAATCGCCGGCATCAGCGTGTTGGAGAACAGGTAGGGTCGCGAACGCTGGCGCAGCCAGTCCACCACCTGCCGCTTGCCGGACGTGTAACCGCCGGACGCGCCGCCGAGCGCCTTGCCCAATGTTCCGGTGATGACATCCACCCTGCCCTCGACGCCGCAATGCTCGGCCGAGCCGCGTCCATGCCTG